>Ga0194061_1000610_pt1 | contig 21522 bp, 20 predicted proteins | sample SepL2221m_MetaG_FD_163423 | JGI IMG/M metagenome (GOLD analysis project Ga0194061, IMG submission 163423) | Anoxic zone freshwater microbial communities from boreal shield lake in IISD Experimental Lakes Area, Ontario, Canada - Sep2016-L224-21m | ecosystem: Environmental > Aquatic > Freshwater >... | reverse complement strand
CCCCCCCACCGGGCACGCACCCCGCAGTCCCCCATCCCAGATCAATCCGTTTTCCGGTCGCCTGGCTCCTCGGCCTGGTGGTGGTGGACGGCACCTTCCTCTGGTCTGCCGAGCGGATCCAGCAACCCAGTTGGGGTGGTGCCCTGCTGCTGATCGCAGCCGTGATCAACGTGCCTCTGTTCCTGGGCGCTCTGTTGCTGCTACGCGCGAAGTTCTGATGGGCGGGCACTGCGCCGGGCTGTCAGGGTCTGCTCCCTGTGTTCCCGCACGGACTCGGCCAGATCGACCCGGGTGATGCGGTAGCCCAGGCGGCGGGCCGCCAGCACCAGCTCATGGCAGGAACGGCAATGCTTCAACGCTCGACGCAGGGTGCCCTCAGCCTCGGCCTCATCCACCAACCGCTCCAGTTCGGCACGCGACATGACCGGGTCCCCGTTGAACTGGTATCAGACTGGCGCCGCGGCCTCCTTCTGACCAGACTTGTGGAGATCTGTGGTCCTCCCGCTGGCCACAGCCGCCTCAAGGGCCTCGCGTCGGGTTAGGGCGATTGACTGGAGCCGCTTCAGGGAAGGGTTCCAGAGAATGAACTGGAAGCAGCCGGGGATCTGTCCCAGGCTGAGGGTATGAACGCCATCCAGCAGATGGGCGTTGCGCTCGTGGGCCTCCCTGAGGCGGTAGTTGGGGATGCGGGCTGAGAGGTGGTGGATGCTGTGGTAGGCGATGTCGGCGGAGAACCAGTTGAGCAGGGCAGGGAGCTTGAGGTAGCTGGAACCCTCAAGCGAACCCTTGATGGAGTTCCAGCCTTCCGTGCCGTGGGCGTAGGAGCCCTCGTAGTTGTGCTGAACAAAGAAGATGCAAATAAAGATCGCCGCCGAGCAGGCCATCACGATCGAATAAACACTCCAAAACAGGCCGAGCCCCAGCCAGCGACCCATGGCGAACCACAGGGCCAGCACACAGATGTTGTTGCCCAACAGATCCCAGAACTCGCCTTGGGTATACCAATGGCGAGTCCGCCCGGTGCGGAGCTTGTCGATCACCCCGAGCACAAGGGCCAACCGTGGTTTGATCACGAGGTAGAAAAAGCCGCCAGGGATGAGCATCAGCGGCTGCCGCAGCAGTTCGTAAAACCACTGCCCCCTGGGGCTCAGCTCCAGGAACTGGTCTGTGGTGATCAGAGCGGAGGGGCCGCGGTAGAGCTCCCAGTTGCCGTTGTGGCGGTGGTGGTAGTCATGCCCCCGGGACCAGGGGTACTGGGGGATGGCGTTGATCACACCGAACAGGAAGCCCGTGGCCCGGTTGAGCTTCGGGGAGCGGAACAGGGAGCCATGGCCGCAGTCATGCATCAGTGAGAAGCAGCGCGACGAAAACAGCACCATCAGGACCACCAGGGGGACCAGCAACCACCAGGAAGTGCGGGCGGCCACGGGCACCAGGGCCCAGAGCAGCACCACGGGGCCGAGGGTGTTGAGCACCTGCCACGCACCCCTGAGGTTGCTGCTGTCCATGTAGGGCCTGAGGCTGAACGCAGACCGCAGGGGGGTGGCTTGCTGACTCAAGAGACCCCTTGGCAGAAGCGAATAAAAAAAGGAAACGAAGTTTGGATGGGCAGGGGTGGCATATGGATGCTTCGACTGGAGGCGGGCGATCGGCGTTGCGGAAGGGGAAGCTCCGCCGATGACGAGCAACGTGGAACGACCCCAGACGCGCTGCCTAGGTCGTAATGCTAACCAAGCAAGTAAGTGGGGGGGCTTGTGTTCCGAACCTGATGGGGTCGGTACCGACACACCCAGTTCGTTGAAACGGCCATCGGCATCAGGGCACTGGCGCCGTTACGGGTCATGTGGCCGAAGGTGGAGCCAGGAGGAGGAGCGGCGGATCAGCCACGGGGAGCGGCGGCACCAACCCGAGCCAACCATGGGAATCCAGGCGCTGTACTGGTGGTGCCAGGGCCTCCCCTGACCAGATTCCGGCCCACAGCGGATGGGGCTGAATCGCCCAGACCGGGATCACGCGGCCCAGACTGGTGTCCCGCCTGGCCTGGGTGCCCGCCTCAGCGCTGGCTTACCACACCTCATTTGCCTATTCCATGCGCAAGCCGTTCACCGCAGAGGAGAAGCAACGCATCCGCAAGCGCTATCGCGGCTACGGCTACCTGCTGGTCGTGGTGTCGCTGACGGTGCTGGTACAGCCCCTGGCCTTGAACTGGCCCCTGCTGACCTCGATGAATTCCATCATCATGGCGATGGTGATGATGATCTTCCTCACCCGATACTCACTGCTTCGATTTCATAGGAGCTGGCTCTACGGACTGGGCTCGAGCGCCATTGTTTTTGAAGTGATCTGGTTGATCTGCATGGCGGAGGTTCCTGGCATCGCCAAGCACCTGACCCTTGCCCATCTCTTGATCTGGGCCCTGTTCATCGGCTATTTCCTGATTCGATGTGTCCGCACCCTGATGCTGGAGCCCTTCGTCACGGTGTATGTGCTCATGGGGGCCTGCACTGGATATCTGCTGATCGGTTATGCGGGCGCCTTCCTGCTTCACAGCCTGATGCTTTGGCAACCAGAGGCCATGGATCCGGCGTACCTGCCGGCCGGCCTCGATCCCATCGCCACCCCCCTGCGGGTGTTCCCCTCCATGGTGTGCGCCTCCTTCGAGGCCCTCACCACCCTCAGCAATGCGGTGACACGTCCGGGCAATCTCAGCAGCCATGTCAGTTGCATGGCGATCGCCGTCGTGGGCCAGCTCTATGTGGCCATGTTGATCGGGCTGATCCTCGGGCGCTTTCAACAGGGCCTGCGGCGCTGAATGCCCCACCCCTGGGCCATGGGAAAAGGAAGCTCCTCCTTTATGGATCACTTCTATGGCATGGGCGAGGGCGACAAGGGGTCATCTTTCCCAAGCTTTCCAGTGCCGATCAGCATCATTTTCGAATGATCGAGTCCCACCCGGCCAGAGGCCAGCCCAGCGTCAGAATTTTCTGAAGACGAGATGGAGGGCATGGACTGTTGAATCAAGGCAACGTCTGGTGCTGGCTGCACTGATGAACCCCTATCTGGCCCACGGTTGGCTACTTGGTAGAATGTAAGGGGTGGAGAAATGTGGTGAAATTGGCGGCCCCAGTTTCGGAACAGCCAGCCATACATAACCAGACAGGAATGGATAGACAAGCAGTTCCTGAGTCGGCGGACAAACGAACCCTGAGATTGCCCAAATCAGGAGGGTTTCAACATGTTGTTGTCCATAAAGTCCATCACCTGGGAACCCCACAATCTTTGTGTAGAAGACTACGGGAAATGGCACTGGTGGATTCCTCTAGCATCCGGCCACTGCCAATGAAGAATCCCCCCTGGGAGAGCTCCTGATGCCGAAGCCCATGGTGCGTCGCCTCCGTCTCCATGTGGGTCTCTCGGCCGTGTTTGTGCCGGTGGTGCTGGCCACCGGCCTGGGGATTGCCATCAGCTCCTACCAGCGCACCACCACCCTGCTGCTGGAGGCCAACTCGCGGTTGATGCGCAGCATCTCCCGTGGCATCACCATGGAGATGGGGAAAGTCCTGGCCATTCGGGACATCCAGCAGAACCTCAAGGATCTGCAGGGCCTCAGCGCCAAGCCCAGCCTGGCGGCCCGGCTCGCCTATGCCCCGGCCCTGCGCCGCGCCCTCGCTCAAACCCAGCTCGTCACCTCCTATTACATCGGGTACGCCAACGGTGACCGCTTCCAGATGCGGCACCTCTGGGACGAGGCCGATCGCATCCATTTCAAGGCACCGCCGGATGCCAAATACGCGATCCAAAGCAACGAAAAGTCTGCGGGCCTCCAGGGCAGCAAGGTGCTGCTGTTCGACAAAAACTTCAGGCTGATCAGCACCTCCGCCGATCCCCAGGCTGCCGATTTCGATCCGCGCAAGCGGCCCTGGTTCCGTCAGGCGATCGTGACTTCCAAACCGATCGTCACCGACATCTATCGCTTCGAATCCACCGGAAGGCCCGGGATCACCATGGCCCGCCGCACCGCCGACGGCCAGGCTGTGATCGGCGCCGACCTGCGCATCTCTTCCCTCAGTGCCCTGCTCAGGACCCAGAAGGTCACACCAGGAACCAAAATTGCCCTTATCCAGGCCAACGGCGCGCTGATCGCCGTCGACGACCTCAAACAGATCGAACGAGGGGCCGGGACCGGCCATCGGACGACCCGGGTGCCCTTGATGAAGAATGTTGATGTGCCTGTGCTGGCGGCGCTGGGGGAAAAGCTGGCGCCCTGGGTCGCCCAGCTCAAGGGAAGCGCACTGCTGGTGGAGCGTGCCGTGAGGGTGAACGGGATTGACTGGAACGTGGCGATGGCGCCACCAGCCTCCATCGGTGGCGTCAAGACCTACCTGGTGCTGGCCATTCCCTCCGACGAGCTGCTGGCGGGAGCGAATGCCCTGCGGCGCGATTCGATTCGCACCACTCTGCTGATCATTCTGATCGCCCTCCCTTTGGTGCTCCTGATTGCCCGCACCATCACCAAAGACCTGCGCCGCCTGGCCCAGGAGGCCGAAGCGGTGCTCAACTTCGATTTCGAGGGCACCAAGGTGGTGCGCTCCTTGGTGAAAGAAGTCGACGAGCTGGGTCTCACGATCGACGCCATGAAAACGACGATCCGCCGCTTCCTCTCGATCAGTTCCGCCATCGCTGCCGAGTCCAATTTCGAGCGGCTACTGGAACGAATCCTGAGCGAGTCCATCGTCAACACCCAGGCCAAGGGCGGCGCCCTGTTTCTGGCGGACCAGGGGGGAGGCCAGCTCACACCGGTGCAGGCCCAGGGGGACGATCATCAGCCGCTCGATGCCGCCTTAGTGCCCCTTTCTACGGCCAGCATCACCGGGATGCTCGGGCACGGCAAAGGAGCCGCCGAGGTGCTCACCGGCAGGATCGGCCAGGGGGGCACGGCACTGGAGACAACCCTGGCCGCTGCCCTGCAGCTGGAAGGGGTCCCCTACCTCGCCATGCCGTTGGCCAACCGGGAGCGGGAACTGCTGGGGTTGCTGCTGTTCTGGTTCGATGCGGTGCCCGATGCCGCCCGGGTGTCCTTCACCAAGGCCTTCTCCAGCACCGCCGCTGTGACCCTGGAAACCCGCGACCTGATCCGATCGCAGAAGGCCCTGTTCGAGGCCTTCATCGAACTGATCGCCAACTCGATCGACGCCAAGAGCCCCTACACCGGCAGCCACTGCCACCGGGTGCCGGAAATCACCAAGATGCTGGCCGCCGCCGCCGTCGACAGCCAGGAGGGCCCATTCGCCTCCTTCAGCCTCGATGAGGACCAGTGGGAGGCCTTGCACGTGGCTGCCTTGCTGCACGACTGCGGCAAGGTCACCACCCCCGAGTTCGTGGTCGACAAGGCCACCAAGCTGGAAACCATCTACGACCGCATCCACGAGGTGCGCATGCGCTTTGAGGTGCTCAAGCGCGACGTGGAGCTCACCTACTGGCGCCAGGTGGCGGCCGGCGGCGACGCCGAGGCCCTCGCCGTTGCGCGGGATGCCGATCTGCAGCAGCTCGATGCCGACTTCGCTTTCGTGGCCGAGTGCAATCAGGGGGGTGAGTTCATGGCGCCCGAGCGGATCGAGCGGCTCAAGGCCATCGCCGCGCGCACCTGGACCCGCACCCTCGACGACCGCCTCGGCGTTTCCACCGATGAGCTGCTGCGCAAGGAGAGGGAGCCTGCAGTGCCGCTGCCGGCCCGGGAGCACCTGCTGGTTGACAAACCGGAACACCGCATCGAGCGGCCCGAGGGCACAGCGATCACCGCCGACAACTCCTGGGGCTTCAAGGTGGACACCCCCGAATTGCTCTACAACCGCGGGGAGGTCTACAACCTCTCGGTGGCCCGGGGCACCCTCTCGGCCGAGGAGCGCTTCAAGATCAACGAACACATCATCCAGACCATCCGCATGCTTTCGGCCCTGCCCTTCCCGCGCCACCTCAGCAAGGTGGCCGAGATCGCGGGTGGCCACCACGAAACCATGATCGGCACCGGCTACCCCAAACGCCTGAAGAAGGAGGAGATGAGCGAGGTGGCGCGGATGATGGCCATCGCCGACATCTTCGAGGCACTCACGGCGGTGGACCGCCCCTACAAGAAGGGCAAAACCCTCTCACAGGCGCTCAAAATCATGACCTTCATGAGGAAGGAGCAGCACATCGACCCCGACCTCTTCGCCCTGTTCATCCGCTCCGGGGTCTACAGGCGCTATGCCGAGAAGTTCCTCAATCCCGATCAGATTGATGAGGTCGACGAGGCGGCGCTGCTGGCGGCCTGAGCCTCCAGGAGACGGTCGGGGAACAGCACGCCATCGAGATGGTCCACCTCGTGTTGCACCACCCGCGCGTGGAACCCCTCCACCTCCCGCTCCACCAGGCGGCCGGCGCCATCGAATCCCCGGTAGTGGATCCGCCGCCAACGGCGTACGGGGGCGCGACGATCCGGCACACTGAGGCACCCCTCCTCGCCGCAATCGATGGCCCCGCCCAGGGGGGTGACCACCGGATTGATCAGCACCGTTTCCGGGATCGGCGGCGCCTCGGGGTAACGGGGGTTGACCGTGACGCCGAAGATCACCACCCGCAGGTTGACATCGATCTGGGGCGCCGCCAGACCCGCCCCGTTGAAGGCGGCCATGGTGTCGCGCAGGTCGACGATCAGGGCGTCGAGGTCGGCGCTAGGAAGTTGGCGCACCGGCTCCGCCAGCCGCCGCAGGCGCGGGTCCCCCTCCTGCAGGATCGTGCGAACGGCCATGGCTTCACGGGGTCAGGTGGGATTCGGCCTGCAGGGCCGCCGCCGACCGCACCAACCGATCGGTGGTGGCGGCATGGAGGTGGGCCGCCTCCTCGGGGCTGCGGCCGATGCTGGTGAGCCCCAGTTTGCCGAACTCCGACAGGCAGCCCAACAGATGGAAGACGCTGCCACGCAGTTCGGCCGGGTCGTAGTGCAGGCCGGCCTCCGCCACGATGTCGATCAGATCAAGGGGCAACAGCCCCCGCAGGCGCGGATCACAGAAGTTGTCGGTGGCCTCGTAGAAGAGCGGCAGGCCCATGGGGGAGTGGAACAGACCGGTGGTGGCATCCAGGCGGCCGTTGGTGGTCGCGCACAGGGCCAAAAAGGGATGGGTGGTGCCCCCCTGCCGCAGGTTCACCTCGATCGCCTGCAGATCCCAGTGGCCATCGATGCGACGGGCCACGAAATCCAACGAGAACCTGCCCAGGGCCCCCTCGATCGCCAGGGCCTCTCCCACCACCCTTCCATGGCGCTGAAGCTCATCCCGGTAGGCATCCGCGGCGGGAAAGCGGCAGCCCAGATAGGTCTGACCGCCTGGTCCCCCCAGCACCTGTTCGTGGCTGGAGAGGATTTCCACCTGCCCATGGGGGTGGATCATGCCCTGCACGCTTGGAGAGGCCAAGGCATCGCCCCCCTGCAGCCACGCCTCCGCCAGGGCCCCCTGCTCGGCCAGGATCTGGCGCCACTCCGGGGCCGGCATCGGCAGATGCTCGAGGGCGAGGCGGAGCAGCGCCCGCCGCTCCGGGCCCGAGCGGCCTGGCAGGTCCAGGGGTCGCAGATCCAAGCAGGCATTGCCCTCACCGCTGAAGCCCTCATTGAGCTTCACCACCACCCGCTCCAGCTGGGGATGGGTTTCCCACAGCTCCGCCACGGCGCCAGCGAGGGCCTCGAGATCAAAGGTCAACTCGCTGCCGGCTGGATGGGGAACGCCACAACGGGCAAAGAGCCGGCGACCACCCCGCTTGGTGCCCCAAAAGGCCAGGTCCGGGTCGGTGCCCAGCAGGGGGATCTGCAGCCGCTCTGAGAGCTGCTTCTCCAGGGCCGTGACCATGAAGCAGCTCATCACACACCGTTCCGGCCGCAACTGGCCATGGATACGGCGCAAGAGGGCGGGCCGCTCCAGCAACTTGGCGGTCAGAGGCCGCTCGGAGGCGTCGGCGGTGTCAAACAGCTGCAGGCGACGGCGGGCATGGGAGGCGGGCATGCCTGGGAGCAGTTCGAGCACCGCATCCACCACCAGCTCCGGCAGCAGGGTGCTGGTCAGGTAGACGATGCGCGACTCAGGATTTCGCAGCCGGATCAGCTCAAACAGCTGGCGCTCCTCGTAGTGGTGGGCCCCGGTGACCTGGGCCAGTTCCCGCGGCTCAAACGAAAGCGAGGGCACCACCAGCAAATCGCTGGCCTCCCCCTGGCCGGAGTTGCTGCCCTCCGGGTTGCCCTGGCGCAACCGCTGCTGAAGATCGCGAAAGCTGAGGGCCATGGTGGTGGCGAGCTGGGCTGGTGCACCAAACCCTGACAGTCTCAAGCGAACCCATGACCTTGACCCACCATGAGCCCACCCTCTTCCGCCGTCACCCTGCTGGGCTACGGGGCCGCCACCCTCACCACCTTGAGCCTCTTTCCCCAGGCCCTCAAGACCCTGCGCAGCAGCGACACCTCGGGCATCTCGCTGCGCATGTACGCCCTCTTCACCACCGGTATCGCCGCCTGGGCCGTGTACGGCCTGCTGATCCAGAACGGCCCGGTGATCGTGGCCAATCTGGTGGCGCTGCTGCCGGCCGGGGTCGTGCTGGAGCGCAAGCTGCGGGCCTCGTCCCGATAGCGTCGGTTTTGGTTCCCTCGCCGCTTGAGTTCGATGCGACCCCGCTCCAAGGGACCGTTGCTGCTGGCCCTGGTGGGTGGCGGCCTGCTGCTGGGCCTGGTCCCCGCCCTGCATCGAGTCCTGCCCAGTGCGGCGAACGCCGATGCCGCTGAAGCGGCGAAGCCAGAGGCGGTGATTCCCGACGCAATCCCCAGCCCCCGTACCTACCCCCGATTGAGCCTCGACCCCGCCCAGCTGGCGGAGCAACTGGCCCGGGTGGAGTCGGCCCTGCGGGACCCGGCCACCAACCCTGCCGACCTGGGTGCCCTGGGGCACCAGGAGCAGGTGATCATCCGGCTCCTGGCCCGGCAACCGGAGCTGGCCCAGCAGGTGCGCGTCAACCTCCCTGAGCGCTGGCGGCCGCTCCTGGATCGCCACCTGGCGGCCCGGCGGGAGTTCCAGGCGATGCAACGGGGCCGGCCCGGATCACCCCTGGTGCCCGCCTGGCGGATCATCCCTCCGGAACCGCCCGAACGTTTGCTGGGCTATTACCGCAAGGCCCAGGCAGCCACGGGCATCCCCTGGGAGGTGCTGGCGGCCATCAACCTGGTGGAGACCGGCATGGGCCGCATTGACGGCATCTCGGTGGCCGATGCCCGGGGGCCGATGCAGTTCCTTCCCACCACCTGGGCCGAGAGGGGCATTGGTGCGGGGGACATCCGCGATCCCCACGACGCCATCCAGGCCGCCGCCCGCTATCTGGTGCGCCGCGGCGGCCCGAAGGATCTGCCCAAAGCTATCTGGGGCTACAACAACAGCGACCACTACGTGCGCGGTGTGCTCGGCTACGCCGCCCTGCTGCGGGAGGACCCCGCTGCCTTCACGGGCCTCTACAACTGGGAGATCCACTTCATCTCCTCAGCGGGGGATCTCTGGCTGCCGGTGGGCTACGAGCAGCGCCAGAGGATTCCCGTGAACGCCTACCTGCAACGGGTGCCCTCCAGCGCGCCACCCCGCCCGTCGGCGGCAGGCTGAACTCAGGGACGCGGCAGTCGACCTTCCTCAATCATCGTCACGTGACGGTAGACACCGTCTTCGTAGAGCTGGGTGGTGCGGACCCGCTGGTCATCTGAGACCAGCGTGATGACTTCGTTGTAGTGGGTGAGGACCCCACGCAGACGGCGGCTGCCGCAGTAGACGAGCACGTGGTCGCTGATGGCCCAGGCGATGCCCGAGAAGGCGGTGGCCTTTTCTCCAGCCAGTGTGACCACCTCATCGGTGAGCGGAAACACCAGCTTGCTGTCGATGAAATGGCCGTGGTAACGGGCCACGACCTCAGCGGGGGTGTCGATTCGCAACGTGTTGGTCTGGACGTAGCGACCTTCCTCGATGGCGATGTCCACCCGCACGCGGTCGGTGTCGATGCAGCGACCTTCGGTGTCAATCCGCCGGGCCGTTCCCTCCCAGAGGGCGCAATGGCGATGGAACACCAGCGGCACCCCCCAGGCATCGAGGGTGATGGGGGGAATGGCTTCGAAGCTGGGTTGGAACGGGCTGGGCGGGCTGGTCATCTCAGTCAGTGAGCGATCGCTCAGCGATCGGAGGAAACTGGAATCTGCTCCCCATCTTCCCGCGCCTAAACTGCCCTGGGTTGATCGATGAGGTGCTGGATGCTCTCCGATTTCCACACTGCCCTCGCCGTCGCCAGGGGCACCGGGCTTCTGGCCAAAGATGCCCTACCCGAGGAAGCCCACAGTGGCCACACCGCCACCGGCTACGTCCTGCGGGACGCCCATGGCGGCGTGCTGTGCGAGGTGCCGTTGCAGACGTTGCGCTCCTGGATCCCGAGCCATTCCGACCATCCGCTCAGCATCGAGGCCATCATCGGTGCCCCCACCGGTGATCGCTGGGAGTACTGCTTCCTGCTGGTGGAGTTCGGCGCAGGGGAGCGGGGCAGCGTGCTCGAGCGGGTGCTGATCAACAACCAGGCCATCTCCACCAGCACGGCCGGCGGCCCGCTCCCCTTCGATCAGTTCCACGAACTGCTCAACCTGCTGGGCGACCGCGGCTGGGAACTGGTGAGCACGGTGCTGCGCAACATGGATGGACAAGGGGTCGGCCGCAGCTATTCGCTGATCTTCAAGCGCCGTGCCGTTGGCAACGACGACAGTTCAGCAGACCACTCCTCCTGAGCCAGCTCAGGGGACGGCGGTCCCGCTCAGGCGCTGAAGGCCTTTTTGGCGGGAATCGGGTAGGGAATGCGGCGGTGGCGCATGCGCTTCCACACCAGAACAAAGGCGCGGATCAGCAGCTCCAGCTCTGCGCGACTAAGGCCGCTGGTGGCCAGTTGGCCATCGATCTGTCTGGCTTCGACGATGCGGCGCACCATCTCGCTGGCCTGGGCCTCGGAGGTGTCCGGCGGCAGGGAACGCAGTGCCGCCTCGCAGCCGTCAGCCAACATCAGGATGCCGGTTTCTCGGCTGCGGGGGGTGGGACCGCGGTAGCGGAAACGGGTCTCATCGAAATGGTCGGGATCCCGTTCGCGTGCTTGATGCAGGAAGTACCCCATCTTGAGGGTGCCCTGATGCTCGGGGATGAAGTCCGCCAGGGGACGGGGCAGCTTGTAACGCTTGGCCATCTTCAGCCCCTCATCGACATGGGCCTGGAGGATGGCGGCGCTGGCGTAGGGATCGTTGAGGGCGTCATGGGGATTGAGTCCCTCGGCCTGGTTCTCGATGAACCACTGGGGCGCATGCATCTTGCCAACGTCGTGATACAGCGCACCGGTGCGGATCAGGTCCACATCGGCATGGATCGCCCGGGCCCCCTCCTCCGCCAGACCACAGATCATCAACGTGTGCTCGAAGGTGCCCGAGGCCTCGCAGGAAAGCCTGCGCAGGAGGGGCCGTTCGTGGTCGGCCAGCTCCAGCAGCCGCGCTCGGGTCAGCAACCCGAAGAAGCTCTCCACCAGGGGGGCGACCAGTAGGCCGGCCATGAGCAATCCGCCCACCAGCACCGCCTCCCCCAGGAGCTGGGAAACGCTGTTGGGCACCCCCACCGTGCGGCCGGTGAGCACCGTGCTTTGCAGCAGCAACCACTGCAACACCAGGGCCCCGCCAGGCAGGAGCACCGCCAACTGCAACAGCTGGGCCCGGCTGCGTTGTCGGCCGGCCAGCACGGCCGCAAGAGCAGAAACGGCAGCGGCGATCAGCAGGCGGGACTCGCTCAGCCCTTCGTAGGGAACGGGCCAAAGCAGGCTGGCGGCCGCCAGCCAGGCCAACCCGGAGGCCGTGCCCAGCCCCTGGGCCACCAGCAACGTGGGAGGCACCAACACGGCCAGGGGATTGATGGCGCTGCCCAACCAGAGCTTGAGAGCCTGCACCAGCACCAGCATCCCCATGGCGAGCAACGCCTGGCGGGGCTCGAGGCTGGCCCGCCAGCGCCGGATCACGAGCACCATCACGGCCGTGATGGCAAAGGCCTCGGCGAAGTGGGCGAGCCAGGCGCGCACCAGCGGGCGGCGGTTCACCAAACCGAAGTAATCGAGAACATCAAAGGCCTGGGGGCTGATCGGTTCCCCCTGGCGGGTGATCAGATCACCGCGCCTCACCCGGATCAGGGGGAGGCCCTGCTGGGTGAGGGCCTGCTCGATCAGCTGCTGGCTCAGGGCCGCATCGATCCGCAGGTTGCTGCGTCCCTGAAGGGCAGTGGCCAGCAGCTTGCTGCCCAGCCCCCGGGCGGGCTCCTCCAATGACGCCAGCTGGAGCCTGGCGGCCTGCTGCAACTGACTGGGGGCCAGGCTGGCCACCAGCCCCTGGCTGAGCATGCGCCCGCTGGCCCCACGGAGGGCCGCCTCCCACTGGAGCCATTCCGTCGGCGTGCGGCTCTTGAGCCAGGCCTCCTCCTGGCGGCTCAGTTCGATGGGGGCGATCCGTCCCTGGGCGGACTGTCCCTGCCGATCGAGCTCCTGAATCTGTCGTTCGAGCCGCTGCTGCAGCTCCCGGTTGACCGCCGGATCCACCACCTGAACGTGGGTGCGGCTGCCCAGTTGGGCACGGCGCTGTTCCAGGGATTCGCTGTCCACCACCGTGGCCGCCTTCGGTGCCCGGCTGGAGAAAGGGGCAACCATGCCGGGGCGCAGGTTGGGCTCCACAAGCCACGGCCAACTGGAGAGCAGGGCCACCAGGGCGCAGACCAGGGCAATGGCCGCCACGTCGCGTTGACGCCAGACCGAAAGGGCCTGACGGGGTGTTTCCAGGCGCAGCAAGCGGCGCCATAGCTGTTGAACCCGACCCAGGCGGACCACCAACACGGCCAGACGAACGCCAACGCTAACCGTGGCCGTTCTGGTTGCATGCTGGAGACTGCCCCTGCTTCTTCGTTCCCCCATGGCCGTGCGTCTGGATGGCCGCCAGCTGGCGGCCGCACTGGAACTGCGCCTGCAGGAGGCCATCGCCGCAGGGCTGCCCATGGCGGGCCGTCCACCGGGGCTGGCGGTGCTGCGGGTCGGCGACGATCCCGCCAGCGGCGTCTATGTGGCCAACAAGGAAAAGGCCTGTCAGCGGGTGGGGATCACGAGCCACGGTGCCCATCTGGGGGCCTCCAGCAGCGCTGCTGAGGTGGCTGCCGTGATCGAGAGGCTCAATGCCGACCCCGCCGTGGACGGCATCCTGTTGCAACTGCCCCTGCCGAGTGGCCTGGCGGAGGGGCCACTGCTGGCCCTGATCGATCCAGAGAAGGACGCCGATGGCCTGCACACCCTCAACCTGGGGCGCCTGGCCAAAGGGGAGCCTGGGCCGCGCAGCTGCACGCCGGCCGGGGTGATGGCCCTGCTGCGCCATGCCGGCGTGCCGTTATCGAGCGCCCGGGCCGTGGTAGTGGGCCGCAGCATCCTGGTGGGCCAGCCCATGGCGCTGATGCTGCAGGCGGCCGACGCCACCGTCTCGGTGGCCCATTCCCGCACCCGCGACCTGGCGGCCCTCAGCCGTGAGGCCGACGTGCTGGTGGTCGCCGCAGGACGGCCCAGATTCATCGGCGCCGAGCACGTGAAGCCAGGGGCGGTGGTGGTGGATGTGGGCATCCACCGGCTACCGCCGGATCCATCTGAGGGCCCCGGGGCGAAGGGCCGGCTCTGCGGTGACGTGCGCTTTGAAGAGGTGGAACCCATCGCGGCGGCGATCTCCCCAGTGCCGGGCGGCGTGGGCCCCATGACCGTGACGATGCTGCTGGTGAACACGGTGGTGGCCTGGGCCCAGCGCCATGGTCTTGACAATCCATTGGCGGATCTGGTGCCCTGAGCCCCAATCGGCCGCCCGCCTGAGAGAATCCGCCCTAGGGCGCTGGAACCCATGACCGTGGCGGTGAGCACGACCTTCGATTTCGCCACCTATCTGGAGTCCACCCGGCTACGGGTGGAAACGGCCCTTGACGCCTCCCTGGGACCCGAGCGGCCGGAGTCGCTGCGGGACTGCATGCGTTACTCGCTGCTGGCGGGGGGCAAGCGCCTGCGGCCGATTCTCTGCCTGGCGGCCTGTGAGCTGGCCGGCGGCAACAGTGACCTGGCCTTGCCCACGGCAGTTGGCCTGGAAATGATCCACACCATGTCGCTGATCCATGACGATCTCCCCGCCATGGACAACGACGACCTGCGCCGCGGCAGGCCGACCAACCACAAGGTCTATGGCGAAGCCAACGCGATCCTGGCGGGGGATGCCCTGCTCACCCGCGCCTTCGAGATGGTTGCCCTTCGCAGTCCGGGAGTTCCCCCCGAGCGGCTGCTGCAGGTGGTGGGGGTGCTCTCGCTGGCCTCCGGAGCTCCTGGGCTGGTGGGGGGCCAGGTGGTGGACCTGGAATGCGAGGGCAAGCAGGTGGATCTCGACACCCTTGAGTACATCCACCTCCACAAGACCGGTGCCCTGTTGCAGTCCTGCGTGATCACCGGTGCCCTGATCGCCGGTGCCCCCGAAGATCTGCTCAGTGCCCTACGCCGCTACGCTCGCGGCATTGGCCTGGCTTTTCAGATCATTGACGACATCCTGGATGTGACAGCCAGTAGTGATGTGCTCGGCAAGACCGCCGGCAAGGACCTGACCGCCGACAAGACCACCTACCCCAAACTGCTGGGGCTGGCTGAGTCACGCATCCGGGCCCAGTCCCTGGTGGATGGGGCCAAGGAGGCCCTGGAGCCCTGGCAGGAGCGGGCCCAACCCCTGCTGGCCCTGGCCGACTACATCACCAGTCGCGATCGATGATCGCTCTTCTCGACAACGGTGTTCTGGCCTGGGCGCTGGCGGCCTGTGGCCTGGCCCAACTTTCCAAGCTGGTGGTCGAGTTGCTGGTCCACCGGCGCTGGCGGCCAGCCGTGCTGATCGAAACCGGCGGCATGCCGTCGAGCCACGCGGCCCTGATCACCGGTGCGGCTGCAGGCATTGGCTGGGAACTGGGCTGGAGCGACCCCCTCTTTGCCCTTGCCTCCACCCTGGCCTTCATCGTTTTGTACGACGCCAGTGGCGTGCGCCGGGCCGCCGGCAAGATCGCCGCCCGGGTCAACGAACTCCCCGATGACCTCTGGCAGGCGAGGGCCACGGGGGTGGCCCAACCCCTGAAGGAAAATCTCGGCCACACCCGGCTTGAGGTGCTGGCGGGCAGCCTGATGGGCCCACTGATCGCTCTCAGCGGCCTGGCCCTGGCCGGATCGCCGCTGCAGATCGCCCAGGGGTTCGGTTGGCTGCCGCTGGCCTGAGCCCCGATGGGGCGTCCCTGAGCGTCGAGCGGCTCACCTGCGGGCAGCGGGCCGCCGCCGAAGCCTTCGCCACCTGGTTGGCGGCGCCGGCAGAGGGCACCCCATTCGTACTCAGTGGAGCCGCCGGTACCGGCAAGACCTACCTATCAATGGCCTTTCTGGCCCAGGCGGAGGCGGCCGGACTCTGCTGGACCGTGGTGGCCCCCACCCACAAGGCCGTGGGGGTGTGTCGGGCCCAACTCGAGCGGGCCGCTCTGCGACCCCCCTGGTTTCCTTCCACCATCCACCGGCTGCTGCGGCTGAAACTCAAACGGGAACGGGACCGGGAACGCTGCGAGGAAACCGAGCAGACCGCCGGGGCCCTGGAACACCTGGGGCTGGTGCTGATCGACGAGGCCTCCATGGTCGATAGCGGTCTGTTGGATATCGCCCTGCGCTGCGCCCACCCGTTCCGCACCCGACTGGTGTTCGTGGGGGACCCGGCCCAGCTGCCGCCGGTGGGGGAACCCTCCAGTCCGGTGTTCGCCCTCGCGCGCTGCGCGGGCCATCGGCTGGAGGAGGTGGTTCGTCACCAGGGGCCCGTGCTGAGGCTGGCGGCGGGCCTCCGCCAGGGGGACCTGCTGTGTCAATTGCCGCCCCTGATCCCACCGGTGCGACAACCGACAGGCCAGGTGGCCGTGCTGGCGAAGGGGACCTGGCTGGCGGCGGCCCAGGCGGCCCTGCGCGAGGGCGCCGAGCTGGACGATCCCGACCACGCCCGTCTGCTCTGTTACACCAACCGCTCCCTGGAGGCCCTGGTGCCCCTGGCCCGCCGGGCGATCCATGGCGACATGGCCGATCAACTGCCGGTGCTGCCCGGGGAGGTGCTCATCACCCGCCAAGCGGTGATGGCACCCGCCTGCCGCGAGGGGGAGGAGGCCGGCGAGGAGCCGGATCTGTTGCTGGGCTCCAACCGGGAGCTGGTGGTGCGGGACGTGACTCCTGAGCGCTGCGATCTGGCGGACTTTGGTGTGGAGGCGCAGGAGGGCGCCGTGATCGAAACCCTCAGCGCGGCGGTGGAGGCTGGGGAGAGCCGACTGACCCTGCGACTGCTGCCCCCCCTGGGCAGCGAGCCGCGCCGGCAACTGGAGGCGGTGCTGGCCCGGCTGCGGGGCGAGGCCCGGGAGGCGGGAAAGCAGGAGGGGCGAGCCCTGTGGCGGCGTTTCTTCCTGGTGCGCGACGCCTTTGCCTCCCTCGGACCGGCGGCCGTGCTCACGGTGCACCGCAGCCAGGGGAGCAGCTTCGGCGAAGTGTTCGTCGACGCCGACGTGTTCTGGCCTGCCGATGCGGTGTTGCGGCGCCAGTTGGTCTACGTGGCCGTCAGTCGGGCCCGCAGGGGCGTGACCCTGGTGGGAGGCGCGGGCAGCACCGCCGAGCAGCAGCGCTGGCGGCGCTGGCTGGGGGAAGGACTCACCGATGAAGAAGCCCCTTAAATCCCCGCTGGGGAACGGATGCCAGGGTGGGGCGGCTCGGGTCCCACCACCGTGTTCATCCACATCCGCCATTCACTGCATTACACCTACGGGCGGCCGGTCTTCCTGGAACCCATGACCCTGCGGCTGACGCCGCGCCAGGACAGCACCCAACGCCTGCTGCTCCACACCCTGAAGGTCACGGACGAAGCCACGGGAGCCAGCCGCGTCGTGGACGCCGATGGCACCAATGCGGCGGTGTTGTGGTTCGACGAACCCCGCCAGCGCTTAAGCCTCCAGCTGGAGACCGTGGTGGAGACCCTGCGCGAAAACCCGTTCGATTGGATCGTCACCGAACCCTCCGCCCAGCGGCTGCCCTTCCGCTACGACCCAGCGCTTACCGCTGCCCTGTCCCCCTCACTGGCGTCCACGCCGACCCCATCGCCGGTGAAAACCTGGGCCGACGGCCTGGCGCAGGAGGTGGAGGGCTCCACCACCGCTTTCCTGATGGAACTGGCCCATGGCATGCACCATGGCTTCCACCATGTGGGGCGCCCCGATGGGGACCCGCAGCCAGCGGCGGAAACCCTGGCGACCCGCACCGGCGCCTGCCGCGACACCGCCATGCTGTACGTGGAGGCTTGCCGCAGCCAGGGGCTCGCGGCCCGGTTCGTCAGCGGCTACTCCATCCACCACCCGCCTGAAGTGAGCGAACACGAACTGCACGCCTGGGCGGAGGTGTACGTGCCCGGGGGCGGCTGGCGGGCCTATGACCCCAGCCTGGGACTGGCAGTGGCCGATGGCCACGTGCCCCTGGCCGCCGCTCCGGATCACCGGCTGGCGGCGGCAGTCAGCGGCTCCTACCGGGGCACGGGCGTGGACTCGACGATGACCTACGCCATCCAGGTGCGCTCCGCACCCACCCAGGAGGAACTGGACACCTGACCCAGCCCAGCTCTCCGCCGCTAGGGCACCAACTCAGCCCGTGGATGGGTCCGGGCTTTGTCTCTGGGGTTGGGCAGAGGCCGGTTGCGGCCGTTGGGTTCCCGTCGATTCCATTCGGATTCGATCGATCGGGTGGAGTGGTTGGTTGGGCTTGACGGGACCCCCCTTCACAGTCGCCGCCGATGGCCGCTCGGTGAATCGCCCCTCCAGCTAGGCGGCCGCTGCCGCCAACATCCGCAGCCCCTCCACCCCCTGCCAGCCCAGATAGCCCGCCAGGGCAAGGCTGAGCCCTCCCACCAGAAGCTCACCACGGGCATAGAGCACCTCCTTCGCCCGCTCCAGCAACGGCACCACACCGGAGCGGCCGATGGCCACCGCCAACCACGGGACCAGCAGAAACAGGCTGGACGCCAGGGTGAAGCCTGCTGTGGCCAGCCACTCCTGGCTGCGGCTCAGATCGGCCGACAGCAGACTTGCTGACGCCTTGGCCGCCAGGAAGAGATCATCGGGGCTGATCACTTCGATGGCCGCACCCGCTGCGATCAACAGGGGCAGGGGCAGGGTGGCCAGCCGATCCAGGCTGCGGGTCCAGCCCGGGGGATCCCCCTCCTCCCGGCGCGTCAACAGCTCCCTGAGCCCCAGGGCCATCAGGGCACCTGCCGCCACCAGATCCAAACCGGTGCGGTGGCTGCTGCCCTGGTCCATGGTCAGCACCAGCCCATGCCCAACGGTCAAAAGCAGGATCACCAACACGGCAATCGTGGCCATCCAGCCCAGCACGAACAACCCGCCCCGCTGCAGCGGACGGGGACCCAGCAAGAGCAGGAAAAGCAGGCCGATGTGGATGGGGCTGAGGCCGACGCCGGCGCCATAGGCCACCAGTTCCCCCCAAAAGTGCGGATCGAAAATCCTGGGGGCGAGGGCCACGCTGTCGATGGGCATGCTCGGGAAGGACACGTCTTCGATTATCGGATCAGGGGGCGTGTCGCCATTGCAGCGTGTTGCCGGGCGGCCACAGCCAACCGGCGGGGCACCTCGGGGCAACCGGCCCAGTGAAGGTGCAGCCAGCTGGCATGGAGCCCCGGGGCACTCCATCCCTCCCGTCGCGCTGGCGTCCCCCAACCCTCCAACGTCCAGAGGGGGCTAGGCGCAGTTGCTGGCTCGGGTGAGGGTGCGATGGGTGGTGGTGCGTTAGCTGGCGGCACCAGTTCCCAGCGGTGGAACTCATGGCCATCCAAGCCTTCCCCTCGCCGCACCACCAGGCCGTCGGCCAGGGGCGTGGCCTGCCGATACCCCAGATCGAGGGAGCCGCGGCGGGCTCCGAAGGGGAGCACGCCGGCCATGGCATGGGGCACACCGCCCGGGTCTTCCAGGTGCGCGCCCAGCAGCAGCAGGCCACCACATTCCGCGTAGATCGGCAATCCCCGAGCGGCGGCGCGCGCCAGATCCCCCAGGCTGCGGCGGCTGTTGGCCAACGCTGCGGCGTGCAATTCCGGGTAGCCACCGGGCAGGATCAGGGCCCCGGCATCCGCTGGCAGCGGTTCATCGGCCAGGGGGCTCCAGGGGCGCACCGCCAGCCCATGGGCCTCCAGCAGTTCGCTGGCCTCCGGATAGCGGAAGTGGAAGGCCGCATCGGCGGCGATCGCCACGTGCACGGGCGGTTGCGCCGATCTGCCTTGGCCCTGGGCCGCACCGAGGCAGGACTGGATCGGATCCACCGTTCCCGGCCCGGGCACGGGCGGCGCCGCCATCAACGGCAGCAGTCGCTCCAGGTTCAAATGGCGCTCTGCCAGCTCCGCCCACTCCTCGATGCGCCCATCGAGATCCAGCAGTTCATGGGGCGGCAGAAGCCCCAGGTGTCTGGAGGGAAGACTGAGGCTCTCATGGCGCGGCAGCACGCCCAGCAGGGGCATCTCGATCGAGGCAAGGGCCTCGGCCAGCAGGGCCCTGTGCCGGGGTGTGCTGACGCCGTTGAGCACCACCCCCGCCAGCACCAGCTGGGGCTCGTGGTCGCGGAAGCCCCGCACCAGGGCCGCCAGGGAGCCCGCCTGGCGGCTGGCCTCCACCACCAGCACCACCGGCAACCCCAGCTGCAGGGCCACCGCGGCCGAACTAGCCTCGCTACTGGGCCCCCGGCCATCGAACAGACCCATCACCCCCTCCACCAGGCAGAGGTCGGTGCGGCTGCCGAAGCCCTCAAAGCTGCGACGCACCCACTCCTGGCCGCACAGCAAGAGGTCGAGGTTGCGGCAACTGCGGCCACTCACCCGACCCAGGAGCTGGGGGTCGAGGTAATCCGGCCCCACCTTGAAGGTCTGGATCGACTGGCCCCGTTGGCGGGCCAGGGACGCCAGGGCCAGGCTGAGCAGGGTTTTGCCACTGCCGCTGGTGGGCGCGCCAATCAGACAGGCCATGGCCGCGGCGCGCTCAGCGCCCCATCAGTGCGGCAGCAGCTTGGCAGCCAGCGGCGCCGCCGCCGCCAGCAGGGGGTTGGTGCTGTCGTGGCCGCCCCCAAGGAGCCGGGCCGTTTCCATTTCCTCGCTCTCGACCGGAAGGGGAACCACCTCCTCCGCCAGCTCCATGCTGGCCACCCCACCCGCCTCCAGGCGCATGCAGCCCCCCGATTCCGAGCACAGGATCACGCACAGGGGCTGGCGGCCAGGCGGCGCACAGATCAGCCGCAACCCCACCAGGGCACCGGGGTGGGTCTTGGGCACCCCCACTGGCACCGACATCTGGCGGAACTGCACGCTCTCCCCGTCGGTGCGCAGAAACTCCGCACCAATCCCCTCGCCGCTGGCGCTCGCAGCGATCGTGTAGCTGTTCTGCAGATGCCAACCGAGGCGATCCGCGATCCAGGCCGCCAGCAGCAACCCCTTCACCGGGTGGCTGCCCTCCACGTCAATGTCCAGCTGCACCACGTGGCTGAGGGCATCGCGACGGCTGGGTGGATCAAACACCATGGCCAAGGATTCGCGCCAGGCGCGCAGCCGAAGCCAGTTGAGATCGTTGACCGACTGTCCCGTAGCGATTCGCTCCACGAGCAGATCGAGACAACGCCTGGGCGCACCGATGGAGCTGTCCAGCACCAGGCGGCGCGAGGGGGGGGCCAGGGCCTCCAGCAACTCCGGCGATTCATCAAGGGAACCGTTCCACCACACCCAGCAGGGCAGATCGTCATCGACCAGGGGCTGCACCATGGCCAGGCCACGGGTCATGGCCCCTCGGCCTCCCCGCAGCACCACCACATCGCCACAGGCGGGTGCACTGCCGCTGCGCTCCTCCGGCAGGGGGCAGTAGGCCGCCACCAGGGTCTCCAGGGAGATGTCCTCCCGCAGGGTGGGGGCCAGGGTGATCAGCCGGCGGGGACGCAGGGCGCTGATCGCCTGATCAACGAACTGGCCGCGCAAATCGTTGGCACTGTGGCCGCCCGGCTGCTGGCCCAGGGCCCAGGCGAGCTCCGGTGCCATGGGCGCCGTGCTCAGGGGCAGACCGCAATCGACCACCGCCTGCCGGGCTGCCGCCAGCAACTCCTCACTGAGCAGGCCACTCAGGGGGCCATCGATGCGACCGGTGCGGATGAGCTGCTGCTGCAGCCAGGAAGGCTCCCAGACCAGGAGCTTGAAGGTGGCGGCGCCGGAGGCATCCTCCAGCTCGTGGCCCCACAGCCGATCGAGATAGGCCGGCACCTCCTCGGGCGACAACTCCGTGGGGGCTTGAAGGGTGAGCTGGGGGGACATGGCGGATTCCTAGGGGC
>Ga0194061_1000609_pt1 | contig 21534 bp, 22 predicted proteins | sample SepL2221m_MetaG_FD_163423 | JGI IMG/M metagenome (GOLD analysis project Ga0194061, IMG submission 163423) | Anoxic zone freshwater microbial communities from boreal shield lake in IISD Experimental Lakes Area, Ontario, Canada - Sep2016-L224-21m | ecosystem: Environmental > Aquatic > Freshwater >... | reverse complement strand
TACAAAGTAAATGGAAAGCAATACGTATAACAACATAATCGGGGGGATTTTGTACCCTACAATTTACAGGTTCTTTGGAAATTATTGTGCAAATGCAATATTAAATTTTGCTGAATGAGTACTTTTTACGTTTTTTTGATACTATTTGACATTATTTCTTTAATATTTCTAGCTTTTTTCAATGGTCTGTTCAATATATCAACCTTTTTGACCATTGTTTGGGTAAAATTGCCTTTTAACAATAACTATTCTAAATTGTGCCTCTTTCAATTATTTTTGTTCAGATGGAAATTTCAATTGCATTGGTAGAAAATTTGGCAAATTTGTCGAAGCTTCAATTTGAGGAAGCTGAGAAGACTGCCATTCAGCAAGATCTTCAGAAAATGGTAGGTTTTATTGCTGAATTAGAAACTGTAGATACAACCGGTGTAGAACCCTTGTTGCATATGGGCGATGCTGCAAATGTGCTTAGAGCCGATTTAGTGAGCGGATCAGTTTCCAGAGCCGATGCATTGAGTAATGCACCAGTAGCCGATAATGCATTTTTTAAAGTTCCTAAAGTGATCAAGAAATAAGATCCTTATTAAAATTGAAAGCAAGTATATGAGCGAGTCAATCATTAAGTTAGAAAATATTGAGAAAAGCTATTTTATGGGTAGCCAGGCAATACCAGTTTTAAAGGGTATTACGATGGATATTTTAAAAAATGAATACGTAGCGCTGATGGGACCTTCTGGTAGCGGAAAAAGTACCCTGATGAATATCCTCGGCTGTTTGGATTCGCCAACCGGTGGAAGGTATATCCTAAACGGAAAGGACGTAAGTAAAATGCTGGATGATGATTTGGCTACGGTAAGAAATACGGAGATTGGATTTGTGTTTCAACAATTCAATCTTTTGCCTCGTTTAACAGCTGTTGAAAATGTGGCTTTACCCTTAGTATATGCTGGTGTAAGCAAAAAAGAGCGTTTAGAGCGTGCCATGGAGGCTTTGAAAAAAGTAGACCTGGCAGATAGGAGTCACCACAAATCAAATGAGTTAAGTGGTGGTCAGATTCAGCGTGTTGCCATTGCTCGAGCATTGGTTAATAATCCTTCCATTTTATTAGCGGATGAACCTACAGGTAACTTAGATTCTAAAACATCGGTTGAAGTAATGCGCATATTTGGTAAAATTCAGGAAGCTGGTAATACTGTTGTACTGGTTACACACGAAGAAGATATTGCAGGTTATGCTCATCGGATCGTTCGATTAAGAGATGGTTTAGTTGAAAGTGATCGTGTGAAGGATCTGGATAAGGTTACGCATAGTCATTAACCGAAAAGATTAAAAAAAAATTCCCTCTTAGAAGGGGATTTTTTTTTAATGAACTTTTCATTTTTATCTTTGTTAGGAAGAAAGATCAAATTAATTACTACGTATAATGGCTAATAAGATATATACAAAAACTGGTGACCTGGGAAAAACGAGTTTAATAGGGGGCACCAAGGTTATGAAGAGCGATATCAGAATTGATACTTACGGAACTGTTGATGAATTGAATTCTTATATCGGGCTATTGGGCGACCACCTCACCGATTTGCATAGTAAAACAGTCATTAAAGAAGTACAAGATCGATTATTTACCATCGGTTCTTCTTTAGCCTGCGATCCGGAAAAAGAACTTACTATGAAGATCCCCGATTTAAGGGAATCGGATATTGTATTTTTAGAAAAGGAAATTGACCATATGCATGATGTGTTACCTCCCATGAAGTTCTTTATTATTCCAGGAGGTCATGTGGCCATTTCAACTGCACATGTAGCACGTTGTATTTGTAGAAGAACCGAACGTTGTTGTGTAAATATGATGGAGCACGAGCTATTTGTGGACCCACTCATAATAAAATACCTGAATCGATTAAGCGATTACTTATTTGTATTGGCTCGTTATATCGGACACCAATTAAATGTGGATGGTATTGCCTGGAAACCGAGAATTGGCGCTTAATTACACAATCTGTCCATCTTTCATATACAATCTTCGATCACTCATGGCTGCGAGTTCTTCGTTGTGGGTTACGATTAAAAATGTTTGCTTAAAATCATCACGGAGCGATACAAATAATTCGTGAAGTTCTTTTGCATTTTTACTGTCAAGGTTTCCAGTAGGCTCATCTGCAAAAACGATCAATGGCTGATTGATTAAAGCCCGGGCAACTGCTACCCGTTGTTGCTCTCCACCTGATAATTGCTGGGGTTTGTTTTCCATCCGGTCTTCAAGTCCCAATCTTTTTAATAAAGCAATGGCATCAGCTTCCACCTCTTTTTTCTTTCTACCCGCGATCCATCCGGGGATAGACACATTTTCGAGTGCCGAAAATTCGGGTAATAAGTGGTGAAACTGAAATACAAATCCAATATGTTTATTCCTAAATGCTGCCAATTCGCGGCCCTTTAGAAGATTAACTTGTTGATTATTAATAAAAATATTGCCGGAATCGGCCTTATCGAGGGTGCCTAGAATATGTAATAATGTGCTTTTGCCCGCACCTGATGAGCCAACTATGCTCACTATTTCTGCCTTTTGAATAGAAATATCTACACCCTTTAAAACGGCCAATTGTCCATAATTCTTTGTAATATTTTCGGCTTTTAGCATCAGATTAGGTTGAGATTAGCGTTGCAAACCTACAAAAGGAAGGTCAACAGGTCTAAATTTTAATGATTTGTTTACAGAGAGAGTAAAACTTAGGTTTGGTAGTTTCATTTATACGGTTACATTTGCAAAAATTTTATAGGTATGTTCTGGACATTAGAATTAGCAAGTTACCTGGAAGAAGCACCTTGGCCAGCAACCAAAGACGAATTGATCGACTACGGTATTCGTAGTGGAGCTCCGATTGAAGTTGTTGAGAATTTACAGGAACTAGAAGATGAAGGTGAAGTGTACGAGAGCATCGAAGACATCTGGCCTGATTATCCAAGCCAGGAAGACTTTATGTTCAACGAAGACGAATACTAAACCTACTCCCAAGGGACTGAAAATAATATCCCATAAAAAAAGCCATCCAGAATTTTTTCAGGATGGCTTTTTTATGCCACTACTTTTTTGGAAAAGTGAATTTGAAATATAATAAAACAATGGATAAAACTCCTACAATAATGTTAGCGATAATTACGGGCACTAATTGTAAATAAAATCCATACACCAACCAAACTATTACACTTACAAAAACAATCGAAAGCATACCTAGGCTAAGATCACCCACGCTTTTTGTTTTCCATGCCTGCCATACTTGAGGCATAAATGTAACTGCGCTTAAGAATGCTCCGATATAACCAAAATACTCCGTCCAATGCATATTATCTATTTTAAGTGAGTAATAAAATCTATTTGTTAAACCTGCATCATTTCTTTTGCATTTTCTAATGCAGCAGCCGATGGTGTTTCACCCCCCAACATTTGCGCAATTTTATTGATTCTTTCCTCCTTGCTCAATAATCGCAAATTAGTTTTAATAGAACCCGATTGTTCTTCTTTATAAACATAAAAATGTGCATCTGCCTTACCCGCAATTTGTGGCTGGTGGGTAATACAGATGATTTGTCGATTCTTCGATAAATCCTTCATGATGCGCCCAACTTGCTTTGCAGCTTCTCCTGAAATGCCCGTATCTATTTCGTCGAAAATCAATGTAGCCAGATCTACTTTTTCTGCCACCAACGATTTAATACACAACATGAGTCTACTTAACTCTCCACCACTGGCAACTTTTCGAATCGGTTCAAATCGATTACTCTTGTTTGCATCAAACAAGAATTCAATTTGGTCGCTTCCATATATATGCAGCTGACTATCTTCAATGCTTAATTTTAAACGAGCATTGGGCATTCCAACTAATATCAATAACTCATTCACTTTATTTTCTAAAGGAGCGGCTTCTTTTTTTCTGGCTTCAGATATTTTTTTTGCTAATGAAGTTGCTTCTCCTAACGATAATGCAACAAGTTTTTGTTTTTCAGCAATGGTTTCATCAATCTGTAATACAGCATCTAATTTTTCTGCTAAATCTTTTTGGATGGCTAATAATTCAACAGTTGTTTTAACATGATGTTTCTTCAACAATTTATATCCTGCAGCCATCCGTTCGTTGATCCATTCCATTCTCTTTTCATCCAGCTGAACTTTGCTATTCAGCTGTTCCATCTCATCGGTTATATCTTGTATCTCAATATGTGCACCCTCAATTCTTTTTATCAATTCCGGAAGGCCAGCATGAAATGCAGCAATGCTATTTAACTGATTGATCCATTGTTTAAATAAGGGCAGAATGGGTTGGTCACCTGATTCTAATTCATTATTAACTTTCGATAAAACAGCTTTGATACCCTCTGCATGACTTAATAATTGAAGTTCAACTTCAATTTCCTCCAGTTCATTTTCTTTGAATGATTGCTCCACTAGTTCTTGAAATAAAAATTGATGGTAGTCGAATTCTTTTTGAAAAGTTATTTTTCGATTTTCAAGATCTGCCAATTCTTTCTTCACAGTTTGCCATTGTTGAAAAACGGATTGGTAATTTTGAAGGGTCAATTGGTTTGAAGCAAGTGCATCTACAACTGTTCTTTGGAAATCATTATCAACTAAAGTTAAAGAATCGAATTGCTGGTGCAAATCCACTAATAAGCTTGCTAATTCTTTTAATTGTTGTAAACTGGCTGGGGTGTCATTAATGAATGCTCTTGATTTTCCATTCGGTGCAATCTCTCTGCGAATCACCAACTCCTGCTCTATATCAAGATCGTTTTTTGCTAAAAAATCTACAACATTCCGTTTGTTTTCAATTTGAAAATGCCCTTCAATAATAGATTTTTTATCTGCATAACGTAACACTGAACTGTCTGCACGTTCACCCAGTATCAGACTCAAGGCTCCCATCAAAATACTTTTTCCAGCCCCGGTTTCACCAGTAATGATATTCAAATGTGGCGCAAATTCGATTTCGATCGAATCAATGATAGCATAGTATTGTATCTGTAATTTGCGAAGCATTCTTGATTTGTTATCGATGTTTTTGATTGAACTCCTGCGCAAGATATAGAAGCTCTACCTGTTCAGCAAATTGATCCTAGTAATATAATTTTAGAATCACTTTATTCTCCTTTGCAACGTCCAATGCCAGATTTAGCCCGTTGGTCTAATGAGTCTTTAAATTCATGATCATCCATATCAAGGCATTTTTGATAATACGTGATGGCAAGTGTTTTTTGACCGCGTTCTTCGTAGATCTGACCAATTTGTAAGGCTGCTCTTGCTGCGTAATACTCTTTACGATGTTCTCCTAGTATAATTGCAATTAGATAAGATTTAATGGCTTCCTCTTTTCTATCTAAGTCGTCATAGATTCTAGCCACACGGTAGGCGAATTCTAATTTATCCTCTACAGTTGCAAAATTTTCAGATGTTTTACCTGCTAAAAGTGCCAAAGCTTCTTTATGAAATCCGCCATCATTGAGCATTCGCGATTTCAATAATAGTGCATTGGGCCAGGTACCCGACTTTGCATCTTTCAATGCTTTTTTATCTGCATCTGTATCGGTGGCTCCCTTTTTTAATATTTCATTTCTTGTAGCAACAGCTTTTGCCATATTACCCTGTAGATAATAAGCATAGCTTAATTTTGAATTAGCATCTTTACGATAGAAATTACCCTTAAAATCAGTTTGAAATTGTTCTAAATATTTTATGGATTCTGGAAGTTCAAGGTGATAAAGTTTCACATAGCCCATTTCAAAGTCCCATACAGATAACTTTAAATAGTCGGCACTCATGTTTCGATTTTGCATCATAACCCCTGCAATGGCAGTTTGCTTATTATTGATAGCCAAATTAGCAGCCATATAACAGAGTAGATGGTTATTAACGATATCCAGTTTTTTCTGCTGTGCAAATGCTACAGCCTCCTCCCGCTTATTTTCGATATAAAATAAAAGGAAAGGGTAGATAAAAGCCGATTCGTTTGAATATAATTTGGCCCAGGGATCTTCACTATAAGTAAACTTGCGTAATAAAGCCATTCCTTCCACTATAGAACCTCGCAAACCTAAAATACTTGCCAGCCATTTGTAACCCGATGGAAGTGTTCCGATAATGGCATAAAGTGACCCCGTCATCATTTCGTCTAAAATAAAATTTGGGAAGTTCTTCCTGTTTTCTTTTAATAGTAGGAATGCCTTTCTAAAATCCCAGCCTGCATTCCAGTTTTGTCCAAACTTAATTTCAATGGCTGCTTTATGAATCCGTATTGTACTTAAACAAAAATTATAATAGGGAGAATTTTTTGGTCCTTCAGCAATGGTATTTAGGCGTTCATTAAAATGAGGAATCATTTTTTGAAAGGCTCTCGGATCTTCATTAAAAAATAATTCGAAGAACTCGGTATAGTCTTCCAGCATTACTGGAATCAGGTTATTTGGATTTTGTTTTTTTGCCTTAGCAATTAATGCTAAGCCAGATTCGATTTTAAGTTTAGTGATTTCTTGATAGGCTTGTTGACAGGTACTATTGTAATCAAAAACTTTTTCAGCATTTGCCAAAGCTGAAAAAAATAGAGAGAGAAAAACCAATATAATTGTCTTCATCGGTGTAAAATAAAAAAAGGGCAGCTAAATGCATGCCCTTTATAATTTCAATAGAATTATTTAACAGTTATTTTACTTCAATACTATCGCTCAAATCAGCGTCCACTAAAATTCTACCGCAGTTTTCACAAACGATGATTTTTTTGTGTAAGCGAATTTCGCTTTGACGTTGAGGAGGAATAGAGTTAAAGCATCCACCGCAAGCATCTCTTTCTACTGGCACAACAGAAAGTCCATTACGGTAGCTTGTACGAATACGATCGTAGCTGTATAATAAACGATCGTCGATATGACCACGTGCATCAGCACTTTGTTTTCTAAATGCGGTTTCTTCTTTTTCAGTTTCAGCGATAATTTTTTCCAATTCGCTTTTCTTGTGATTCAATACGCCTTCTTTAACGTTCACTTGTTTTTTTGCAACTTCTAAATTCTTGATCTTTTCAGTCAATTCTTCGTTTGCATCACGAATATGTTTTTCAGCCAGTTTAATTTCCAGCTGTTGCATTTCGATCTCTTTATTAATCGCTTCGAACTCACGATTGTTCTTAACATTCTCGCTTTGCTTTTCGTATTTAGCAATCAGGGCTTCACTTTCTTTGATGGTTGTTTTCTTTCCTTCAATGAATTCAGAAATGCCGTTGATTTCTTCTTCAATACGAGTTTGACGACTATGCAATCCTTGGATCTCATCTTCGAGGTCGCTTACTTCCATTGGCAATTCGCCTCTTAATACCTGAATCCCATCCAGTTTGCTGTCAATCTTTTGTAACCTAACTAGGTTTAACAGTTTTTCTTCAACAGAGAAATCTTTAACAGATGCCATATCTAGTATAAAATTTGGAGTTTGTATTGGTTCACATTACTGTTCACCTTAATCCTCTTACAGAAAATAGTTCACCGGATTGGTTTTTATAACTGATTTGAGGACGGCAAAGGTAGGGAATTTAGCCTGTAAAATATCAATTAAAAGACCAACAGTAAATTGTTCGCTTTCCCAATGCCCAATATCGGCAACCAGAATTTGACCATCCGCATCAAAAAATTCATGGTATTTCAGGTCGGATGTTACAAAAACGTCTGCCCCGGCAGCTATTGCCTTTTTCAGTAAAAAACTTCCAGCCCCACCACAAATTGCCACTTTTTTAATTGGCTTTCCCAATAGTGGGGTGTGCTTAATCACAGACAGGTTAAAGCTTGTTTGAAGCATTTGTAAAAAGCCCTTCTCTTCCATAGCCTCAGGTAATTCAGCGATCATTCCAGCCCCAACATATTGATTATCATTATCTAAACCAATAACTTCATAAGCTACTGCTTCATAAGGATGGTACTTAATTAAAGCGTTTACTACTTTGTTTTTTAACCAGGAGGGGAATAAAAATTCAATTTTCACTTCTTCCAAATGGGTTGTTACATTGGGTTCTCCAATACTAGGCTTACTTTGGTCATTTCCTTTAAAGCTTCCTTTTCCCAACACCTGAAAACTGCATTCACTGTAATTTCCAATCTCACCGGTACCGGCTTCAAAAAGATTTTTTTTAATGGATTCTACCCCGGATTCGGGAATATAAGTGTACAATTTTGACAAAAGGTTGGGTTTTGGAAGCAGAACTTTTTTATGGGTCAGTCCCAATTTATTTGCAATTGTATTATTTACACCTTCAATTACATGATCCAGATTCGTATGGATGGCAAAAATGGCGATATCGTTTTTAATAGCTGTAATTACCGTTTTTTCAACATAATTATTGCCATTTAGTCTTTTTAAGCCAGTAAAAATGATGGGGTGGTGGGCTACAACCAGGTTACAACCTGAGGCTTTTGCTTCCAGAATCACTTCTTCAGTGGCATCCAGGGTACAAATAATGCCAGAACATTCCCATTCAGCACTTCCCACTATCAATCCTGAATTATCGTAAGATTCTTGAAATGCAGAAGGAGCGTATGATTCAAGCTCCAAAACGATGTCTTTAATGCGCATAATTTCTAAATTGACTAGCTCGAAATTACCCTCATTCTCATCGGGAATTAAAAGAATTTACAATTTTTCTTCCTGGAATTTAAATTTTGAGCCAAATATTCGCACCAATTCTATTTTGCTATTAACAAATCATGAAATTCAATAGAAAAAGCAGTGTTTTGGATGGGAACGCAAGCAAAAATGAAAAATTGTAATTTTTTTTAAATTTTTGATAGATATATAATTATTTTGTACTTTTTTAACTAATTTTGACGCATCTGGTTACGTATCGCTTTGATAGGTAATTAACTAAGCAAGTAATAAAAACCAAAAGAACCAACATGAAAAATCTAAAATTAATGTCATTAACTGTAGCAATTCTAATGATTGCTGCGACGGCATTTTCTCAAACGGCTAAACCTAAATACGGGATTTCTGGTGGTTTGCTGGGTGCTTTAAACTATACTAAGTTTAGAATGGTGAATGCACCTTCTGTTGACTACAAAAGTGATTTTGGATATGCAGCTGGTGTATGGTTGAATTTTCCGTTAGGCGGAGCAGTTTCTTTCGAACCACAAGCTCAATTTTCGTTTTTAGGTTACAGTGTTAATACTAATACCTCAGGGAAAGGTCAATTTGACGGTACTTTACAGTATCAGTCTTATCCTTTGTTGTTCAAAATTCAAACTGGCAAAAATTTTGCTTTATTAGTTGGACCACAGATTGACTTTACTAATAAAATATCTTCTCAAACTACTTCTTTTTATAAGAGAATGTTTGTGGATCAAAGCACTGCTGTTACTGCAGGTTTTGAATTATTCCCACATAGCACGCTTCAAATTTATGCTCGCTATATCTATGGTTTGAGTGATATGAAATATGGTTTGAATCCTAACGTTGGAAACAATGGTTTTAAATATTATAACAATGGTATTCAAGCAGGTGTGAAATTGAGATTATTCGGTAAATTAGTTCCTCCACCAGTTGTTGTTCCTCCTCCAGCTCCAATTGATACTGATAATGATGGTATTATTGATAGTCTTGATAAATGTCCTACTGTTCCAGGTTTGGCTAAGTACCAAGGTTGTCCAGTACCAGATACTGATAAAGATGGTATCAATGATGAGAATGATAAGTGTCCTACTGTTCCAGGTTTGGCTAAATACCAAGGTTGTCCTATTCCTGATACTGATAAAGATGGTATCAATGACGAAGAAGACAAGTGTCCTACCGTTCCAGGTTTGGCTAGATACCAAGGTTGCCCGATCCCTGATACTGATGGAGATGGCATTAACGATGAGCAAGACAAGTGTCCTAATGAAGTAGGCGTTGCTTCAAACTATGGTTGCCCTGATATGAGTGGTGTTTTAGGTGATGCTGCTAAGAGTTTCTACTTCACTACTGGTACAACTAAAATTGTAGATGCTAAAATCGCAAAATCTAAATTCGATCCAGTTCTTGCATTATTGACTAAATATCCTAAACTACATTTAGATATTGAAGGTCATACTGATAACACTGGTACAGATAAGATCAATGATCCATTGTCTGTGAAGCGTGCTGAAGCTGTTAAAGCTGCATTTATTAAGAATGGTGTAGCTGCAGAACGTTTCAATACTGCTGGATACGGTTCTAAAAATCCAACTGGTGATAATAAAACCAAAGCTGGTAGAGCAGAAAACAGAAGAGTAACTTTGGTTCCGAAATTTGTAGACTAATTACAATTTAATAATTGATAAAAAGAGCCATTCCGATTAAATCGGAATGGCTCTTTTAGTTTTAGCGTTCAGAACTTTTTAACGAGTTCCTTGTTTTATCTGTAAACCTATTCATGCCTGCTGCTGTAAATATTATTTGGTTTAGAAGAGATCTTCGTTTAACGGACAATGCTGCATTATATCATGCTTTAAAATCTGGCAAGCCTGTTGTGCCCATTTTTATTTTTGATACAAGCATTCTAAAACAATTAGAAGATAAAAGAGATCGACGTGTAACTTTTATTCACGCAGCTATTCAACAAATACAGGAAGCTTTAATAAAGTTGGGTTCGAGCCTGGAAGTTTATGTTGGTTCACCTTTGGAAGTATTTCAAAATCTTTCTAATAAATACCAGATTGAATCGGTATTCACCAATCACGATTATGAACCTTATGCGCAAGAAAGAGATCAGCGCATCGCATTGTATGCAGAATCGCAGGGCATTTTTTTCAATAGTTTTAAAGATCAAGTAATTTTTGAAAAGACAGAAGTAGTAAAAGATGATGGGAAGCCATATACCATATTTACACCTTATAGTAGAAAGTGGAAAGCAAAACTTAACGAGAAAGATTTGCAATCATTTCCAGTAGAGAAATATGAAGCATATTATTTTAAACAAAACCCACAGGATATTCCTTCACTGGCATCGATGGGGTTTGAGGCTGATGAACTGCCATTTCCATCCAAAGAATTATCGACAGAAATAATTAAAAAATATTCAGAACAACGCAATTTTCCAGCGCTTGAAAATGGAACTTCTAAATTGGGCGTACACTTACGTTTTGGAACAATTAGTATTAGAGCACTGGCAAGAAAAGCCATGCCTTTAAACGAAACATTTTTAAACGAACTTATTTGGCGCGATTTCTATCATATGATTCTATGGAACTTTCCGCAGGTTGGGAAGGATAAATCTTTTAAACCTGCGTATGATTTTATTCCATGGCGAAATAACGAAATTGAGTTTCAGGCTTGGTGTGATGGAAAAACGGGTTATCCAATAGTAGATGCTGGGATGCGCGAATTAAATGCAACAGGCTTTATGCATAATCGTGTCCGAATGATCGTTGCATCTTTTTTGTGTAAACATTTATTGATTGATTGGCGTTGGGGCGAAGCATATTTTGCCCAAAAATTATTGGACTTTGATCTGGCCGCAAATAATGGCGGTTGGCAATGGGCTAGCAGTAGTGGTTGTGATGCCGCTCCTTATTTTAGAGTGTTCAATCCTACTTTACAAACAGAAAAATTTGATAAAGAATTAAAGTATATTAATAAATGGGTTCCTGAATTCCAGGAATTTAATTATCCTGAACCTATTGTGGCACATGAATTTGCCAGGAAACGCGTATTGGAAGTTTATGCAAAAGCTTTAAAAGAAAACTAATTGGCATTCATTTTTTTGTAAACATCCAGTAATGTTGCTACTGCCTTTTTTCCTTCGATGCCTAAATCAATACTGAAATTGTTTACATACAGGTCAATGTGTTGACGCATTACTGATTCACTCATTTCCTGAGCATGAGATCTTACATAATCTGTAATCTGCGGATAATTTTCAAATGCATATTCCACAGATTTTTTGATGAGAGATTCTATTTTTGATTGAGTGCTTTGATCAAATTTCTTTTGTATAATTATTCCACCCAATGGTATGGGGCAGTTTAATTTTTCTTCCCAATATGCACCAAGATCCATGAGTTTTACCAAGCCTTTATCCAGATAAGTAAATCTATTTTCATGGATAATTACACCCGCATCTACCGCACCACTTAAAACAGCTGATTCAATTTCATGAAAGACTAAGAACTGTTTATTTTTTGCATTTGGAAATGCCATTGAAAATAATAAGTGTGCTGTTGTATTCATACCAGGCACTGCAATTTTCATTTCATTTACAGACGCTAATTCAACAATTGGCTTCTTCGCAATTAAAAGTGGCCCAACGCCTTTACCCAATGCACCGCCACTGCTTAATAATGAATAGTTCTCTTGTACGAATGGTAAAACACCATAACTAATTTTAGAGATATTTAATTTTTCGGATTTAGCCCAATCGTTTAAAGTTTGTACATCTTCTAAATACACGTCAAACGTCATTCCTTCTGTATCAATTTTCTGATTCACTAATGCATCAAAAATAAAAGTATCATTCGGACAAGGAGAAAATCCTAAAGTGAAATGCATATTCAATTCTTAAGAAATTTGATACAAACAATCGATGTATTGTAATAAAGTTTTGTTCAAGTTATCGATAGCTAATTTCATTTGCCAATTCGATTTATCACGCTCTCCAATATAATTAGAGATAGCCCTGATTTGTAGGAATGGAATATTGGTTTCCCGTGCCACATAATGAAGTGCAGCTCCTTCCATGCTTTCAATACCCGGGTTATACTTCTTTACTAATTTTTGAATTCTTTCTGGGTTTGTGGATATTTCATTTACAGTAATACCACTCACTTCTTTTAACCCAAGCAGGTTATATTTAGAAAGCCACTGATTGGGTAGTTTTCTTTTTTCAAACGGATGATAACTGCTTTTCTCTAATTTCAAATCAAAAAGGTCTTTCCACTTCCCATCTTCTTCTACACCCAGGTCACCAATTGTTTCTTCATTGATGGCTACTACTGTCCCAAGCAATGAATTGCTGTCAAATGTACCCGCTAAGCCAACTTGAATGATCAAATCAGGTTTATCTTCTAAGGCTAATTTAGTAAGTGCAAAACTAGCAGCTAACATGCCAATTCCAGATTGATGATACTGTAGCTTTAGTCTTTGACTTTCACCAGTATACAATGTATTGACATTCAGAAAAGAAGGCATCCATTCTCCTACAGTTGCTGCTGATATAATAACACGCATACTCCAAAGTTCGGGGATTTATACAAATGCACCAATGGACTGGCTAAGCTTATTTGACTGGCATGTTGTAAGTTTGCCGAAATTTTGTGTAGAATGGTGTATTTAACGCGACTAGAACATTTTAATGCAGCTCATAAATTGTTTAATCCCAATTGGACAAAAGCGCAGAATGACGAAGTCTTTGGTGTTTGTGCCAATGAGAACTGGCATGGGCATAATTTTGACCTTTTTGTTACTGTAAAAGGCAATCCAGATCCGGATACTGGGTTTGTTTATGATGTTAAAAAGTTGAGTAAACTCATGAAAGAGCATGTGATTACACCTCTAGATCATAAGAACCTGAATCTTGATGTAGATTTTATGTTTGGCAAAATGTGCAGCACCGAAAATTTAGCCATTGCCATCTGGCAACAATTAGCCCCCCATCTCCCACAAAACGTTCAATTACATTGTGTTAAATTATATGAGACGGCAAGGATATACGTGGAATATTATGGGGAGTGAGATTGATAATTTAAGAATAGACCTATAAACTATAAATACCCCTACTATTCGCTTGCGAAAAGGAGGGGCAGCCGATGGAGCGTAGCGGAATACGGCGGGGTGGTTGTCTCTTGGAAGGAATTACAACTTTGTGAGTGTAACCTCCCCAGTCATCGCTCAGTCGCTCGACTTTCCCCTCCATCGCATGCGATGGAGGGGAAAGTCGAGCGACTGAGCGAACAGACGGGGTGGCAGATTCTGTTTAGATTTTTTTTATCAAAAAGTAAACAAAAAACAACCCTATCCGTTGTATTATCGTACTTAACCTTGTATTAATTTAGAAAGACTAAATTGCACTAGGCTAGGGTACAAAATTGGCCACTTGATCAGCACACTTCTGAAACAGTGCCATATTAAAAGATGAATTAAGAAAACAGATAATCATAACAATTGAACAAGAAAGTTGCCGTATATCGTAAAGAGCATTTTAATGCAGCACATCGTCTTAATAATCCTGCATGGACGAAAGAAGAGAATAAAACTGTGTTTGGTCTTTGTAATAACGATAACTATCATGGGCACAATTATGATTTAATTGTTAAAGTGATAGGGGAAGTGAACCCTTCAACTGGTTATGTGTTAGACTTAAAAGAATTAAGTACACTTATTAAAGAACAGGTATTAGATAAATTTGATCATAAAAATTTAAACCTCGACACCATAGAATTCGCCTCTGTAAATCCCACAGCAGAAAATATTGCGATTGTGATTTATGATTTGTTGAGAGTGAAACTGGATGAAGGTTTAGATTTAAAAATAACATTGTATGAAACACGAAGAAACTATGTTGAATATCCGGCTTAACGGAGACAAAATAGAGTTGAGCGATTTAATGATTGACGATATGGGAGATAACCATGTTAGTACTTCAGTGGATACGCCTATGCGGAAAGACGCTTTTGAGATGTCGGAAGACGAGAAGGTATCTAAAATTGAAAAACATTTTACTGCTATCATGGAAATATTGGGTCTGGATCTTACCGACGATAGCCTTAAAGGCACGCCCCGTAGAGTTGCTAAGATGTATGTGAAAGAAATATTTAGCGGATTAAATCCAGCCAACATGCCGAAAATGGCAATGTTTGAAAATAAATATAAATACAACGAAATGCTGGTTGAAAAGAATATTTCTTTTTTCAGCAATTGCGAACACCATTTTGTTCCCATCTTCGGAAAAGCACATGTTGCTTATATTAGCAATGGTAATGTAGTTGGACTTAGTAAGTTGAACAGATTAGTGCAATATTTTGCAAAGCGCCCACAAGTACAGGAACGCCTTACGATGCAAATTGGAAAAATGTTACAAAAAGTGTTGGGAACAGATGATGTAGCTGTTTTGATTGATGCGAAACATTTATGCGTGGCTAGTAGAGGGGTAGAGGATAATAGCTCATCAACTATTACAGCTTTTTATGGTGGCAAATTCAAAGAAGAAAAAACGAATAACGAATTTCTTCGCTACTTAGAAATGAAAACAGAATTCTAGTAAAATAAGAACACATTATAAGCCTGATAAATTTTATCAGGCTTTTTTATTTATTTTAGCTCCCTGAAATTGAATGTTATGAGTAAGCACGCCTATTTGTTTCCTGGTCAGGGAAGTCAGTTTATTGGAATGGGAAAACAATTATATGATACCCACCCGACTGCGAAAATTCTTTTTGAAAAAGCAAATGAGATACTAGGATTTCGAATTAGTGATGTGCTTTTTGAAGGAACTGATGAAGCATTAAAACAAACAAATATTACCCAGCCTGCCATTTTCCTGCATTCTGTGATTGCCTATCAAACCCTACAAGACCCTCAACCTTCATTGGTTGCTGGCCACTCTCTCGGTGAATTTTCAGCCCTCGTTGCTAACCATGTTTTGCATTTCGATGATGCTTTAAGATTGGTCAGCATTCGTGCGCAGGCTATGCAAAAAGCATGTGAAATACAACCTTCAACAATGGCTGCAGTATTAGCTTTAGCTGATGATAAAGTAGAAGAAATCTGTGCTGCAATTACTGCCGAAACCGGCGAGATTGTAGTACCTGCCAATTATAATTGTCCAGGTCAGTTAGTAATCAGCGGCTCCATAAAAGGAATTGAAATCGCCTGCGAAAGAATGAAGGCGGCTGGCGCTAAAAGAGCTTTAGTTCTTCCTGTAGGTGGTGCATTTCATTCCCCATTAATGTCTCCTGCAAAAGAAGAATTAGCTGCTGCCATTGAAGCAACAACTTTTAACAATCCCATCTGCCCTGTGTATCAAAACGTAGTTGCAAAAGCTGTTACTGATCCCTCTGAAATCAAACAAAATTTGATTGACCAATTAACAGGTGCTGTAAAATGGACTCAATCAGTACAAGCAATGGTTGCAGATGGAGCTACACATTTTACTGAAGTGGGTCCCGGTAAAGTTTTACAAGGATTAGTTCAAAAAATTTATCGCGAAGCAATGGTAGATGGCGTTAGCTAATGCTACAATTGAACCACTCGCCATCGAAATTTGCATTGTATTTTTTATAAAATTTAATAGCAGGCTCATTCCAATCTAACACTTGCCAACAGATGCCATGGAGTTTTCTTTCCTTGGCTTCGATGATGAGTTGATCAAATAAAAGTTGGCCTAATTTCTTGCCACGCATTTCTTCGGTCACCAAAATATCTTCTAAGTACATACGCTGGCCCTTCCATGTGCTATAACGAATGTAGTAAAGTGCAAATGCTTGTACTTTGCCTTCTGCTTCAGCTACAAATGCCCACCATACAGGATTTGCACCAAAACCACTTTCTTCAAAGTGTTCTAGGGTAACAGTAACTTCCTGTGGTGCTTTTTCAAAAACCGCTAATTCGTGAATCAACTCCATGATTCTGGCGCAATCTTTTTTCTCTGCTCTTCTAATAACTATTTCCATAATTTAATCAACCTTATTTTTTGTAACCAGGTCCTTTTACAAATCTACCTGCTGCATTGCCTGTAGGTTCACCATTTTTAAATACAGCAATTCCATTTACAAATACATCTACCATACCATCTGAATATTGGTGCGGCTTTTCGAATGTTGAATTATCTTTTACTTTTGCAGGATCAAAGATCACGATATCTGCAAAATAGCCGGTCTTTAATTCACCTCTTTTTTGAAGTTTCAAATGTTTGGCTGGGAGGTTTGCTAATTTTTGAATGGCAGAAGATAACGACAATACTTTTTCATCACGAACATAATGACCGATTACTCTTGCAAAGTTTCCATAAGCCCTCGGGTGTGCATTTGATTTTAAAAATACACCTTCAGTAGTATACGAACCTTCATCACTTCCAAAACTTACCCAAGGTAATGCCACTTGCTTTCTAACATTTTCTTCGCTCATTAAAAAATAAGCTACGCCCACTCTTGTACTATCCTGAACAATTAAATCCATAGCAGTTTCTTCGGGAGTTGAACTGCGCATCTTGGCTGCTTCCGCCAATGTTTTGCCTGTGAATTTTTTTAATGAATCTTGTTTGAAACCCAATAATAATACATGTTCTGGACCTCCTGTACCATAATACAAATTTTCCCAATCTTGTGCATTGCTGTTCATTGCTTTTTTCATTTCAGCGCGAATCTTTGGATCTTGTAATCGAGCTCTCAATTTACCAAAACCACCATCCTGAAGAGTAGGAGGAAATGCAGAAGTCATTCCAGTTGCACCAGCCAAATAAGTGTACATATCGGAAGTAATATCTTGTCCCTCTTTTCTTGCACGCTCTACTCTTTTAATCACAGAATCCATTTTGGGCCAGTTATCTTTTCCCCCTGCTTTCAAATGAAAAATCTCAGCAGGAATATTAGCTTCTTTTGAAATGGTAATCAATTCTTCTACTGCTTCTAATAATTTGTTTCCTTCACTTCTCATATGGCTTGAATAAGTTCCTCCATATTTCGATGCTTCTTTTGCCAGTGCTATCAACTCATCCGTTTTTGCAAAAAAATCAACAGGATAAATAAGCGCATTGGTTAATCCTAAAGCACCCTCTTGCATGGCCTGATCAACCAATAATTTCATACTATCTAATTGCACAGGAGTAGGTGCAATATTTGCTTCGCCAATCACATATTGTCTCACAGCCCCACTACCCACAAAGCTGGCAATATTTGGAGCTATTCCTTTTTTCTCTAACACTTGCATGTATTCGCCCAAGGTATTCCAACTTACATTGTATTTAACATCTCCCTGTCCATTTTGCATTTGACTTTTCATATTTGCATTCAGCGGTCCAAAACTGCTCTCTCCAAATATTTCAGTAGTTACACCTTGACGAATATCACTTTGAGCTCTTCCATCTTGAAATAATGACTCTTCTGAATGTCCCATCATATTAATGAAACCAGGTGCAACAGCTAATCCCTTTGCATCTATTTCGTTATTTGCAGATTCTTTTGATAGGTCTCCAATAAAAGCAATACTATCGTTTTGTATCGCAATATCAGCTTTGTAAGGTTCACCACCATTTCCATCATACACAAAACCATTACGGATAATAGTATCATATTTCTTGGTTGAACATGATGCAATTGTTGCACAAACAAATAACAGACAAATTAGATTACGCATGTTTTTATTTTTGATTTTGAAAGGGAAGTATTATTTCTTTTTTGCTTTGAAATTTCCATTAGGTTGAATAAAAGTTAATCCAGTTGATTCGGCTTTATCGTTTATTTCGAATTGTACAAAATACCCATTTATAATTTTTAAACTGAATTTATCTTTTTCAATAGGAATTAATTCATAATCTGGTTGCCCCGGAACCAATACAAATAAAGTCTTATTGTCTTTGATATATACTTTTACAATTGCCTGACCCGATAAATCATAATCGCCCACATATTTATTTAATTCATCAGCGGATATGTCTTTTGGCTTAACTGTTTTTTCGAATTTTATTGGTGGCAGAGTTGGTTCAATTCCAATTTGAACACTGCTGATATCGCCAGACTCATTCATTTGAAAGGCAAAACGGGTGGGACTTTTGTCGGTAGTGTCAATTCCATCGATAGGATCTTTATCAAAGGGTTCAAAAATATCGTAATGGAAATTTCTAAGCCATAAATTGTCTTTACCCATTTTGCAGATCAACGAATCATTAATCAGCGACACTTCAAATGTTCCATATCCAGGATGATGATATAATCCTTCATAATCTTTTAAAGCATGAGAAGGATGCGTATTTACTTTCTGGTTACTTGTTTTATTTTTCTCCCCTTCTTTTTCTGCTTTTTTCGCTTTTGCTACTGATTTTTTTACATCACTATTCCAATCGAAGTAAGGTAGTTGTAGTACTCTATCAGCAACGGTATTTCTTATAATAGAAGGAATAGAAGATCCGTTTTGATTGGTTAATACAATGATACCAATACTATCTGATGGAAAGAAGCAAGTGCTTGCAGAAAAGCCATCAATATTTCCTCCGTGCTCCACGCGAAAATGGCCTTTATACGATGCCATCATCCAGCCAAAACCATAATTCGAAAAGAAAACATCTGGTTTTTCTTTTGTAGGAATACCTGTACCAACTACCATTTGAGCACCCATTGCCTCATTTACATATGCAGAAGGAATAATTTCTTTGCCGTTATATTTTCCTCCATTAATCCAGGTGCTTACCCAATTCGCCATTTCCAAAACATTACTATTAATACTACCTGCGGGCCCCATTGCATTTATATTATAATAGTCTAGCTTTTTAATAATGCTATCTTTTTTTAATCCATATCCTAAGGATGCATCTTTATTTTTTTGCAATTCGGGAATTGTAAAATTAGAGTTAGTCATTCCAAGCGGATTGAATAATTTTTCTTGTACATTATTTTCCCAACTACTACCCGTAATTTTTTCTGCTACCATTCCCTGAAGAAAAAACATGAAATTATTGTATTGCCATTTTTCTCTAACTCCATAAGATGGTTCCATGTATTGGATTCTCTTCATCAAACTATCTTTTGATGAAGTTGGAAATGCATACCAGGAATAGTCGTGTCTTGGAAGTCCGGTTCTATGAGACATCATGTCATTCAACTGGATCTGATTATTCATATTGTCGTTGAAAAATTTCAGATCTGGTAAATAGTTGCGAACGGGTTTATTCAATTCCAACTTCCCATCTTTTTGTAATATTCCTAAAATCGAAGCGGTAAATGCTTTAGTGCAACTACCAATTGCAAAAAGTGTATTTGGCGTAACTGGGATTTTATTTTCAAGATCGCGATACCCAAATCCTTTAGCATAGATCACTTTGTCTTTTTCAACTACGGCAACGGCAAAACCCACTCCGTGCCAGTCTTTTAGAACCCTTTCGAAAGTAGTATCTAACCCAGCAAATGGATCGGATTTAGATATGAGTTTATTTTTCTTTTGAGCACTAGCAAATACCAGTACTGCTAGCATAAGGGTAGCTAAAAATATTTTCTTTATCATGGTGTATGGCTTAAAAAGGCCAATACAATATAATGATAAAATACTTTTTTATTTCACCAATTATGATAAACGAAAATTAGAGCGATAAAGCCTGATCAAGATCGTTAAGGATGTCGAGAATATTTTCAATTCCCACACTCATACGAATGAGCCCGTCGGTGATGCCATATTTCTCTCTTTCTTCTACAGTTAATCCAGAGTGCGTCATACTTGCAGGATGTGAAATCAGTGTATCAAGCGTACCCAATGAAACGGCACGGACACACATATTTAGTTTGTCGATAAAATCTTTACCAGCTTGTAATCCCCCTTTTAATTCAAAGCTCATTAAAGCGCCGGGATGACGCATTTGTTTTTTGGAAATTTCATAGTCGGGGTGGGTAGTTAAACCATTATAGTTCACTTTTTGAACTGCAACATGTTTTTCCAGAAATTGGGCAACTTCCATTGCATTACTGCAATGTCGGTCCATCCGAATCTCTAAAGTTTTCATCCCCTGTGATAATAAGAATGCATCAAATGGATTACTGTTTCCTCCCATCAATGTATGCCATTTCCAAACGGTGGTATTCATCTTTTCTAAATCCTTTCCTAACAATACACCACCAATAGCTGTTCCATGTCCATTCAAAAACTTAGTAGTAGAATGAAAAACAAAATCTGCTCCGTATTTAAAAGGCTGTTGTAAATAGGGTGTTGCGAATGTATTGTCAACTGTTAATACAGCTCCGTATTTTTTTGCCAGTTCAGAAATGCCTGCTATGTCAATACACTGTAGTGTAGGATTGGCAGGTGTTTCAAGGTGAATGAGTTTAATACTTGGATTGCTTTTTATTACATCTTCAACTGCATTCAAATTGCGCATGTCGATAATCATAGTATGAACACCCGCTTGTGCCAAAACGGATTTGAACAACTCGTTAGTGCCACCGTATAATGCAAAGTGTGAAAGCACGGTATCACCAGCTTTCAAATTACTCATGAACATAGTGGTCATAGCGGCCTGTCCGCTCGAATGTAATAATGCTTTTAATTGCAAAGGAGAACCGTCTTCATTTAAAAGACCAAAAGATTCGAGAGCTGCAATAGTTTCTTCTGCTGCAGTGAAAGTAGGATTACCCCATCTGCTATAGATCCTGGTTTTATCCTTTCCAGAATAGCGTTCCATACCCGATTCTGCATCATCGAATGTAAATGTAGAAGTGGCGAAAATAGGAGTGATGTGAGCGTACTCGGCATTGTTATGTCCGCTGGCATGTATTGCTACAGAACTGATGCCTGTAAGAGGTGTTTTTTTACTCATGATATGTGTTGAGGTAATGATGAGAAAAATGTTGAGAATATTTCAC
>Ga0194061_1000608_pt1 | contig 21563 bp, 14 predicted proteins | sample SepL2221m_MetaG_FD_163423 | JGI IMG/M metagenome (GOLD analysis project Ga0194061, IMG submission 163423) | Anoxic zone freshwater microbial communities from boreal shield lake in IISD Experimental Lakes Area, Ontario, Canada - Sep2016-L224-21m | ecosystem: Environmental > Aquatic > Freshwater >... | reverse complement strand
ATGCTGCACGTTTGTTGGAGCGATAGCGGGTAAAAATTACGGCATCGAAATGAGGCATGAGTCGCTCGAGCATTTCTTCAATCTCCTTGTCGGTGCTTGATGAAAACACAAGAATTCGGTTTTGTTTTTCATTAAGAACATCGCGGAGAGTTTCAAGAAGCGATTCAATCGATGCAACATTATGTGCGGCATCAACAACCGTGAGCGGATGATTCAGCACGACCTCAATGCGAGCTGGCAAACGTACCGAAGCTAGCCCTTCGACAATCGCTTTCGCTGAAATCCGATATTCGTTCTCCATGAGTACTCCCACCGCAGCCACTGCAATCGCAGCGTTGGTGGCCTGATGCCTCCCGGGCATTCCGAGTTTCATTGATGGCGGCACTCGTTGAACTGGCTGAATCTTTTTTGTGCGAGCAGTACTTGTGTGTTTTTTTGTGAAACGTGAATTGGGAATTCTCTTTTGCTCGTAGGTGAGTCTTCCAGCGTGAAGCCCTGTTGCGGAACACACAGGAACAAATGTCCCGAGAAAATCTCTCCCTAGTTCCCGAAGTGAACTACCACGTCGCGTTGCTGTCGCGCGAATGACTCGCTGTGCTGCACTTTCGATTACTCCACTGATGACTGGAATTCCTCGTTTGATAATGCCTGCTTTTTCGTAAGCAATCCGTGAAATAGTTCGACCGAGTTGAGCGGTATGATCGATACTGATGCTGGTAATTACCGAGACGAGTGGCTGCGAAATATTTGTGGCATCGAGCCGGCCTCCGAGTCCGGTTTCAAGGACCGCAAGAGTCACGTGACGATTTGAAAAATGGTCGAATGCCATTGCCGTTACAATTTCAAACCACGTCAGTGAATGCCCTTTGTTATTCAAATCCGAATCAATCTCTGCAACTGCCGGACTCACACGATTCCACACAGCAACGAGTTCTTCTTCCGTGATTGGATGTCCGTCAACGACAATGCGTTCCTCGAGTGAATGCACGTGAGGCGATGTATAAAGGCCGGTACAATAACCCGCCTTTGAAACCATGGAAGCAATCATCGCAGAGGTTGATCCCTTCCCCTTCGTTCCAGCGACGTGAACGATGTCATAACGATCTTGCGGTCGCCCAATCAGGGTCAACAAACGTCTCATGGGTTTCAATCGAAACGACTGACTGACCGGTGCTGCGATTGGCGTTCGCTCAAAGTTGACTCGACGATCGAGAAAGTGAATCACATCCCTTTGAGTACGAGCTTTGTGAAGATGTTGTCGCATACTTTGCACCTAAAAAATCTCTTGCGAATCGACACTTCATCTTGTGATCGTTTCGGCATTCGCTTGATCGGCTTTCGCGATGACTCTTTATTGAAACGAAGGAGGATTCCAAATGAGTCTACCCATCTGATCTCTTTCTCCTTTATTTGCAATTTTTCACGACACAAAAGTGTCTTTTTATGCGTCGAAAGCGGCCTTGACCAACCTCGATGAATGTCCGACTCTCCCGAAACATCCTCCTGCCTGATTCCTCGTCGTTGCCCCAATCATCCTTTTGTCCCCGTTGCCTGTTGCCAAGGGGCTCTGTCTTATGGTTCACACGATTCTTGCATGGTGCAGAGCTCAAGTGCGGATCGCAGTATGGATTGTCTTTGTTGCGGTGATCTGGTCATCGATGACGACGGAAACAATTGATGCCGAGGAGCCGAGTCCGGCTTGGCAGGACCCTTGGGGCGATCGCGCAGCGATCCGTTCTTCATCGACTCGTGATACGTCGGCGACGGATTCCCAACAGACATGGTCCCCGCGATCTTTGAAAAAACAAAAATCCGTTTTTCCAAAAATCCCTCTTTCTTCAAAAGTTCTTCAAGACGATGTCGTTGAATTTGTACCCGCTGTGAATACATCGCGCGAGAATGATTTGCAACTTCCTCCCGCACGAATAAAAGATAGAGAGATACTTAAAGCTACTCAAGATACTTCGATATGGACGGAACGTTCTTGGAACAAAAACCTTCCATATGTACAAGCATCTTTTCGAGATGAGCTTCCGCTTCAAGAGGGCGAGATTCTGCCTCTTGTAGAGAATTTTGTATCTTCCCCGAGTGAATGTCCGCCGTTTTATGTTTCAGATGTTCTCTGCGATCCTCAACTATCGTCGGGGTGCATCGATGTCTCACCAGACCCCTGCTTGCCACGATGGTTTTCTGGCGCAAGCGGTCTTGTCATGACCCGAACACTTCCCCCTGGCGTTGCGACTAGCAGAATCGGTTCTCAATCCGTGCTGTTCACCAATAATGCAGCGGCCACATGGCCAGGTGGTGTCGATTTGCATGTGGGACGCCGATTCGGTGACCAACACAAACATGCGTTCGAGGCGATTTACTGGGGAGTTTACAACCTCGGATCTTCAGGACAAGTCAGTAGTGCAACCAATTCGATCGCCGCAACGCCAACGGTTGTTGGCGTCACACTTGGAGGCATAGACGCCAATCTGCTTCTTTCAACCGCGGGTTCTCAGCAGATCAGTCGTTCTGATCTGGTCAACGACGTCGAATTCAACTGGATTTACGCACCTCAAAGCCGGGGTACTTTGATCGACAGCCGTCAACGACGCATCTCACTCGCATGGTTAGCGGGGTTTCGATTTTTTCAGCTTCAAGATCAATTGATCTTTCAAAGCACCAGCTCCAGTGGCAGCATCTTGTTGAATCTTGAAACCAATAACCTGCTCTACGGCGGACAGCTGGGTGCTCAGTGTGATTGGAACTTTCTACCAACGATGCGTTTTGCGATCGTTCCAAAATTCATGCTCGCCGGTAATTCAATCGCCAGCAATGGGTCACTCGGTAGCACTAGTGGTGTTCCTGCCACGGAGACGCTCACTGGTGCCGCGATGCTTTCTCAGTCAAAGCTTGGCACGTTTTCCTATCTCGGATCTTTGGACACTGGGGTAGCGTGGGACATCAACCCTCGGTGGACGATTTCAGCAGGCTATCGAATTGTAGGCGTGGGACATGTGGCTCTTGCCGATCAGTCGTGGCCTGCGGTGATCGATACTCCGACATCGCTCTCTTCAATAAATTCCACTGGAAGCTCTCTCATCCACGGTGCATTTGCCGGATTTGAAGCCCATTATTAGTCCCCGCACGCCAGACACGGGTTCTATCCGCGACAGTAATCAATTACTCGAGCAATTTCACTTTTTAGATCTTTGCGATCAACGATTCGATCGATGAATCCATGTTCGAGAAGAAATTCACTCGTTTGGAATCCTTTTGGCAATTCAACGCGGATCGTCGCTTTGATTGTACGTGGGCCGGCAAACCCGATGAGCGCACGAGGTTCGGCAAAGATAAGATCTCCTAAACTTGCGAAACTTGCGGCCACACCTCCCATGGTCGGATTCGTAATCACTGAGATGTAGAGACCACCAGAACGCGAATAGAGTGCCAGCGCTGCTGAAACTTTTGCCATTTGCATCAACGACAAAATGCCTTCGTGCATTCTCGCCCCGCCTCCTGACGCGCTGATGATAATCAACGGAAGCTTTTCCAATGTGGCTCGTTCAATGAGTCGCGCGAGTCGTTCGCCGACAACGCTTCCCATGCTCCCCATGATAAATGCCGAATCGGTCACACCAACTGCAACGCGTCTCGCGCGAATCATGCCAGTTCCAGTAAGTGCTGCATCGCGAAGTCCCGTTCGCTTTTGCTCCGCCTTCAGTCGATCGGCATACGGTTTTTTATCAATAAATCCCAGAGGATCCGTAGGCTCCAAATGCGCATTCCATTCCTCAAAAGTACCTGCGTCGAGGAGTTGTGTAATACGATCGGCAGCTGATACATACCAGTGATAGCCGCATTGTGGGCAGACATTCAAAAGCTGTTCAGCCTCTTTTCGAAAAATTGTTGCCTGGCATCCCTGACACATCTGCCAGAGCCCCTCGGGAACTCCGCGTTTTTTCCCGCTCGCACGAGCAGGACGCTTGAGTTTTGCGGTCTCTTCACTGACAGGTTTTTTTACCGTGTCAGAAGATTCAGAATCCGTCGTATGTGCGGTCTGTGAAAAAGCGGCGATCGGGGGCCACTTGTCCCCGTTGTCTGGATCGCTGGTTGTTTTGATATCGCCTCTGGCCATAGTGCAGTTCTACTCAGTGGATGTCAGAACCGCATCTCACCGAAAAATGCGGTACGGCAAGCCCACGTTGTTTTCTATTTCTTGCGGTTTTTTTAGCTTTTCGACTTTTACGTGTCGCTCTTTCTATAAAAGAAGTCTATCGATCCCGACAAACTTTGGCAGCGCCAGAGAACCGCTGAAAAATACCTTTTTCATCGTAAGAACGTCTGAAGAGTTCTCTCTTGTGGCTCTTGTTTATCCATTTTCATGGAGCATGGCAGAGGAGAACGTTTTCGGAAAGATTTTCTTTCTCCGTATGACGAAGAATTTACGATGTAATGCCCGATGGATTTCGCTGTCCATTTTTTGTGCGATCGCCTGATTGCCACTGACTGTTTATGGGTAACTCAATGACGAGTGGTCGATCTGAATTTCTTAGCCACAAATCTTGGATCGGTTCTCCTGCAAGAATCCATCTCACGATCTGCTCGAGTGGCTCAGGAACCACCAGCGCAATCCTTCCTGTCCGATGCTTCTTTTTCAATTTTGCAAGAACCGTCTCCACGCGAGCAACGGCTTGCTCAAGCAATTCTCCATCCGGTGGACAGATGCTCCAAGGATTTTCCTGCCATTGCCGATACAGACGTGGCTGACGCAACCGAATTTCCGACACGAGCATTCCTTGCCAGAGACCCTGATTAAGATTTTCAAGCTGTGCGAGTTGTTGCGGACGAAGATCGAGTCTTTGGGCCACGATTCGACAGGTGTGAAGTGCGCACAGTGCCTTCGATGAATAGATTGCTTTGATCGATTCGACTTTTCCTCGATAAGCACCTGACTGATCGGTGCGTTCGCCAGCTCCAAGCATTTCGGCACAGTGCTCTGCCTCACGAAGTCCTTCATCGCAAAGCGGCATGTCGAGTGTGCCACGAATGCGTTGCTCGAGATCAAAAGCCGTCGCTCCGGAACGAATCAGTACGATCGAATCACTCATCGAACCCATACTCTCCTATACATTTGTCACGAAATTACACAATAAACATTCATGAGTGGATGCTGATGGCGTCTGCTGCCAATCGCTCCAATGAACTGATTGCGGCGGCATAATTATCAGACCGAATCACAGAAGAGCCCGCAACAAACCACTGCGCTCCTGCATGGGAGGTGAGCCCAATCGTCTTCTGATCAATCCCTCCATCGACGGCCAAGCGAAACTTGAGTTGCCGCCGATTTCGTTCTTCAACGAATGCACGAAGTTTGTGAAGCGTTCCAGGCAAGAACGCCTGCCCACCGAATCCAGGCTCGACGCTCATCACGAGCACGCCGTCGCACGCGTCAAGAACATCAAACACCGCGAGAACATCCGTCTTGGGATTAAGTGCAAGATGCGCTGAAAGTCCTAAAGAGCGAATCTGATTGAGCATGCTGCGTGGATCGCTCAACGTTTCGATGTGGACGGTAATCACCGAAGCTCCGGCACGTTGATAAAGAGCCAGCGTGTCCTCAGGACGTTCGATCATAAGATGCACTTCAACTGGAACAGTGGCCGATCGACATACTGCTTCAACGATCGTCGGCCCGTACGTGAGATTGGGCACAAAATGACCATCCATGACGTCCAGATGAAGCGCTCGTGCTCCGGCCTGTTCAAGATTTTCTATTTCCCGAGACAAATGGGAAAAGTCGCACAGCAAGAGTGCCGGAAGAATCAGTGGTGACACAATCGCCTCAGCGGTTGTACGCAGTGCAACCGCTGAGGCAACCGTAGAAGTTTTCGATGGTGTGGCGGACATCTCTTGCGCTGTGGGAACTCGCGATCGGCCATTCGCCCTTTTTGAGACAATGACGCGACGGCGAAAATCGTGCGATTAGTTATCGGAGTCTACCATCCTCCCCTCGTATCTCTCAAAAAACTTTGGCTTTCCCGTAAAGAAATCGCGTGTTTTATGTTCTTTAACCACTCGCTATCGCTAGACTTCGGTCGCAAGTGAACGAAAGGACGATTCTTTTTCTCGATCTTTCAAATACTTCTCACAATTTTCATGCTGGATCCATCTTTCAGGGGATCGCTCGTACCACTCACGCCCAATGTCCAAAGGCGTTCACTCATACGACGAACCGTTGACCGAAGGCTCGTTCAATCCACTGACTCCTTTTTTATGGAGAAGTTTTTCCGACTTTTTGTGGTCCGTCAGATCGAGTTGCTTGAATCTGACGCTCAGCGGATTGGCCGAATTCTTTTGTCGGCTTCACGTTAGGCCGAACCAACTCCGATGTCCTCCGATTGGTGGTCGCAGCATATTGGCGAATGAGCCACGCTCGATGATGCCTTGAAAGTGCGGCCGTGAGAGAGACCAAGGACTTTGACCACGCACTTTTGATTGCCAACAGCACTCCTTTCGCCTTAGGGTGTGTGGTCGAGAAGTCCTGCACATCTTTTGCTCGCGTCCAAAGTTCTTGCAGCTGGCAATATCTATTTTATCCGTGGCATCACTGGATCCATTGGTGAATCGTCAGCCCTTCGGTGGCGATCGAATGTCGGGGACTGGAAGAAAAGCCGTGGTCCCGGATACTTGCTGCAATTTGTTGTTGGAAAAACGATTCCTGAAAATACGATGGGTTGGATTTAAACCGCAGTCCATCCGCAGAAGATAGTCCGAAAGAAAACTCATCTGCGGGGGTTGGAAAGACCTCACACAAGCTCTGGAAACAAGCTCTTTTCGCATCTCCCTCACACAATTCTCATAGGTTTTTATTAGAACCTAGTAGGTCTTTATAAGAAATATTGGCATAAGGAATTCAGACCCATGCTTTTGACACTAAATGTTTTTCGAATGTGCAGATTTGTTGCTTTGATCGCACTCGTCGAGATGTGCACCGTATTCGTCATCGATTCCCAGAGCCTTGCGGCCCCGGCATCTGAAAACGAAAAAGACGCCGTCGTAAAAATCGATCCGCAATTGCTGCCCTACAAAAAAGTTTCAGGCGAAGTTTCAGGATCGCTCAAATGCGTTGGTTCAGACACGATGAACAACCTTGTTGCTCTTTGGTGCGAAGGTTTCAAGACATTTTATCCATCGGTCCGTGAGGGCGTCGAAGGAAAAGGTTCGGCCTCCGGTCCACCGGCACTCACCGAAGGCACAAGCACATTTGGTCCCATGAGTCGTGATTGGAAGCCGAGCGAGATTGATCTCTTTAAGTCCAAACATGGGTATCCACCAACAGTGGTTCCCACGGCAATCGACATGCTTGCTGTCTTTGTTCATAAGGACAACCCGATCAAAAGCATGTCGCTTCAGCAGGTCGACGCAATCTTTTCAAAGAATCGCACGGGTGGTTCCAAATCTGATATTCGAACATGGGGAGATCTCGGTTTGGACGGTGAGTGGAAGGACAAGCCGATCAGTCTGTATGGACGAAATGCCACGAGCGGCACGTATGGCTATTTTAAAGAGAACGCACTTTTCAAAGGCGACTTCAAACCGACGGTGAAAGAGCAACCCGGAAGTTCGAGTGTCGTTCAAGCCGTCGCCTCCGACAGATTTGGGATTGGGTACAGCGGATTCGGATATCGCACCTCCGACGTACGTGCGGTTCCTCTTTCCGCGAAGGATGGTGGTACGGTTGTCGACGTAGTCGCAGTCAATGCCTATTCGGGAGACTATCCACTCGCACGTTTTCTCTACTTAAGTGTCAACTTAAAGCCGGGCCAATCTCTCGATCCACTTCGACGAGAGTTTTTGCGGTATGTTCTCAGCGCATCGGGGCAGGCTGATGTCATGAAAGATGGTTATCTACCCGTGACCTCAAAAATGGCTTCGCGGGCTCTTGTCATGATCGAAGGAAAAAAGTGATTTCTTTGAATGCTCGCATAAAGGTCGATTATAAAACTTTTTTATTGTTTCTTTTTCGTGCACCTGCGGTTGTGTCCGGTTCTCTTTAATACACATTTTCCGATCGCGTATTCCTAGGCAGTCATGGCATGCTTTCCAAGACGACATTCACCGGCAGAACCCGGCGTCGTTCAACCTCGCTACGCGTTCGAGTAGGCGACCTCGTTGCACGCGTGCTCATCACGATGGGCGGAATCGGGACGATCGTTGCAGTACTTCTGGTCTGTGTCTTTTTGCTCTCTGTTGCGTTCCCGCTCTTTCGCGCACCGACAATTGGTCCTCCGCGAGCCACTCTCCATGATGTCACTCCAACTGGGCCGGTTGCCCTGGGGGCTGATGAGTCGGGAAGCGTGGTCTGGTCGCTCGAATCGACTGGACGAATGATGGTTTCCAAAGCAGTTGATGGTGCCGTGCTTGCCGTGCTCACTCCCGATCAAACAACTCTTTCACACATGACTGCTGTGAGCGTAGAGCCGGGAACCCTCGATGCGGTTATCGGCTTTGAGGATGGAAGTTTTCGGACGGGACGCATCGGGCTGGAATCTACGTTCCTTGCCGCAACAGATGTTCCTGCTTCTCTTGCATCGATTCCAAAACGTGGAGTTGGTCTCGATGGCGACACGATTGTATTTCACTCTCAGACGGGTCAATTTTCACGCATTGTACCGGTGTGCGAACTCCTTGATCCTTCCTCGGGAGTCACTGGCGCACCTCTTCAAAGTGTTGACTGTACAAAGCTTACTTCTGGATCCCTTGTGGCCGTTTTAGACTCCGAGGGCGGAATTCGAGTTGAGTTCATTGAATCTCGTCGCAATCTTCTTACCGATGAGGTGATTGTTACCACCAGCGGTGCGGTCATTGCGCCAACTTCGATGATCCCCGCGAGTTTTGTTCGTCTTTCATCCCTTGGAGATCAGGTATTTATCGTTTGGGATAACGGACTTGCTGAGCGATGGGATATTCGAACGATTGAATCGCCGCGGTTGGCCGAATCGTTCAACCTTACAAACGCTCCGACGCGCATCGTGGCGATGGAGCACCTGTTTGGTGGCATGGCTCTGGCCGCAGCAGATTCCGACGGGATCGTGAATATTTGGACTGGCGTGCGAAGTGACACGGCGACTTCTTCGGACGGAGTCACGATGACCGCCACGAAGACGTTTTCCGGCGATGGCACTGCAATCACCGCACTTGCACCCTCACCTCGCTCGCGGCTTCTCGCCGTTGCGAGTGCTTCTGGCATGCTTCGCCTGCTTTACTCCACCAACTCCAGATTGATTCAATCGCTCGACACAAGCGATTCAAAACTCCTCGGTGGCAGCGCCTCGACGGTTATTATTTCCCCTCGCGAAAATAGGCTGATTGCGGCCACACAAAATCGCATGGTGGCATGGGAGTTCAATGCTGGATTTCCAGAAGTCTCTTTTGTATCGCTGTTTCGTCCTCTCTGGTACGAGAATTATCCGAGTGAGATCCACGCCTGGGAGACCACAGGCCACGAGTCATTTGAGTCAAAATTTGGTCTCATACCGCTCATTTTTGGCACACTCAAGGCGACTCTTTTTTCGATGCTTTTTGCGGTACCAATCGCCTTGTGTGCCGCAATCTATTCAAGCCAGTTCATGTCCTCACGATGGAAAAATCGCGTGAAGCCGGTCATTGAACTGATGGCCGGATTGCCGAGCGTTGTTCTGGGTTTCTTTGCCGGTCTTGTTCTGGCACCCCTGGTTGAGCAGGGCTTAATGCCAATTCTCACATCGGTCTTTCTCGTACCCCTTACGATTCTCGCGGGAGCCCATTTCTGGCAGATTGTTCCATCGGGCTTAAGAAGTAAGTGGGCTGGATTTCGCTTTGCACTGGTCTCGTTGGTTGCCATTCCGCTGGGCTGTTTGTGTGCGCATACAGCATCTCCCACAATCGAACGCTTGTTGTTTCAGGGAGATATTCAAGCGTGGCTGGATGGGCGAGGGGGAAGTGGCCTTGGTGGATGGATGCTTGCATTGCTTCCTTTTTCTGGAATTCTCGCAATGCTGCTTCTCGAGCGGTTGATCGGGCCGGTTCTGCGACGCGTTTCGCAAGACTGGTCAGAACAACAGGCCGCACTCGTTCTTTGCGGAAAATTTCTCGTTGGCGTTGGTCTGACACTGGCCATTGCGATGGTCGCTGGAATGTTTTTCGATTCACTGCGATTCGACACGCGAGGCGGTCTCTTCGGAACCTACGTGCAACGCAATGCTCTGGTCGTTGGAATCGGCATGAGCTTTGCGATTATCCCGCTTATTTTCACGATTGCTGACGATGCGCTTTCAAGCGTTCCCGAGCATCTTCGATCGGCATCGCTTGGCGCAGGTGCCACTCCATGGCAAACGGCCGTTCGTGTCATCATTCCAACGGCAGCCAGCGGACTCTTTTCTGCGGTGATGATTGGTCTGGGACGCGCCGTGGGAGAAACCATGATCGTTCTTATGGCCGCTGGAAATACTCCGATCATGGGCTGGAACATTTTTAACGGATTTCAAACCCTTTCCGCTGCCATCGCCACAGAACTTCCGGAGGCTGCCCGAGGAACAAGCCATTACCGAGTTCTCTTTCTTGCGGCGGTCGTGCTTTTCTTCATGACGTTTGTGGTCAACACAATCGCTGAGTTCGTGCGACAGCGTTTTCGCAGGAGATTTCATGAACTCTGATGCGTCGCCGAAAACATTTCCTCTCCGTGAAAACGAATTGCGACCGAAGCGACGGCGTTCGGCCCACACAACCCTGGCTTCGCACGGCGAACCATGGGTCTGGCTGATGGCGGGATCTCTCACCCTAGCGCTCATGATGATCGCTGGACTGCTGGGGCTCATTGTGGTGCGAGGAAGTTCCACATTCTGGCCGGTCCCTCTGCAATTGGTGCAAACAGCTAATGGTCGGGAGTCGCTCGGCGAAGTCACTCGGCGCGAAGAAGCAATCGATGCCACAGGCCCCAAGCCGATCCCGTTTACTCGACGACTTATCCGAATCGCAAATTTTGAAATCACGGGAAATCATTTCGAATGGATCGATGATCGTCTGATCACTTCTGAATCGAATCCGACATGGGCAACAGCCGTTGAACGCCTCGAAGGAGGACGCTTTCATGGCTTTCCTACTCGACTTCTCGAACGTGGCGTAGCCGTCGCCGAGGGACCGGAAGCTGCGTGGGAAAAATTCAATGAGTTGCATCCGTCAGTGCGAATTCGGTGGCGATCTGCCATGCATTTGGATCACACTGACCGTGGCCGCCTGCAACGCACTTTGAGAAATGCGCGGCTGGCCGTTGTGCAGGCGGATCTCGACTACGGCAACAAGAGCCCTCAGTATTTTGCTGCAATCAAATCCGAAAAGCAGATACTGCAAGAGACCGAGCAGGCTGCTTTATCACTCGATACACAAACGTCTGAACTGCGCGAAGAAAACGCGAAGTGGTCATTTGAATTTTCGACAACCTCGGGCGAGACAACAACTATTCCGCTGGAGTCAATCGTTCGCGCCTGGCAACCCAATCGAATTGGACTGATGCAGAAGATGGCTGTGTATGCCTCGAGATGGTGGGAATTTCTTTCTGACAATCCACGGGAAGCCAACAGCGCAGGAGGTGTTTTTCCTGCAATATGGGGAACTCTTGCCATGACCATGATCATGGCACTTTTTGTAGCGCCCTTTGGAGTCCTTGCTGCCCTTTACCTTCGCGAATACGCCTCGAGCGGTCCTCTCACAACGTTCATACGAATCGCCATTAATAATCTCGCTGGGGTTCCAAGCATCGTGTACGGGGCATTCGGTCTTGGGTTTTTCTGTTACTTTCTTGGCAGTGGAATTGATGCGATTTTTTTCCAGGCCAGCCTTGTCGCTGACAACCAACCAACTTTTGGTACTGGTGGATTGCTCTGGGCCTCGCTCACGCTTGCGCTTTTGACACTTCCTGTGGTCATTGTTGCCACAGAAGAAGCCTTGTCTTCCGTTCCTAATTCGATGCGTGAGGGATCGTATGCCTGTGGAGCGGGAAAGTGGCAGACGATTCGTCGCATTGTGCTGCCTCGGGCGCTGCCTGGAATTATGACCGGTCTGATTTTAGCAATGGCACGCGGCGCGGGAGAGGTTGCGCCTTTGATGCTTGTGGGAGTCAAAAAACTGGCGGTGGATCTACCCATCGATACTGAATTTCCCTACATTCACGCGTCGCGAGAATTTATGCATTTGTCCTACCTCGTCTATGACGTTGGATTCCAAAGCCCCAACAGTCAAGCCGCCCAGCCGATGGTTTTCACGATCACATTTCTTTTGGTCACGCTCATTGCACTACTTAATATTTCGGCAATTTGGATTCGCGCCCGCCTGAAGAGGCGGTACGTCTCGCAACAGTTCTAATTCCTTTAATGTTTCCCTTTTTATTTTTCTCACGCGATTTTTTATCAGCGAGAACAGAATGAAAATGCTTGTTTCACCCGTTGCGAACCGCGACTCCCATTCACCTCTCTCCACTCCCAAAGCGGATGACCTCTCCATGCCAACATCAGCACATGCCCCTGCCACCTCGCCAGTTGATCGACTTGCGGCAATCGCCAACGGGGATCACGTTCCTTCTGAGGTCCATCCCCAGATGCACCTCGAACCGCCCGTACTCGAAATCAAAAATTTTAATCTCTGGTACGGCGCGAAGCAGGCGATTCATGGGATCACGATGAACATTCCTAATAACAAAGTCACGGCGCTCGTTGGCCCGAGTGGCTGTGGTAAGTCGACACTCCTGCGAAGCGTAAATCGCCTCAACGATCTTCTCAATAACGTGCGTATTGATGGCGATATGCGACTCAATGGCGATTCCATCTATGACTCGCGCATGGATGTGATCGACCTGCGCAAACGAATGGGAATGGTATTTCAAAAGCCCAATCCGTTTCCGATGAGTATTTATGAAAACGTCGTCTATTCACTCCGCATTGATGGCGAGCGAAACCGCGGAGTCCTCGATCAAATCTGCGAGAAAAGTCTTCGCGGAGCGGCACTCTGGGACGAAGTCAAGGATCGACTTACAGAAACCGCGTTGGGCCTTTCCGGCGGACAGCAGCAGCGACTCTGTATTGCCAGAGCGATCGCGGCAGAACCGGAAGTGCTCCTGTTAGATGAGCCATGCTCCGCACTCGATCCAATTGCAACCGGAAAGGTTGAAGATTTAATTCAGGAACTTCGCGGCACCTATTCGGTACTTATTGTTACGCACAACATGCAGCAGGCCAGTCGCACCAGCGATTTCACTGCGTTTATGTATCTCGGACGATTGATCGAATATGGTCCGACGACTGAAATTTTTACAAAGCCCATACTCAAAGAAACAGAAGCCTACGTAACCGGTCGTTTTGGTTGATTCTTTTGCATTCCGAGGTCCACGCTTTTCATGACAAGACATATTGAACGACAGATCGACCAACTCAAACAGAGAATTCTCCATGTTGGCACCATGGTGGAGGAGGCCATCTCCAAAGCGATTACCGCGCTTATCAATCACGACGTTCCGCTCGCGCAGCGAGTCATGGCCAACGATGAAGAAATTGACCGTATGGAAGTAGAGGTCGAAGAGGAGTGCCTCAAAATTTTGGCACTGTATCAACCTGTTGCAGCCGACCTTCGATTTGTTGTATCGGTACTCAAAATCAACAATGATCTTGAACGAATGGGGGATCTGGCAAAAAATATTGCAAAACGAGTGTCGCAACTTGCTAACGGCGAATACCCGGAGCTCCCTCCTGAGATTCGAACGATGGCCATGCAGGCACAGGAGATGGTCAAGGAGTGTCTCGACGCGGTGGTCAACGGCGATCCATTACTGGCGCGTCGTGTTCGCGAGCAAGATGATGTGGTCGATAATGCGAGGCAATTGATCCGAAGAAGAATTCTTCAGGACATTAAATTGCACCCCGAAAATGTCGAAAGCCTGTTGAGAATTAATTCGGTTTCAAAGCATATCGAACGTCTTGCCGACATGGCCACCAATGTCGCGGAGGATGTAATTTACATGGTCGAAGGGGACATTGTGCGTCACCGAATGACCGACTGATCGTCCATTAAAGCCAGCACTGCCACGCAGATTGCACGTACTCTGCAACGAAGGCTTCTGATCGAGATTCACGTTCCATGAGGCGGCATGGTATTCTTTCGTGAAGCCTTTACAGAGCTGCTGCTGTGTCGTTCTGTACGATTTTCATTCGCGTGTTCTCTTTCGTCATAGTATTTTATTGGTGTTTGCGTTCTTTCTTCAGCACCAAAGTCTATTCGGAAAAAGTGTCGATGACATCCGACCAAACCATGAGTGTGCCACCATTCCATAGCGATTGCATTCGTTCTCGAATGAGGCTTTTTTCATTTGTGGGATTTGTAATTCTGTTTGTCATACATGCCAGTGATTTGATGGCTGAAGATCCGGTGGCCGTTTTGATCACGGGGCCAGTCTCAGCGGTCCTTGGAGAGAAATTGACGTTTGAAGTTGAGATCGTAAATCGTTCTGGAAAGACGCTTGAAAAACTCCGAATCATCGATCACTTTGATGAAGGTCTGACACATGCTGCGTCAAAGAGCCCAATCGAGCAGAAGGGCACTATCGATATGGTCGCTGGAACGGCAAGGAGACTCACTCTCGAATTTACAACCACGGTTCAAGGCAGACAGTGTCATCGAGTTGAGCTCCTCGATCCACTGCATGTGATCGTCGGCATGGCAACCGCGTGCGTCGATGTTGCACCTGATCCAAAAGCTCTGTCTACACAATTAGGTTCCGAGACTCCCGCTCTGTTGCCTTCTACACCGACTGCGGCAAAGCCCTCACTTCCTTCAGCAGCATCAACCTCATCAAGTGCCAGTTCGCCACGAGAACTTCCGGTACAGTCGTCAGTTCCTTCGATTGAAATGGATCTCTCCGGTCCCGCTTCTGCGAGGCCTGGAGACGTTGCCGAGTATGCGGCCACTATTCGCAACACTGGATCGATTCCAACCGGTGAAGCCGATCTTGATTTCCAATGGGATGCTGTGTTTGAGCCACTTGAGGCATCCGATGGATACGTGATGGGAACATCGAAGGTCTCTTGGAAGGTGCCAAGCATCGCGGTGGGCGGCTTTGCACGCCGTCAGATCAATGTGCGTGTACGAAAAGATCTTCTGGCGGAAGCCTCTTCGCTTCATCAATCAAATACGGGTATGGGGAAGGCCTGCCTGAAGGCAGTGCTCTCTGGAACGCCAGGTGGGTTGATCGTGGCCGATGAATCCTGCCTCGTGATCGAATCGACGTCATCTTTGCCACAGCAAATTCGAGCCAGCGGAATCCGAATGGTATTAGCCGACTGCGACGACCCGGTTCGCATTGGAAACACCACTACGCTTATCTGTAACGTGACCAACACGAGCGCTGCGACGCTTGCAAATTTTACAGTTGTAATATCACTTCCTGAGACTGCGCAGTTAGTAGGCGATCCCAATCCTGCCCGAGTCAAAATTGACGGTCGAAATATTTCCTTTGAATCCGTTCCGTCGCTCCTACCCGGTGGATCAACAGCATTTGAATTGGCCTACCGCAGTTCTTCAAAAGGAGCTTTCAAAGCAAAAGCGGTCCTTACGGCTTCTACGTTTCAGGGTGCCATGGAATCTGAATGCACAACCGAGTTTCTGGCTCCGTAAGATCTCTTGAAGATTCCTTCGAGATGGTTGCCGCCATTGTAAACCCGCCAATGGGATTCGCTTCACGGGTGATTGTTGGTCTGGCATCCCTTCCCTATGCCAATAGGAATAACCGGCACGTTTGAACAGGCCTGCGGCACGCTAGGCTTTGATTCGATAGCGATCGCGATCGGAATCGATTCATCATGGCAAATCAACCGATGACATTCATCTGAAAGGTTGCCTCTTGATCCTTCCACCAAAGGCATTTTTCAAGATTTCAATCTGATTTGCTATCGGGTGCGCACTTCAATGCTCGTTGTTACTTCAAACTGGAACTGCTCTGACAAAACTCTCGTTGCATCACATTCTAAAAAACAGTTTGATCATTTTCTTAAACTCGTGCATCGGGCTGCGCTACGAGCGTCGATGCGATTTGACGGCCGCTATCAACCGATTGAACGACTCGACCTGGTATTTGCAGGTGATACCTACGATTGGCTGACGAGTCGTAAGTGGCTTGATGATCATCGACCTTGGGGAATGCCGCGCAGTGTAATGCCGATCACAGAGCAGGTGGCTGCTCTGTCTTTACAATCGATCCGTCGAGACATTGTGCGATTGCAAAAAGTTATTCACGATGGACTCGCACTTCCGTTGGCTGATCGTCACGGTCGACCATCGCCGACTTCATTCGAACGAGTGCCGGTGCGAGTCATCATGCTCGCTGGTGACCGCGATCGCTTGTTGTCGCATCCATCCATCGCCGCATGGGTCAGTTCGATAGGGATCGCAATTGGGTCACAGTGGAGCGATGGACAGCGTGAAATCTTACACGGTGATCAGCTCGATCCGCTTGCAATCGTAAGTTCATCGAAGTTCGAGTCTCGAGCACCGAGCCTTGCTGAAAGTCTTCGAATTGATTTCTTGACACGCTTTTCTGCAGACCTTATCGATTCGCTTTCCAATCATGGAAACTACTTTCGTTCTCTGGCACAGAAACTTGTGCAGTCAATGGTATTTCGTGAGCCACTCGATGCGGTGGCAGTCATGCGTGCGTGGATTGATCACCACAGCGGATCGATGGCTTTTGCTGCAGCGTGCGGAGATATCTGGAAGCGATCCATTGCATCTTGGTATTCACATGCGATGCGTCTTCGTCCCTCACACGAGTATGCATTTGATCCAACTGATACTGTGGCTTCATATCTGGAATGTGCGGTAAACGATCCTTCTTCTTGTTCTCTGCCACTTTCAAAAGCAGGTGCGCTGCGTATTGTTTATCCGAACTGCAGAGAACAACCTCACACAGAACGTTGTTCCGTGATTTGTGGACATCCGCAATACCCATGCAAAACCGACCTCTCAACGGGCTTGCCAGCGGTTTTTTCGCTCGCAGAAAATTCGTCTTTTTCCTTTCCGCCTTTCGCTCTGCAGGGGCACATGAACCAAGCCTACGAAGTCGTGCCACGGCAATTCCTTCATGCCTTGCGAGTGCCACCATCAATTGCTCTTTTCGAACCTGGAGAATCTTCTGGCATGATCGCCACACCACTCACAGAGTTTCCATCGGAGTACTTTGGGGCACAGCCTGATTGCAATGATTTCTTAGACCGCGCATCGGCTCTGTGGGCTGCGTAAGGCGTTGTCTCTTTTCCATCCTTGTTACCGTTGAACAATCACTTTCAGTTGCACTTTTGAAGGAACCCCCGGAGTGTATCGTTTTCATATCTCACTCCATCCCATGCCCATCGATTCCAAAGAGGGTGAATTTTTTCACGATGACTACGGACAATGGTCGACTGTGACGCTCCTCTCCAGCATGCTCACCGATCCATTTAAAATCTTTTTTGACCAGTATCTGGAGCGTTTAGGGATGTTGGATCGACTCTTTGTTGAACCTGACGGTTCCTTCGTATGGCGAGGGGTTCACGACTCGCTGGAGTGGCAAGTCGATGGAAACGCTGTCGAACGTCTGCAGCGGGTTCAGATGGTAGAACTGAAGGGCACCTGCACCGAAGCGGGGTTCGATCAACTGCTCAAGGCACTTGAATGGCCAGCGACTGTGCCGGTAGTGCAACTCGTAAGGGCAGGTGCCTTTCTGCAACTGTCGACGTTTCGCTTGCATGCAAAGGCTTTTGCAGAGGGCTCGACTGACAAGCGACTCTGATCATGCCGGTATTGCCGACACTCCAATCATTCTTTTACGTTGCACCCTGGTATGATGCCGAATTACCATCAGAGCGTCTGGCACATGTCGAGGCTTTTGAATCCAGTCTCATTCCAAGGGTTGGGAGAATCTTATGCGCAAACTACTTTTGATTACCCTCGGCGCGACAGTCGCGCTTGTCGCCCAAGTTGGTTTGACGGACGACCCTGTGGTCAGTGCGTATTACGGTTCCGGTGTCCATGCGTTTTACGCCGGTCATTTTCTCCAAAGCCATCAAGATCTGACTGAGGCCATCGAAGGAGGAATTCAGGATCCTCGCGCCTTCTATTTCCGTGCTCTCGCAAAACTAAAACTTGGTCAGCAGCCCGAGGCCGATGCTGATTTTATCGAAGGTGCTCGCAGGGAAGTGCTCGGACTCGGGAACTATCCTGTTGCCCGATCTCTTGAAAGAGTTCAAGGATCCGATCGAATTCGTCTGGAGCAGTATCGAACTCATGCTCGCATTGCAGCGGTACAACAAAATCGTCGCGCATCCGAACTTCGCTACTCACAGATTGAAACTGCCACAACCGACGTTTTGCGGCGTAGTAGACCTGAAGCAGTCACGGGTTCAGGAACACCTCGAAAACCGACTCCAAGTCCAAAAAAGAAATCTGGCGACGACGATCTCAACAAGGGTTCCGATCCTTTTGGCGATGAAGGCGAAACGGATGATGTCGAAATGCCGGTCCCTGAAGTAACCGAAGAAGAAGACTCCACCGAAATGGAGAAAGAGCCTGCTCCGGAAGATGAAACACCCGTAAAGGAAAAGCCTGGGGATGATCCATTTGGTGAGGGCGACTCTTCTAGCGATAACACCTCCGATCAAAAAGAAACCGAAATGGAAGAAGATGCTGCTCCAGAAGATGAAACACCCGTAAAGAAAAAGGCTGGGGATGATCCATTTGATGAGGGCGACTCTTCCAGCGATAACACCTCCGATCAAAAAGAAACACAAATGGAGGAAGATGCTGCCGAAAGCGACGACACGGCAGACCAGATTGAGCAGCGAAACGAAGTTGAGAACTCGGCAAAAGGTGACAATGCTCAGGATCAAATGGAGGAACAGGAAGAGATTAATAGCGCTGCCGAGGGGGATAACTCGGCCGATCAGGAAGAGCAGCAAATGGAACGGGATAGCGCCGCGGGAGACAATCAGGAAATGGTGGAAGAGGTCCCGGATGATTCTGCTGCGATCAATCGCGATGCTCATGATTCTTTGGCATAGTCCTTCTGAGCAATATTTTTCTCTACCGCTTTGACAATGACGTCATCTTTGTCTTCGCGCTCGGTTGGTCCTTTGTTGGTTCTGTGCCGATTTTTTTGTTCGAATGCTGGGGCGATCGCTGCGCCACGTTGCCGTTTTCTGCTCAAGATGCGCTCGTGAAGGGCGTTCATTGGCCGTGCTGCGAAAATAATTTCCGAGAACTGCCGCCGAGGGTAGGATTTGTGAAAATCCCGTACCTGTGCAGATCCTCTTAAAAATAAGTTTGTGGAGCATTCGATGAATTACTCACCAAAACTCACTGTCGTTGGCTTTCCATCGAGGTTGTATCCAGTTGTTTTCAGATTCTGCTCAATGTTTTTTTACACCGCAGTGGGAGTTTTTGCTTCAGTTGTTGTTGCTGACACACCAGCTCCTGTTCTTCGGTCAATCATGCCTCGTGGCCTTGAAACAGGTGCTCCTACTCTGCTGGTTCTTGAGGGCGAACACCTCGATGCTAATCTCATGTTGATTGCAACAATTCCAATCGCCAAGCAGACGCTTCGGCCTGGGGCAACCGCAACGCGGGTTGAGATCGAAGTCACGCTTGATGCTGGAATCCCAGCTGGTTGGGCTGCTCTATGGACAACAACAAACAGTGGGATTTCAAAAGGACTCGTCATGGCTGTCGACAGTCTTCCGCAGCGAGGACACAGCGGGTGGGCAGAGTCAATCGATACAATGCCAGTTGCGCTCTCAGGATCGGTTCGCGGTGCGGAAATTCGAAAAGTTTCATTCGACGGAAAACAAGGACAACCCTTTGCCGTTGAGGTTGAATCAAAGCGATTTGGTAGTACGACTCGCGGCGTCTTACGTCTTCTTGATGCAAGTGGAGTTCCAATTGCATCTTCCACGGGCTTGAGAGAACTCGCTGGTGATCCAAGAATTATGCATACTCTGCCGAAGGATGGTCGTTACACCATTGAGTTTCATGATCTGCTTTTTCGTGCGGCAGATCCTGGTTTTTTTCGAATGAAGGTGGGCCAATGGGGATGGTCTGATATAGCGATGCCGCTGGCAATCCGCCGAGGATCAAGCTCGCCGGTTGTTCCTCTCTCGTCGTCCCTTCCTGCTGGCGTACTTCTTTCGATCACTGCTCCCGTAACATACGGTTCATTTCCACTTGAACTGCCGGCACCTTCACGTCCATCTGGACCAAACTTGGCCATGTTCGCAAGCGATTTTGATGAAGTTCTCGAAAGTTCTGTCGACATGCCTCCCGGCGACATGAACGCGCAGCCGATTCCGTTTCCAGCAGGTGTTACAGGACGCATCTCGGTTGCCGGTCAGCGAGATCGTTATCGAATTGCTGTTACGCCCGAATCATCCGTGCGGATTGCCCTTGAGTCCCATGCGATGGGCTCACCGCTCGACGGAATTCTTGTGGTGCGAACATCGTCTGGAGCTCAAATTGCAGCCGCAGATGATCAGCCCGGGAATATGAATCCGACTGTGGTCGTAAAGATTCCTGCGAATACAGACGCGATTGTAGTGGATGTCGGTGACGTTCGCGGGCATGGTGGTGATCTCTTCGTCTACCGCCTGACGGTCACTCCTGAAGGGTTTCCAGATCCGCTCTTCACGCTTGATACCGAAAGCGTTTCGATTCATTCTGGTGGCACGTCACTGGTTCGAGCGAGCGTTGATCGTCGAGGCTGGAATGGACCGATTGATCTTGCCGTTTCCGGTCTGCCTGCAGCCACACTGATCGCAGGAACTCATCTTGATCCGGGGCAATCTTCGGCTCTCTTGAGCATCCATGTTCCTGCAGGGTCGGCTGCCTTTGCAGGTCTCTTACAAATTTCGGCAACACTCGGAACAGATGCTTCTCGCATGCAACGAAATGCCTTGGTACCACTCTTTCCAGGGACTCTTCACCATTCATGGCTCAGAAAAAATCTGGCTCTGGCTATTATGCCCTCTCCTCCACTGCTGGCAACTGATTGGCAACAAAACGGCAACACCTCACAATGGCTTCGCGGAACAAAGTTATCTGTGCCAATCAACATAACACTCCAAGAGGGCGCGACTGGTACGGTTCGGCTTTCACTTGTAAGCACACAGCCTGTTCCAACCAAGGTTATAAAAGAGAACAATGTTGACAAGACGGTGCCTGACATTGATCGATCGTTGCGATTTGAAAGTAATGTGCCGCTTGCGATCAATGCTGGCGGACTCATGCCGGTCGTTGTTATTCCCGGCGATCTTGAGGAGCGAGCCTACGACGTTGTCGTGATCGCAGAGCTTCTCAGCGCCGATGCAAATTCTGTAATCGCACGTTCATCGAGCAGCTCTCGTCGTGTTCTCGCTGTTTCACCATTCTCTATTCAGCTGATCAGCGATCCAAAAATTGTTGTGAAATCGAGTGAATTAACACCACTCACAGTCTCGGGACGCCTCACGAGACATCCTGCACTCATGTCGGCA
>Ga0194061_1000607_pt1 | contig 21585 bp, 19 predicted proteins | sample SepL2221m_MetaG_FD_163423 | JGI IMG/M metagenome (GOLD analysis project Ga0194061, IMG submission 163423) | Anoxic zone freshwater microbial communities from boreal shield lake in IISD Experimental Lakes Area, Ontario, Canada - Sep2016-L224-21m | ecosystem: Environmental > Aquatic > Freshwater >... | reverse complement strand
GGCGATTACGACTACACCATCCAGGCCGGCACCGACTGGCACCGGTTTGTGATGACGGCGGATGGCCATGTCTACCGTTATGGCGTACCGATCTGCTATGAAGATGTGTTCCCTTACGTCACCCGGGCCTTTGTGGACCCGCAGGCCGGGGTTAAGCAGGTGGATTTTCTCGTCTCGATCAGCAACGATGGTTGGTATCAAAGTCCCAGCCAGTTCATGCAGCATCTGCAAATCACCCAGATGCGGGCCGTTGAGGCCCGTACGGGCTTTGTCCGCGCCGTCAATGGCGGGGGCAGCAGTCTGGTGGACAGTTGTGGCCGGGTGTTGCAAATCGTGGATAATGATGATGATCCCAGCACCCCGCCAGTGTTTGGGCTCAATGGTATTGCTGCGGGCAATCTCCCGCTGGATTCACGGGTGAGTGTATATAGCCAGATTGGCGACCTGCCGATCGTGGGACTGGGTATAATGACCATTCTGGCGGTTGCTTGGACCTTGGTGCGGCCGCGCCGTGCCGGCCCTCAATTGGAGGATTAATGATGAAGTTTGTATCGGTAATCGTAGCGGGTGGTTTGGTGGTGGGACTCTGGGGCTGTCAGGAAGCCACGCCATCGTCCCGTACTGTGCAGCCGGTATCGGCGGCAGTAGCGGATAATGCCTATCAACGGGCCATGGCGTTGTTACAACTGCAATTCCGCGATCAGGACCCGATTGTGCGGGCCAATGTGATCGAAGCCGTGCAGGGCAGTGCGGATATCCGCGCACAGGAAATTATTGAAACCGGCCTGCGGGATCGGCAATGGCTGGTGCGTTTCGCCGCCACGATGGCTGCGGGTAAACGCAAAGCTGCGGCGGTGTTGCCGGTGTTGGAACAGTTGGCTGATGAAGATGCCAGCAAGAACGTCCGGGTGGGCGCCATCTATGCGCTGCAGCGTCTGGGTAACAGCAAGCGTATGACGCAACTGGCCACGTATCTGAATGATCCGGATCAGGAAGTACGGGCCAATGCCGCCTTGGTGCTGGGCCTGCTTGGGGATGCCTCCGCAGCGCCGTTGCTGCATGCCCGGCGGGGCGATGTGGTGGCGCGGGTGAAATTCGAACTCACCGCCGCACTGGCGCGACTGGGTGATGAATCCGCCTGCAATGCCATCCGGGCAATGAGTCTGAGCCGGTTTACCGATGAGCAATTTTTAGCCATGCAAATCGCCTCGGAAATCAATCTGACCGAGGCGGGCAATATTATGCTGGCCGGTGTGGATCACCCGATGGCCGAGGGGCAATTACTCGCCGTCCGTGGCTTGGGCCGACTGGGCAGCCGTCAGGGGGAAGAGTTGGCTTTGAAGCATGCCGAAGATAGCAACGAAACCATTCGGGTACTGGCCGCGTTGGCGTTGGGTGACATCCCCGGCCCCGGCAAGCTCGAACGTTTAACCAGCATGCTATCGGACCGCGCCACGAGAGTTCAGGTGGCGGCGGCGTCCGCGCTGCTGAATCGGCAGAATCGCAAGTTGGATTGAGTGTGGGGGATGGTATTCCCAGACCGTTGGGATAGCTATGCAGCGTTCGGGAATTACGGTGCGGGTAATTGGTCCGACTTGGGCAGGTCTTTGATGTTCGCCAAGCCGAATACTTCCAAGAAGTACCGCGTGGTGCCGTAGAGGAGGGGGCGGCCAAGGTCTTCAGCGCGGCCGACAATCTTCACCATGTTATGTTCCATCAGCGCCCGCAGGACATCGCCGCAGGCCACGCCGCGGATTGCTTCCACCCCAACCCGCGTGAGGGGTTGCTTATAGGCGACAATGGCCAGTGTTTCCAATTGGGCAGGAGTCAGGCGGCCTTCGTCGCGCTTCCGCACCAGCCGTTCGATGTAGCCGGAATATTGGGCCAACGTCAGCAACTGATACCCGCCAGCGCGTTCTTCGATGCGGAACGCGGCAGCGCGGGCTTGATAACCCTGATTGAGTTCATCCACGGCCTGACGGATAGGTTTGGTGCTATCCAAACCGCAGACTTCGCCGAGTTTACCGGCGGTAAGCGGTACATCGGTGGAGAAGAGCAGGGCTTCGATTACTTGAGTGAGGGGGATCTGGTCTTCGGTCAGCAGCCGCTCCGGCTGGGCAGGTAGCTGGGGCGTGGCCGAGACTGCATCCCCGAGGGGTGCCGTAGTGGCCTCAGGAACCCCCTCAGGCGTGGCCGGAGGGGCAGATTCGGTCGGAACCGGGGATAGTTGATCTTCGCTCATGGGTAGCACTTTAGCCCAAGCCTGCTGGCTAGTCAAAGGTACAGGGGACAAATCCCCATCATCCCCGATATACTCATGCCATGGAACGCTTGGACCATTATCAGCAACTACCCCCACGCCACCTCGGTGGAGTGGTATGTATAGGTAATTTTGACGGGGTGCATACCGGCCATCAGGCGATGTTGGCCCGGGGGCGGGCGCTGGCCAGTGCGGGTGGAATTCCTTTGCTGGCCATCACATTTGATCCCCATCCGCTAAGCATATTACGGCCCGAATCCGCACCGGCCCCACTGGCCACGCTGGAGCAGCGTTTACGCTGGTTGGAGCAGGCGGGGGTGGATGCCACCATATTCCTACCCGCCACAACCGAATTATTGGCCATGAGTGCGGAAGACTTTATCCGACGGGTACTGGTGGACTGCTTGCGGGTCCGGCAGGTGGTCGAAGGGCCGAATTTCCGCTTTGGCCGGGGAGCGGCGGGGTGTATTGAGACGCTGCAAACTTTGGGCTCGGAGGCGGGGTTTGAAGTGACCGTGCTAACCCCCCAGACGGCGGTGTTGGGGGATAGTACCATTGTGCCGGTAAGTTCCAGTCTCACCCGGTGGCTGATCGGCCAAGGGCGGGTTCGGGACGCAGAAGCGTGTCTGGGCCGACCGTATCAACTAAGCGGAACGGTGGTTGCGGGTGACCGCCGGGGGCGGACGTTGGGATTTCCCACGGCGAATATCGCTATTCAGCAGATGCTGCCGGGGGTGGGGGTGTATGCTGCCACAGCGCGGGTGGGGTTGCGGACGTATGCGGCGGCGTTGAGTGTGTCGAGTAATCCCACTTTTGCGGGTAAGACCGTAACAGTCGAGACGTACCTGCTGGATTTTACGGGCGATTTGTATGGCCGGGTGTTGGAGCTGGATGTGCGCAGTTGGTTGCGGGATACGATGAAATTTGGTGGCGTGGAACAACTCAAGCGGCAATTGGAACGTGATGCTGCCAGTGTCCGGGCGATGTCCCTGCCGGTGGGATAGGAGTTTGCACGATGGCTACGATGGTACCGTTGGTGGGTATGGACGAATTGATAGCGCGGCTGCGTTTGGCCCGGCGGGTAGCGATTTTCTCGCACCAACGCCCCGACACTGATGCCTTGGGTTCCCAGTGTGCCATGGCGCTGCTTTTGCGGTATCTGGGGGCTACCGAGATTACTTTGGTGGAATATGGGGATATTCCACCGGCGTATGGTTTTCTCTTGAAGGAATTTGTGCACGCCCGGCGTCGGACATGGAGCCCGGAAACCGAGGCGGCGATTGAGGCTGACTGCGATACGCTGGTGGCGGTGGATACCTGCACATGGCAGCAAATGGAAAAGGCCAGTGCCCTGCTCAAACGTTGCAGCGCCAAAGTGGTGGCGGTGGATCATCACCTCAGCCGGGATCCCATCGGCCCGGTGATTTATGCCGATACCAACGCTGCGGCGTGTTGTCAGATTCTCGCGGCAGCGGCGGTGGCGGCCGGGATGACACTGGACCGGGAATTGGCGCTCCCGATTATGGCCGGCTTGGCGGGTGATACCGGTTGGTTCCGCTTTGATAATACCACCCCGGCGGTGATGGAATTAGCCACGAAGTTGATCGCTACCGGTCTGGATTCCGCCCGGCTGTATCAGCAGATTATGCAGAGCGAACGCCCGGAAAAATTGGCGCTGACGGTGCGGGCGTTGGAAAGTTTGCAGTGGCACGCCGATAAACGCCTGGCGCTGATGAGCATCACCCAGGAAGATTTTCACCAGACCGGCGCGGTCTCGTCGGAAACGGAATATCTGGTGGATATCCCCCAGCAGGTGGGGTGTTGCATGGCGGTGGCCTTACTGACGGAAATGGCCGATGGCCGGGTGCGGGTTTCGATGCGCAGTAAATATGGATTGGATGTGAATGCCCTGTGCCGACAATTCGGCGGGGGCGGTCACGCCCGCGCGGCGGGGTGTCGGCTGGAAGTATCCATGGCCGAGGCCCGTTTACAGGTGGCGGCGTTGATGACTCCGGCTGTGCAGGCCGTGCCGGTGCCCAATTAGTCCTGATCCTGATGGCGCGGAGTGGCGTCGGGGAGGGTTGCGGGTAGTTTCAGTCCGGTGGGGGTCTGCTGCCAGGTGGTGTCCGGAAACCGCATGAAGTAGGCGGCGTGATCAATGGCTTTGCCGGGCAGGCCGGGGATGGCTTTCAAATCATCGGGGCGGTTGAAAATGGGCGGCTGCCGGCCCGCCTGCAATTGCTGCTCACGGAAGTTTACAATCTTTTGCGCCCAGTGCGTACCGATGCCGGGCAGACGACTCAAGGATTCAACCGACTCGGTGTTGGGATCAATTTGTTGCGGCAGCGGTTCGAGGGTTTGCGCACTGGCCGTGACGCCCTGATAGGGTTCTCGTTGCCACCACTGGTACGTTAACACTACCGCCAGCACAGTCAGCAGTAGCACCAACCCGATGCGTTGACGTTGGGACCAGCCGGCCGGGTCGGCTGTGGCTTCCGGCAACTCATCTGGCGGGGGCTCAGGTGCGGGCAGGGTGGACATCGTGGTGTTCCGGATCAGGCCTTGGTTACGGGCGTTTTGCCGTTGCGGGCGCGAAAAGTCGCGGCGGCTTTACGCAGCGCCGACCACGTCTGGAGCGATTGCTTGGCCACATGCCCCTGAGTCATCAAACCGTTATGTTTGAATGTCCCTTGGGGATTGTCGGCCAGTTGGCCCCAGCAAATCGCTTCGACATAAGGTTTACTCAGACAGATGTCGGTGACCGATTCCAGCCAACGCGATTGGATGGTTTCGTTCCACGTACGCCGCCAGCAGCCTGCGGCAATGGCCTCGGGATTCATGTCGCTGGGGGCTTCGATGGTGACGATGACCTGCTTGCCCAGTGCGGCAAAGCGGTCCAGATAACCACTGATTTGGAACAAGTCACGCTGCCAACCGCCATCGCGGGGGGCACCGAAACGGAAATTGAGCCCAAAGAGGTCAAAATCCACCCCGGATTGGACGAGCATTTCCGCGTACAGCATCGGCGGGATGCTGCGTTGATTCAGAGCGTAATATTCGCCCCATGGCTGGGTCAATTCGACCAGCGTACGCGATCCCGGAGCGATTTTCTTGACCAGATGCACGGTCAGACGGGTTAGGTCCATCAACTGGTCAAACGAGAAGCTCAGTTGATTGTTGACGTGCAAACCACTCAGGACATTCCAGATGGAAACGTAGGTGCCATAACGACTTACCACGCGGTCAATATGCTCGACCAGAAAATCACGGATGGTTTCGTAGTCATGCTCCCAGGTGTAAATCCAATCGGGGGCATTGTTATCGCTGAACTGGACCAGTGCGCCAGCCATCATGGGCACTTTGCGCTTGTACATGTATTCCACCCAGTCATCCGACAGGGTCCACTCAAATTCCTGTTCGGCGGGTTCAATCATGCGCCACGGCATGGGCAGGCACACAAAGTCACTCGCCGTGGCGGCGACTTTGCGAAAATCCTCTTCCACTACATGCAGGTCAACCCGTAAGCCAAAGGCATTTTTCGGCAGGCTGCCGGTCATGAGTCGCCGTTGCAGCAGGATATCGGCGTGCGTCAGGGCGGCCTGTTCCGACAACGGCAAGGTTGCGGTCAGACAGCGATCCGCATAATGGGAGGCCACCGGCGGATTGTCGCTATTCACGATGGCCTCAATGAGCAAGTCGCGACAGGCGTCGGCTTTATCGCTGATGATCTGGGCTTCGGTCAGGTCGTGGAGACCCCATTCTTCGCGTTTCATGGTAAAACGCATCAGCCGGCCCCGGGCCAGTTCGATATTCAGATTGTAGGGGTCATCACGTTCGGGCAGACGGGTGGTATCGAGCAATACCGTGCCAAAATTTTTCACATCCCACATCAGGCAGAGGGACGCGGGGCCGGCAGCACGTTTGCGAATAACCAATTGGCCGTTGGCGTAGGTAAATTCCGCTTTGATGGGCACCAGATCGGGGCCAATGACGTAAGCCGCCGACAAATCAATTGCGGGGGGGTGAACGCCATCGCGAAAAACTAAAAAACGCAGCATTACCAGTGTGCCTGTTCTGTAAAAAACATTTTTCGACCACTGACGTCGTCAAAGCGCGGTGGGCACCCTTTACGACGACAATGTAATCGGGAGTATATACCAACCCGGAGGATAGTTAAAGTGTGGTGCACACTTAAAACGTCAAGGTTAGCGTGGCAATTGGGAGGGACGAGTTAATCCGCCTTGTTCCACGTCGGTCATATAGGCCAAAGTCCGTTCCAATTGGCTCTGCAGGTGGCGGACTTTAAGCAGGCTGCGGACGCGGGTGAGTAGCTCAAATTTGTTGATGGGCTTGGATAAAAAGTCGTCGGTGCCAGACTCCACGCCCCGTTCCACATCGCCGAGTTCATTGAGGGCGGTGACCATGATTACGGGGATGTTTTGGAACTGAGGATCGGCTTTGAGACGTTTGCAGACCTCAAAACCGCTCATGCGGGGCATCATCACATCAAGTAGGATGAGATCAGGGGATTTGGCGCGGACCTTTTCCAGCGCATCCACCCCATCTACGGCCACCAGGGTGGTACAGTCAATGGTTTCCAGATATGCCTGAATGAGTTCGGCATTCTGGGCATTGTCATCCACGATTAGAATCAGGGGCGTCTGGGTGCCCGGATTGGCCTGGGTCATGATAAAGCTCCACCTGCAATTACGTCGCGAACTATCGAGTCCGCAGACAAGATATCATGGGTGCCAGTATAACCGCCCCCATAATTCTTGCCCAATGGTAACGTGGCAGATGGGGAGTAAATCCCCGCCAGGGGACACCCCGGCACACCCAGACACGCCCCTAAAGGGGACTTATTCGCTGGTTTTACCCTGTTCCCAAGCTACCAAGGCCCGACGGGCACTTAAACGCGCTTGTTTGTGAGATTGGAAACGACCATTGCCGATACCGATTTTGTGCGAACGCACTTTGGACCCAGAGGTACGACGATGCATAACCACTACTCCTGTAAAAAAGGACGCAGTAACTTGCTTCCGGCACTTATTAACTCTACGCATCGCAGCACCCGATGCAAGCAAATTCTTAAAAGATTTACCGTGCCTAAAGCTTAGGCAAATACTGAGTGTTTAATAGGTTTATACGCGTGCAGTTAGCACCGGAATTTGACGGGCGATGCCGCCACAGTAGCAGTTTCATTCGGACGATTGCGGAGCATAGCCTCGGCGGTCGCGTAGCAGATATCTGAGCGAAAGGAAGCGAAATAATATTTTGAACGAATAACCTTTTGGCGGTAACGTTGTCTTATTACGCAGGCTTCGTGTTCTGGCTATAATCAGACCCGTGGCAATTTCTTTTTAAGGAAGCTATTCATGTTAAAGACAACCCGGCGGTGGATGGCAGCGGCGATGGTGTTGACCGTAGCGGTGGCAGGCGCGGGCTTGGCCCGGGCGCAGGAGGCGGCACTAAAACTGTTGCCCTCGGATACCCAGGCCATCATCATGGCCAAGAGCCTGAAAAGTTTGGACAACAAAATTGGCAATATGACCACCCAACTGGGCGTGCAGGCCCCGCCCAATGCCATTTCCACGCTGGTGGAAGGCTTTGGGGTGGCGGATGCCATTGATATGGATGGCTCGTTGGTGATTGCGTTGCTGCCCAAAGCCAAGGACCAGCCGCAGGCTAAGCCTCCTGTGGTGGTATTGATCCCCGCCAAAGATGGCAAAGCTCTGTTGGTTCCGTTTCAACCCACGGATCCCAAAGACGGTCTGATTACCATCACCGGCCCCCAGGGCGATGAAATGACCGCGGCGCTGCTGAATAAATATGTGGTGGTGGGACAAACGCCGGAAGTGGTCAAACAATTTCTGGCCAGTCCCAATAAATTGGATGGCGTGCTCAAGGCCGAACTGAAGCAAATCTTCAGCGCCAACGATCTGACGATCTATGCCAATACACCCGAAATCAACAAGGCCTACGGCAATCAGATTGCCGGGGTTAAATTGATGGCCATGGAAGCCATCAAGATGCAGAAGGACCCCAACGCCCCGTTGGTTCAGGCGATGGCGGCACTTTTCTTTGATGGCGTCAAAAACTATCTGACCCAGTCGGATGCTGGCGTGGTGGGCATACGTTTGACCGATGACAGCGTGAATCTGAGTGTCAGTGGCCACTTCAAGCCCGGCAGTGATATTGCCAAGCTGATAGCTGCGCAAAAAGCCGCGAAGGTTGTGGACCTGACCGGTCTGCCTGCGGGCAAGTATTTGGCCGCGTTCTCCGTGGCGTGGGATGATGTCTCGGTGGGTGCGCAGATCACCAAGACGGTCAATGATATTCTCAAATATCCCGCACTGGCCCAATCGCCCATGGCGGCCAAGGCCACCGAAGCCATGACCACGCAAATGGAAGTGATGAAACTGACCCGCGGGATCAAGGGCGTCATGTTGGAGCCTGTACTGGACAGCAAAGCAGGCAAACTGAACGGGGTCTTCATCTACGCGATGTCTGATGCCACCAAGGCCAAAGATTTAATCCAAAAGTTCTACGAATCGTCCGCGCTGGATTTTGGGACCCAGGCCAAGGGACTCAAGACCACCATCAAGGCGGAAAAGGATGCCCTGAAGGTGGCCGGGATGAGCTTTGATAAATTGACGATTACCGCGCAGGTGGATGAAACCACCGTCACGCCTCAAGAAGCGGAAATGATGAAGAAAACGCTGACCGCCATGTATGGCGAAGATGGCACGATTACCTATTACATCGGGTTTGATACCAAGAATCTCCTCGCGGTAATTGGGAGCGAAGACCTGCTTAAGAAGGCGGTCGTTAGTTACCAGAGCAATGATGGCGCATTGGAAAAAGATGCGGGTGTTATTGCCGGTAAGAAATTGCTCAAGAACAGCAATATGATGGTGGCCTATATGCCCGTGGCCAGTTGGGTGGAAATGGCCAAAAAGGCTTTCCTGCCGGAAATGGCCGATCCTGCGGTGGACCCGGCGGCGCCCAAGGCCGCAACCCCGCCGATGGTGATGGGAATGGGCGCCACTGACACCGCCCTGACCACGGAAATTATCATGCCGATGAGCACGGTGAAATTTCTGGTCAAAGAAGCCCAGGCCTTGCAGGGCCATTAAGCCTGCTTCCCTATAGCGTTAAATAGCAAAGGGCTGCGGTGAGAACCGCAGTCCTTTTTGTTGTGTGAATAATCGCGGTGGTTTACTGGAAATCCGCATTGGTAAAGACGTTCTGCACATCGTCATTTTCTTCAAACGTTTCAATTAATGCCTGCATGGACTCGGCCTTGGCGCCGCTGAGTTGTACCATTTGGCTGGGAATAGAAACAAACTCCGCCGAGACCAGCGCAATCTTGGCGGCCACAAGGGCTTTGCGCACGGGTTCAAAGTCGGTCATGGCGGTGATGATCTCGTAGCCTTCTTCGGAGACCTGCACATCTTCCGCGCCGGCTTCGATGGCCAGTTCCATCAGTTTGTCTTCGGCCACCCGAGTACGTTCGATATTGATGACGCCTTTGCGGCTGAACATCCAGGCCACCGAATTGGTGGCCCCCATGGAGCCGCCGTTGTGGTCGAAGATGGTGCGGATTTCGCCCGCAGTACGGTTACGGTTATTGGACAGGGCTTCGACCAGGATGGCGATCCCGCCGGGTCCATAGCCTTCATAGGTGATGTTTTCAAAGTTGTCGCTGCCGAACTCCCCGCAGCCACGTTTGACGTTCTAGTCAATCGTGTCATTGGGCATATTGGCCGCGCAGGCCTTGTCAATGGCGTAGCGCAGGGTCAGATTGTCATCGGGATTCGCCCCATTCTTGGCGGCGATAATGATCAAGCGGGCGAGTTTGCTCCACTGTTTGCCCCGGCGTGCGTCCACCACGGCTTTATTGTGCTTGATGGATTTCCAATGCGAATGTCCGGCAATAATTGCTTCCTAGCTAACTTAATTACACAACGTCACATTACAAAGTTACCGCGATCATACCATGCCCCTTGAGCTCGGGCAGGGTAAAGGCCAACGCCTCATTGCTCCAGGTGAATTCCAGCGGTTCACCTGCGGGCACCACGGTGACGGCTTTGGGCTGGGTCCGGGTTTGCAGGACCACCTCCAGATCATACAGCGGCACCACGTCTTCTATGATGTCAATCCCCGGCGCGCGGCGTTCGGATTGATACCCCAGCAGATGCACAATCAGAGTCTGCCGGCGGTCCTGCCGCTGTTGGGTGACGGTGGCTTCCAGATAGCTGGGGCCGCTGACGGTGATGAGCTGTTTGCCCAGCAGAGCATCCAAAGTGGTCTTGACCAAATTGCGGTAGGGGAGATTGCCATGCTTGGCGTAGGCTTCAAACACATTGAAGGCGATATGTCCCACGCGGCCATGGACACTGCCGAGGGCGTAGGGGCTGAGTTTGTCGCCGGGGGTTTGGTTATGGCTGCAGAAGTGATCCCAGGTGCGATCGAAATAGGGCTCGACCACCCCGGCTATGACCTGGGTGCCGCGTTGGGCAGTGACCCGAACGGTACGATCGTAGATGATGTGATCGGTCGGCGCGGCGGCGGCCCTATATTTGCCTAAGAACCGCATGTAAGTGGCCTGATAGGGTGATTCGCCCGCTGTGGTCAGGCCCAACTCACGCAGGAAGCTGGGGGTACCGTCGGAACCCAGCCCGCTGCTGCCGGTGAACAACACCCGCCCCTCGGCCTTGATATAAGCACGTAATTCGTCGGCCAGGGCCGCGTCCAGCGCCAGACTGTCGGGCACGATCAGCAAATCATACTTGGATAAATCGCAACCGGTTTGGACGACATCAAACTGATGCCGTAATTGGGTCAGCATCCGCACCGCACCTTCGTCGGTCTGGCTGGTGGATTGGGTGGTGTTGGTCACGCCGGTGGGTTTCTGGAACAGGCCAATCTGGGTGACCGGCTTGGCCTTCACCAACCACGGTTCGCACTCGGTCACATGACTGTAAGCATGGCCGATGAGTTCATAGACGGCTTTATCCAGTACGCCGCGCGGGTGTAGTTGGTCTCCGATCGAGCAGGCCGCGCCGTGGGCAATCATCGAGGCGGTTTCATAAGCCAGGGCCGCATGGGGTTTCATCCCGCCAAAGTCGGCCCAGCTTTTGTGGAACCGCGCGGTCATGCCCAATACGGGCTTGGGGCTGACCGTGCGGGCGAAGCGCATGTTGATGGGGAAGTACATGTACCCCCAGCCACCGGTGGGCAGGGCTTCGATTTCGGCCTGGGTCATGAAATCGATATCGCTGGCGAGTTGGAACAGCGGCCGACAGTTAAAAAACACTGTGGCATCGGGGCTGCTGGCTTTGACCTGACGGTACAGACGCTTCATGTAGCGCTTGGCAACCACGGTGGCAAAGCGCTCGCGGCTTTCCGTACACTCGGGGTTCAGGCCTTCCTTACGCATGGCGTTGAGGAAGTATGGATTGGTCGAGGGCTGGTCCCAGCACATATCAAAGAAAATACCGTCGGCGGGCTGGAACAGCTTTAATACCTCGGCGGTCTGTTCGGCCAGAAAATCCTGATACGGGCTGGTCATGTCCATGATCTGCCAGCCGGGGGTAAAGACCTTGTTGTTTTGTTTGGAACGCTTTACCAGCGAGGAATCCGCTTCCCGCGCGATCCATTCCGGATGAGTATTGGCGGCGTATTCATCGCATAACACGCTGAGGTAAATCGGGGCACGAATACCCACGCGGTGCAGGGCTTCGACCTGCTGACCGACCATATCCAGCCCCTTTTTCAACCCCGGATGCCGTTCGGGACGCTTGGAGTTGTAGTACAGATGGCCGTGGTGGCACTTGGCAAACAAGGTGACCGAGTTCACATGGGCGTCTTTCATGGTCTGGGCGAATTGCTGGGGGTCGAAATTCGCGCCCACATCCGGGATTTGCGGCCCGGTATGAAAATCCAGGTGAACCTGACGCATCGGAAACGCGAAGGGGAGCTTGGCAGCCATGGAAAAAACCTTGTGTAAATACAATATCACTAATGCGTTATGCAAAACGGGCATGTTAGCCCAAAGGGCGGATTGCGTCTATCGGATGGCAGGATGTGGGCGAGAGAAAATATTGCTGGTGGAGACTTGCTAATCCAGAAACATTCCTATATGATGATTCAGTAATATAAAGGCACTAACTCAAGGAGTCCAGAATGGCCGAACCGATTATGACGATGACCCCGCAGGAACTGCAAAAGCAATTAAACACTGCGGGCGACGAGACGGTGCTGCTGGATGTACGCACGCACGGTGAATTTACTGAAGCGCATATTCCCGGAGTGGTGAATATCCCACTGCCGGACCTGAGTAGTCAAATGGCCACGCTGCGCGGGAGTAAACAACCGCTGGTATTGGTATGCAAGAGTGGTGGTCGGGCACGCAAGGCGCACGAAGTATTGCGTCATGCGGGCGTGGCGTCCTGTGTGGTCTTGGAAGGTGGTACCGATGGCTGGATGCAGGCAGGGCTGCCGGTGGTGGTCAATACAGGTAAAGCAACCGGACTGCCGATTATGCGTCAGGTGCAGATGGTCGTGGGATTCTGCGGGTTGTTGGGCGCGGTGTTGGCGTTGACTGTGCATCCCTTATGGGCGCTGCTGCCAGCCGCGGTGGGGCTGGGTTTGTTGTTCGCGGGTCTGACCGGCATTTGCGGATTGGCCATATTTTTAGCATATATGCCATGGAATCGTGGGCAAATTTGTGGCACCAGTTGCAGTCGTTGACGGTATCATTGAGTGCGTGGTTCAAACAACAGGAGACATAACCGTGGCAGAAAAGCGTAAAGTAATTATCGTTGGTGGTGTGGCCGGTGGGGCCTCAGCGGCAGCCCGGCTGCGGCGGCAGGATGAGCAGGCCGAGATCACCATGTACGAACGTGGTGAATTCGTGTCCTTCGCCAATTGCGGCTTGCCCTACTATGTCGGCGAAGTCATTGCCACGCAGGACAAGTTGTTGCTGGCTAATCCCAAACTGTTCAAGGATCGGTTCAATATCGCGGTGAAGACCCGCCACGAAGTGGTCGCCGTTGACCGTGCGGCCAAAACCGTGCGGGTGCGCGATCTGAGCAGTGGGCAGGAGTTTAGCGATGCCTACACGCATTTGATTTTGTCGCCTGGGGCATTGGCGATTCGTCCGCCTTTGCCGGGGATTGATCTGCCCGGGATATTTGTGGTCCGTTCGATTCCCGACAGCGAAGCGATTCGCGGTTGGATCGGGGCGCACCAGGCCGGGCGCGCGGTGGTGATTGGGGGCGGATTTATTGGGCTGGAAATGGCCGAGAATCTCCAACATCGCGGTCTGGATGTGACCATCGTTGAGATGCTCAATCAGGTAATGCCCCCGGTGGACCCGGAAATGGCGCAGTACGTGGCCCAGCACTTGACCGACCATGGCATTAAACTGGCCTTGGGTGACGGGGTGGCGGGTATGCAGACCAATTCGGCGGGTGGCTTGCTGGTTACCACGCAAGGCGGCAAGGCCTATCCCGCCGATCTGGTGATCTTGGCCATCGGGGTGCGTCCGGATACGGCATTGGCCAAAGCCGCCGGTTTGGAACTCGGGCAGCGCGGGGGCATCAAAGTGAATGCCCACATGCAAACCAGCGACCCGGCGGTCTATGCCGTGGGTGACGCGGTGGAAGTATTCGACACGATCTTAAAGCAATGGACCCTGCTGGCGTTGGCCGGCCCGGCCAATCGTCAGGGCCGGGTGGCGGCGGATCATATTTGTGGCCGCGCGGCCAGTTTCCGGGGCGTGCAGGGTACCGCAATCTGCGGGGTGTTTGATCTGGCGATTGCCAGTACCGGGGCCAGCGAAAAGGCCCTGCAACGCGCGCAGGTGACTGATTACCAAGTGATTTATTTGCATCCCAATCATCACGTGGGCTACTACCCCGGCGCCGAGCCCATCCGGCTCAAGCTCATATTCCGGCCCAGCGACGGGCGGATTCTGGGCGCACAGGCCGTGGGCAAAGCCGATGTGGCCCGTAAGATTGATGTGATTGCCATGGCCATGCAAAAAGATGGCACGGTGTATGACCTGGAAGAAGCAGAATTGTGTTATGCCCCGCAATACGGCGGCGCGAAAGATGCCATCAACATGGCGGGTATGATCGCCGCCAACCATCAACGACACGAACATCCGTTGGCCGCATGGTCGGAACTTAAAGCGCCCGGTGTTCTGCTGGATGTGCGCGAACCGAGCGAATTCACCCAAGGGCATATTGCCGGTGCGGTATTGATCCCGCTGGGTCAATTACGGCAGCGCACCGGGGAACTGCCGCATGATCAGGTGATTCGGGTCTATTGCGCTGCCGGGCAGCGCGGGTATTACGCCGCGCGGATGCTTAACCAATTGGGCTTCCAGACGCAGAACCTCTCCGGCGGGTATGGCACCTATCTGCAACTGGCCGCAGCGGGCAAGCTGTGATTTAGCTCCGAAACGTCTTGCGGACGCCAGCTTTGCGCAGGCGGCGTAGTGCGGGTGCTTTAACCGGCATGGTCACGGCGGTGGGACGTTTGGTTAATACCGGCCAGCGTTGCAGCACTTCGGCGGTGGTCAGCCAGGCGATGTTTTTCGACTGCAATTGCCGGATGGCCATATCGCCCAGATCACGATCCCACATCGCGATGGCATCGCGTACGATGACAATCTTGGCGCGGCGTTGCAGCATCCCCAGCGCGGCGATGCGCACCGTGTGTTCGATCGGCCCGCCGCAAAGCACCCATACTTCTACGGGCATTTCCGTCAGAATGCGGTCCATACGCGGCGCTTCAAAGGGATCAAAACCGAGTAAATCCGCAATAATCTGCGGGTGGTGTTTGGTCCAATCCGCCGGGACATCGGTGCGATTGTCCGCGGGCAAGAGCAGGGGGTTGGGCCGCAGCGTGGCGGGGATTTTGTGATAGCCTGCGGTGGCGAACTGGCCCACCATGAGGGGCTGGTGCCCGGTGACCGGGAGGGCGACATCGCGCAGGCGGGTGCTGACAATCGGCACCGCACGCCGGGTGGCCCATTGGAACAGACAACGCAATTGACTTACCACGGGCGCCACATCAATGACGGGGCGCGCGCCGTGGGGATCAAACAGTTCGTACTGGGTATTAAAATCCAGCAGAACTGGACCGTGAATGGCTTGGGTAAACATCTTGCACCTCCCAAAAACGCCGGTGGACTACCACCTACTCAACTATACGCGACAGATGGCGTTATGGAGCACAAAAATAGTCCCATATTCACCTAGGTGAATATGGGATGATAAACTGGGATGATTTCCCTAATCTCGTTTAACGCATGTAGCTTGAATCGGAGATTTTTTGCAGGCTGGACCGATCCAACTGGAGGAATTTGCCTTTGAACTCATCCGCCAGCCGTTGCAGCGGTGAGTCATTGTCTTTACTGTTCAGTTTAATCGCGTCAATCCGGACCTTGCGGGTATTGGCCTGCATGACCGGGACGGCCAGATTGGTGCTTAAACCGTATTTGGCCGTGACGAAGAAAATTTGGTCCACATCAGGCTCCGATACTGTCTGAGTCATACAGATGGCGGCATCGCTCATGCCCAGCGCCCGGACATCCGTCAAGGCGTTGCGGGTGGCATGCAATTCATTACGCCCACGGAATCCGCTGGCGGGTTCGCGCCGAATTCCACCTTCACGCCAGATGACCACGGCATGCTGGCCATTGGTCTCTTGGGAGGTGACGGCGGCATATACACTCGTCAAGACCAAATCAAAATAATCGCCATTGGCATTGGAGCCGTCAATGCTGAAGATGACCCGTTTGCCTACGATGGGAATGGTCAGGAAATTCGGACCTTTGGTATCAACTATTACGTCAATCACGGTACCGCCGGTCTTGTTGTTCGAATTCTTGTTATCGCCAGGGCCATTGCCGGAGGGGGTGTTACTATTACCGCTGAACATCAGGGCGATGAAAACAATCAATCCAATGACCACCAGCCCGGCAAAGATCGCGCCCGCGATCATCAACGCGGTACGGTTGATCCCTTCCGCCTTGGTGATGGGAATGTGATGTTCGGCAATCTCGACATCTACGGCTTCTTCGATGGCCGCGAGTTGGTTGCCGGGTTTGCGGGTCGGGGGTTTGGGGGCCACCTTAACCGTGCGTTTGGCGATGGGACTGTTGACCGGACTGGGCGCGGGCTGCGTCGCTGGCTTGCTGGCCGGCTTGGGATTGCTGGTGGGCCGGACATTTTCCAGCGCGGCCAGCGATTCCTTGCTGGGGGGGCGTTTGGCGCTGCTGGGGCGGACCGCTTCAATCTCTGCGGCATTGGGCCGTGGTTCACTTACCGGCTTGCTGGCCGGTTTGGGATTGCTGGTGGGGCGGACTTTTTCCACCGCCGCGAGGGTTTCTTGGCTGGGCGGACGCTTGGCGCTACTGGGGCGTGCGCCTTCAGGAACTGAGTTGCGTCCCGAACTGGGGCGCACTTCCTCGGCAGACGTGGCCTCGCGTCGGGGGGCATTGGTTCCAGCATTCGCAATCGGAGAGGCCGGACGGGTACTCGTTCGCGTCGCCATCGGAACTTCTAATAGGGTGCCGCATTCAGAACAACGACACACCCCACCACGAAAACCATCATCAACTTCGAGAATGGTGCGGCATTTATTGCATTGAATGACCACAGACATAGTTCGTACGCCTTCTTGAAAATGGTTGCGTAACCGGTACGCTCGCCAGATGATGCACCTAACTGCCACTAATATGGCATAAAATGTCCGTTGTTACAAGCGGCAGTTCCTGTATCCAACAGGGTTTACATCTGACCTGCGGGCGGTTAGTCTGCCCGCATAGTTTACCCTTGGAGAAATGAGCCCCATGACCGAACACTTCGCCGACCGTCTGATGACCGCTGTTAAAAGCAAAAAAACACCTCTTCTGGTGGGCCTGGACCCGGTTTTGGAAAGCCTTCCGGAGGCCCTGCGCCAGCCGGCCATCTCGGCGGGGATTACCGATATGCAGGCCGGGGTGGATGCCCTGTTTGATTTCAGCCTCAAAGTCCTGCATGTGGTCGCCCCTCTGGTCCCGGCGGTGAAGATTAACAGTGCCTTTTTCGAGGCGTATCATAGCGAAGGTATCGAAATCTACGAGTCGCTGATTCAGGAAGCCCACGCTCTGGGTCTGGTGGTGATCGCGGATGTGAAACGCGGTGATATTGGCAATACGGCCCAATATTACGCCCAGGGCTGTTTGGCCAATCCCGCTTATGACAGTATGCTCGATCACGTCGGCCCCGATGCGGTGACGGTGAATCCCTACATGGGGCTCGATGCCCTATCCCCATTTCTGAAAGTCGCCCGCGAACAGGGCAAAGGACTCTTTGCCCTCGTCCGCACCAGTAATCCCTCGGCCGCAGTGCTGCAGGATGCCAAGCTGGAAGACGGCCGCACCGTGTATCAACTGGTGGGCGAATTGGTGAATCAGTGGGGCGCGGCGGACTGTGGCAAGAGTGGATATTCGTCGCTGGGGGCGGTGGTGGGGGCGACCAATCCCCAGCAATTAACTGACCTGCGGCAGCGTATGCCCAATACGATTTTTCTGGTGCCCGGTTTCGGTGCGCAGGGGGGCAGTGCGGCCGATGCCGCCAAGGCCTTTAAGTCCGACGGTACCGGCGCGATCATCAACTCCAGTCGCGGCATCATCTTTGCGTATAAAGACCCCAAGTGGGCCGGCCCCAGCGGTGGCGATTGGCAGAAGGCCATCGAACTGGCAACCTTGGATACGATTGCCACGCTGCGGACGGCGATTGGCGGCTGACGCATACCTTGGCCTGGGGTATAATTCTCCCCACATCAGTTAGGAGACCCGGATGACGTTGAATTGGTCCCAAGTGGACGTACCGACCGCACTTACCGCGATTGCCCAGGAGACGGACACCTATTTGGGCCGTTATCTGCAAAGTCTGACGGGTTCACCCCAACAGATTACCGAGGCCATGGCTTATTCGCTGCTGGGGGCGGGTAAACGCATCCGGCCCGGTCTGGCGGTACTGTCATCGCTGGCCGTGGGGGGGACGGTGGAACAGGGGCTCGTGGCCGGGGCGGCGGTGGAGATGATTCACTGTTTCTCACTGATTCACGATGACCTGCCCGCGATGGATGATGATGATCTCCGCCGGGGTCGGCCCACCAATCACAAAGTCTATGGCGAAGCCATGGCGATTCTCGCCGGCGATGCGCTTAATACGCTGGCGTTTCATCTGCTGGCCACGCGGGTACAGCCGGCGGCGCTGGCGGGTAAATTGGTCACGGAACTCGCCTTTGCCACGGGGCCGGAAGGCATGATCGGCGGGCAGGTACTGGATACCTGTCACCCCGAAGAGGCGAAAGCCGACACCACTGCGGCCAGCCTGTCCAAACTGCAACATATTCACCGGCTCAAAACCGGGGCGCTGATTAATGTGGCCTGCCGGATGGGCGCCATGGCGGGTGGTGCCACGGAGACCCAGCTCGCGCTGATTGACCGTTATGGCCATGCCGTGGGGCTGGCATTCCAGATTGTGGATGATATTCTCGACGTGACCTCCACCGCCGAACAAATGGGCAAGGCCACCGGCAAAGATGCCGGCAAGGGCAAGCTGACCTATCCGAGCCTGTTGGGCTTGGAGGCCAGCCGCGAACATCTGGCCAAACAGGTGGCGGTGACCGATGCGGTGACGCAGGAACTGGGCACCAATGCCCGCTTGCTGGCGGAATTATCGCGGGCGATGGCGCAGCGAACCAAGTAAGTTTGTAATTTGCGAGCGCGCCGCGGGTGCAGCAATGCGGCAGAACTTTCGCGCTGAGGAGTATGCGTGGTAAATCATTTGACGTTGGATAGTGTGGCGACGGCGCTGATGCAAACCTTGGACACGGCCCGGGTGCAACAGTGCAATCAGACGGACGCGGCGGATTTTGGCGGGCGCGTGCAGCCCCAAAGTCATGTAGCAGATCATCGCGGTACGGCAGAATTAATCCATGGCCTGAGCCTGCAATGGCGGCTGCAAGTCAAGCATCCGGGCCTGGTACCGGCAGCGCCGGTGGCCACGCTCGAGACCGCGCTATCCCGTGCGCTGGAGTATTTGCTGCGGATCCAGCGCCCCAGCGGCCTATTTGATACCATTGACTGCAATTATGATTCCCCGCCGGATACGGGATTTTCGGTGCAGCATCTGGCCGCGGCGTGGGCCAACTTTTCGGTGGTGGGAGCCCCGGCCCAGCGTGTGCAAACCGCCCTGAGCAAGGTACTCAAACGCACCATTCCCGGCCTGGCCACGTGCGGCTTTCACACGCCCAATCATCGTTGGGTGGTGCTGTCAGCGCTGGTTCTGGTCAATCAGATATTTCCACAGTTGGACCTGTCTGCCCCCATGCGGCGCCTGCAGGCCGAAGGGGTGGATGTGGATGCCGATGGGCTGTTCATCGAACGCAGCCCGGCGGTGTATGACACGGTCAATCTGTTTTCGCTGTTGCTGACCCATGAACAGCGGCCGTGGCCCGAAGCGCTGCGCGGGGTGCTGGCGTGTCTGCAATTCAACCAACATTTGTTCCATGCCGATTACACGGTGGAAACGGGTTTGTCGCATCGTTATGACTTCGGGCAAAGTCTGGTACCGCAGGGCTTGATTTACTGTTACTACCGCGCTGGCAAGGTCAGTGGCGATCGGCACTGGCTGAAAGTGGCCGATGAAATCTGGCAACATTCCCCGCGTGATATGTTTAATGCCCTGTGTCATCTGCTGCAGGCGGTGTTGGATTTGGGGGCCACCGACCCGGCCAGTCTGGCTGATCTACCCGGACTGCCTACCGAGTATAACGACTGGTATCCCACCAATAAGTTCTGGCGCCGCCGCGCGGGGCTATTGTCGGCGAGTGTGTTCGGCGGTACCCGGCGGTTGCTGAGCATGAAGTTTGGCGCAGCGCATCTGCATTGTGTGTCGGTGCATCAGAGTTACTTTGGCCCGGCAGGGGAGTTTGTTGGCGATACTTTTACACTAACGCCACAGGGAATCACGCTGCATTCTCGTGGTGTGCGGCATCCGCGCCGGCCGGGGTATGATCTGCCGCTGGAACGCCGGATCGCCGATATCCATGAATGGATGCAGACCGAGGATGGCCGCACCCAGCACCGGTTGCCCTTTGCCGAGGTGGATTTGCAGTTGGAGAATCTGCCCGACGGCCTGGCGGGGACGCTGACCACGCGGGGCGGCACCGAGGGCGTCATGGCCCAGATCGCGCTGGATTTCGCCCCCGGCGGCGTCTGGTCCACCGCCGATACCGCCCTGCAACCAGTGGCCAATCAGGTCCTGATGCTGCACGGTGCTGCGGGTACGATGCGCTATGGCAACGATGCCATCACCATCACCGGCGGCAGCCCCACCCACAGCACCTGGGCGATGCGTGATTCATTGCAACTGGCCGGCACTGCCCGGGTCATCATTCCGCTGCGCACCCCCTTCACCCACCGCTTCACCCTTCGCGGCCACCGCGGCTGGTAATGCCCCTATTTTGCCGGCCCCCGGCATCTTGGAGTGCGGTAATGCCCGGTACGCAGGGCTTTACCGCTTTAGCAGTCAAGGAGAGAGAAAATTGCACAAAAGTGTGCCCTACTAAGTCCCGCCATGTTATGCTATTACCCATTACTCATGCGCTGGAAACTCGCGTACATCTTCGCCCTCGTGTGGGTCATGTTCTGTGCCCCCGCACAACTATGGTCCTACGCCGTAACGCAGCCGACTATTGCCTGGCGGCAGACGTATACCTATGACGCCATGGGGCGGCGGGTGAGTCGGACCACGTATCAGAACGAGGTGGCGAGTACGACGGTTTATGTGTCTGCGGGGATGCAGGAGGTGGCGGAGTATACGGATAGTAGCGACGCCGCCGCGCCCAGCCGGACGTATGTCTATGGTGGTTATGTGGATGAACCGGTGCAGGTGCGGGTTTTTGCCAGCGCCACGACGCAACCGGCATCCACCCAGAATGCCACCACGCAAGGCAGCACGACCCAATCGGGTTACACTGATTACTATTACCATACCAATACGCTGTACAGTGTGATTGCGGTGACGGATACCGCCGGTACGGTGGTGGAGCGGTACACGTATGACGCCTATGGCCAGCGGACGATCACGGATGCGGACGGGACCTCGCGGACGGAATCCATACTGGGTAATGAGATCGGCTTTACCGGCCGGCGTTTGGACCCGTTGACCAACCAATACTACTTCCGCGCCCGGTACTATGATGCCGCCCAGGGCCGGTTCATTAGCCGCGATCCACTGGAATACGTGGAC
>Ga0194061_1000606_pt1 | contig 21612 bp, 14 predicted proteins | sample SepL2221m_MetaG_FD_163423 | JGI IMG/M metagenome (GOLD analysis project Ga0194061, IMG submission 163423) | Anoxic zone freshwater microbial communities from boreal shield lake in IISD Experimental Lakes Area, Ontario, Canada - Sep2016-L224-21m | ecosystem: Environmental > Aquatic > Freshwater >... | reverse complement strand
ATCAGGAACTCCTCCATTACACAATCCATTTGTGCACGGCGGGGCCAAAGGGCTATGCCTTGTTCATTTCAAGCAAACGCACGCAGGCGGAGATCACGGCGCAGGCGGCGAACGACAACGATTTTTTCAGGTTACTGGGGTCACAAACCCGCCATGAACTCACCCTTTTAAGGGAGAAGCTTTCCGAATCCCGTCAAGATGGCGCAGCCGTCGGCCCCAGTCTGACAGAGCAATCTGACCGTTTGAGCCGTCTGCTGATTGCGTTTGACCAACTTTCACGTCTGCACCAGGCTGACGCCTTTCAGTCCGGCGAGCGGTTGTCGCTGTGGCGATTGGTTAAACAATTGATCGACGAATCGCCTCGTGATCGGTGCAGTTTCTTCATCACCCCCAAGGTGGAGAGCAAGAGCGAGGCACAAAGCGTTATCTATGGTGACGCCACATGGCTTGAAACCAGCATACGCACCCTTATGACCGCCATCGCAGAGACGGCGCCACCCCATAGCAAAGTCGAAATGCGGCTCAGTCTGAGCGGTGGTTACATCGTGCTGAGCAGTCACTTTGCCACCGCATCCGGTGGGGAAACCCGGGATCGTCCGGTCTTGCTTGCCCCGGGAGACCTTGCGCTGCGACTCGACACCGACATCGGTCGCCAGATTTGCCACCGTGTAGTTGAAATGCACGGTGGGCAACTGGTGGTTACCGAATCAGACCGCGCGAAAAACGGCGTGGCAGGCATCGACTCCTTCTCGGCCTCGTTTGCACTGAGTGCGCCTTCGCGTGCGGGTAGCTCGGCGGCCTGTAGCGTCTGCCCAATGGCCATGCAGATGGAAAAGTACGCCAAGGACCTGGCGTTTCTGTTGACACGCCAACCCGTGCTGGCAACAACTTCCACACAAGAACTGCAAATGCTTTCAAAGCTCCTGACACCATCTTTGACAGCCAGTACGGATGCGCCTGGTGCCCGACTCAAGCTGTGAGGTAACGCCGTGAACAAAAAAATTCTCATCGTGGACGACCAGCCCGAAATTCGAAAGTTACTCGCACTCACCTTGGGCGAAGACTACGAAGTGATCACCGCATCGGATGGCACCAGTGCACTGGAGGCCGTGCGCTTGCATCAGCCACAGGCGGTTCTGCTGGACATCATGATGCCGGGGCAGATTGACGGACTTCAGGTTCTTTCAACCATCAAGACCACGCCGATCAGCAAGAACACACACGTTGCAATGATCACCGCACGCGGCCTTGCCACCGACTATCGGCTCGCCGTTGAACTGGGTGCGGATGCCTACTTCATCAAACCCTTCAGTCCACTTCAACTGGTGAACTGGTTGCAGGAGAAATTGAAATGAATTCAATTGATTGCCAATTGGAGCAATACGCGAAAGACTTTCAGGTGTTGGTTGGCTTGCACCGTGATCTGGAGCAGCGATACGACCACCTGAGCACGTCGCACCGGCAACTGGCCGGGGCTGGCGAGGTATTGCGCAGCATGAGCCCCAGGGCTGAGGTTTTGTGCCTTGTCACCAACCTGCAGGGCGACATATTGCAGGCAACGCTTCGGGCCCGGACAATTTTTGAACAGCCCGGACAGAAGATGACCAACATCCAGTCCGTTGTCTCCAGGTTTCACGCGTTGCGAATGAATGCCGTGCTGGAAAGCCTGCAGACCCGAAGCGAGCAAACACCAACCCATGTGGACGAGGTCTTGCTGAATCCTGGAAATGATGTTTTGAATGGACACATCTACATTGCGAGTCCGCTTGTCACGGTGGACGTCGCGCCGGGAAATGTGTACTGGATCATTCAGGAACTCAACAAACGCGAGCAAAGCGAAATGGCCAGTGATCCGTTGAGCGTGAGCATCAGTGCCAGGCGCATCGGTGCCGTCGTGTTTGATGTTGCCGGCCGCGTAGTGGGCACTAGCATTGGCTTGCAGGATATTGTGGACCCCGACGATAAAAGCATGGGAGACATCAAGCTATCCATGTTCCAGAGCACTGAGAATGCAAGCGCGCCGAGCAGCTTTGACTTGCTGAGCGAAGTGCGTCAAACCGGTCAATGGCAGGGAGAGATCAGCAGCATTGCGAACCATAGGCTGGTATTTCGCCAGTGGATGACGGTGTCGACCATCCAGGATGCCGATGGCCACGTTGTAGCCTATGCGGCACAGTTGGTTGACCGGGAAAAAATGCTGATGGCTGAGCGCTTTTTGCTCGACGCCCATTACCACGATGCCGTGACGGGCCTTCCAAACCGGAAATATTTCAAAGAACAGGCAGCCAAAAGAGTAGCCAACGCCAGGCAGGCAGGCCAACAGCTGGCATTGCTGTCCATCATGCTGGACCGGCGGCAGTGGATACACGACACGCATGACACCGCGGTCAGTGACGCCGTCATCAAAAAAATGGGGGAGCGGCTCCTCGCTCTGGCCCGTGGCTGCGACATACTCGCCCGCGCAGACGAAGACCAGTTTCTGCTGCTTCTGGCAGGCCCGCACAATGACGCTGAACTCGCGATCGTCGCCACCCAGATGATCAAGGCGCTGTCGGAGCCGGTAACGATCCAGCATCAGGTTCTGCAAATTGGCGGCAGCATTGGTTGCGCCATGTTCCCGCACGATGGCGCCGATTTGCCGACACTGACAAAGAACGCAGAAAGCACCATGCGGTTGGCCCGCAAAGCGGGCGGGAATCGCTACGGGCTGTTCAAGCATAGTGCCCAGCTGAGTCGTGCAGCGGCACCGCTGCCACCATCGCCGTCGCTGTTGCCGCCCACCGAAAGGGGCGGCCTCGATCAGTGTGACATCCCCACAACCAACATGGAGCTAAGGGTGTGACCGCTCGCGTCGCACCTCAAACAAAATGAAAAAAATCCTCATAGTCGATGACAACGCCGACATACGCCGCCTGATTCGCATTGCGCTGGGCAAAACATTCATCATTTTCGAGGCCGAAGACGGCGTCAGCGCTCTGCAGAAGGCGCGTGACCTCTACCCCGATCTGATTGTCCTGGACATCATGATGCCGGGAAAGATGGACGGTCTGCAGGTGCTGGACGCCATCCGCGCCGACCCCGGGCTCAAGGTTATCAGGGTCGTCCTGGTCACGGCAAAGGGGCAGGTGGGGGATGCCGAAATTGGCATGCAGCACGGTGCCGATGCCTACTTCGTCAAGCCCTTTAGCCCCCTGCAATTGACAGCCTTTATACGGGAGACCGTTGACAAAGGAGTCATGCATGTCTGACACCATAAAACCTGCAGCCACGCCGGCTGGCACCCGTTGCGAATCGCTGGAGACGCGCTATGAGCGGCTGCGCTACGCCTATGGCAACCTGATCGAGAGCTACGAAGAGTTGACCGAGCAGTTGCATGAACTGCGTGACATTCACGTCGTTACTGACGGTACCGGCGTTGTATTGCAAGTCAACGCTGCAGGATCCCTTCTATCGCCTGCACGGCGCCTGATTGGCACCAAATTGAGTGAATGGATCGTGCGCAGCCACCGCAATCAATTTTTGGCACTGCTGGCAGATATTCCCAAGCAAAAGGGTGACAGCGGCAAGACGTGGAACATGCGGGTGCAGCGCGACACGCCGGATGCCCTGCAGATCGATATTCTGTTGCAGGCCCTGCCTATGGTCAATGACGGCGAGGTCAGTGTCATCCACTGGGTACTGCGCCCGCTGAAACCCCAGGTGGAAGAATCCTTCCAGTTGCAAAGACCACTGGTCGAGTTTGAGCACATCACCGAATGTGGTTTGAGGACGGATGCGAACGGCATCATCCAGGCAATCAATGTGGCCTTTACGCGCACCACGGGCTACACGACGCAGGACGTCATTGGAAAGACACCGCGCATCCTCAGTTCGGGCTTGCAGGATGAAGCCTTTTACAAGGACTTATGGGGTGATTTACTGAACACCGGTCGCTGGCAAGGGTTGCTCTTTAATCGCAAGAAGAGCGGCGAAATCTACTGTGAATGGCTCACCATCCATGCCGAAAATGGCCATGATGGAAATCGGACCGGCTACATCGCGGTTTTCTTTGATCTGGGAGATGCCGTCTCAAAGAAACAGCAGTTGCTTGACAAGTCATTGCCACCCAACGTGTACCGAACGCAACCTGCCGAGACCACAATGGCACAACCCGATTTGCCGTGATGGAAAACTCTCCTGAGCCATCCTCTGACCCGAACCCAGATGGCAGGGCGGCAAGCCTTGTTACCGAACTCAACAACATGCGCGATGCGCTGGTACGGCTTTCCCTATTGATGCGCGACTACCTGTGTGACCTGGATTCGGCGCGACGCAATCAAGTGATATCCGAGGCCGATCAGGCCATTGAACGTGCCAAAGCGATGGCGTGCCAACCGCCCCGAAGGCAGTGAGACGAAAGGGCGTGAAAAATTGACCAAACGAATATCCACCGTTCTAGCCATCGACGATACGCCGGCCAACCTGATGGCGCTGGGGGCGGCGCTGGGGGATGACTTTGACCTGCAGGTCGCCACCTCCGGAGAGGCCGGGCTGATGCTGGCTGATCAATTGGCGCCAGATCTGATATTGCTCGATGTGATGATGCCGGACATGGACGGATATGAAACCTTCCGTCGGCTCGCGGCAGACCCCCGGTTGAAGGCTATTCCGGTCATTTTTTTGACCGCCCTGCACGGGTTCGAGTCGGAGAGCTTTGGTCTGGCGATGGGCGCGGCCGACTACATCACCAAGCCCATCAACGTGGAGATCACCCGCCAAAGAATCTGCAACCTGCTGGAGCGCGAGCACCTGCGTCGCCAAGTCGAGTCACAGCGCGACCAATTGGAGTACACCGTGCGGCAGCGCACGGCGCAATTGCAGGATCGGATGGAAGAACTCCAGGCCATCTTTTCGTTGTCGCCTGACGGCTTTGTATCTTTTGATCAAAACCTGCGGGTCAGTCAGGTCTCGCCTACCTTTTTGCGTCTGACCGGCCTTGCCCAAGCCAGCGTGGTTGGTCTGGATGACGATGCATTTACCACCCTGCTGGCCGATTTGTGCATTGAAGAGGCTCGCTACCGTGGTGCCAGCGAGATGGCGGCGTTGACGCAACTGGACGCAGAGCGGGAGCTGCCCATGGACTGGGAGACCATCGAGCTCCAGTTGCCCGAGGGGCGCGTGCTCGAAGTCACGCTGCGCCCATGCCATTCCACCACGGTGTCGCACATTCTGTACCTGCGTGATGTGACGCGTGAGACCGAAATCGATCGTATGAAGTCCCAGTTCCTGGAAATGGCCGCGCACGAGTTGCGCACACCGTTGACCAGTGTGTTGGGTTACACCGAGGTTTTGTTAACGCAGGATCTGGACGCACCGGAACACCGCGAAGTGTTGGGCATCGTCCATCAGCAGGCCGAACACGTCACCTCCATCGTCAACGAACTGCTGGACCTGGTACGAATCGACTCGCGCCGCGGGCAGGACTTTGTGGTCGAGCCCGTGGCGCTGCCGAGCCTGGTGGAAGAGGTTGTCGCGGCCTACAAGCTTGCGCCCGGTCGCCAGGCGCCCGTGGTGTGCGCTGCTGGGCGCTCGCTGCGGGTCACGGCAGACCGGCGAAAACTGGCGCAAGTGCTCGGCAACGTGGTCTCCAATGCCTACAAATACTCGCCTAATGGCGGAGAGGTTCGCATTGGCTACCCAGTGGCGGTGCATGATGGCGTGCCGTGGTGTGGTGTCGAGGTGAGCGACCAGGGCCTGGGCATGGCGCCGGCCGAGTTGGAGCGCTGCTTCGAGCGCTTCTACCGCGCCGATACCTCGGGCAAGATTCCAGGCACCGGGCTGGGCCTGTGCATCGTCAAGGAAATTATGGATCTGCACGGGGGGCGCATCGATATCCAAAGCACTCCGGGCGAAGGCACCACGGTCACAGTCTGGCTGGCTGAATGCACGGAGCCAGAATGTTTTGGTATAAACACGCTTTAGCCCTCGTCAGTATTGCGTGGACAGCTATAAAAAAAATAGCGTTTTCCGGTCTATTGCTGTGCGCTTGGCTGTTCCTGGCCGGACCGGCTTTTGCCGCCCAAGAGGTGCTCGATGTCACGCAAGTGGACCACGAAGCGGTTTCGCTGACCCCGTACTTCTCCATTCTCGAGGACCCTGGAGCCACACTGACCCTGGCCGATGTGCGCCGACCCGAGTTTGCCGACCGCTTCAAGAACGGGCAGCCACCGGGCCAAGCTTTGGGTTTTTCATTTACCCGTTCGGCGATCTGGTTGCGGCTGAATCTGAAGAACCCCAGCAACCAGCCGGTCGAGCGCGTGCTCGAAATTGCCTACGCGCTGCTGGCCACCGTCGACTTCTACGGGTCTACCGGGCAAGACTTCCATAGCATTGAGGCGGGCTACTCCCGCCCCCGGTCGGCGCAAGCCTTGCCAAGCCGCTTCATCGCGCTGCCAGTGTCCTTGCCGCCTGGTTCCGATTTGCAGGTGTACCTGCGCGTGCAAACGCCCAACTCCCTGAATATTCCGGTCAAGCTGTGGTCACCTGCGGCCTTTTACGCCCACGAGTCCGTTGACGATTCGATGCAGGCTCTGTACGTCGGCATCGTGCTGGCGATGGTTTTTTACAATTTGGCGCTCTTTATTGCGCTGCGCGACGCCAATTACCTCCTGTACGTCATTTGTTCCTCTGCTGTGGCGCTCGGCTTGGCTACTTTTACCGGCATGGGGACCACATTCGTCTGGGGTTATGCGCCGTACTGGACAAAAATTGGTGTCAATGTACCCACCGCACTGGCCTCGGTGGCCTTGTTGGCTCTCGCACGGAGAATGCTCTCCACACGCCGATCGGTGCCGCGTCTGGACCCCTGGCTCAAGGGCTTCACTGCGGCGAACGCCGCTTTTGCCGTTCTGTTGTTGTTCTGGTTCCAGGATTTCAATCCATCCTTTATCGTCCTGAGCCTGGTTACCGCATTGCTGATATCGGTCACCGGCTTCGTCTGTGCCATGCAGCGCCAGCGCAGCGCCTACTACTTTGTTGCGGCTTTTATTGTGCTGCTACTGGCCAACGTATTGACGCACCTGCGCAATCTGGGGCTGGCACCAACCAACTTTTTTACCCATGATGGCCTGCAGGTTGGCTCGGTGCTGGAAATGCTGATGCTGTCATTGGCGCTGGCGGACCGGTTCAACGTGTTGCGCCTTGAAAAAGTTGCCGTTCAAACGGAAGCGCTGCGGGTGCAGGGCGAGCTGGTTCAAAAGCTTCAGGACTCCGAGCAACTTCTGGAAACCCGGGTGGTTGAGCGTACCGCGCAACTGCAGGACAACCTGGCCAGGTTGGCTCTGCGCGACCATGCCTTGAGCCAGATTTCCCAGGGCGTGATGATTGCCAACCCAGACCGGGTGCTGACCGATGTCAACGATGCATCACAAAAGATCAGCGGTTACGAGCGTGCGGAGTTGGTGGGCCGGACCTGCAGGTTGCTTCAGGGGCCTGATACCGACCCGCAGACGGTCCAGCGGATACGCACTGCGCTCGACGCTGCACAACCGTTTCATGGCGAGATACTCAACTACCGAAAAGACGGCACATCGTTCTGGAATGAACTTTCCATCGTTCCGGTGTTCGATGCAGTCGGCGCCTTGAGCCAGTTTGTCGGCGTGCAGCGTGACGTTAGCGAGCGCAAGGCCGCGCAGGCGGAACTGATGCTGGCGCGTGACGCCGCAGATGCCGCCAACCAGGCCAAGAGCCGCTTCCTGGCCACCATGAGCCACGAAATACGCACCCCCATGAATGGCATTCTGGGCATGGCGCAGGTGCTGCTGTTGCCCGGCATCAATGAAGCCGAGCGCGTGGAGTACGCGCGTACCATTTTGCACTCGGGCCACACCCTGCTCACCCTGCTCAATGACATTCTGGATCTTTCCCGGGTGGAGGCCGGCAATCTCCAGCTCGAATCCGTTGCCGTGGAGCCGCGCACACTCATCGCCGAGACTGCAACCCTGTTCGGTATTCAGGCCCGAAACGCGGGGCTGGCGATAGAGTCCAGTTGGTCCGGTACGCCTGACGCCCGCTATATGGGCGACTCGTTCCGACTGCGGCAGATGCTCGCCAACCTGGTGAGTAACGCGATAAAGTTCACGCACCAGGGGTCCATTCGCATTGAAGCCCGCGAGATCGCCAGCATTGAACACGGCGCCCTGCTTGAATTTGCGGTTTCCGATACCGGAGTGGGCATTGCACCGGAGAAACAGACCGTGCTATTCGAGACTTTCTCGCAGGCCGACTCCTCCACTACGCGTCAGTACGGCGGCAGTGGCCTGGGGTTGTCCATTGTGCGTAACCTGGCTGAGTTGATGGGCGGCGGGGTTGGCGTGCGCAGTGAGCCCGGGCAAGGTTCGCGCTTCTGGTTCTACGTGCAAATGGCATACGCGCCAGAGGACACAATCACTTCAGTAACAGCACTCCAGCGCAATCCCAAAAGCCCCGCCGCCGCGCAACGACCGACTCAATTTTGTGGGCACGTGCTGGTGGCCGAGGACAATCGCATCAACCAGACGGTGATTCAGACCCTGCTGGACAAGCACGGCTTGCAGGCCACGGTGGTAGCCGATGGCCAGCAGGCGCTGGATGCGCTCTCGTCGCTCCAGTCGAATGAAGACCCGTTTGGCCTGGTCCTGATGGACTTGCAGATGCCGGTGCTGGACGGTTGCAGTGCAACCCGCCAACTGCGGGCCTGGGAGGCGAAAACCGGGCGCGCACGCATTCCCATCGTAGCCTTGACAGCGGGCGCTTTCGCAGATGACCACCAGCAGTGCCTGGCTGCAGGAATGGATGATGTGCTGACCAAGCCCATTGCAATGGAGCAACTACAGGCCATCCTCGCACACTGGCTGCCAGTCCAACCCGCCGCCATTGCCGCGCAAGACCCTGCGCAACAGCGGGTCTACACACCCTTCGATGCGGCGCACATCCGGACTTTGTTGGCGGAGTTGATGCCGCTCCTGGCAACCAACAAGTTCTCTTCTATAGCCTGCTTCAGTCGGTTGCGGGAAGCACTGGTTGACACCCCCTTGGCAGAAGAAATGGCGCAGACCGCACACCAGTTGCAGGAGTTTCGTTTTGATCTGGTTCAGCAGCGCTTGCGCCAAATGGCAACGGAGCAGGGATGGGAAGCAATCCAGGGTGGCGGTTTGGAGGGCGTCAAGTAGTTTTGGTTTGCAATTGAAGCCAGGAGTGCACTGGCCAGTCACTGCGGCTTTGACCTTGTGAGCCGCCAAACACTACGCCGCCACCCGCCTTGATTTCTATGGCGTGCATCTTGCCGCCCGTCGGTAGCAGCAAATCAACCTCATTACCCTCGGAACTGGTGGCGGCCCGTCAGGACAAATCGGCCTGGCTGCGGGTTGGCGTCAACCATGCCTTGCAAATAGGACGCAAGTTCTGGCGCGGGCCGGTGAGGATGACTACCGGATATTGGTTGGCCAATTGCTTCAGCAATGGTGCGATGTTGCGCACAATCATGGCTCAATGGCATTCATCCCAACCACCTTCAGGCACCCAGCAGCTCCTGCATTGCCCCGGACACGTCCGCCGCAGTCAGGGTGTTCATGTCAGCATCGATGTTGCCACCCTGGTGGGAAAGGCGCTGCGACTGTACTTCAATACTACGCTCGTACATATTGCGAACAAAGCGGCCATTCGAGACCGTTTTACCCGCCTCAAGCAGGTGTGGCAGCCTCTCCACCAGGAATGACCTGGCTTGCCCCTCCAGCGTGTATTCAGAATCCTGGCAGAAGGACTCAAAAATCTCAAGCAATTCGGTGGGGCTGTAGTCGTCGAACTCAATGTAGTGATTGAAGCGTGAGCGCAACCCCGGGTTGCTGTTGATGAACGCGTTCATCGGTTCGGTGTAGCCGGCCACAATGATCACCAACTGATCGCGGTGGTCCTCCATTGCTTTCAGCAGCGTGTCGATGACTTCCCGGCCAAAGTCATTCTCGCTACTGCTTTGCGCCAGCGCATAGGCCTCGTCAATGAACAGTACGCCGCCCAAAGCGGACTGTATGACCTCGCGCGTTTTGATCGCGGACTGCCCGATGTAGCCTGCCACCAGCCCGGCGCGGTCGACTTCCACAATGCGATTGGTCGGGATAATGCCCAGGCTGTAGTACAGGTCTGCAACGATGCGGGAGACAGCTGTCTTGCCGGTACCAGGGTTACCCGTAAATACCAGATGCTGTGAAAACCCTGTGGCCGCCTTGTGTCCGGCCTTCTCGCGTTCGCGCTGCATGTGGACAAAGTCAAATAGCCTTTGCACTTGCTTCTTCACACGGTCGAGTCCGATCAACCGGTTGAGCCTTTTGATCACTTCCTCGTAGTTGCTGGTAACACTGTCCGTTGCGGGCAAAGTCTCGCCCAATGCAGCCTCGATATCGGCGGGCAGAATTTGTTCCAACTGGGATTTGGAAGCGCCCGCGAGCGCATAGACACGTTGTGCCTGTGCCTCAATGGCTTTTTCAAACAGGTTTCGTACATAGCGCGCATTGCCGAATCGTTCGCGCTGGGCCTGGATGTCACGGGTAAATATTTTGAGCAGACCGGTGTGCGCAAATTCACTCAGCGTGTAGGAATGGCTGGCGCAAAAATTCAGCAAAATCTGCAACAGCTCGGCGGGCGTGTAGTCCGGAAAGCGGATATAGCGGTTAAAGCGTGAGCCCAGCCCCGGGTTGGATTGGATGAATGTTTCCATGTCGGCGGTGTATCCGGCAACGATCACGACCAGATCATTGCGATGGTCTTCCATCATCTTCAGCAGCGTCTCAATGGCTTCTTTGCCAAAGTCCTGAGCCCCGCCCCGGGCCAACGCATAAGCCTCGTCAATGAACAGGATGCCGCCCAGGGCGGATTCAGCCAGCGCTTTGGTCTTTAGCGCCGTTTGCCCGATGTAGGGCGCCACCAGACCGGCGCGGTCGGTTTCCACCACTTTGTCGGTCTTCAAGATGCCTAGCCGTTGGTACAAGCCGGCGATGATTCTTGCAATCGTGGTCTTGCCGGTCCCCGGGTTTCCGAGGAAGACGAGGTGCCTTGACGGCCATAGCGGTACGCGCAGCCCTTGCTGGGCGCGCAGCTTTTGGACGTGGATGTAGCTGGCCTGGCGCAATACTTCCTGGCGCAGTGAATCCAGCCCCACCAAGCCGGAAAAGGCTTCTTCAAGGTATTGCGCGATCGATTGGTCGCCACCGATGGGAAGCTCGGACACCGATGGAAAACTTGTGGGCTTCTCCAGATTGGCTTCGTTGGCCGGATGGGATGACTGCTTGTCGCGCAAGTTGGCCAGGCGCACCTTTGCCTGTGCATAGTCTTGCCGGGCGGCGGCCTCGTACATGAGTCGCGCTTGCTCCAGGTCAAGCGGCACGCCCAATCCGTTCTCGTACAGCCAGCCCAGGTTGTTGCAGGCCTCGGCATAGTCCTTGGCTGCAGCAAGACGGTTCCAGTAGGCGGCGGCGGCATAGTCAACCGGCACGCCAAACCCGTGCTCATAGACAAGTCCCAGTGCACACTGCGCCTCCGGCATCCCCTTTTTTGCAGCCAATTGGTACCAATGCAGGGACTGTTTTTGGTCAAACGGTATGCCGCGCCCGTTGGCGTAGGCCAAGCCCAGGTTGTACTGGGCCAGGTAATCACCTTGCTCAGCCGCCAGACGGAACCATTGCACACCTTCGTTCGGGTCAAACGCAACACCGCTACCCGTCGCATAGTGAAAGCCGAGTTGCCTTTGCGACGGCGCGTCACCCCAGCCGGCCGCAATGCGCAAGCACCGAACGCCTTCGGCTTCGTCTTTCTTGACGCCCCGCCCGTGCAAGTGTGCAAATGCGAGGTAGCGCTGCGCTTCGACATGGCCGAGTTCTGCGGCGCGCTGGAACCAGTTGGCCGCAACGGCATCACTCTTCGCAACACCCATGCCTCTGGCATAACGTTGGCCGAGCGTGAATTGCGCCTCGCAGTCAGGCTTGACGAACAGGCTGCCTTCGGCCAGCACTCGTAACTCGGTGACCGGCAGGGTTCGATAGGACATGGTTGTTCAAATCGCCTGTGCTACGCAGAAAAGAAGGCATTGGCGTGCTGCGCGCGCGCCTCGATCCGTCCAAATAAAGACTGGCTGTCCTCACCCCAAACCAGCCCGAGTTTTCTGCAGGCAGCGCTCGAAACATAGGACACGTGGTTGGCATCACCGCCGCCTGACAGTTCCAGCGCATTGCTTAAGACCTCAGCCACGTGGACCAGAGGAACCATGAAGCTGTCCGCTGCCGAGTCGGGTGCGTGGTGGCCTCCAATCGCGGCGCAAATGTCGTCCGGCAACTCCCAATGTTCGGCCAGCCACCGACCCACGGTGGAGTGATCCACGCCAAAATGCGCGCGTTCGACCTGCTCGATGCCCACGTTGCGCGCGCGGGCCTCCAGACGGCAGGCGCGGAAGGTCTCGGGTTCAATCGCTTGAAACCAGAACTGCCCAATGTCGTGCAGTAGCCCGGCAATCAGGCTTGAATCGACGGAGATTGGCGCTTCAACGTGGGCCGCAATTTCCTCGCAGCACACACCCACGGCAACACTGTGTTGCCACTGTCGGACCCCGCCCTCGTCCGAAATCATCTTGCCGACAAATGCTTTTAAAGCGCTGATGAGTGTGATTTCGCGTACGCGAGTCATTCCGATCAATGAAGTGGCGGTGTAGATATCTGTAACGTCCGTGTCGCGCCGGGCCCGCGCCGCCGCCCGGTTGGCAACGGACAAAACCCTGGCGGCAATGATGGGGTCGTGGTTGATGCAGCCCACCAATACATTCAGGTTTCCGTCGGGGTCGTCAATGGTGGCCAGAATTTCGGACACCGTGCGAGGAAAGCTCGCCAGCGCATCACTGAGTTCGATAACCCGTTTGCGTTCAATGGGGAGCACTGCCATCATGCACTCCGGTAGCACAACACCTGATCAAACAGGGCTGCCGTGTTGGCATCTGAAAAATCGGCTGCTTCAAAAATCTTGATGATGCGTCGGGCGGCCATTGCGGCGTCAATGGCTACCTGTTCATCCGAGCGCGTGTCGGGCTTCATGACAAAAATAAATTCCACATGGTGTGCCTGAAGCTGGTGCAGATTTTCATCGGTCAGGGCGTGCCCCGTGGGCAGGCTGAAGCTCATCGAGCCGCCCCTGACTGCATTGGACGGGGCTGCCAGAACCATGCCTTCTCGGGCGTCGACGATTGGGATGTAGTGGTGACGCGTTCTCATCGGTGGTCTCCTATCAGGCTGTTGGAAACTGCAGGGTGACGGTGGTTCCCTGACCAGGCGTGCTGGCAACGAGCAGGTTGCCATGGTGCAGCTCCACGATCTCTTTGACAATGCTCATGCCCAAACCGGTGCCAGGAATGTTGCCCGATTTATCGGCCCGGTAAAAGCGCTCGGACACGCGCTTGACCTGCTCGGCGCTCATGCCGATGCCCTGGTCGACCGTGCGAATGGCAACCAGATTGGGGGTGCTGGCGGGTTCGATGAATATCTCCACGCCATCGCCGGGTCTGGAGTACTTGTACGCATTGGACAGCACGTTCAGAATCGCTTGTTGCGCCTTCTTGCGGTCGACCATGATGTACCAGACCTCGTTCTGGCTTGTGACCGCAGGCGCCTGGCGGCCGGCGGGAAGTCGAAAATCATTCACCGTTTTTTTCACCAGTGCCGCGACGTCTGTTGACACGAGTTCAAAGTCCTTTCCCCTGCGCGCCTCAATTCGCGCCAGATCCAGTAACTCGTTCAGGATGGACGCCATCAATTCCGATTGCCTGAAAATGATGCCCGTAAACTCCTTGCGGTTGTCTTCCTCCAGGCTTTGGGTGAGCAAGACTTCGGCAAACCCATAGATGCTGGCCATGGGCGTGCGCAGCTCGTGGGCTGCGGTGGACAGGAAGTCGCTCTTCATCTGGTCCACTTCGGTTTCGTGGGTCACATCCCGAAAATACAGGATCTGTGAAACTGCGCTGGATGTGCTCGATCGAAAACCCACTTCCAGCACGCGCCTGACTGGTACCGTCAGTTCAATCAATTCGCGCTCGTCGGGGTGGCCAGCCGCAGCCCTTTCGCGCAGTCGACGCACACCGCGGAACGTGCCACTGGGCAAGCACTGCTGCGCCAGAAGGGCAGAGAATGCCTGTTCACTGACTCCGGCGAGTGTTGCTGTCTCGATCTGGGTCAGACTGGCGAATGCAGGACTTGCGTAGTTGACTTTTCCTTCGGCATCGAAAGAAACAAAGCCGTCCGGGCTCAGTTGGAAAATAGAATTCAGAAGTTCGGTGCGAACGCCCAGGGCCAGTTCATCGGCTTTGCGCTCGCTGATGTCGGTGAAGCTGCCCACCATGCGCAGGGGCGCCCCTGCGGCGTCGCGCTCTACCACGTCGCCCCGGTCCAGCACCCACACCACCCGCCCGTCGCTCAGTCGCATCCGGTGCTCGCTGCGATAGACGCCTTTACCGTCCAGACACTTTTGCAACCGTTGCATCACCGTGCCCTTGTCGTCGGGGTGCAGCAAATCCGCGAAAAACTCGACCGGGTGTTGCAGGTGTTGAATGTCGAGTCCGATAATTTCGCACCAGCGGCTGTTGTGGGTGACCGTGCCAGTCGCAATGTCCCAGTCCCACACGCCTTCACCCGTGGCATCGAGCACGTAGCGCAGGCGTCGCTCGCTTTCCTCCAGCCGGGTTTGTGTGCGTTTGAGCTCGGTCACATCATTGGCGATGACGAGTATCTGTTTTTCCCCCTCCCGGGTGATCAGTGGCTTTTTGATGGACTGGTAATAGGTCACCTCACCGGTTGCGGCGTTGGTTGACTCTTCCATCACCACTTGGGTCTGCGACTGCGACATCACCTCGCGGACGTTTTGCAGATAGAACGCCACCTGCTCCGCATTGGTGTTGAATGCCCCGTCGTCTTTGCCAACCAGTTCATCGGGGGTCGTTCCGTAGAGATTGGCCAGCGCCCGGTTGCCAATGAGGAACTTGCCATCCCAGTCTTTCATCAAGATGATGTTCGGGTTTTCATCAATCACCGTGCGCAGCAAGGTATTGGGATCAATGGCCGGGGTATTTGCGTTGTCGGTGCTGCGTTTCATGGGTTCGTTACGCCGGTTGTTGGCGTCGGGTTTTGGTCGCCAAGGCAGGCGGGAAACCACAGTGTGACAGTAGTTCCTACCCCGGGTGTGCTTTGTATGTCAATTTTTCCCCGGTGCAGGGTAATGATCTCCTGCACGATGCTCATGCCCAGGCCGGTTCCGGGAAACTTGCCAGAACTGTCGGCCCGGTAGAAACGTTCAAAGACGCGGGCCAACTGCTCCGCTGTCATGCCAATGCCGTGGTCCGAGATGCGGATGCCGAACATCGGTACGGCGTGCGCATCAGAAGGGGAGTCCAGCACTTCGATCTGTATGGCACCACCAGCGGGTGAATACTTGTAGGCATTGGACAGCACGTTCAATACCGCCTGTTCCGCCTTTTGGTGGTCGGCCAGAACGGTCAGCGCAGCACCGTTGCCAACCAAGGTTGGTGCGCTGCGTCCCTCGGGTGGCTTGAAGGTATGAGCCACCTCCTTGACCAGCGCCAGCATCGGGGTGGCTTCAAACACAAAATCCTTGCCCCTGCGGGCTTCAATGCGGGCCAGGTCCAGCAGTTCGTTCAAGATCGACGCCATCAACCCCGATTGTTTATAGATGATTGCCAGAAACTCCCGCTGACTGGGGGTATCAAGTTGTTGCGTCATCAATACTTCTGCGAAGCCGTAGATGCTGGCCATGGGCGTGCGCAACTCGTGCGCCGCGGTGGATAGAAACTCGCTCTTCATGCGGTCCACCTCGGCCTCAAAGGTGATGTCGCGCAGATAGAGGACCTGCGATACGTTGCCAGTCGGCGCCTCACGCAAACCCACTTCAATTACCCGCTTGCTCGCATCGGCCAGTTCACATACCTGCCGCTGGCCTGCGCTACCGCCAGCCCCCATGGCACGCAATGCCATCAGGCCAGGAAATGGTGCGCCGGGCAGGCAGAGGCTGGCCATGCGCTGAGAAAAGTCGCTTTCGCTGAGGCCCACCATGTCGTGCGCCTCCAGCGTTGTCATGCGGGTAAACGCCGGGCTCACATATTTCACGCAGTGCGCGGCGTCAAAGGACACGAATCCGTCCGGGCTGAGCTCAAATATTGCCTTGAGTTGCCCCGCGTGGTCGCGCTCGCGCTCCTCGGCGGACCGGCGCTCGGTGACGTCGCTGTGCGAGCCCGACATGCGCACTGCCAGACCCTGGGCGTCCATGAGTGCACGGCCGCGATCCAGAATCCAGATGTAGCTGCCATTCTTGCAGCGCATGCGGTGTTCGCATTGGTAGAAGGCGGTCTCGCCGCGCAAGTGGCGTTGTACCTCGGCCAGTGTGTGCTCCAGATCGTCCGGGTGTATACGGCTGATCCACTCATCAACGTGGCCTCCAATTTCCTCTTCGCCGTAGCCCAGCATCGACTTCCAGCGATTGGAGAAATACACCTCGTTGGTTTGGGGGTTCCAGTCCCAGATGCCGTCATTGGCGCCACTTACAGCCAGTTCCCAGCGCTCCTCGCTGTCGGCCAGGGCCTGTGCGGTGTCTTTCAGTTCGGTGATGTCAATGCGGTTGCCGACAATGTAGCCGCTTGGCGTGCGGTGCTCCACAATCAGCAGCCAGCGGCCGTCAGCCAGTCTTTGCTCAATCACCTCGCCGTTGGCGTTCTGGTGCTGTGCCACGCGTTGCCTGACCCAGGCATCCACATTGCCGATGGCCGCTGGATATTGGCCGCGTTCGGCGCCGGTGCGCACAATCATCTCAAAGGTGTTGCCCGGCACAATCAGGTCGCGACTGGACTCGTAGAAGCTCTTGTATGCCTCGTTGCACTGGACCAGGCGGTCTTCTTCATCGTAGATGGTGAAGCCTTGGGCAATGCTGCTGATCGAATCACGCAACAATCGGCCCGATTTTTCGGATTCCTGCTGCGCCTGCAGGCGGTGCAGGCTCTCGGCTTGCAGCAAATGCCGGTCATCGCCGAGTTGCTGCGCCATGCGGTTGAAGGCCCGCGCAGTCTGCGCCAGTTCATCATTGCCGGTAACGGCAATCCGGTGCTCAAAGTCACCGGCCGCATAGTGCTTGCTGGCCCGCTGCAGGGCCACCAGTTGGCGTGCCAGATAGCTCCCCAGCAGCCAGGAAAAAAGTGCCACCAAGGCGATCTCTATGGCTGCAATGCCGCCCGCCCAGCGCCGGGCCGAGGCCAACAGCACCTTCAGGGGATCAATGGACACGCCAACCCGTACCTCGCCATGGCGAATACCTCCGGCCAGCACCGGTGCGGACCACTCAAAGATGCCATCGCTGACCTGGTCGATGTTGACGTCGGGACGGAATGGACGCGCCAACAACGCGGCATCGCCCTGGCGCGCCAGCACCCTGCCGCTCGCGTCGATCACGCTCACAAAAGCAATCTGGCCGGAGGCCATGGCCTCCGCCACCAGAGAGTCCAGCGTGGCAAGGTCTTGCGAGATGACGGCGTCCTTGGCGGCCACCGCCAGAAGTTGACCACCGAGCTGCACCCGGCGGGTCAACTCTGCCTCGTTGGAGTCGCGCAGAATGGATAGAGCGCTTCCCACCAGCACCGCCAGCAGTGCAAATTCGATGACGGCTACGCCAACAATGGTTTTGGTGCGAAAGCGCATGGTCGGCTCATTGACGGCTGTACCGCTCCAACAGATCAATATCCAGCTCCCGTATGTCATTCCAGTCCTTGTCCTGCGCGCCAACCAGCCCTTTGAAGGCCAGCGGCAACAGCAGGCGCCGACCGGCTTCGTCGCTGGCCAGAGAGACCATGGCCGCCAGCACCTTGGCCACACTGGCAGCCGGCACGCGTGGGTGCGCGGCGAAGGCGTGTGGCGTGTAGGCAGGGGTCTCGGTCAGCACCCGCAGGGCGTCGCGGATCTCGGGCGGACTGGCTTCCAGGGTGCGCTGGATGCCGCCACCGGCTTCCTGCAGACCGGAAGCCACGGCACGGTAGACCGAGTCATGCGAGGCCACAAACTTGGCCTCGATTGCGACCTTCAGGCGACCAAACTCCGCTTGCGGCAGGATGCTGGCGGCAAAGGCGGCCGGGGCCGGGAACACCACCGTCTTGCCCGCCAGGTCAGCCGGGTTTCGGTAAGCGCTTTCCTTGCGGACCACCAGAATGCCCTTGAGACGGCGATCCTGCTCTTTGGCAAAGGCCTGGTAGCCAGCGGCCTTGTGAAAGACGATGTAGTGGTACGGATTCATGTACGCCAGATCGTATGCGCCTTTGGCAAGGCGTTCCTCAAAAGTGGGAATATTGGGTGCCGTGCGAAATACCAGGGGCACGCCAGAGCGCCGGCTCAACTCGGTCAGCAATGGCCCCCACTCCTCAGCCAACCGGCTTGCTGACTGTTGTGGAACGATGCCCAGGCTCAGTGCCTGTTGCGTCTCTTGCGCCTGAACCTGCGCCAACGGTGCACCCATGCCGGCCAGTAGCACCGCGCATAGCAACGTGGAAATAAGTTTATACATAGTCAGTGCCTCACAATCAACCCAAAATCGACCCACGATTTATATAAAAAATGGCTGTAGTTACCGTGGAATATGCGTGAACAGCTACCAAAGTTATAGCAACAAAGGTCTACTCAGACCTTCAGGCCACCACAGCGTGACCGTGGTGCCGACCCTGGTTTTGCTGTCCAGCTCCACGCGCCCGCCATGCAGCGCGACAATTTCATGCACGATGCTCATGCCCAGCCCGGTGCCCAGAATTTTGCCGGAGGTATCGGCGCGGTAAAAGCGCTCAAACACACGCGCCTGCTGCTCCGGCGTCATGCCGATGCCGTGGTCCGTGATGCGGATTCCGACCAACCGCGCCGCCCCCGCAACGTCCGGGGACTCAAGCAGTTCGATCTGCACTTCACCGCCCATCGGGGAGTATTTGTAGGCATTGGACAAGACATTCAGAACCGCCTGCTGCACCTTCAGCGGGTCGGCCAGTATCGACAGATGGGCATCGGTGCCAATCAGAGTCGGCGATACCCGCGCTTCGGGAAGTTTGAATTCGCGCACCACCTTCTCCACCAGCACTTGCACTGGCGTGACTTCAAATACAAAGTCCGCGCCCCGGCGGGCCTCAATGCGGGCCAGATCCAGCAACTCGTTCAGGATCGATGCCATCATCTCCGACTGCTTGAAAATGATGCCCAAAAACTCCTTGCTGTTTGCCGCATCGAGTTCCTGTGTCAGCAAGACCTCGGCAAAACCGTAGATACTGGCCATGGGGGTGCGTAGCTCGTGCGCAGCAGTGGCCAGGAACTCGCTCTTCATGCGGTCGACTTCGGTTTTGTGGGTGATGTCACTCAGATACAAAATATGCGAAACCCCGGGCGCGTGCGACTCGCGCAGGGTGACTTCCAGCACCGTTTGGTCAGCGTTGGCCAACTCGATCACGTGCCGCGTGACCGGGCCGCTGCCAGCCAGCGCCGACAGTGCGGGCAAGCGCGCCCGTGGCAGGCACAAGGGGTTCAGGCGGCGCGAAAACTCGCTGTCATCCTGGCCTAGCACCGTGCCGGGGAGCAGTCCGGTGAGTTGCGTAAACGCCGGGTTGACGTAGCGGACCCGGTGACTGCCGTCAAAAGTCACCATACCGTCCGGGCTAAGGGCAAAAATCACTTTCAGTTGGTCGGCGTACTGCTGGACCTCCTGCGTCAGCCGCTCGGCAATCCGTTTGGCATTGACCTGGGTGTTGATGCGCGAGCGCACCAGCCAAAAAAGCAGGCTGCTCAGCACCAGGCCGCCAGCCAGCGTGGCCCAGGCTGTGGTGTAGCTCAGGCTTTGAGTCGGCTCCAGCGTGAGTAGCCACTGGCGCCCATGGAAGTCGATCACCCGGCGCTGCTGGCGCGCGGCCGGGGCATCGGTGATCGGTGTAACTGATTGGCTGTCAAACAGCAGAGCGCCCGCCGCCGGCTCTGTGCCGTCGTAGATATGCAGGTCGATAGTGCTCCCATGCGCGTCACTCCAGTCCGCCAAAATGCCGGTCATCAGGTCCTTCATGCGGTAGGGGCTGTAGGTCCAGCCCAGCAGCGCCGCACGCCTTTGCTCCGCTGTCTGGACTGTGGCGCCGTTGCGATAGACCGGGAAATACATCAGTGTGCCGGCCTGCACTTCAGTTTCGGTTTCCTGCACCAGCTCCACTTTGCCGGACAGACTGGCCTCGCCACCGTCGCGTGCCTGTTCCATGGCGGCGCGGCGCACCGACTCCGAGAACATGTCAAAGCCAAAGGCGCGCAGATTGCGATCGCGAAATGGTTCCAGGTAAATGATGGAGGTGTAGAGCGCACGCTCGCCGGGCGGGCGCACCGTGTACTGCGGGAATCCTTCGGCGCGCACACCGGCCAGGTGGCGCGGCAGCTGCGCCGGTGCGATGACCTGTGAAAACCCGATGCCCTGCACACCAGGAACGGTCTGGTGGGCGCGCAGGGTATCGACGTAGGCGCGCCACTCAGCCCGGCTAACCGTGTCGCAGGCTGCAAACAGCCCGGCTGCGCCGCGCAAAATCAGGGCATAGGCATCGAGCCGGTCGCCGACCTTGACGGCCACCTGATCGCTGACCAGGGCAAAGCGCACGGCCGCATCGGCCTCCAGGTTTTTCTTGACTTCGAGACTGACAAAGACCGTTGTCAACAAACCGGCAGCTAGCAAAAGCCAGGCCGACCAGGCTCGAAGGAATCGAGTAACTTTTACAGAGGGAGTCGCGAGCGGTTGCATGTCGTACTAGTTGTCAATGTTCAAAGCCATGGCGGCCTGACCTTGATACGCTGGTAGCCACAGCGTGACCGAGGTTCCCACCCCGGGTTGGCTGCTCAGTTCCACCCGGCCGCCGTGCAGCGTAACCACTTCATGCACGATGCTCATGCCCAGCCCGGTTCCCAGAACGTTGCCGGAGGTGTCGGCGCGGTAAAAACGCTCAAAGACGTGGTCGAGTTGCTCTGGCGTCATACCGATGCCCTGGTCCGTGATGCAGATGCCGACCAGTGGCGCATCGGTCGAACTTGCCGGCGGCAACACCGCAATCTGGACTTTGCCGGCTGAACCCGAGTATTTGTAGGCATTGACCAGCACGTTCACCAGTGCCTTCTGTGTTTGCGTGCGGTCGACCAATACCGCGAAAGGTGCTTGTGGTGGCTCCAGCTGTGGCCTGACACGGCCGCCTGGCAGCGTGAGCTCATTGGCTGCCGCATGGATCAGCGCCAGCACATCGACCGGCTCGAACGCAAAATGTCGGCCTCTGCGTTCGTCAATCCGTGCCAGATCCAGCAAGTCATTGAGGATGGAGACCATGACCTTTGACTGCATGAACACCACCTCAAGGCACTCCTGTCGGCTGGCCGCATCCAGCTCGCGGCTCAGCAGCAGCTCGGCATAGCCATAAATGCTGACCATGGGTGTGCGCAATTCGTGGGCAGCGGTTGTCAAAAACTCGTTTTTCAGGCGTGCGACTTCGGTCTCGAGCGTCACATCGCGCACGTAGAGCATTTGTGATAC
>Ga0194061_1000605_pt1 | contig 21642 bp, 21 predicted proteins | sample SepL2221m_MetaG_FD_163423 | JGI IMG/M metagenome (GOLD analysis project Ga0194061, IMG submission 163423) | Anoxic zone freshwater microbial communities from boreal shield lake in IISD Experimental Lakes Area, Ontario, Canada - Sep2016-L224-21m | ecosystem: Environmental > Aquatic > Freshwater >... | reverse complement strand
GATCCGTACATGAACGTCATTGACACCAATATGTGGATGAACGCCGGGCGCAACCAGTTCCACCTGCCCACCGGCAAGCCGCAGGTGTTGCGCGGTGTCACCGGGTTGGTGATGCCCGCCCTTGAAGGTTTGCGCCAGCGTCTCAAGCGCGTTGCTCCGAAACTGGCCGACACCAGGTTCTCCTGGCGCGAAGAAGGCGCGGTGGTGCTGGTGACCTGTCCCTGGGGCAATCGCATACGCATCCACCCGCCCGGCAAGGGGTTCGGGCGCATGCAGCTTGGCATCGCCTATGTCGAGTTTGCCGTGGCGCGCGGCACGGCCGAGGGCATCGCGAAGTTTTACGCCACCGCGATCGAAGCCCCGGCCTGGGTCGACAAGGCGGGTGGCGCGACCCTGGCCAAGGCCAAGGTCGGCATGGACCAGCACCTGGTGTTCCGCGAGAGCGATGAAAAACCCGCCGCCTACGACGGCCACCACCTCGCCATCTATGTCAGCGATTTTTCCGGCCCGCACGCCTGGTTGAACGAGCGCGGCCTCATCAGCGAGGAGAGCGATGCCTGCCAGTACCGTTTCGAGGCCATCACCGACCCGGCCTCCGGCAAGGAGCTGTTTCGCATCCAGCACGAAGTGCGCAGTCTCAGCCACCCGATGTTCATGCGCCAGTGGAGCCTGGTCAACCGCAACCCGATGCAGACCGGCATGGGCTATGTCACCGGGCGCGATGCGTACTATCCGGCGACGGACTGAGAAGTCCCGTTTGGTAAGTTGGTCGTGTTACGATTCCGCGCCAAGTAGTCCTGATGCGTTCGGAAAAGGGAGGCTTCCATGTCACACGACGTACCAAAAATCGGCACAGACGGCGCGCCGCTGCCGGTAATGCCGCCCGAGCGCGATCCGCGGCTGACCATACGCGTCATTCGCGTGATGTTCTACACGCCGGGTTTTCTTGCATTGCTCCTGCTCAAGGCAGGTGAGCCCACCGGTTTTGCCATCACCATCGAATTCCTCATGCTGGCGAGTGTTTCGTCCATCGTCGCCGGCATGATCATCGCCACGCAGTCCTCCGGTGGTACCGCCGATCCCGCGTCCAAGGTGGCTTGTTGGGCCGGTGCGCTGGTGCTCGAACTGCTCAGTGTGGTGCCGCTGCTCAATGCCGTGCCGCCGCTGTTTCACCAACTGGCGCATAGCTCGCTCTTCAAATCCCTTGCGCCGGGGGCCACGGCGATTTCACTCGGACCGACCGAGCTGCTCCCTGCCGTGGCCATCATCCCGTTCATGGTCTACCAGCTCGCCGGGTTCGGCACCCTGCACTATGTCGTGTCGCGCCAGATGAACTGGATCATCAATATCGCGCTGCTCGTCCTGATCGTGACCGGCTACATGGCCAATCGTGCTGCCAACTTCACGCTCGAGATGGCCGCAGGCTCCATCCTGGTTGCGCTGATGGCGGTTATCGTGGTCTACGGCATTCTCAAGCTCAAGGCCATGCAGACGACGTATGACGCGCAGCTTCCGCCCAAGGAAGCCAAGCACCACAAGGACGAAGCCGAGGCCTAGGCCGGCCCGGGGCGATCAACCGGGCGGGCACCCGGTTGTTTTACTTGCGATCCGGCACGTGCACCAGGAACTCGGGCATGTCCGGCAGGCCGTCGATGAAAACCTTCTTTTTCTTGCCCTTGGCCGAAAAGCGTTCCACGCGCTGGTTGAAGCGCTCACCGACGTAAATGTCGCCGTCGGGACCGATGGCAAAACCCGAGGGTGCGTGCAGCTTGCCGTCGATGACGGTGCGCGCCTTGAGCTTGCCGTGCGGTGCTTTTTCCGGGATCTCGAAGGAGAGGATGCTGCCCGAGCCGGCGGCGCCGATATAAAGCGTGTCGCCATTCAAAATAAGGTGCACCGGTTTGGTCAGCCGCGAGCCCCTGATGTGCGCCACGTGTTTCCCCGTTTTCACATCAAAGACCTTTACCGCGTCACCGGCCTCGTCGGCGACGTAAAGGTGGCCGCGGCGCACGACAATGCCGCGCACTGAGTGCCGCGGTTTGCCGTGCACGTCCAGCACCACCTTGAGCCCTTGCGGAGCGGGCACATCAAGCGGCGGGTGGGCACCGGCCTCGGGCAGCTTGCCCTGGCTGGAGGCCACAATAGTGCCAGGCAGGAAATTGCCCTTGGGAAAGGTCTTGCGCAGGTGCGCCGCCACGGCCGAGGGTTTGCGCGTCTTGGGCAACAGGGCGATGACGGTGTTGGTGTCCTGGCAGGAAAGGTACAGCCGGCCGTCGTCACCCAGCTCGACATCAAAAGGGTGGACCATTGCCGCGATGTTCTTGGCGTGGGCGATTACCTCGGCAAAGCGGAAGGTGTCGCCATGGCGGCGGTAGCGCGCAATGTGGCTGTCCTTGCGCCAGGCGTTGGCAATGTACAAGTCATCGCCCACCAGCGCAAAGCCGCGGGCGATGTGCAACTGATGCGCGCCGGCCGTCTGGTCAAGCAACAGGGGATGCTTTTTGCGGGGTGTGCCGTCGTCCTCGAATACGCCGATGTTTTCGACGCCAGATTTGCCTTCGCCGCGATAGCTAATCCACCACATGATTTTTGTCCTCCGGTTGTGCAGGGTTCAGGATAGTAAGTTTGCGCCGCGCCGGCAAGCAATCCGTGGAAGGGCGCGCGTCTGATCAATAAGCATCCGGGTAATCCGGTGTTTCACGGGCCGCCGTGTGGAATGCCAGTGCCAGTGCCGCCCCGGTGCTGCAAAGTGCCGGCCGGCGCACCCGCGCGGCGTGTTGTTTCGTGCGAAAGCCTGAAGTCATCCCGTGCTTCATCCCATTCTTCCATTTGTTTGATTCCGGATGCGGAGGAAAAAGCGCACGCCCGACAAGGGTTCACGACCTTTCACGACCGAGTGCGGATGCTAAGCGCAATATTCAGGTTGAGAAGGTGGCGGGTATCGTCAAGGGCCTGATGTCTTATCATGTGTCCGGCGCCGGTTTCATGAGCCGGCACCGGACCATTTTTATGGAAAAAAAGACGATGAAAATAATTCACACGGCCGTGCTGATCGGTGCGCTCGGTGTTTTTGCGACTTCTGCCCTGGCGCAAAACGCCGTGCGCATACGTGGCGACATCACCGCCATCAACGGCAACACGCTGTCGGTGAAAACGCGCGAGGGACAGGACTTGAAGGTCGAACTCGCCGACAAAGCCAGCTTTGCCTACATGAAGGCGCTCAAGCTCGAGGACGTCAAGCCCGGCACGCCGCTGGGCACCAGCGCGGTAAAGGGGCCGGACGGCAAGCTCATCGCCCGGGAGTTGCATCTTTTTTCCGCCGAACGCGGCGTTCCGAACGAGGGGCATCGTCCCTGGGACCTGGAGCCGGGCTCGACCATGACCAACGCCACCGTGTCTGCGGTCGCCGAGGCGACCGGCGGGCGTGAAATCACGCTCACCTACAAGGACGGCAAGCAGCAGGTCATCGTGCCCGCCGGCATTCCGGTGGTGAGCGCGGTCGAGGGCGATCGCTCGCTGCTGGCGGTGGGACTTTACGTGGTTATCGCCGCCACCGTCAGCCCGGACAACAAAATCAGCGCCACGCGCGTGCAGGTGACGCGCGACGGCGTCAGGCCGCCGACCTGAAGGTTTGTCGCCAACCCGCTGCGCCTGTTCGCAGCTTCTAGCCCGGTTCCATGCCGTGCTTGCGTATGACCGGTGTGGCGGCGGGTGAGCCGAGAAATTGCATCAACGCCCTTGCGGCGGCGGGCTCCTTGGCCGCGGTGTGCACCCCGCCGGAGAACACGGTGATGTTCTGCACATCGGGCGGCAGCGGTCCGAGAAAAGTGATTCCGGCGACGGGCAGCAATTCGCTCACCTGCTGAAAACCGATTTCGGCCTCGCCGCGTGCGACCACCATGCCGACCGGATTGCCGGGCTTGGTTTGCAGGATTTTTGCCTTCACCTCGTCCGTGATGCCCATGCGCGCGATCATCGCGGTGATGTGGTCGCCACTGGGGCCGCTGGAGTGGGCGATTGATTTCGCACTCAGCAGGGTGCGCTTGAGCGCCTCGCCCGAGCTGATGTCGGGCCTCGGCGCTCCCGCGCGCACTGCCACGCCCACGCCTGACTTGGCCAGGTCGATGCGGCTGCCCGGTGCGAGCCTGCCCTCCTGGGTTAATGCTTCGATGGGCGGTCGGGCGAGTATGACAAGGTCCACCAGTTCGCCCGCGCGGATGCGTTTTTGCACATCCAGCCCCCCCACCCACTGGGTCACGACCTTGTGCCCGCTGGCTTTTTCGAATTGCGGTACCAGCTCGAGATAAAATTCTTTCACGGCGGCCGATGACATCACGCTGATTTCAGCGGCGCTTGCCGCGGCGGCGAACATGCACAAGGCGGTGGCGGCGAAGTGTCGGAGGGCAGGGTGGTTCATCGGTTTTCTCCGGGGTGAAATTGACCGAAAGTATGCCCGATCCGCCGGGGAGGGGGCGCCACCAGCGCGCTTGGCTTGCCGAAATGTGGCGCGCGTGGTTCCGGTGCCGGCAATTGTGTATGATGGATTTCGCTGGCGCGGGCATGTTGCCCCGACACTGTTCACGGAGGTCGCAGATGGGTAGAGGGATTCTTCTTGTGGCAAGCGCATTGTGCGTGCTTGCCGGCAGCGGGATTGCCACGGTTCAGGCGCAGACTTGGCCCGCCAAGCCCATCAAAATGATCGTCGGCTATCCGCCCGGCGGCGGGGCGGATGTGATGGCCAGGCTCATAGCCGAACGACTGAGCCGCACGCTGGGCCAGCAGGTGCTTGTCGAGAACCGCGCCGGCGCCAGTGGCACCATTGGCACGGCTGCCGTGGTGCGTGCCGATCCGGATGGCTACACCTTGTTGTTGGCCACCGTGTCGGACATGTCGATTGCGCCGGCGATGAACAAGTCGCTGCCCTTTGATGTGGAGAAAGACCTGCAGCCGATTACCCAGGTTGCGCGCGGGCCATACATTCTGGTCGCCAACCCCGGCTTCCCGCCCAATACGCTTCCCGAGATGGTGGCCTATATCAAGGCCAATCCGGGCAAGGTCAGCTATTCGTCGTTTGGCGAAAAAACGCTCAATCACCTGTTCGGTGAAATGTTCAAGGCCGCCGCCGGGATAGACAGCCTGCATGTGCCCTACAAGGGAAGCGCTCCTTCCATCGCCGACCTTGTCGGCGGCCAGATCCAGTACAGCTTTGACAACCCGGCGGTCACGCTGGCGCTGGTGAAGGGTGGCAAGTTGAAGGCGATTGCCGTTACCTCGGCGCAGCGTTTGTCCGGGGCCGACAGCATTCCGACCGTGGTTGAGGGCGGCCAGCCAGAACTGGTGGGCGGTACCTGGTATGGCTTATACGCCCCGGCCAAGACCCCGCGTTCCGTCGTGGACAAGCTCAATGCCGAAATGGTGGCTTTGCTCAAGTCCCCTGAAATGATCAAGTTGCTTGAGGATCGTTATTTCCAGCCGGCGGGAGGCACGCCGGAGGAGCTCGGCCGTGTGATGACGCGTGAAATCGCGCAGTGGCGCCAGCTGGCGGCAAAAATAGGCCTCAAGATCGAGTAGGGATTCGTCGCGACCTGCGCCGAAGAAAATTACTCCGCGAGTTTTGTAATACCAACCGTCCAACGCACCGCCAGTACGGCGGCGCCACCATCCCCGATGAAACTTCCACTCCAAAACCTGATGAATCCGCGCACCCTCGCCATCGTCGGCGCGTCCGAACGTCCCGAGGCGATAGGCACGCGCGTGCTCAACAATCTCAGGATCATGGGTTTCCCGGGGAGTATTTACCTCGTTAATCCGCGCTATACATCGCTTAATGGCGAACGTTGCTATCCCTCGCTCGCGGCACTGCCCGAAGTGGTCGATGCGGCGTTCATCGCCGTACCCGCCAGCGGCGGCCCTGAGTTGGTGGAGGAGGCCGGTCAATGCGGCATCAAGGGAGTGTTCATCAACGCCAACGGTTATGCCGACGGTGACGCCGAGGGCGTGGCGCTGCAGCGGCGCATCGAGGCCATTGCAAGTAAATACGGCATTGTCATCGCCGGGCCGAACAACCTCGGCCTGATAAATGTGCATGACAGGAAGGCGATGTGGACGCCGCGCTACATGAAGCGCGTCAACCCCGGGCCGGTCGCCGTGATATCGCAAAGCGGCTCGATTGCCTTGATTCTCGCAGAAGACGAGCGTGACCTTGGTTTCGCCTACCTTGTCACCACCGGCAATGAGGCGGGCGCCAATGTCGCCGATTATCTTGGCGAAGTGGCGCGTGACGACCGTGTCGGCGTGATCCTGATGTTTCTCGAGACCATACGCGATCCGGTCAAGTTTGCCGCGGCGGCGCACGAGGCGGCGAGGCGCGGCAAACGCATCGTCGCGCTCAAGCTGGGCACCAGCGACGGCGGGCGCGCGCTGGTGCAGGCGCACACCGGCAGTCTTGCCGGCGAGGACAGTCTTTACGATGCCTACTTCAAGGCGCTGGGCATCGTGCGTGTGCGCGATCTGGATGAAATGCTCGAGACCGCGGTCATCCTCGCCGGCGCAAGCGCGCCGCCGCCCACGCGGCACACCGTCATTGTCACGCTCTCGGGCGGGGAGGCGGCGCTGCTCGCCGACATCGGTGAGGAGCTGGGGCTTGCCTTTGCGCCGCTCGCGCCCGAAACTCTCGCGGCGCTGCGCCCGGCCTATCCGCCGTACTCCACCGTCGGCAACCCCGTTGATGCCTGGGGCCTGGGTTTTAACGCCGAGCGCTTTCGCATCGTGCTCGGCGCCTTGCTGGCCGATCCGGCCATAGGCACCATCGGTTTTTCGGTTGACGCACCCGGGCGCGGCGGCTGCGACACGCCCTACGCCTGCATCATGGCCGAGGCCTGCGCGGAACATATGACCGACAAGCGCCTGGTATTTATCAATAACACCGCCGGCTCCGGCGTCAATCCCGATGTGCGCAAGATTCTGGATGCGGTGGGGATTCCGTATTTGTCCGGCATGCGCACCGCGCTTGCGGCAATACGCAATATGGTCGACCTGCCCGCCGCACCACCGGCCAGAATTGCAATGCCGGCATCCTCGCTGCAGGCCATTCCCGCCGACGAGCCGTCGCGCTTTAAGCTGCTTGGCGCCGCGGGCGTCGCCATGATCGACTCCGAGCATGCCGGGAGCGCCGCCGCCGCCGTGGCGGCGGCGGCGCGTATCGGCTACCCGGTGGTGATGAAAGGTATTGCCGACCACCTGCCGCACAAGAGCGACCTCGGGCTGGTAAGGCTCGGGCTTGCCGACGCGGCTGCGGTCACCGCCGCGTTTGCGGCGCTTGACGCCATACTCAAGGCAAATGCAAGGGGTGGATCGCCAGGGGAGATCGTCGTCGAGAAAACCGCCACCGAGGGCATCGAGCTGATTGTCGGCATACGCAACCAGAAGGGCTTTGGCAGCTTTGTCGTGGTTGGCCCGGGCGGTGTGCTGGTGGAAGTTACCGGCAAAGCCGCCGTGCGCATGGGGCCGGTGGACGAGGAAACGGCGCTTGCCATGCTCGATGAGACCGTGGCGGGCAAGCTGCTGCGCGGGGTGCGCGGCAAGGGGCCCTGGGACATCGGCGCCGCCGCGAAAGCCATCGCGGCTTTTTCGCGTTTTGGCGCCGCCCATATCGACAGCCTTGCAGAACTTGAAATCAACCCGCTCATTGTCGGTGCCAAAGGCCGTGGTGCAGTGGGGGTGGACGTCCTGCTGGAGCCATACAAAGAACAGGAAAAGGAGCAAACATGAGTTACGAGCAGCTGCTTTATGCGGTTGATGATCGCGTGGCGACCATTACCTTCAACCGACCCGAGCGCCACAACGCACTGAGTGTAATCCTGGTAGATGAAATCATCGCGGCAGTCGCGCAGGCGGATGCCGATCCGGAGGTGAGGGTGGTCATCATCACCGGCGCCGGCGGCAAGTCGTTTTCCTCGGGTTATGACATCAAGGAATCGGCGTTGAAGCCCAAGCGCACCATCGCCGACTGGCGTGTGCGCATGCAAAAGGACATCAAGTTCACGTACTCTGTCTGGGACTGCAGCAAGCCCGTTATCGCCCTCGTTGACGGATTTTGCCTCGCCGGCGGATTGGAGTTCGCCATGTGCTGCGACATGCGTTACTGTTCCGAGGGTTCGACTTTCGCCGCACTTGAGGCGCGTTTCTCCAATGGTATTGCAACGCTGATGATGCCCTGGTTGATCGGGCATAATGCGCGCCGGCTCATTTATACCGGCGACACCATCGATTCGGCCGAGGCGTACCGCCTCGGCTTGGTGGACAAGGTGTTTGCGAAAGAGGCCCTGCACGCGGAGGTGACTAAAATTGCCAAGCGCATGTCGCGCGTGTCCCTTGACTGCCTGATATTCAACAAGAAAGCGATCAACCAGACTTTCGAGACGATGGGGCTGCGCAACGCCATCCAGTATGGTTCTGAAGTGAGCGCCTTGATGGATTCGATCGGCTCCCCCGAGGCGGCGCAGTTCGATTCCATTCGCCGTGAAAAAGGCATGGGTGCGGCGCTGCAATGGCGCGCCCAGCAATTCGCGCCATATGAGTAGGCATTGGGCGATTGAAAAAAGGCTTCACGAGGCGCAGTAACGCGATATCGTCAAGGCTGGAAAAAAAGGGGGAATGCCGATGAAATGGTGCAGGATTGCGCGCGACAGTGGCCCGGCCTACGCGTTGGTCGAGGGAGAAGGGGCGGAGGCCGAGGTTACGATGCTGCGCCGCGCGCCCTTCGATGGTGTCGAGACCACCGGCACGCCGCGACCGCTTTCCGGCCTTACCCTGTTGCCGCCGGTGATGCCGCCGAATTTTTACGCCGCCGGCCTCAATTATGCCGCGCACATCGAGTGGGCCAGCAGCCGCCACGGCCTGCCGCTCAAGCTGCCGGCGCAGGCCGACATAGGCTATCGCTCCGCCAATGCGCTGGTGGGCAGTGGTGCAGCTGTCGTTGTCCCGAAAAATTCTCCCGGCCCGATCGAATTCGAGGGCGAACTCGTCGCGGTGGTTGGCAAAAAAGCCAAACACCTTACCGAGGCCAATGCGCTTGACTGCATCGCCGGCTACACCCTTGGCAACGACCTGAGCGAGCGCAGCTACCAGAAAAGCGACCGCACTTTGTGGCGCGCCAAGAATATCGACACCTTCAAGCCGATGGGGCCTTATGTGGTTGACGGCATCGACCCGATGGCGCTGACCATAGGCGTGCGCATCAACGGCAAAGTCGCCTCCGAATACAGCACGTCAAACATGCTGTTCAGCCTGCAGCACTACATCGCCCGCATGACCGAATTCGTCACGCTCTACCCGGGCGATGTCATCTGGCTCGGCTGCGACGGACCGACCGTGCCGGCACTGCAGCCGGACGACCTGGTGGAGGTGTACTGCGACGCGATCGGCGTGTTGTCCAACCGCGTGGTGCGCGAGAGGTGACTCTCCGGCGCGAAAGTTGCCGAGGCGGTCACTGCCTGAAATGCCGCAACTGTCGCGAACGGCACTAACGTAAGCGCCTTGCGCCCCGTTGTCGTCATCCCCGCGAAAGCGGGGATCCATGGGGTTGGGTTTGTGCCCAAACAACGAACCCCATGGATTCCGGGTTCCGCTACGCGGCCCCGGAAGGACGAGTGTTTCCTAAATAAGTGCCATTGGCTGCTGGCGCGAGTTTTCAGTGACTGATCCCCTGAAGCTTCAGCCTCTCATTTCGCGGTGATACACCGGAATGTCCATGCTGGGCGGGTGCTTGGGTACCTGGAAAAACAGGTCCGCCACCCAACCGCGGTGATAACTGCAATGGGTGATCACGTGCAGCGCGATGTCGCCGCGGCGCATGCTGCCCTTGTTGCCGCCGATCAGGGTGAAATCTACCGTCTCGTCGGCCTGCGCCTCGGTCAGCTTGTCCGCCCAGTCTATGTACCAGGCGTCGATCACCTGCTGCGCCTGCCATAAGGGTGCGAGCTCGGTGTGTATCTTGTGGCTGAGCGCGTGGATGCCGTGCTCGCGTCCTTCAAGATGGGCCTGCCAGATCAGGTGCACGACGTACTGGTGGTTGAGTGTGTTGACCATGTTCTTGAACAGGGTGGTGCGCTCCTTGACCGCCTCGCCCTCGGGCAGGGCGGCGACGGCGTCGAACATTTTCTTGTTCGCCCAGGCGTTGTAACGCGTGAGCATTTTAATTTGGGCTACCGCCGACATGGTGCCGCCTCCTTGCAGACATTGGGAAGCGGCATTGTAGGCGGCTTTGGCGGCCACGGGTGGCTGGAGCGCGGGCGCGGTTTCGCCTACACTGCCTGTTCTATTTTCCGCTCTCCCCAGCCCCCTCCCGGCCGGAGGGGGCGAGAAGTGCACTCATCCGCTGTTGCGTATGAGTGAATAATCAAACGCAAGGAGTGACGCATGCAACGACGCAAGCTGGGCAAAAGCGGGCTCGAAGTCTCGGCATTGGGCCTGGGTTGCATGGCCATGACCAATCTCTACGGCCCGGTGGACGAGGCCGAGGCCATCGCCACGGTGCGCGCGGCGCTCGATGCCGGCGCGGATTTTCTTGATACCGCCGACGCCTATGCCGATGGCAAGAACGAGGAATTGCTGCGCCGCGCCCTTGCCGACGGGTACCGTAAAAAAGCCGTGATCGCGACCAAGTTCGGCAACGTGCGCACCGCCGAGGGCAAGCCCGGCGCCAACGGCCGCCCCGAATACGTCATCGAAGCCTGCAACAAAAGCCTCGCGCGCCTGGGCGTGGAGGTGATCGACCTTTACTATCAGCATCGCGTCGACCCGGCCGTACCGATCGAGGACACGGTGGGGGCGATGGCCGGTCTGGTCAAGCAGGGCAAGGTGCGCTACCTCGGCCTGTCAGAGGCGGGCGCCGACACCATTCGCCGCGCCGCCGCCGTGCACCCCATTGCCGCGCTGCAGACCGAGTATTCGCTGTGGTGTCGTTTTGTCGAGGCCGACATCCTGCCGTTGTGCCGCGAACTGGGCATAGGTTTTGTGCCTTATTCACCGCTGGGGCGCGGCATGCTCACCGGCGCCATCGCCAGCCTGGCCGACCTTGGCGAGGCCGACCGGCGTCGCGACCACCCGCGTTTCCAGCAGGGCAATCTCGAGAGTAACGCCGCGCTGATCAAGCCCCTCACCGACATGGCCGGGGCCAAGGGCTGCACGCCTTCGCAACTGGCGCTTGCCTGGCTGCTGGCCCAGGGCAACGAGGTGGTGCCCATCCCCGGCACCAAGCGCCGCAGCCACCTCAAGGACAATCTTGCGGCGGTATCGGTGCAACTCAGCGGCGAAGAAGCCGCGTTGCTGTCGTGCGGCGTCGACGACTCGCAGGTGGCCGGGACGCGCTACCCGAAAGGGCAGATGGCGATGCTGGGCGTATAAGGGCGATGGCGGGAAAGCCAATACTGGCGCGGATTTTCAGGTATTGACCCAATCAGAAAAAGCAATTTAAAAGGAGTCGAACCATGCTTTACCTCATTTACCAGGAAGACGGTGCCAACGCCACGGCGATACGCGCGGCCAAAAAGGAAGAACACCTCGCCTACCTGGAAAAGCACAAGGACATCCTCGTGCTGGGCGGGGCGGCGCTGGCCGAAGACGGCATTGCGCGCACCGGCAGCATCCTGTTGCTCAACGTGCCTAACCTCGCCGCCGCCGAGGCTTTTTCGCAAAGCGAACCGTTTCGCGCTGCCGGCCTGTTCAAGCTGGTGAAAATAACGCGCATGCGGCGCGGCCAGTGGCACCCGGAAAACGCCCCCAAGACTGCCGAAGGGGCCTAGGCAAAGATGCAATCGGCGCGGCGCGGATACATTTTCCTTGCCGTGACGGTCTGTGGCTGGGGGCTCACATGGCCTATCAACAAGCTGATACTCCAGAGCATGTCGCCGTACTGGATGTCGGCCTTTCGCTCGGCCATCGCCACGGTGGTGCTGCTCGCAATTGCGCTGCCGCGCGGCCGCTTGCCGCTGCCCTCGCGCGCCGACATGCCGGTGGTGCTGAGCATCACGCTGCTGCACATGGTGGGCTTTGCCGTGCTTGCCTCGATAGGGCTGCAACTGGTGCCGGTCGGACGTTCGGTCGTGCTCGCCTACACCACGCCGTTGTGGGTCATGCCCGGTGCCGCGCTGTTTCTTGGCGAGCGCCTGACGCCGCGCCGCGTGCTGGGTGTCGTGCTGGGCATGCTCGGGCTGGCTTTCCTGTTCAACCCGTTCGCCTTCGACTGGGGTGACCGCAATGCCGTGCTGGGTCATGGCGCCTTGCTGCTCGCCGCGCTGTTGTGGGCGGCGAGCATCCTGCACAACCGCGGCCACGCCTGGCGTGCGACGCCCTTTCAACTGGTGCCCTGGGAGATGATGCTGGCGACGGTGCTGTTGTTGCTCATTGCCCTTGCCTCCGATTCCTGGCACGTCATCGCCTGGGACGCAAGGCTGGTGCTGCTGCTGGTGGTCTCAAGCGTGATCGGCACCGCCATTCCGTTTTGGACCATCGCGATGGCCGGCCGCAACCTGCCGGCCTTGAGCGTGTCCATGGGCCTGCTCGGGGCGCCCATCATCGGCGTCCTGGTGGCGATGATGGCGCTGGGTGAAATCCCGGATGCGGCGGTCTGGGTGGCGCTGGCGCTGGTCATAGGCGGCGTGGCGCTGGGCAGCAGCAGGGCGCGCAATGCCGGCGTGGTGTGAGGCGCGTCGCACCATGTCCGGGACCGTCCTTTTTGCTGGATTGATTCTGCATCGCCACGTGAAAATGGCTGGAAACGCCCGTCTGGTGCGAATGGTACTTACTTAAGCTCTTTCCATCCCCACAGTCGTCATCCCCGCGAAAGCGGGGATCCATGGGGTTGGGTTTGTACATGAGCGACGAACCCCATGGATTCCGGGTTCCGCTACGCGGCCCCGGAATGACGGGGTTGCTTAAGTAAGCGCCATTCCCGTCTGGCGCGGCTTTCCAGCCATTTCTTCTGTGCCGGGCCGGCGGTTTGGAATCCGCCGGTTTAGAATCCGCCTATGTGTGGACGCTACGTCAGCCCCGATACCGCCGCGATCGAGCGCGCCTTGCATGTCGGGCGCGACAACGGCAATGTGTTCGTGCGGCGTTTCAACGTGCTGCCGACAACCGATATTCCCGTCCTGCGCGGTGTGCCGGACCTGGACGGCTTTGACTTGTGCGAGGCGCGCTGGGGCTTTATCCCGTTCTGGTGGAAGCAGGACAAGCCGCCCTCGCACTGCTTTAACGCGCGCTCGGAGGAGGCGGCCGGCAAGCCGATGTGGCGCGATGCGTGGCGAAAATCGCGCTGCCTCATCCCGGCGGAGGGCTGGTACGAGTGGCAGGCGGCGCAAAAGCCCGATGCCCAAACCGGCGAGATCAAGCCCTATAAACAGCCGCATTTCATCAGCGCCCCCGACGGGCAATTGCTGGCCATGGCCGGCCTGCTGTCGATGTGGGCGCTGCCGGGTGAAGAGCCCAAGCTCACCTGCGCCATCATCACCCGCGCCGCCGCGCCCTCGGTTGCCGATGTCCACGACCGCATGCCGGTGATCCTGCCGGCATCGTCATTCGCAGCCTGGCTCGACCCCAAGCCGCAGTCCTCCGAGACGGTGGGCGCGTTGATAGCAGCGGCGCAACTGGATTTCAAGCATCATGCGGTCAGCACCCGGCTCAACAGCGCAAAAAACGACGAACAAAGCCTGCTTGAGCCGGTTTGAGGATTGAGTGTTTTGATAATCAAGAGGAGGTTCCATGCATAGTTTCGCCCGCATCCTTGCGCTTGCCCTGCTGGTTTCGGTCGCCGGTATTGGCGGTGCCGCCGCCGCCGACTTCCCGGTTCGCCCGGTCAAATGGGTGGTGCCATATCCGCCCGGCGGCACCACCGACGTGCTCGCCCGCATCGTCGCCCAGTGGCTGACCGAAAAAATGGGCCAGCCTTTTGTCATCGACAACAAGCCCGGCGGCGGCAATAACATCGGTGTGGATTTCGTCGTCAAGGCGCCTGCCGACGGCTACACCATGCTGCTGGTCAACCCGGCCAACGGCATCAACGCCACGCTGTACAAGAACCTGCCGTTCAATTTTGTCCGTGACATTGCGCCGGTGGCGGGGCTGGTGAAATCGCCGAACGTGATGGAGGTGACCAATAATTTTCCGGCCAAGACCGTGGCCGAGTTCATCGCCTACTGCAAGGCCAACCCCGGCAAGATCAACATGGCTTCTTCGGGCAGCGGCACCTCGGTGCACATGTCGGGCGAGCTGTTCAAGTCCATGACCGGCTGCGACATGCTGCATGTGCCGTTCAAGGGCGCCGGCCCGGCGCTGACCGAGCTCATCGCCGGCCAGGTGCATGTGCTGTTTGACAACCTGCCGTCTTCCATCGGCCATATCAAGGGCGGGCGCATTCGCGCGCTGGCCGTGACGTCGTTGGAGCCCGAGCCGTCGCTGCCGGGTATCCCGACGGTTGCCGCGACCGTGCCCGGCTACGAGGCCACGGCGTGGTTTGGCATCGGCATGCCCAAGGGCACGCCGGCCGACGTCATTGCCAGGGTCAACGCCGAGGTTAACCGCGCCCTCGCCGACCCTGGCATGCGGGCCAAGCTCGCCGAGCTCGGCGGCAGGCCAATCCCGGGGACGCCGGCAGACTTTGGCAAGGTCATCGTCGAAGAAATCAACAAATGGGAGAAGGTCGTCATCAGTTCGGGCGCCAAGGTCGAGTAATGGGCCGCCCTGCAGTCGATGGCGCCAAGCTGCAGGAGGCGGTTGAGTTCGCCGTCGCGCACGAAACGCCCTGGGGGCGCGACAACAGCGACAACTGGGGCATACACAACGCCGACCGGCCGCCGTGGAACACCTTGCTCGGTCCGGTGCATCCGCGCGGGCCTGTCTCCGGTGTGGTGCGTATTGCCGGACGCGAGGTCATTGCATGGGGGGAGCCCAAGCGCGCCGACCTGACTTTTTCGGTGGCCAAGACCTATCTCGCGCTGCTCGCCGGTGTGGCCTTTGACAGCGGCCTCCTGCCGGACCTCGATGAGCCCGTCTCTGCGAAGGTAAGCGGTGCCGGTTTCGATACCCCGCACAATCGCGCGGTCACCTGGCAACAGTTGTTGCAGCAGACCAGCGAGTGGGAGGGCGAGTGTTTCGGCGTGCCCGACCAGGTTGACCGCTACCGCCACCTGCAATACCAGCCGCCACGCGCCGGCGGGGTCAAGGGCGACGCACGTCCGCTGCAGGCGCCCGGCACGTTCTGGGAATACAACGACGTGCGCATCAACGCGCTGTCGCTCGCATTGCTGCACCTGTTCCGCCGGCCGCTGCCTGAGGTGTTCTGCGAAACCATCGCGCAACCGGTGGGCGCGAGTGACGACTGGCGCTGGGTGGGCTATGACAACAGCTGGGTCGAAATCGACGGCAAGCGCATGCAGTCGGTTCCCGGCGGCACCCACTGGGGCGGCGGCATTTCCATCGGTAGTGTCGACCAGGCCTTGATCGGCCAGATGTTGCTCGACGAGGGCCGCGTCGGTGACAGGCAGGTGCTGTCAAAAGAATGGGTGCGGCGCATGCAAACGCCCTGCGCCATCGCCCCGTGGTACGGCACTCTGGTCTGGCTCAACCGCCTGCGCGGCGTCTTCCCCAGCGCTTCGGCGGCGAGCTACTTTCTTATTGGCGCCGGGGCAAGCGTGACCTGGATAGACCCGGACCGCCGGATGGTGGCGGTGGTGCGCTGGATTGACGGTGCGCAAATAGACGGGTTCTGCCAGCGGGTAGTTGCGGCGGTGGCGCCGGCTATGGGCTAGCGAAGGGGCGACCTGCCTTCACTGGCTCTTTATATCCGCCTTTCTGATGATGGTAGTCCACTTAGTGTTTTCACGGCCGACATAATCCTGGAAACTGCCCAGCGACATCACTTGCGTCTGGGATCCCAGATCGGCGAAGCGCTTGACAGTGGTTGGGTCCTCAATCACCTGATTCAAGGCCGAATTGAGCCGTTCCACGACGGGCTTGGGTGTTCCGGCGGGCGCAAACAGGCCTGTCCATGTGACGGCTTCAAAGCCGCTGAATCCCGCCTCATCGAAAGTTGGCACTTCGGGAAGCATCGAAAAGCGACTGCGCGAAGTTACCGCAATCGCCTGCATGCGGCCGGCCTTGATCATCGGCAGCGCAACGGAAACTTGCTCAATACTGAAGTCGACCTCGCCGCTAAGCAGGGCGGCAATCACCGGCGCGTTACCTTTGTAGTGCACTGTGGTCCAGCGAATGCCGGCGAGGGACTGCAATAATTCGCTCGACAGGTGATTGGTGCTCCCGGAACCTCCGGAACCCATGTTCAGGTCGCGTCGTTTCGCCAGTTCGATGAACTCCTTCAGGGTTTTTACGCCCAAGGTCGGGCGAACCTGCAGAACCAGTGGTGTAAAGGCGAGAGCTCCAACGGCTTCGAATTCGCGCTTCCAGTCATAGTTGGCGCGGTTTGTAATGACTGGCATGAATAGCAACGGCCCGTTTGCACCGACGAAAATGGTATAGCCGTCCGGCTCGGCCTTCGCCACGTAGTCGGCGGCGATCAAGCCACCCGCTCCTGGTTTGTTTTCCACGACAAATGGCTGGCCGAGGATTTCCTGCAGGCGCACGGAGACTATGCGTGCTGATACATCGATATTGCCGCCGGCCGCGTACGGAATAATCAGCCGTACCGCCCGCTGTGGCCACTCTTGCGCCACGGCCGCTGTCGCGCACAGCCAAAGCATGGCGAGAGTCCCCAACGCTCTAAAAAATAATCGCATCGCGTCCTCCTTTATTTTCTGGAATTGTCATGGGCAAGACTGCTCCAAAACACCTACTTTGGTTTCCACTTGGTGCGATAGTCACCTTCGGCAACGTCACGACCGATGGTCGTTAGTAGTTGCCGCTCCTGCGCCGCCGTAGCTGTTGGCGGCGCGTGTATCACCGTGTTTTGCGTGCGCGTACGTATCCGAAATCTGTCGTCATGCACGACCCCGAGGGGGTTGCGTCCGGCCTGTACGGCTTCGATACCTTCGCGCAGATAATTACGGAACATGCTGACCCCGATGTCACTGGAAGCCAGATTTTCATAGGCGTGAATGTTTATCGGACCCTGACTTGTCATTGCGTCATAGTCACCCGGGTGTTGCTGCCGCTCGCTGTAGATCCGGTCATTGGCCTGTCCGAAGGCGCGAATGCGCTGATGCTGTTTGAGCGGGGCGCGTTTGTCATTCAGCAGCAGGTAGTAGCGCTTGGTGCAGGTGTCGTCCATTGGCACCGCCCAGATGACGGTAAACGGACCTTGCGATACTTCGGCCGTGTCCCCTTTCTGGTCATCGGGTGGGATGATATTGACATTGCCCAGCATGGCATCGACGATGCGTACCCAGACGTTCTCGCCGACGCGTCGCGTCGCGATGTAATGCGTTCCTGTTTCATTGGCGATGAATTCCATCTGCGGCAGAACGCCCATCTCACTGGAAAAGCCGCGCTGCGTGCCGCTTACCAGAACATGAAGAAAGGCGGTGTGGGCCGGATCCATCCCATTCTCCTGGATCTGCAGCCAGTTGCATTCCATGACGCCAGTGCGTTCCAGCGCGGGTTCCACGACGATATTCGGGTCGTCATATACGTCCAGCATGGGAAAGGCCGGCTTGCAATCGGGCGGCCCCATGTAGATAAAGATAAGGTCGTGGAAGATGTGAACGGGGTAGGCGCCCTGGAAGAGTTTGCCCGCATTGGAAAGCGGTGCGCCGGCCGGCGTCTCCAGAATCGTGCCGTCGGTGTCGTACGACCAACCGTGATAAAAGCAGCGGATTCCGCGCTCCCCGATGACGCCGAATTCGAGCGAGGCGCCGCGATGACTGCAGTGCAGGTCCAGTACGCCTATGCTGCCCCGTCCGTCTCGGAACACCACCAAGTCCTCGCCTAGGATGCGCACCCGCGTCGGTACGTCGCTCAATTCCTGCACGAATGAGACAGGTTGCCAGAATCGCCGCAAATACTCGCCGCAGGGGGTGCCCCGTCCGACGCGGGTCAGCAGGTCGTCGCTGCGGTGGCCGAGTGGGGACGAGTAGGCGCTGAACGGTTTGGAAATGAATTTGCTCATGAGCGATGTGACCTTACTGAAATGCCGTAGCGGCAGTGTAGGCCTGCGGCCGGCACGGACCCAAAACTTTCCGGTTCATTTGTTCCATAATGTGGACATGCCTAATGTTCCGGTATCCGAGGTCGGCGGCACCCAGAGCATACGCAGGGTGGCCACCATTCTGCGCATTCTCGCCGCCGGGCAGGACATTGGAGTACGGGTGACAGACATCGCCGAACAGGCGGAGCTCAACCGTTCGACGGTGCATCGAATGCTACGCGCTCTAGTGGAGGAGGATCTGGCGGAGCAGGTTGCTGCAACGCGCCGTTATGTGCTCGGACGCGAGGCTACTTTGCTGGGACTTGCCCGCCGTTCTGTGTTCCGAATTCGCGCCGTCGCCGATCCGTACTTGCATTCTCTGTGTTTGAAAAGCGGCGATTCGGTATTCCTGACCATACGCAGCGGGGCTGACTCCATCTGCGTCGACCGCAAGACCGGCACGCATCCCATCCAGTTACTTTCCGTTGAGATCGGTGTGCGACGCCCGCTGGGTGTCGGCGTGGGCGGACTTGTGTTGCTGGCCTTCCTTCCCGAGGCGGAAAGCGGCCAGTTTTTGCGCAAGAACGAAGCGCGGCTGGCAGCTCACGGTATCTCGCGCCATGTCATCGACGATCGCATCGCGGTAGCACGGAAAAAGGGTTATGCCTATACCGATGTCGGCGTGCTGCGCGGCACCCGTGCTGTTTCGCTGCCGGTGCTGAACACGGACGGCCGCGCAATTGCCGCCGTAACGGTCAGCAGTATGGCCGCGCGGCTAACACCAGCGCGCGTACTCGATGTGGTCAACCTGATGCGCGCGCAGGTGGAGGGCATAGCTCGCAGCCTCGGCAAGATCGAGAACTAACGGGTCATTGGATGCGATCAAGGGCGGAACGGATCGGGGTGTCGTCCTTTTTATTTGGCGATGCGGCTCAGGCCCGAAAGCCCTGGCGATTCCCTGCCCAGATCTATTTTGTCAATGACTGCGGCGCCGGTGCGGGGGTGGTGGCAACCGGGGGATGGCCTGCGATGGCCTGCAGGCGTTCGGCCAGGATTTGTCCATCGGCGTATTTGTCAAAGCTGTCCGTCATGGCATCGCCCAGCATGGAGAGGCGGTCCTGTGGCGATGGATGGGTCTTGAACAACAGGGCCACGCTGCTGTCGGTGGCGTTGCTGCGTCCTATTTTTTGCAATACGACGGGCAGGCCATAGGGGGAATAGCCGGCGCGCGTCGCCAGGACAACGCCGATGCGGTCGGCCTCAAACTCCGCATCCTTGTCGAGGCCCCTGGCGAGGGCTTCCGCGCCGTTACCAAGAAGATTCTGCGCCGCGGCATTGCCTATCCCGCCCTGCCTGATCTGCCCGGCAAGCAAGCCGCTGCCGGCGCCGACCATCTGGCTTTGCCGCAACACCTTGAGGTGATGTTGCATGATGATGTGGCCGATTTCATGGCCCAGCACGCCTGCGAGTTCGGCCTCACTGCCCAGCCTGTTGTACAAACCCCGGGTGACAAATACGTAGCCACCGGGCAATGCGAAGGCATTGATGTCGTCGCTGTCGAGAACGCCAAAGTACCAATTGAGATCGGCGCGGTCGGTCTGGCTGGCAAGCCAGCGGCCGACCTTGTTGACATAAGCCTGCAGCCTGTCGTCCCTGACCAATTGCACCGCACCCAGCAGGTTGCCGGCGAGTTGCCTCCCGATTTGGACCTCTTCTTCCTTCGAGGTGCTTCCAAAGAGCCCGCCGAGCGCCTGGGTGATGGAGGATGCCTGCGATGGGGTCGGTGTTGAAGGGGCGGAGGGCGCCTGCGGAATGGCTTTCTTGAGTATGTCAAGAAAGCCCTGCGCCGAGACCGTGCCAATGCATCCGGAGAGCACCATGGCGGCGAGGAGTTTTTTCATTGCCGGCCCCCGCCCTGGTTTTGTTGCGGGGTTGCGTTGGCTGCGGGAAGAAACGCGATATCGCGCTGTGCCAGCTTGCCCTCTTTGGCAAAGCCCTCGGCCGCCTGCTTCGATCCGGGCAAGGATTCGAGGCGCTTCAGTTCCTCGGCATTGAACTTGGCGGCCTTGAGCTGCGCTTCATCCAGCCCTCTTACACCCAGCACCGCGGTCACCTGGCCTGTGCCTTGCCTGCCCGTGAGCAAGCCGACCGAGCTTTTCACGTCGTTCATCGTCTCCGGGTTTGACGAGGGCGCGGGTATCAAATAGAAAAACAGTACCCAGCCTTGTTGTTTGCCCGTGGATATCTGCGCCCAGGAGGCCTGCTCCCCGATGACTTCAAAGCGCGTGTTCTTTGGAATCGTGGCGATGACACCGGCATCCCCCTTGGGGGCGGCGCGCAGGTTGAGCTCTTTTGACGCAAAGCGCACGTCGGCGGAGAACACCGGCCAGGCGAGGCACAGCGCGAGCAATGCCAGAGAGGATTTAGCGTTGAGGCTGGACATCATTTGACGTGCCTTCATTATCTCGCGCCTTGCGGGCCGTGGTCTTTCCCCGACCACTTTATTTCATGAAGCCGCTGGTCACCGCCACCTCGGCGCTGATGGCGTCGTTGTGCGCGTCATCGAGGGCGAGCAGGCGGCGCAGTTGCGGTGACAGGCGAGCCTGTACTTCGGCGCTGAGCAGGCGCTTCTGGTATTGCTGCTGCGGTTTGTCGCTGCGGCAGTAAAAACTGTGCAGCGCCGTGCGCGGTTTGGCGGTGAGGTTGGCTTCGCCGCCGTGCCATAGGTGTGCGTTCATCACCACCACCGTGCCGGCCTTGCCGGTGATTTTGATTTCATCACGGTGCGCTTCCGTGGGCCGGTCGGGCAGGCGCTTCAACAGGTGGGTGCCGGGCACCGCGCGGGTGGGGCCGTTCTCCAGCGTAAAGTCATCGAGCATCCAGATGCAATTGCACACCCAGTAGCCGCGCTCGTCGGGAATCCCCGCCATGTCGCAGTGCAGGGGCTGGCTGGTGCCGTTGTGCGGCAGTGCCATGCGCACGTTAAGGCTGGAGAGCTTGAAATCGGGGCCCAGCACCGCGCCCACCGCTTCAAGGATGTCGAGCATCGCCACGGCACGCTCGAATATCTCGCCCTTGTCGATGCAATTGGCGAGGCGCTTGGCGCCCGGTTCGTTCTTGAACTCGTGGCCGGCGCGATCACCCTCTTTTTCGTAGAGTTCGGCCACGCGCTGGCGCATTTCCGCCAGCATCTCCGCCGGCATGAAATCCGGAAATACGGCGTAGCCGTCCTTGGCTAGCTGCTGTCGTTGGTCTGTCGTGAATGTCATACCCCCCCCTCGTCGGTGCTTCAAGCTCTCATAACTCCGATGTCCCAAGGCTCGAATTTGCAAGAAATATGAGGCTGCGCATGGTTTGGGTAGCCTAGGCGGCCTGCTTGCCCTGCGCGTGCCGCTCGGTAAGCAGGTAAAGCACGTACTGGTTGAGGCTGACGCCCTGGGTCTTGGCGGCTTTGGCCATGTCCGCGTGCAAACGTTTCGGAACACGCATGAGAAACTTGCCGCTGT
>Ga0194061_1000604_pt1 | contig 21652 bp, 18 predicted proteins | sample SepL2221m_MetaG_FD_163423 | JGI IMG/M metagenome (GOLD analysis project Ga0194061, IMG submission 163423) | Anoxic zone freshwater microbial communities from boreal shield lake in IISD Experimental Lakes Area, Ontario, Canada - Sep2016-L224-21m | ecosystem: Environmental > Aquatic > Freshwater >... | reverse complement strand
ACCCACCACTTAAGAATATCGCCCCATTCTCCGGTTGGTATTTTTTTACCTATCGGCGTCCGTCCCTGCGGACTTCGGATTTTCGCGCCGACCGGGATTCCGCACGCCTTCCGCTCTCTCCCGGCCTTGAGGGGCTATACTCTGCATATAAGAACAGCTCGTTCCGCAGCCTAACAAGGAAAAAATGGCGCATGTCGAAACTTGTGGTTCGGAGATCAGGCAGGCTTATCATGGTCGTTCTTAACCGTCGCGCTTTCCTCGCAGCGAGCGCATCTAGCAGGTAGCGCCCACCGTTATGGCCGCAAATGAAGTCGTCGCGAAAAGCATGGACTGGATGACCATGTCGCTCGAGGCACGCAACTTGGCTTTCAATAACGTGGCCAATGTGGGAGCCGAATTCGTCCGGCAGAAAACCGAAGGCTGGGGCGCGGCATCGAAGGCCCTCCGCGCGCAACGCCCGCAGCACCTCGATCTGGCCTATGCTCAAGGAGATCGGACCAAATGGGACTTGTATCCCGCCGCCGATCCTCAAGCGCCGTGCTACGTTCACATTCATGGCGGTTATTGGCAGCGTGGCAGTAGGGAGATCTTTGCTTGTATGGCCGAGGGCCTGCTCGCGCGGGGTTGGTCGGCGGCGCTGCCCGGCTACACTCTGGCCCCAGACGCGAGCCTGACCCAGATCGCCAAAGAGCTGCGAACCGCGCTTGACTGGTTCGCCGCGCAGTCCGGCGGGCACGGTATTACGGGGCCGGTGATACTTTCAGGTTGGTCCGCAGGTGGGTCTCTAACCGCGACCCTTTTGGATCATCCCAGGGTGGCCGCGGGGTTGGCGATTTCCGGCATATTCGACCTCGCTCCGCTGCGCGACTCACCCCATGTCAACGATAAGGTCAAGCTGACCGAAGTCGAGATCGAAACACTCTCTCCCATGCGCTTGCCGGGCGTCAATAAGCCCCTTTCCATTGCCTATGGCACGGGCGAGTTGCCGGCGATGATCGCCAGCAGTCGATATTTCCATGCTTACCGGGCGCAGGCTAATCTCCCGGGCGACCTGATTCCGGTCATCAATACAAACCACTTCACGATTCTGGAAGAGCTCAGAGTTCCCGGCAGTCATCTGACACGCGCGATCCTGCAGCTGGCGAAGACCTAGGCCGCTTGCTGATCCACCTGCTCTGCCATGCCAAGAAATCGATTGGCGATACCCGGAGCTCAACGAAGTGATCCGCTGCCGAAAATCGCTACACTGAACCGAAGCCCACCGATCAAGGCGGACCTGCGCCCCGGCAGTCCTGATGCGGGTAGCGGTGCCGGATAGAGCACGCAGGCGTCATAGACGACGGTGAAGTGCGAGCTCATTCCATCAGTACCCAATGCAGAGTCCCTGCGCCTGGGATGCCAGCTCATCCAGGGCATTGACGACGCTCGGCGCCGATGCGCTTCTTGTTGATTACCAGCCGTCACGCCATCATCCTGAATTCAGTTGCCGTGGCGACCGGCCGAACTTGATTCTTTTCCCGCCTCATCTGGACAAAACCGTAGTTGGACATTGTCTTGCGAGTGCGCGACAAATTGCCCGACTTGCGCCCCGACATCCCGGCAGGACAGGCCGGCACGCGCCTGACTCGGGTAAATCATTTGCAGCATGGGTAGGCTCCTCAATAATCGGCCGGGCGATGCGCGTCCTGCATGCGGGAACGCAGGACATCGCACAACCCGGCCTTGGGGCTTTATCGGCACGCCGGCAAAACACTTTAGGCCGCAGGTTAATCGATTGGCGCCTGCCGGCAACGCCGCGTTCGCCAAAGGGTCCCAGCAGGCGTGTGTTTGTGCACCGCCCATACTCGACGATGTGCTGCGCGAGCAGGCGGCTGGCGCCGGAGTATGCGAATTGATCTTCAAGACCACCGAGGTCGAAGAGTTCTGCGCGGGCAGGGCCGGTACTGCCGTTGAATTGACGTTATTTTTCGCGCTGTTCGCGGCATTCGTTCATCCGTAAAGCACTAGACTGCTAGCCATGCAGCAATGTCGTTTATGGTGCCCTCAGTTTTTGCGCCACCGCGCCGTTAACAAGACAGGTTCTGCTGAATGCGGCCCTTACGGTTGCCTGCGAGGAATGACCATGACTGAAAAAAGCGTACCCCTGCTCCTGCTGATGGTGGCCGGTGCGATATTGGCGATGATTTTCACCATTTCAAGCCACGATGGGGTCGGTTTGGCCGCGCCGGCGCAATTTGCCGGCGAACTCAATGCCCTGCCCCCGAGTGCCGCCGGCCTGGCCGCAGCCAGCGAGTTGAACCAACCGGCCAAGGAAACCGCGCCCGCGGACGGCTACATCGGCGGGACACGGGCAACCGGGCGCGTTTCAGACATTTACCTCAAGCTCGACCAGGGCGTGTTCATAGCAATCGACCAGGCACCCGAATCCCTGCGCCGCAGCGCCGAGCGCTGGGTAGACGTGCAGTTCCCCGAACTCCTCGCCAACAGTACGGGCGCGGCACGGGCCTTCATCAGCAAGGCGCAGGCCAATATCGGCCCGGGCGATATCGTCGAAATAAAGTTCGCCCATAAAAGTAGCCGCGACTCGTCACAATTTTTCCCGGTAAAGGAAATCACCCGCGTCACCGAACTGGTCGCCGGGCGCGACGAAATGCTGGCCAAGGACTATGAGCGACGCATTCTCGCCCGCGGCGGCCAGGGCCGGGAGACGCAATTGATTGTGCGCTCGGGTGCGCAACCGGCCTGGCTGCCGCAACCGGTGCAGTCACCCATTGCGCTGCAACTGGGCGCGATCGCCGCGGCCCGGGCCGCACCCGGCACGGCACAGTGAGCGCCAATGCCGGCGCAGTGCGCCGCGCAGTCGGGAACCACAACCGTTTCGCACACCCCGGTCTGGCCGCTCGAGCAGACAGCTGACCAGCAATCGCGTCGTCATCGTCCGGTTAGACGATACCCAGCCCGCCATCGCGGCTTGGTACCGCTACTGCGGCCGCGGCGGCAGCCGCGCTCAACCACCTCCGCCGTCGGCAAATACACGCTAAAGATCGTGCCTTCGCCGGGCGTTCTGGCAAGTGTGAGGCACTGCGGCAAGGCAATGCGCGGAACAGGCAGGGATGGATCATTTTTTTTGCGCCCTGTTGCGACACTTATTCGAGCGTATGCGGACAGCCGACAAGGAATCCCTGGGCAAAATCGACGCCGGTCTGGCGCAACAGCGCCATCGTCTCCGGTGTCTCGACATGCTCGGCGATGGTGCGTATGCCCATGGCATGACATTTTCGGTTCAACGCATCGATCCGCGCCGCGGTCACCGGGTCGCGGCTCATGCGACCGATGAGGCCGCTGCGGATTTTTATGAAATCCGGCGCCACCTGCTTCAACAACTCCAGCGAGGCCGCTTCCGCGTCGTAAGAGGCCAGCGTGAAAGAGCAGCCGGCCGGTTTGATGCTGGCGGCAAACGCGCGCACCCGGTCGGTCAGCCGCAGGGCATCGCTGCACATGATCTCGAATGAAATGGCGGCACCGGCAATGCCGCCGGCCTCGATCTGCTTGACCACGAAGGGCGCAAAATTGTCGTCTTGCAGCGTATCGACCGACAGGTTGATGCTGCATCGGGGCGCCACGGCATCCGGATTGCTTCTGGACCTTGCGCGCAGCCAGCGCACGGTACGGTTGACCACCCAGCGGTCAAGATAAGGCATTAGCCGGTAGCACTCCAGGATCGGGATAAAGCTGCCGGGGGGCAGCATTTTTTCCTCTTCCTCCAGAAAACGCACCAGTATTTCCTGGTAGCCGGGCTCGGCCGCCCCGTCCGTCGCCGCCACCATCACGATGGGTTGGGCATACAGGACAAACTCCTCCTGCCGCAATGCCGCGATCAGCCGGTCGGCCGTTCCCTTTTGTTCGATTTGCTCGCGCATCATGCGTTGCGGTCTTTGGATGAAATGGTTTCGGTTTGAAGTTGCCGCCTGGGTGATCAGTTTTCCAGAGCCAACGCTTCCGCGGTCAGCCTGACGACATCGTCCTCGGTGATCTCGAGGCAGCGCAGCACCGCCGGACCGGTAACCGGCCACAACGCGTCCACCGCGGCTTCGCCCTCCTGTGACAGCGTATCGATGCGCTCGGCCAGCACACCCAGTGCCACCAGCACGCTGCTGCCGCCCAGCGGCCCGTCCTTGGCCAGCATGTGCGCGTTATGATGGTGCTGTATCGCCTGGCACAGCTTGGCGGACAGGTACCAGCCGGTGGCCATATGAAAACCGACCAACGCATGATTGACACCGTAGCGCTCCTCCTCGACTTCAAGCAGCGTGCGGCCCGGTGCCAGGGCGTTTGCGCCGAGCAAGTCCGCGTAGTCGGCATAGCGCGACGCCATCAGCGGCATGCCGCAGTCGCGGAACAGGCCAAAGGTATACGCCTCGTCCCTGTCGGCACAGCGCAGCGTGCGCGCCAGCTGCGCGGTAAGGGCCGCGACACGCGCCGCATTGCTCCAGAAATCCTCCATCGCTTCACTGTTCGATACGGCGAATACCTGCTGCAGCAGCAAACCGGTCACCAGCCTGGCGACGTTCTGCAACCCGAGCAGTGCCAGCGCCTGTTGTATCGACGTTGCTTTGCGGCCAAGGCCGTAGAACGGCGAGTTCACCGTTTTGAGCATCGATGCGGCGAGGCTCATGTCGCTGCTCAGCATCTTGCCGATGGCGGCGAAGTCCGGTTCATCCTCGCGCATGTCGCGCAGCAGGCGCGTCAGGATCGCCGGACAGGGCGGAATGCCGATGTCGATGACGATCTGCCTCGCCTCTTCGTCAATTTGGGCGCTGGAGGGTTTTTCGGCATCAATCAGGTTTTCACTCATATCCATCGGCATATCCTCAGACCGTGTCACCCCTCTTATCGGCAGGCGGCCGTGCAGACTTGAACCAGCATGCGCAGCCGCGGACCCGGCGTAGTTCCTGCTACCGCCTGGCAATTGCGCCGGCTGCAGCGCCGGCCAGGCCGGTTCGATGTCAGCGGCAGCGACTCCCGGCCCGGCGCATGCCCCGGTCAAGTTACCGGCATGGTTTGCCAATAAGCCCATATAAACAATGCCCCGCCATCCGCCGCCAGCCTTGCTTGCCGGCCGCGCCGGCCGGCCGCAAAAAGAAATTTCAAACGGCCCTCAGGTTTGCAGACACCGTGTCGTTAACTGTCCAGAGAGTGGCGGCAATCCGGATTGGCCGGGGCGCAAGGTTTCGCACATTCCGCAGAGACTCCTGGAGTGAGGCATGACACAACCCAGTCCCAAGATCCTGATAGTTGATGATTCCGAGGATGACGTCTGCCTGCTGAGCGGCCAGATCAGGCGGATCGAGGCCGACTGCGAGTTTCTCCGGGTTGATAACGCCCTGCACATGCGCGCGGCCCTGGCATTGCAGGACTGGGACCTGGTCATCTCCGACCACGCCATGCCGGGCTTCGATTCTGTCGAAGCACTGCGCATATTGCGCGAGAACGACGAGGGCACGCCCTTCATCATCTACTCGGGCAACCTCGCGCGGGGAATGGGAATTTCGGCGATGGAGAACGGCGCTCATGACTTCCTCTCCAAGAACGATCCGGAGCGCATGCTGCCGGTGATCAAGCGCGAACTGGAACACGCGAAACTGCGGCGCGACAAAGTCGCCGCCGAAAAATCGGTTAGCAAACTTGCCAACTATGACGAGCTGACCGACCTGCCCAACCGCAACCTGTTTTGCCAACAGCTCGACCGGCGCCTGGCGAGCACGGACAATTCGACGCCAAGCGGCGTGCTGCTGTACATCGACCTTGACCGCTTCATGCGCATCAACGACTCTTTTGGCTATTCGACCGGCGACGGCCTGATACGCCAGGTCGCCGCGCGCCTGCAGGCTTGCATGAGCCGTACCGACCTTGTTTCGCGCATAGGCCAGGATGAATTTGCCGTATTCGCCAGCCACATTGACGACCCCACCGCCGTGGCGGCGCTGGCAGAACGCGTGATGCAGCGTTTTTCCCCCGCTTTTGTGCAAAACGCCCAGGAATTCTTCATTACGGTGAGCATTGGCGTCAGCCTCAATCCGCAACACGGCGCCGATGCGCAGACACTGCTGAAGAACGCCGAGAGCGCGATGTTTGCCGTCAAGAAGCAGGGCCGCAACCAGTTCCAGCTGTACAAGCAGGAACTCAACCACACTTCGTCGCAACGCCTGCGGCTCGAAAACGACCTGCGTCACGCGATTCAGCGGAACCAGCTCTTTCTGGCCTACCAGCCGATCATCGACATGAAAAGACGGCGCATCGTCAGCGCCGAGGCGCTGATCCGCTGGCGACATCCGGAACTGGGCATCATTCCGCCGGACAGCTTCATCCCGCTGGCCGATGAAACCGGCCTGATCCACAGCATTGGCGAATGGGTGGCGCGCAAAGCCTGCGAACAGCTGCGCGTCTGGCAGGACCTGGGCCATGACGGGCTGTCGGTGGCGGTTAACGTCTCGGCGGCGCAGTTCAAGCAGGACGGCCTGGTTGCCGGCATCGAGCACATCCTGCGTGAAACCGGGATCGACGCGCACCATCTCGAACTGGAGATCACCGAGACCGTCGCCATGCAAAGCGCCGACGCCACGATCCAGACCCTGCGGCGCTTCAAGAACATGGGCATCGGCATCTCCATCGACGACTTCGGCACCGGCTACTCTTCGCTGTCCTACCTCAAGCGCTTTCCGATCGATACGCTCAAGATCGACCGCTCGTTCGTGCGCGACATCTCGGTCGATTCGGACGATGCCGCCATCGTGCAGGCGATCAATTCACTGGGCAAGACGCTCAAACTGCGCCTGGTCGCGGAGGGGGTCGAGACGCGCGAGCAGTTTGACTACCTGTGCCAACAGGGCTGCGACAGGATGCAGGGCTACTACTTCAGCAAGCCGGTGGATGCGGCCGAATTCCTCGTCCTGCTCGAGCGGACCCCGCGCAAACTCTCCGCGCCGGCCAAGGTGGTCAATATGCACGACTGGTCGGCCGTCGGCAGCGTTGCCTGAGGGCAATCCGGCCTGCGGCCGGTCCGGCGCGCCCTGTTCAGGGCAGCGTGAAGTAAATTGAGGTGCCCCCCTGCGGCGTCGATTCGGCCCAGCAGTCGCCACCGTGGCGCAACACAATGCGCCTCGCCGTGGCAAGACCGATGCCCCTGCCGGCAAAGTCCTTTTCCGGGTGCATGCGCTGGAATGCGCCGAACAGCTTGCCGGCGAACTGCATGTCAAATCCGGCGCCGTTGTCACGCACGAATAGGGCGCGCGCCTTTGGTGTGTCGGCCATGCCAAACTCGATATGCGCGTGCTCCGACCGGGCGGTGAATTTCCAGGCGTTGCCCAGCAGGTTTCCCAGCAGGATGCGCACCAGGCCGGCGTCGGCGTTGGCCAGCACGCCCTCCTTCACCCGCCAGCTGACGCGACGCAGCGGTTCGGCCCCGGCATGCCGGGTGAGCATTGCCCCGGCGATTTCCGAAAGGTTGACCTCGCGGCGGGCGATATCGGCCTGTGCGACCCGCGCCAGCATCGCCAGATCGTCGATGAGCCCGGCCATGCGTGCGACCTGCGAACACACCCGTTCCAGGCAAGCGACACCCTCCGCGTCAAGCTGTTGCGCTTTTGACTCGACCAGCATGCGGCTGAATCCGTCGATGGCGCGCAGCGGCGCACGCAGGTCGTGCGACACCGAATACAAGAAGGACTGAAGTTCGCCCGCAACCTGCTCCAGTCGCGCGTCAAGGCCTGCCACGCGCCGCTCGAGCCCGCGATTGGCCTCCTCAAGGGCGAAAATGCGTTCGGCATCGGGGGCGGCCTGCACCATCACCCCGGCACGGACACGCGCATGGACAGCACCGTGCACAACGGCCGCAGGTTTGGAAAGGTTTGATCGCATGCCAGGTCCCCTTTTTTCGCCCGATCAACGCCCCGCAGCGGCCTACCGCGCAGGACCAGCCGCATGCCCAGGGCAAAACTATCGCGATACGCGACGCCCGCCATGTCCACCACCAGCTCGCCGGCGCCCGCCTACCCCAGCGGTCCCTCTCAGGCCTGTTTGAAATGGCGGTGGCTGATGAAATAAAAGCGGCCTGAGCGCCGCAGCCGCGCCTTGTTGATCACTGTGCTGGTATCGATGTTCATTTCGTTTCTCCCGGCTTTTTTATATTAAACACGGTTGGTCCGCACGCCCGACAACGCCAGCCGCTCAAACACCCGCCGCGCCAAGTCGCGCAAGGGCACCGTCTCATCCACTGCGCCCACGGCAATCGCCTCCTTGGGCATGCCGAAAACAACGCAACTCGCCTCGTCCTGGGCAAAGTTGTAGGAGCCGGCGCGCTTCATTTCGAGCATCGCGGTGGCGCCGTCCTTGCCCATGCCGGTCAGCATGATGCCGATGGCGTTGGAGCCGACGCATTCGGCCGCCGACAGGAACAGCACCTCGACCGAGGGCCGGTGGCGGTTGACCACGGGCGCATCCGAAAGCGCCACCATGTAATTGGCACCGCTTTTGCGCACTGCCATGTGCAGCGCGCCGGGGGCGATATAGGCGTGACCGGGCAGCACCCGTTCGCCCTGTACCGCCTCGGAAACCGTCATGCGGCACAGCGAATCGAGACGCTCGGCAAAAGAGCGCGTGAACCCGGGAGGCATATGCTGGGTAACCAGCACCGCCGGCGAATCGGCCGGCAGCTCGACGAGGAAGTCCTTCAGCGCCTCGGTCCCGCCGGTGGAAGCGCCGATGATGATGAGTTTTTCGGTAGAGCCGCGGTTGCCCAGCGACGGCAGCACGCGCTTTGGCGCCGCGTCTGTCGCCGCCACGAACGCCGCCGGGCGTTTGATACGCGCCTGCGCCGCGGCGCGTATCTTGTCGGTGATTTCATAGGCATATTCCTTCATGCCGCCGACAATGTCCATCTTCGGCTTGGCGACAAAGTCGACCGCGCCCAGCTCCAGCGAGCGCAGCGCGATTTCCGAGCCCTTTTCGGTCAGCGTCGAGACCATCACCACGGGCATCGGCCGCAGGCGCATCAGCTTTTCAAGAAAGTCGAGGCCGTCCATTTTCGGCATCTCGACATCGAGGGTCAGCACATCGGGCTCGAGGTTGCGTATCATTTCGCGCGCCACCAGCGGATCGGGCGCCGCACCGACGGCCTGCATGTCCGGCTGGCTGTCGATGATCTCGGTCAGCACCTTGCGGATCAGCGCCGAATCGTCAACTATCAAAACCCTGATTTTTTTCATGTCGTATCCCGTTTTACGTTGCAACCACGGCGCCCTTAACCGAACAATTCCACTTCCCCGCCGATACTGGTTTTCTTGAGACGCAAGCCGTAGTCTTTTTCGCGTTCGAAAATCGTGTTGTTGTTGACAGTGCGCAATTTCTTTACCAGCACCCTGCCGGTTTTCGGGAAGTAATACACTTTGCGCGGAAAAACATCGACCAGGTCGCGCGCGGCGATGTGGATTCTTTCGGTCGCCAGAAATCGCAGCACGAATTCGGCGTTGCGCTCGCCGACATTGGCCACGGTCAGTCCGGGCAGCACGTTGCCGCCGCCGAAGACCTTGGCTTCGAGGTTCTCGCGCCGCGCCCCCATCTTGGTGAGGTCGTTGATGAGGATTTCCATGGCATAGGTGCCGTAGCGCGCCGAACCGCTGGCGTGGCTGCTTTCATCAACCCGGCTGTCCGGCAGCATGAAGTGATTCATGCCGCCGATGCCGCTTTGCTGGTCGCGAATGCAGGCGGCGACACAGGAACCGAGCACCGTGACCAGGAGCATGTCCTTGCCGGTGACAAAATACTCCCCCGGCAGCACCTTGGCCGCCTCCGTGTCGAAGTTGCGGTCGAAGTACAGGTTGGTCGCCAGCGCCTCATGGTAGTCATCTACCATGCGGCCCCTGCCCCTTTGCGGCCAGCTCGTAGATGGTCTTTCCGCGCAGCTTGAACAAGTGGGCGGAGTGGAAAAAACTCTCCGAGTGCCCGGCAAACAGCAGGCCGTCGCTCTTTAGCAGCGGCGCGAATTTTTCCAGGATCTGGCGCTGCGTGTCCTTGTCAAAGTAAATCATCACATTGCGGCACATGATCACATCGAACGGTCCGCGTATCGGCCATTTCGCATCGAGCAGGTTCTGCTGGCGGAAGGTGATCAGCTTGCGCAGTTCCGGGCGCACCTTGACACTGCCGGCATTCCCGCCGCTGCCGCGCAGGAAAAACCGCTTTGCGCGTTCCGGCGCGATGGCTTCGATGCGTTCCATGTCGTAAACCCCGGCATCGGCCTTGGCAAGGACGTTGGTATCAAGGTCGGTGGCAAGGATGCGCACATTGGCGGCGTCGTCCTTCAAGGCCTCGATTGCGGTCATGGCTATGGTGTAAGGTTCCTCGCCGGTCGATGCGGCGCAGCACCAGACGGTAAGCGGCGCCCGGCTCGCCCGCCAGCGCTGCGCCAGGTGTTCGCCGAGAATGGGAAAGTGATGCGCCTCGCGGTAAAAGGAGGTCAGGTTGGTGGTAAGCGAATTGGTGAACGCCTGCCATTCCGCCTTGTCGGCGGTTTCCAGGATCTGCAGGTAATCGCAAAACCGCGTCAGCCCCTTTTCCCGCAGGCGCCGCGACAAGCGGCTGTAGACCATGTCCTGCTTGTTCGCCGAAAGCGAAATACCGGCGTGTTCGTAAATCAGTTTCCTCACCTGCTCGAAATCGCGCGCGGTAAATTCATACTCGCGCGTCTTGTATTCCGCTGGATCGGTCGCTTGCGCGTTGCCTGCAATGCCCATGACGGTTGCCTGTTTTCTGACTGATGACTGATTTTCCCGGAAGCCCTCCCCGGGTACGAATGGCGCTTACTTAAACTTACCCACCCCTCCCAACAATCGTCATCCCCGCGAAAGCGGGAATGACGGAAGCTACTGTGTTTTCCTTGAGTAAGCGCCATTCCTCCCCGGCTACGGCTTTGCGCCCGTCTCCGGGCTGCATCTAGGCGACGATATGTTCGGTCAGCCCGTTGCGATTACCGATTTCGGCAACCCGGTTGGCGGCGTTCTTTCCCTGCAACACCTGCTCCCGCGCGAGGGCCAGCAATTCAGCCGCCGCCGCCCTGGCGTTTTGCGCCAATTCGTAGGTCTCGTTGACGTCCGGATGGAAACCTTCCCGCCGGCTTATGCCCGCCTGCAGCACGATGCCCTTGATCGCGTCGGCAAGGGACAGCAGGTCGCCCGACTGTTCGCGCGCCTGGCGCGTGATCTCTGTGTGCGCGGCGGCAATCTCGCGTGAGAGGGCGTTGATCTGCGCCACCATCAGCCGCGTATTGGCGACCACCCTGTCGGTGTGCTCGGCGCGCGCAGTCACGCCGCGCGCATATTCGCGCGCATGTTCGCGCTGCGCGGTCTCGAAATCGCAAAAATAGACGTTGCCGTTCACTTCGGTCAATGCATGCATGCTGGTCTCCTTTTATTCATATCCGCCGCAGACGCAACCGGCGACGGCCCGGCCTCTTCGACGCATTGCCGCTGCCGGTTTCAATATTGGACGAATTCGAGCATGAACATCACCATCAGCGCCGTGGTGATCAATCCCTTGATGGTGAAACCGATAAGGACACCGACACCGAAGGTCTTGAGGTTTCCCGCCCCCCCGTCGGCGAGCGGGCGATCCATTGGCGCTTGAAGTCTGTTCATGTTCAATCCCGTTGCTGGTGATAAATCCTGAAAATTGCGGTAACGCTAGGCGGCCTTCTTTTCCTTGTGCGCGGGGGCGGCCGCACGCGGCACCGGGGCACGGGCCGCCGGGGCGCGCTGCACCACCGCGCTCTCGTCCAGGCGGAAGGTGCCCACCGCACCGCTCAGGGTCTCGGCCTGCTCCTGCATCGACTCGGCCGCCGCTGCAGCCTCCTCGACCAGCGCCGCGTTCTGCTGCGTCACCTGGTCCATTTGCGTGATCGCCTGGTTCACCTGCTCGATGCCCGCACTCTGCTCCTGGCTCGCCGCCGTGATCTCGGCCATGATGTCGGTCACCCGCTTGATCGAACCGACGATCTCCTCCATCGTCTTGCCCGCCTGGTCCACCAGCTTGGTGCCCGAATCGACCTTCTCCACCGAGTCGCCTATCAGCGTCTTGATTTCCTTGGCCGCAGCCGCACTCCTTTGCGCCAGGTTGCGCACCTCGGAGGCCACCACCGCAAAGCCCCGACCCTGCTCGCCGGCGCGCGCCGCCTCGACCGCCGCGTTGAGCGCGAGGATGTTGGTCTGGAAGGCGATGCCGTCGATGACGCTGATGATGTCGACGATCTTCTTGGACGCTTCGTTGATCGAGCCCATGGTATCGACCACCTGCCCGACCACCTGCCCGCCCTTGACCGCCACCTCGGAAGCCGATGCCGCAAGCTGGTTCGCCTGCTTGGCGTTCTCGGCGTTTTGCTTGACCGTGCTGGTGAGCTCTTCCATGCTCGAGGCCGTCTCCTCCAGGCTGGAGGCCTGCTCCTCGGTGCGCTGCGACAGGTCGGTGTTGCCCTGGGCGATCTCCTTGGAGGCGGTGGTGATCGACTCGGTCGCCTCCTTGATCTGCGTGATGATCGTGGTCAGCTGCTCCACCGTCTGGTTCGAATCGTCCTTCAACTGGCCGAAGGTGCCCTTGTATTCGTTGGTAATTTTTTCCGTCAGGTCGCCCTTGGCCAGGGCGCCGAGCACCCGTACCACTTCGTTCAAGCCGACCGAGCTCGTTTGCATCAGCTCATTGATGCCCTCACCGAGCGCCTTGAAGAAGCCCTCCTTGCCCGTCAGTTCCATGCGCTGGGTAAAGTCACCGTCCACCGCCGCCCGCACCAGCCCGCCAACTTCACGTTCAACCGCCACCTCTTCAGTGCGGTCCTTCCACTCCACCACGGTGCCAACGCGCACACCCTTGGCATCAACAATCGGATTGGCCACCAGCGCAAAGGTCAGCCCCCCGACCACGATTTCGGTCTTGTAGGTGCTGCGCAGGTTGGCCAGCATGTTCCTCTGGTGCGACGGGTTCTTGTGGAAGATGTCGATGTTGGCGCCAATCAGACGGCGCGCATCGAACTGCGGCAATACTTTGCGCAGGTCGTTTTCGTTCCTGGACATCATCTCGGTGACCGAATCGTTCATGTAGGCGATTTCGCAATCGGCGTTGGCGATCATCACGTTGGTCGAGCACTTATCCAGCGCGTTCTTGATGCGCAGGTTCTCGGCCGCGGCCGACAGCTCCTTCTCACGCGCGGCAAGCGCCGCGGTGGCGTCATTCCATTCGACCACCGTGCCCAGGCGCACGCCATTGGCGTCATTCACCGGGTTGACGATCAGGTCAAATATGCGCCCACCCACCTTCAGTTGCGTCTCGTGCGTGCCCGCCAACTTGGCCAGCATGCCGCGCTGGTAGGCCGGGTTCTTGTGGAAGCTGTCGATGTTGGTGCCGATCACCTTCGCCGCGCTGAACGCCGGCAGGTCCTTGCGAATGTCCGCCTCCGCATCGTTGAGCATCTTGTCCAGGGACTTGTTCGCATAGACGATGTTGTAGTCGACATCGGCCATCATCACGTTGGTCGCCGCCACATCCAGCGCACCCTTGATGCGCAGGCTGCGCGATACGTCCGCCTTCACCCCGTCTATCGCCTCGGTGATCTTCGCCTTCAACCCGGGCAGACGGTCCATGTCCACCGACAGGTCGCCCTTGCCGTAACGCGTCACCACATCAACAATCTTCATCTTCACCGCAATATGCGAGGCCACCAGGTCGTTGATCCCCTGCGCAATCCCCTGAAACGCCTCGGGAAAATCGTCAACCGCGATAAACTGGTCTATCGCCCCGGCCTCGTGCTGCTCGCTCATCATCGAGAGCGCCTCGGCCAGCTTCTTCACCTGCGCCGCGCCGCCGCCCGCACCGGCCGACACCTTGCCCCTGGCCTTGGGGGCGACGCCTTTTTGCCGCGCCGCTTTTATCATGGTGGCGGCCATCACACCATAGACCTCGGTCCAGGCGGCGCGCACTTCGGCGGTGAATCCCGCGCCCAGGCCCTTGCCCAGCGTCCACAGCAGCGCCTCGCCAACCGTGGCGTAATGTTTCTCGCTGACGCCGTAATCATTGTGCCGGGTGCCGAGTTTTTCGAGCACCGGCAGGAGCTTTGGCACATTGTTGAGCATGCCCACAGCCGCGGCGATCATGCTCATCAGCTTGGCGCCCTGCTCGGTCATGTCACCCTTGAACAGTTTGCGCAGTTTCGGATCCAGTTCAAACAGGCGCTGGTAGAATATCTGCGCCGCCTGCGTCGCGATCGGCTTGACCTTGGCGAAGCTCTCTTGCACCAGCTTGATTTGTTTCGTATCCATCGCATTCTCCTGTTGTGAACTACTGCGTCGCGGGTTATGGGTGATGAAGGGCTCCCGCCGCTTCATCACCCGCACCCTGTATTGCCTTGCGTTACACCTTACATACGGGGCCGGTTAAAACTCGTCCCACTCCGCGCCGTTGGTTCCGGTCTTGACCTTGGATGCAGCCGGCGCTTTGGCTGGTGCCGGTACCGCTGCCGGCCGCGCGGCCGCCCTGGCCGGTGACTTGACACTGCTCAGGCGCTCGACGTTGGCCGGGCGGCTGGGGCCGCGGCGTTCGGCCGGTGCTGCGGCACGGGCCGCCGGGGCGCGCTGCACCACCGCGCTCTCGTCCAGGCGGAAGGTGCCCACCGCACCGCTCAGGGTCTCGGCCTGCTCCTGCATCGACTCGGCCGCCGCTGCAGCCTCCTCGACCAGCGCCGCGTTCTGCTGCGTCACCTGGTCCATTTGCGTGATCGCCTGGTTCACCTGCTCGATGCCCGCACTCTGCTCCTGGCTCGCCGCCGTGATCTCGGCCATGATGTCGGTCACCCGCTTGATCGAACCGACGATCTCCTCCATCGTCTTGCCCGCCTGGTCCACCAGCTTGGTGCCCGAATCGACCTTCTCCACCGAGTCGCCTATCAGCGTCTTGATTTCCTTGGCCGCAGCCGCACTCCTTTGCGCCAGGTTGCGCACCTCGGAGGCCACCACCGCAAAGCCCCGACCCTGCTCGCCGGCGCGCGCCGCCTCGACCGCCGCGTTGAGCGCGAGGATGTTGGTCTGGAAGGCGATGCCGTCGATGACGCTGATGATGTCGACGATCTTCTTGGACGCTTCGTTGATCGAGCCCATGGTATCGACCACCTGCCCGACCACCTGCCCGCCCTTGACCGCCACCTCGGAAGCCGATGCCGCAAGCTGGTTCGCCTGCTTGGCGTTCTCGGCGTTTTGCTTGACCGTGCTGGTGAGCTCTTCCATGCTCGAGGCCGTCTCCTCCAGGCTGGAGGCCTGCTCCTCGGTGCGCTGCGACAGGTCGGTGTTGCCCTGGGCGATCTCCTTGGAGGCGGTGGTGATCGACTCGGTCGCCTCCTTGATCTGCGTGATGATCGTGGTCAGCTGCTCCACCGTCTGGTTCGAATCGTCCTTCAACTGGCCGAAGGTGCCCTTGTATTCGTTGGTAATTTTTTCCGTCAGGTCGCCCTTGGCCAGGGCGCCGAGCACCCGTACCACTTCGTTCAAGCCGACCGAGCTCGTTTGCATCAGCTCATTGATGCCCTCACCGAGCGCCTTGAAGAAGCCCTCCTTGCCCGTCAGTTCCATGCGCTGGGTAAAGTCACCGTCCACCGCCGCCCGCACCAGCCCGCCAACTTCACGTTCAACCGCCACCTCTTCAGTGCGGTCCTTCCACTCCACCACGGTGCCAACGCGCACACCCTTGGCATCAACAATCGGATTGGCCACCAGCGCAAAGGTCAGCCCCCCGACCACGATTTCGGTCTTGTAGGTGCTGCGCAGGTTGGCCAGCATGTTCCTCTGGTGCGACGGGTTCTTGTGGAAGATGTCGATGTTGGCGCCAATCAGACGGCGCGCATCGAACTGCGGCAATACTTTGCGCAGGTCGTTTTCGTTCCTGGACATCATCTCGGTGACCGAATCGTTCATGTAGGCGATTTCGCAATCGGCGTTGGCGATCATCACGTTGGTCGAGCACTTATCCAGCGCGTTCTTGATGCGCAGGTTCTCGGCCGCGGCCGACAGCTCCTTCTCACGCGCGGCAAGCGCCGCGGTGGCGTCATTCCATTCGACCACCGTGCCCAGGCGCACGCCATTGGCGTCATTCACCGGGTTGACGATCAGGTCAAATATGCGCCCACCCACCTTCAGTTGCGTCTCGTGCGTGCCCGCCAACTTGGCCAGCATGCCGCGCTGGTAGGCCGGGTTCTTGTGGAAGCTGTCGATGTTGGTGCCGATCACCTTCGCCGCGCTGAACGCCGGCAGGTCCTTGCGAATGTCCGCCTCCGCATCGTTGAGCATCTTGTCCAGGGACTTGTTCGCATAGACGATGTTGTAGTCGACATCGGCCATCATCACGTTGGTCGCCGCCACATCCAGCGCACCCTTGATGCGCAGGCTGCGCGATACGTCCGCCTTCACCCCGTCTATCGCCTCGGTGATCTTCGCCTTCAACCCGGGCAGACGGTCCATGTCCACCGACAGGTCGCCCTTGCCGTAACGCGTCACCACATCAACAATCTTCATCTTCACCGCAATATGCGAGGCCACCAGGTCGTTGATCCCCTGCGCAATCCCCTGAAACGCCTCGGGAAAATCGTCAACCGCGATAAACTGGTCTATCGCCCCGGCCTCGTGCTGCTCGCTCATCATCGAGAGCGCCTCGGCCAGCTTCTTCACCTGCGCCGCGCAATTGCCCGCGCCGGCCGGTACCTTGCTCTTTGTTGCAGCTTTCATGCTTATCTCCTGGTGTCTGTTAAAAATGACGTTCTGTTCGGAATATTGCGGACGGTATGCGCTTGACTGGCTCTTCTAGTGCAGGGCGGTGCTGTCGATCAGGCCCATGTCCTTGCTTGACATCAGTTTCTCGATGTCCATCAGGATGAGCATGCGTTCATCGACCGTCCCCAAGCCGATGATGTAATCCGTATCCAGGTGCGCGGCGAAATCCGGCGCCGGCTTGACCTGCTCGGCCGATAGCGTGATCACGTCGGACACGCCGTCAACGACGATCCCCATCACGCGCGATGCGACGTTTAGGATGATCACCACGGTGAACTCGTTGTACTCGACCTTGCCGAGGTTGAACTTGATGCGCATGTCGATGATCGGCACGATGATGCCGCGCAGGTTGACGATGCCCTTGATGAAGGCCGGCGCGTTGGCTATGTGGGTGATGGCATCGTAGCCGCGGATCTCCTGCACCTTGAGAATCTCGAGGCCGTACTCCTCGCTGCCGAGGATGAATGTGAGGAATTCATTGGCCGTTTGATTGGCCGCGCCCGCTGCTGCTGCGCCGGCGGGTTTTACCTGTGACGCCTGTGGCTGTGACATTTTCTGCACTCCTTTACTTGATGACGGGTGTAAGAGTCCGGTTTGCTGCGTTCGGGTCGTTAGGTGATGCGGCGGCGGTTTCAGGCTGCATTGGGTGGCAGCGGCCTCAGGCCGCCTTGGCGTAAACGGTGCGCGGCGTGTTGACCAGCCCGGCGACGTCCAGGATCAGCGCCACCCTGCCATCGCCCATGATGGTGGCCCCCGACACACCCTCGACCCTGCGAAAATTGGTCTCCAGGCTTTTGATCACCACCTGGTGCTGGCCGAGCAGCTCATCGACGAACAAGGCCGTCTTGACGCCCTCGGACTCGAGCACCACCATGATGCCCTTGTCGAACTCGGTGACCTTGGGTTTGAGGTTGAACACTTCATGCAGGGACAGCACCGGCACATAGTCGGCGCGCACCTGCACCACGCAACCGAGCCCGGCAATGGTATTGATCTGCTCCTTTTTCGGTTGCAGCGACTCGGTGATGTTGGTCAGCGGGATGATGAACACCTCCTGGCCGACACCGACCGACATGCCGTCCAGGATCGCCAGGGTGAGCGGCAGCTTGATCGAGATGCGCGTGCCGCCGCCCTGGTTTGACCCTATTTCGACGCTGCCGCCTATCTCGCGGATATTCCGGCGCACCACATCCATGCCTACCCCGCGTCCGGAAACATCGGTCACCTGGGCGGCGGTGGAGAAGCCGGCCTCGAAAATAAGCCCGAACACCTCCTGGTCGCTCATCGAATCGGAAACGGTCATGCCGCGTTCGCGCGCCTTGGCCAGCAGCTTTTCGCGATCCAGGCCGGCGCCGTCATCGAGCACTTCGACCATGATGTTGCCGCCGCGATGAAAGGCGCGCAGGGTGATGGTGCCCTTGGCCGGCTTGCCCGCCGCTTCGCGCGCCGCCGGTGATTCGATGCCATGGTCAAGGCTGTTGCGCACCAGGTGGGTGAGCGGATCAGACAGTTTCTCGATCACGCCTTTGTCCAGCTCCGTCCCCTCCCCTTCTGTTTTCAACTCGACCTGCTTGTTGAGCTTGCCGGCAAGATCGCGCACCACACGCGGGAAGCGGCTGAAGACGAAGGAAATCGGCATCATGCGGATGGACATCACCGATTCCTGCAGTTCGCGCGTGTTGCGGTCGAACTGGGCCATGCCGCTCAGAAGTTTTTCATTCGCCACCGGGTCGAGTTGCGAGGCGTTTTGCGACAACATCGCCTGCGTTATCACCAGTTCCCCCACGAGGTTGATCAGGGTGTCGACTTTTTCGACGCTGACGCGAATGGACGAGGTCTCGCCCTGCGGAGCGACGACGACTTTGTCGTTATCACGCCGTCCGGCCACACCGGAGATCACCTCAGGCTGGTCGGTGGCGCGCCGGCCCGGATTGGGCGCGAGACGCTCGGCTGCGGGCGGGGTGATATCGGTAAAAAAACCGAAACCCGCATCGGCCTCCTGCTGAGGCACGCCGACGGCATCATCGAAAAATCCAAAACCAGAATCACTTACCGGCGCAGCCAACACCGGCGCGGCTGCCGCAGGCCGTGCCTTTATTTCAACGGCATCGCTGGTCTTGATGAATTCGAACAGCTCGCGCACCTGATCCTCGGGCGCCGCCGTAACGAGGCGCAGTTCGCAACGCTGTGCCGCCTTGCCGCGCTTCACCGCCTTCGGTTGCGAGACAATTTCCAGTGTCCCGAGCGCGCGTAGATTGCCAAACAGAATATCGAGCTCCTTCGCGACGACGCTGCTGCTAAAGGCGATGTCATAGCCACCGGCGCCGGCTGGCAGCGCCGCCGCGCCCGGCGCGGCGGTCGCGGACTTGTCACTGACGGTGAGCAGCTTCAGGCGCTCGCACACCTCGGTTGCCGGGCCGGTGTCGGCCAGTCCGGTGCCGCCGCCGCGGTGCGCGGCCAGTTGCGTCTTGATGACATCGCCGGCCTGCAGGAAGACATCGACCATTTCACTGGTCAGCTGCATTTCGTTTTTGCGCACGCGATCGAGCAACGTCTCAAGCACATGCGTGACGTCGGTCATGTCGGTGAAACCGAAGGTGCCGGCGCCGCCCTTGATGGAGTGCGCCGCGCGGAAAATGGCATTGAGGTCGTCCGACGACGCCTCGGCCGGGTTGATGGCGATGAGCAGGCTTTCCATCGAGGCCAGGTGTTCGGCGGTTTCGTCGAAAAATACCTGGAAAAACTGGCTCATGTCGATGCCGCCGCCTTGCGTGTCGGAATTACTCATTCGTTCTCTCCGCTCCTTTATGCCGTCATCCCCGCGAAAGCGGGGAACCAGTGACTTCCGATGAACATCGCTGGATTCCCGCCTGCGCGGAAATGACGGACTCGTTCAGCATTTCCCTAACCGATGACTTTCTTCACCACTTCGAGCAGCTTGGCCGGGTCGAAGGGCTTGACCAGCCATCCGGTCGCGCCGGCGGCCTTGCCCTGCGCCTTCATCACGTCGCTCGATTCGGTGGTGAGCATCAGGATGGGCGTGGCGGCGTACTGCGGCATCCCGCGCAGGTTCTTGATCAGGGTGAGCCCGTCCATTTTTGGCATGTTCTGGTCGGTCAGCACCAGGTTGACCGCAGCGGCCCTGGCTTTATCGAGCCCCGCCTGGCCGTCTTCGGCTTCGACCACGTCGTAACCGGCGCCCTTCAGGGTAAAGGCCACCATCTGCCTTATCGAAGCCGAATCGTCCACCGCCAGAATTGTCTTGCTCATTGCGTTCTCCTGTCGTTCTTTTCTTTTTTCAAAACCTGCCGGTCAAAACAACTCGACCTCACCGTTGCTCATCTGTTCCTGCGCCACCGGGTTGCCTGCGGTGCGTTCGCGCGCGGCAACCAGGCCGGCGCGCAGTTTTTGCAGCACCGGGGCGGCCGGATCGGCATCGCCATCGGCAGGGTCGGCACAGGCGACCAGCACGGCCGGCAGCGATGAAAGGCTGGCCAGCATCGACTCCATCTGCTCGATGCGCAGGCGCGTATGGCTGACCAGTTGCGTCGTCATGTCCTGGAACTGCAGCGCGGTCACCGCGGCACGCACATTGCCCTCCACATCCTGGGCGATGCTGCCCAGTTGCTCGACGCCGGAGGCCATCGCCTGGTTGACCTTCTGCACCTCCGAGGTCATCAGTTCGGCGCGTTGCTTGGACTGCAACGCGGTGCTCATGTCCTTGGATGCCATCTCGTTGATGGCGCTCTCGGCGCTGGAAATGGACTGGTGAACGTTTTCCATATCGATGCGTATCTGGTTGCTGAACTGGTTGGTCCGGTCCGACAGCGTGCGCACTTCCTCTGCCACCACGGCAAAGCCGCGGCCGGCCTCCCCGGCGCGCGCCGCCTCGATCGCCGCGTTCAGGGCGAGCAAATTGGTCTGCCGTGAAATGCCTTCTATTTCCCCGAGAACATGCAGCACCTGCTGCACCTGCGTCTTGGTGCCGTCTATGCGGTCGACCAGGCCCATCGCCGTCTTGCTGTTCTGCACCGTGGTGTCGACGAACACCTGCAGTGTCTCGGAGGTCTCCTGGATGAATTGCTCGACACTGACGCCCTCGCCTCCGCCGCCGCCGGAGATGCCAAGCGCCAGGCGCTGCTGGTTGCCGCTGCATTCGTTGAGCGCGGTAAAACTGCCAAGGAGCTTGGCAATGGCATCGGCGAGGATTTGCTGCAACCGACCCAACTCGCTGCGGCATGCCTCGACTTGGGCGCTGAACTCCTGCTGGTATTGCTTCAGTGTGGCCGCAACTTCGCTGCGCGTCGCCTGCATGCGCGCAATCACGCGCAGGCGCGCGCCCTCGGCCTGTTCCCGCTGCCCCGCCAGCGCACGGCCCATGACGACGATCCAGGTGGTGCTGAGCATGGCCACGGCCGCCAGCAATCCCAGGCGCGATTCCAGCGCAGCCGCTTCGGGCATCATCCAGTCGGCCCAAAGGGCGGCCACTACCGATGCGGCGATGCCGGGCATTAAAATCCATTTGCGCATTGCGTTAATCCCCTCTTCCAACATCCGGGCCGCCGATTCCAGTCCAACTGTTCCTGCTGACGATTATTCGTCGGCGTCGGTAAAATGAAGCCGCGAATACAGACCCTTTATCGCCTCAATCCGGCGATTTACCCCTTCCGGACATGGCGATGGCGGGCGGATTGGCTTACCATCCTTGTGGTGCCGGCCCGCTGTGGCGTTTGCCCCGATTACCGGCCTATCCTCACGCCTTTGCTGACGCTTTCGCCCCACCCCGCCCCGATGCCATT
>Ga0194061_1000601_pt1 | contig 21698 bp, 24 predicted proteins | sample SepL2221m_MetaG_FD_163423 | JGI IMG/M metagenome (GOLD analysis project Ga0194061, IMG submission 163423) | Anoxic zone freshwater microbial communities from boreal shield lake in IISD Experimental Lakes Area, Ontario, Canada - Sep2016-L224-21m | ecosystem: Environmental > Aquatic > Freshwater >... | reverse complement strand
GCTGGGGCCACCGCCGGAGTTGGCAGCTGAGCCAACGGTGCTGATGGCCCCCACCCCGGCCAGGCGGGGGAGGGGGGTCTGGGCGATCAGGGCGCCGGAGAGGGCGTCGAGCTCGTTGCGGTTGCGGGCGCCGAGGGAGCGTCCCACCTGCTGCCCCTGGGCGTCAAAAAGTTCCAGCTGGGGGATGCCATTCACCTCATAGCGCTCCACTTCGTTCTGCCAGCGAGGGTTGTCGACGTTGAGCAGCACGACGTCAAGCTCCCCGCGGTGGCCGCTCTCAATGGCTTCCATGGCCGGGGCCATCGAGCGGCAGGCTTCGCACCAATCGGCATAGAACTCCACCACCGTCGGTCGGCCGTCCTTCAGGGCGACCCCCAGATCCAGCGATTGGCGGGCCAGGCGCTCGAGGGGGGCCTGGGGGTGCAGTCCCCCCTGCAGGGCAAACAGGAGCAGGCCGAGGACAGTGGCGATCACGGCCAGCACGGACCGCTCCACGCGCCCCAGGGGCAGACCCGTGGGGGCCTTGGCGCCGGATGCGGCGTTGGCCGGGGGGCTGGGGGGGGCGCCGGTCACGGTCACGGGTTGATCGGAACCTGATCACTCTGGCAGCGCTAGTCTCACGACGACGGGTTGAACTGCGTGAAACGCCGCCTCACCCTTCATTTCCCCCGCGAGGCGGTGCACCAGCCCATCACCTATCGGTTGGCGGTGGATTTCGACATTGCGGCCAAGATTCTGAGGGCCCAGGTGGCCCCCAACCAGAGCGGCACCATGGTGGTGGAGCTCTCGGGCGACATCGACGAGCTTGATGCGGCCGAATTGTGGTTAGAGAGCCTGGGGCTCGGCCTCAACCGGGCCCCAGGGGAGATCCGCATCGATCAAGGCCGGTGCGTCGACTGCGGCATCTGCTCGAGTGTTTGCCCCAGCGGGGCCCTGAGCATTCAGGCCCCATCTTGGCGGCTCCAGTTCGACACCCAGAGCTGCCTGGTGTGTGAGCAATGCATCCCCAGCTGCCCTTTAGAGGCGATTGCCCTGGTGTTGGACCAACCCACCGTTTCCGATACGGTCCCCGCAGGGAGGCAAACCTGAGGTCGATGCTCCGTTACCTGCTTCTGCCGCTGCGGGCGCCGATGCTGCTGCTCCTGATCCTGGTCAGCATCTACATGGGAGCCCACTGGATGGGGGCCCACCGCCCGTTGGCCCTCGACGCCGACCACGGCCAACAGCTGGCCTACGCCATCTTTTGGCCCATCCAGTGCCTCCAGACCGTGGTGGTGGTGATGGTCTGCGCCATGCCCGACCTGTTGCTGCGCAATCTGTCGCTTGTGATGGCCTCCAGCAAGGTGATCACCTTGGTGGTGACTCTCCTGCTCGCGATCACCGGTGGCCTCTACCTGCTCCACCTCAACATCTTCACCGACGTGGTGATCCTGGCCAGCAGCGTTCTGCTGGCTCGCCTTGATCTCACCCGTCTGCGGGTGGTGCCTCCTCCCTTTGTGGGTGCCATGGCCCTGAGCACGGTGGTGCTGATTGGTTTGGGGTTCGGAGCCCATCTCCAGCACCACCAGATCCTGGGCCTGGGTTAGCAGGGCGGCCCTAGGTCGCGGCGCCGGTAGCTCCAGTGATTGCCGAGCACTTTTTTGACGTAGAGCCTGGTTTCGGGGTAGGGAATGGCTTCCACCCATAGCTCGGGATGGAGCCGCAACTGGGGGCTGATCCAGCCCTCCACGGCGCCGGGCCCGGCGTTGTAACTGGCCACGGCGAGGAGCGGATTTCCCTGCCACCGCAGCAGAAGCTGGCGGAGGTAGCGGGCCCCCAGGGGCACGTTGGTGGCCGGATCCTTGAGCGCCTGTGGATCCACTGGGCCGCCTGCCAGCTCGGCGGCGGTGCCTGGCATCAGTTGCATCAGTCCGACGGCACCTGCGGCGGACTGGACTGCGGGGGTGAAGCGGGATTCCTGCAGGGCCACCGCCAGCAGCAGGGCAGGGTCCACCCCTTCCCGTTGGCCAGCGGCCAGGAAGACGGGCCCGAAGCGCAGGGGATGGAGGTCCCGCTCCAAACTTCGCCGGGCCTGGCAGCTGCCGGCGGGGAGGGCCAGATGGGCGCGCTCCAATTGGCCCAGTCCAGTCCAGTCGTCGCCAACTCCCTGTCTCAATCGACCCTCCACCAGCAGTTCCTGGGGGGCTCGAGGGGGGCGGTTGCGTTGCCGCTGCCGCCAGGTTTCCCACGCTTCCAGCGGCTGACCGAGCCGCCAGAGCCGATCCAGGTCCCCATCGCCGCTGGCCAAGGGGCGCCAGGGGTCCGGCAGGAGTTGCTGCGTCGGCGTCTGCCCATGCTCCAGGGCCTCGGGCCGTCCCAGCTGCAGGGAGGCGCGCCAGCCGTAGTAGCCGGTGGGAGCGAACTGGAGCAACCGCTCCCAGGTGCGCTTGGCGGCCCCTTCCCCCCCCAGCTGCTGTTGGGTGTAACCCAACCAGAACTGCTGGCGGGCCGCCAGAGGGGCCGACAGCTCGTCGGATTCAATGCTGGTCAGCAGAGTGGCGGCGGCGGACCACTGACCCTTGAGGAGCCGTTCCCTGGCCAGCTCCCATTGCAGGTCCCAGCTGGCGGGATCCCGGGGCCAGCGCTTCAGCACCGGCTGCCAGGGCTGTTTCCCTTCCCGGGCGAGGCGCGCCTGTCCCGGGGCGCTCTGACCCAGCGGCGGCGGCAGGGCGCCTATCAGCGCCAGCCCCCCGGGACCTTCCACCTGGCTCAACAGCCGTGCCGACTCCAGGGCCTCGGGGCTCAAGGGCCAGCGGCCCGTCAGGCTCAGCAACAGCCGTTCGCCCGCCCGTTGCTGCTCGGGCGGGCCCTTGAGCAGCGACTGGCCTAGGCGGAGGGCGCCGCTGGCATCCAACCCCAGCTCGCCCAGGCGAACCTTGTTGGGGCTGGATCCGTGGCGCGCCCCCGCGAGGCAGCTCAGGGCACCGGTGCCGTCCCCCAGCTCGGCGAGCCCCAGGGCCAGCTGACGTCGATCCCCCTTGGGGAGATTTTGGTTCTGCTGTTGGCACACCTGGTGCAGCAGGGCATCGGCCCCAGGCCAGCGGGCGCCCCAGCGGGCCAGGTGCAGGGCGCCCTGCCGTTGGGCCTCCGCGGTCGGACCGGTCTCCAGGGCGGCGGCCAGGGCGGCGGGGTGGGATGGGAAGCGGCGCAGCAGTTCCTGCCTGAGGGAGGGATCCTGGCGCCCGAGGGCATAGAGGGCATCGGCGCTGGCGGGATCGCCGGGGAAGCGGTGCAGCAGCGCTCGCCAGAGGGCATCGCCCGCCGCCTGCCCGCCGCCTTGCTCCGCCGCCAGGGCGTCCAGCTTGAGCACCACCGGCGCCAGGGGCCCGCGCCCCCAGCCCTGGCCCTCGAGCACTTTTCTCCGCTTCCGGTTCTCCCCTTCCCCGCTGGCCAGCAGCAGGCTGGCCTCCCGCCGTTGCTCGGGATCCACCGCAGCGTGCCGAATCCAGACCAGCTGGCTTCGCGGCGTGTTGGGAGTGAGCAGGGCCCGCTGTTGCAAGGCGGCTCGAGCCAGCAGCAGCAGGGTGAGGCTGCCCAGGCAGGTGAGACCGATCAGCAGGGGCCCCTGGCGCTCGGCGGCCGGGGTAGGCGGTTCGCTCACAAGAACGGGAAGGGTGTTGGCATTCTGGGGAGCAGCGAACCCGGGACGATGCGTCTGCCCACCGCCCTCCAGTTCCGCCTGCCCCCCTGGCTGGACGTTCTGCCCGGCTCGCGGCAGCGCCGCCGCGCCCTGATGGTGCTGGCCGCCGCCGGAGTGGTGATGCTGCTGCGCTCCTGGTGGCCCCTGATCCTGCTGCCGGGCTGGGCGGTGGGTGGATTGCTGCTCTGGGGTGTGGTGGAGCTGGTGCGCTGGGCCTGGTGGCCACGGCGTTGGCGCTGAGAGCGTCCCAACACCAGCCCCTGGCCGGAGGTTTGCCGGGGGCGCCTTAGCCTCGAGCCCAGCCGACGACACGCCGATGTCCGATCAGCCCTTGCTGCCGGTGGGTCCCCCCCTCGGGCCCGCCGTGGCAGGCTTCGGCACCGATGGCATCCGGGGGCGCGTTGGCACCCTGATCACGCCCGCCCTGGCCCTGCAGGTGGGCTACTGGTGCGGCCGCGTGTTGCCCCCCGAAGGGCCCGTGGTGCTGGGATCCGATTCCCGAACCAGTGGCCCGATGCTGGTGGCCGCCCTCACGGCGGGCCTCAGTGCCGCCGGTCGGGAGGTGTGGGATCTGGGGCTCTGTCCCACGCCGGCGGTGCCCGGCACGGTGCGGCGCCAGGGGGCGGCCGGCGGTCTGATGGTGTCCGCCAGCCACAACCCCCCCGAGGACAACGGGATCAAGGTGTTTGGCCCCTCCGGCGCCAAGCTCGATCGGGCTCTGCAGGAGCGGATCGAAGCGGGCCTGCGGGGAGCGCTCGGAGTGGCGCCCCCGGTGGTGGAGGAATGCGGCCTGGTGCGGGATCGGAGGGATCTGTTGGCTGACTATCGCCACTCCCTCCTCGCCAGCGTTGAGGGCCGCCGGCTGGAGGGGGTGTCGATCGTTCTTGATCTGTGCTGGGGTTCGGCCACGGCCTGCGGCGCCGAGGTGTTCCAGGAACTGGGCGCCGATCTCACCGTGCTGCATGGCGAGCCCGATGGCCGGCGCATCAACGTGGCCTGCGGCAGCACCCACCTGGAGTCCCTGCGGCGGGCCGTGCTGGAGAGGGGTGCGGCCATGGGGTTCGCCTTCGATGGCGACGCCGACCGGATGCTGGCGGTGGACGGCCAGGGTCGGGTGGTGGATGGGGATCAGATCCTTTATCTCTGGGGCGGCGACCTCCTGGAGGCGGGGCAGTTGCCGGACGGACGCCTGGTGGCCACCGTGATGTCCAACCTGGGGTTCGAGCGGGCCTGGGAGCAACGCGGCGGCGTGCTGGAGCGCACCGCGGTGGGCGATCAGTACGTGCATGCGGCCATGGAGGCCTCCGGTGCGGCCCTGGGGGGGGAGCAATCCGGCCACATCCTCTCGGCCCGCCATGGCATGAGCGGCGATGGGCTGCTTACCGCCCTGCAGGTGGCCACCTTGATCGGGGAACGGGGCGGTTCCCTGGCCGATTGGCTTGACACCAGCTTCCGGCCCTATCCCCAGATCCTGGTCAACGTGACCGTCCCCGACCGTCAGCGGCGACAGCAGTGGCACTTGTGTGAACCCCTGCGCAGCGCCGTGGAGCAGGCGGAGGCCTCGATGGCGGGCAGCGGGCGGGTTCTGGTGCGCGCCAGCGGCACCGAGCCGCTGCTGCGGGTGATGGTGGAGGCGGCCCAGCAGGGGGAAGTGGAGCACTGGTCGCGCCACCTGGCCGATCTGGCCGACCTCAGCCTGAACCGGGCCTGAGCAGCCCTGCCGCTAGCTGCAGAGCCCCCGCCCGGGCATCCCCTGGGGCCGTTCGAATCCGGGCGGCGGGGAGAAGGCGACCCAGGGACCCTTCGAAGCGGTCAGCGAGTTGATCAAGGTGGCTGAGGGCGCCACCGCTAGGGAACACCTCCGGGGAGCTCAGGTCGAGCAGCCGGGCCACTGCGGCCACCATTTCCGCCAGGGCATCGGCGGAGCTCTCCACGATTTGGATCGCCTCGGCATCGCCATTTCCAGCCAGGTCGTTGAGCGTCGGGGCCAGGCGGGCGAAGCCCGCGGCTCCGAACTGGGGATCCACCACCCGCGACTTGATCCACTGGGCCGTCACGGCGTCAGGGGACTCCCCTTCCGCCTCCGCCAGGGCCCACCAGAGTCTTTGGCGTAACGGGGTTTCCGGGCAGCGGCCATCCGCCATCCGCAGGCTCAGGGCGAGGCCATCCCGCCCCAGGTCCATGGCCGAGCCGGCCCCATCCAACAGCCAGCCCCAGCCGCCACAGCGGTGATTCCGCCCCAGGCCGTCCTGCCCCACCGCAATCGAACCGGTGCCACTGATCACCAGGATGCCGGCCCCCCTGCCGCAGGCCCCCAGCAGGGCCGTGCGCTCGTCGCCGGTGACCTCCACCCGCTCGGGGGGCAGGGCCAGGGTCGCCGCCGCCAGCGCCCGTCCCCGCAGCTGCACCGCCGTGCCGGTCTCGATCCCGCTGGCCCCAATGGCGGCGGCCTGCAGCACCAGGGCCCCCTGGGCGTCTCCGGACAGGTTCTTGGGCAAGCTGGCCCAGGCGGCGCCATAGCTGTGGCGGAGGGCCTCCCCGAAGCGCCTCTCCCCCTCCGGCGCTGCCAGGTGGCTCACCCCCGGCCCCTCCCCATCGGCCACGTTCGTGAGGCTGCCATCGACGGCCAGCAGGGCCAGCCGGCAGCTGGTGTGGGTCTGGCCAGCGTCGAATCCGGCGATCAGCCCTGGGGCCTCAGGCCGCACGGCTGAGGCGGGGGCTGACCGCCAGGGTGGCCAGGCAGAAAAAGCCGGTGAGTTGCACCTCGGGGCGGAAGAAGATGGTGTCGGCGATGCCCTGGCCCCCGAGGCCGGCGATCGCTGCGATGGCCGCCAGGGCCGGCAAGGCGAAGGTGGATTCCCCCTTGAGTTGCTCCAGGCCGATGCGCAGGCTGGTCCACAGCAGCCCCAGGACGGCCAGCAGGCCCGGTACGCCCCCCTCCACCAGCAACTCCAAGGGCACCGAATAGGCGCTGAGGGCGTTGAACTTCGGTTGCTGATAGAGGGGGTAAACCAGGTTGAAGGCCTTATTGCCCGGCCCGATCCCCAGCCAGGGCCGGTCGTGGATCATGTCGATCGCCGCCTTCCAGACGTTGATGCGGAAGTTGTTGGAGCTGTCCTCCCGGCCCACCAGCAGGCTCATCAGCCGGATGCGCAGAGGCTCCACCAACGTCACCGCCACTGAGAAGGCCGCCACGGAGATGACCACCAGCGCCAGGGGAAAGAGGCGGCGCCACAGGGGCGGCCAGCGGCGGGTGGAGCGCAGCACCAGCAGCAGGCCAATGCCCCCGAGGCCCGCCACCAGACCCACCCAACCGCCGCGGCTGTAGGTGAGGTAGACGGCCGAAACCCCCATCACCAGGGATGTGAGGGCGAACAGGCGCAGCAGCGGCCGCTGCCAGCGGATCAGGGCCACCACCGCCAGGGGCAGGATCGGCAGCAGGTATCCCGCCAGCAGGTTGGGATTTTCCAGGGGGCCGTAGATGCGGATCGTGCCGTCGGCAACGGAGTTGGGGTCGGCCCAGCGTGCCAGTGCGCTCGTGTCGCCATAGAGCTGGCGGATGCCGATCACGACGGTGGCCAGCTGGCCCGCCAGCAGGGCACCCACGATCCGGTCCCACCACAGGGGCTCCTCCGCCAGCAGCTGGCGCATCAGGGCGTAGACCCCGAGATAGCTCACCAGCTTGGCCAGCCCCTGCAGCGCTTCTTTGGGGACCGGAGAAAACCCCGTGGCCAGCACACTCACCCCCAGCACCACCAGCAGCCAGCCGCTGATCGGGCCGATCGTGCCGGCCGGGGTGCGCAGGGCCCAGAGGAGCCACAGCAGGCCTGCGGCCAGGATCAGCAGGCTGAGCCCGCTGCGGGTCACCAGGGGCAGGCCCGCCATCAGGGCGCAAAGGACCAGTCCCGCCACCGTGGGGAGATGCTTCGCCAGGGGCCCGGAGGTGCCGTGGGCCAACAGGCCCTGCCAGCGCAGCAGCAGGGGCACGGGGGCGGGTGCGGGGGACATTCAGGCGCCGGCGCGAACCACCGCGGCGGACGCCGGGGTGGGTAGGGACGAATTATCGGTGGCATCGGCGGCCGCCTCCAGGGTGGCCAGGTCGCAAAGGGGCTGCCCGTTGCGCTCGTAGAGCACCCGATAGATTGGCAGACCTTGCTCCAGCACGTGCCGTTCCCGTTCCGTGGCCACCGGCAGGGGGTTGCCCTCGCGCCAGGGTCTGCGGTCGCCCCTGGGCCGATCGAAGCAACCACTTGCCTCGCAGAGCGCCACCATCGGCTCGATTAAGGCCAGCACGTCGCTTTGGAGGAAGAGTTGCCCGCCGGGCCGCTCGCCGCCGCCCAGGGCCGCGGCGAAGGCCAGCAGCAGGGAGGGCTGCAGCACCCGCCGTTTGTGGTGCTTCTTCTTGAACCAGGGGTCCGGAAACTGGACCGAGATGCAGTGCAGCACCCCCACCGGCAGCTCCTGGAGCCAGTCCTGGAGGCTGATGTTGGCGTTGCAGAAGAGGAAGCGCAGATTGGGCAAGGCCAGGCGCCGCCGGTCTGCCTCGGCCGCCTCCACCAGGCTGCCGCGAATCTCCACCCCCAGAAAGTTCCGTTCGGGCTGGCCCTGGGCCATGGCCAGCAGGAAGCGGCCACGGGCGCAGCCCACGTCCAGGTGCAGGGGGCGCCCCGGGTGCTCGAACAGCTCGGAGGGGGGCGGCAGGACCAGGGGCTGCTGGTAGAAGCTGCTCAGGGGGTTGACGTGCTGACGGACCACTGAATTCAGTCCTCCGGGCTTGCCGGCTCGCCCCCCGGCTCGTCGGCCACCAGGAATCCCCAGCTGGCGGTGTAGCCATGCAGGTGGGTATTGCCCGCCAAAGGCCCGATTTCGCCGTTGCAGAAGGCGCCAACGATCGGCAGGCCTGGAAACAGGGAGCGGGCCACCCCCACATCCCCATCGGGCCGGCCGTAGAGACCTTGGCCCCGGCCCAGGCAGGCAAACAGCAGGGCCATCAGCGGTGCTGCCCCCCGCACCTTCTGCTTTTCGAGGAGTTGCTGCAACTCCTGCTGGGAACTGGCGGCATCCCGCAGCTGGAACTGAACGTGCTGCCCCACGCGCATCCGCTCTCCCACGGCCACGGCCCCGTTGCGGGGGTCGACGCCGATCAGGTTGCGCACCAGGAAGGCGTCGTCGCCATCGTCGGCCCCTTCGAGGCTGAAGGAGGTGCGGGCCACGCCGAGGAACAACGAGTGACGGACCAGTTCGCGTTCGGTGGGGGTGAGGGTTTCCAGGATGGTCTGCAGACAGGCCACCGGGGTGTTGCGCAGTTCTCCGGCACTGAGCTGCAGCACCACGTTGCGCTCGGCCTGCTCCACCTCGAACACCGGCCCGATCGGTCGGCAGCCCTGGGCCACCACGGGATCCAACCGCCAGGAGCCACCGATCAGGCAACCCACCGCACCGGTGAGCACCTGGTCGTCCAGGAAGAGGGAGCCGTGGTTGGCGCTGTGGTGGCCGGCGATGCCCCCCATCTTGGGGATGCCTGGGAAGGCGTAATCCAGGCCGCTGACCAGGTCGTTGACCCCCTGGCAGGTGGGATCGACGAACAGCAGCATCGAGCGGCCTTTGTCGGGGTCCGCCCCCACCCAGTCGACCCAGGCGGCGGCCGAGCCGTCCAGGTCGGGGAGTTTGCCTGTGTCGAGCGAGAAGGGTTGGAGGCAGGCCCCCGGCAGCCGCAGCAGGCTGACCGCCAGGGCGGGCTGTTGCTCCAGTTCTTGGCTGACTCCGGCCCCGTCGGTGGCCACCACCCCAGCTCCGGCGCAGCCGATCCAATGGCGGGCGTGGAGGCGGGTCCGCAGCAGCGGCAGTAACCGCGGCAGGTCGCTGGCGTAGCTGGTGGAGCAGAACACCAGGGCCAGGTCAGCGGGGTGGGTGGCGCTGAATTCCTTGCTGCCCAGATCCTGCGCGATGGCTCCTGCGGCCGCCTCCAGGGAGGGGCCCTGGGCGAGGGCGGTGAGGCAGAGCGGCGCATTACCGCCCTGTCGCAGCCAGGAGAGCCAGGGGAACGCAGCCATGGTCGGACCCTAACGCTGCAGGGCGACACAGATAATGGCGCCTTCCCGAACCACCCCCGTGCCGGATCTGCTCTACCGCTCCCTGGTGTGGCTCGACTATCGACTGGCGGTGGTCTTCACCGTTGGATTGCCCCTGGTGTTGCTGGTGTGGGCGACCGTGAAGCGGGAGGGGGCGATGCGGCGGCTGCTGGTCATCTACTGGAAGGTGGCCAGCCTGTTGGTGGTGACCGTGCTGTTGATGGTCGACGGCAAACCCCTGGCCTACGCCCTGAGCGTGGTGGCCCAGTTGCTGATCGTGGTGTCCCTCTGGTTCTGGGTCGACATCAATGAGGAATTGGCCGACCTGCCCCCGTGGCGCCCCCTGCCCTTCACCGTGCGGACCTGGCGATGGGGCGTCACGCTGCTCTCCCTGGTGGGCGCCGGTTTCAGCGCCACGGCCCTCGGTTGTTTCGCGGGTTCGGTGTCCCGGCCCACCTGCCAGGTGTGGCTGGAGGCCCCCAAGGGCCTCAACGTTGCCCTGGCCAGGGTGTTCGATTTCGTCTTCGGTGCGGACTGGACACCTGCCTTTGCGGCCTTTGTGGGGTACCTGGGGCTGGTGGCCTACGGGGTGGGGCTGCTGCAGTGGCTGCTGGTGCGGCTGCCCAAGCAGGGGCGGGTGGCCGGAGAATTTTGATGTTGGCGGCCCTCGAGGCGATCAGCCGTGGGCGGCCCGACCGGGTGCTGTGTCTTCGGGGCGAGCTTCCGGGGCCGGATGGCCCTGAACCCTTTGAACTTCTGATCTTTCGGGGTTTCTCCAGCAGTGTCACCCACCCCACGGCCTTCGATCCCGACCAGCCAGCCCTGCCCGAGGGCGCCGTTCTCGGGCGTGCCGAGTTGGTTCAGGGACCGTTGAATCCTTCCCTGAAGCAAGTGCTTTCAGGGCCTTTCTCAGCAGAATTCTTCCTCGATCCAGCCGCCTGGCTGTAGCCGGTCGTTGCGGCTCCGTAGCCTGCGGAGAAAGGTCAACCCATGGAACTCCGGCAGGTGATCAACCTCCACAAGGGCCTCACGGGCCCGGTGGTGGCAGGACTGATGGCCTTCTATGGCAACGGTTCCCTGGGGGCCTGGATCTACCTGGCCCTGCACGGCACCTATGGACTCCTGTGGCTGCTGAAGGATCGGATCTTCCCTGATCGTCAATGGCAGCAAGTGATCGGCTGGCCCACCGCGCTGGGTGGGTTTGTTGTGCTCGGTCTCTACTGGTTGGCCCCCTTCCTGCTGATCTCCTCCGGTGTCGTACCGCCGCCCCCCTTGGTGGCCGCCGCCGTTGCCCTGAACATCCTCGGGGTGTTCCTGCACTACGGCAGTGACGCCCAGAAGCACTTCACCCTGCAGTACCACAAGGGCCTGATCAGCGAAGGTTTCTTCTCCCGCTGCCGCAACACCAACTACCTGGGGGAGATTCTTATTTACCTCTCCTTCGCCCTGTTGGCGATGCATTGGCTCCCCTACGTCGTTCTGGCGGGTTTCATCGTCGGCATCTTTCTGCCCAACATGCGCAGCAAGGACGCATCCCTTTCCCGCTATCCGGAATTCGCCGCCTATCGCGAGCGCGCAGGCCTGCTGCTGCCCCGCCTCGGCCCCTAGGCGAGCACGGCCACGCAGCGACCACACAAGTCGGGATGGGCGCTGTGGTGGCCCACATCGGTTTCCACGTGCCAGCAGCGCTCACATTTGTGGCCCTCAGCCCGGGCGATGTGCACCGTCAGCCCCCCCTCGCTGGCCGTGGCCAGGGGGTTGGCCAGGGGTTCGCCCCCCACCTGCAGCTTGGACACCAGCAGCCAGTCGGCCAGGTTGTCGATGGCTGGATAGGCACTGCCTTCCAGCCATTCCAGCGCCGTTCGCCAGGGGTCTCCGGCCTCGCCGGTTGCAGGCTGCACCTGTACCCGGGCCTCCAGCGAAGAGCCGATGGCGCCCTGGGTGCGCCCCTCCTCCAGTTGACGGTTCACCTGGGCCCGCAGTTCCCGCAGTCGCTGCACCGCCGCCACGCCGGCTTCGGCTGTCCCGTACTCCTGGCAGCGCCAGCCGTCGGGCACCACCGGCCAGCCCCGCTCGAACACGGATCGCTCCGCCACCGGATAGGGCAGGTTCTGCCAGATGTCCTCGGCCATGTGGCACAGCACGGGAGCGATCAGCCCGGCCAACCTCTCCACCACCAGCGACAACACCGTCTGGCAGCTGCGGCGTCTGAAGTCGTTGGCACCGCTCACGTAGAGCCGGTCCTTGGCGATGTCCAGGTAGAAGTTGGAGAGGTCAACGACGCAGAAGTTCTGCAGGGCCTGGAAGAAGCGGTAGAACTCGAAGCTCTCGAAGTGCTCCGTTACCTCCTCGATCAGGGCGGCGGTGCGCTGCAGCATCCACTGGTCGAGCAAGGGCAGATCGGCCACGGCCACGGCATGGCCCCCTTCAGCGGCGGGCCTGGGATTGAAGTCGTGCAGGTTGCCCAGCAGGTAGCGGGCCGTGTTGCGCACCTTGCGGCTCACATCCGCCAGCTGTTTGACGATCCCCGGCCCCAGGGGCACATCGGCGGAGTAATCCACCGAGCTCACCCACAGCCGCAGCACATCGGCGCCGTAGGCGGGCTCCTGTTTCTCGTTCTTTCCCCCTTCGACGATCACCGCCGGATCGACGACGTTGCCGAGCGATTTGCTCATCTTGCGGCCCTTCTCATCGAGGGTGAAGCCGTGGGTGAGCACCCGCCTGTAGGGGGCCCGGCCGTTGACCGCCACCGAGGTGAGCAGGCTGGACTGGAACCAGCCCCGGTGCTGATCCGAGCCCTCCAGGTAGAGGTCGGCGGGGTAGTTGAGGCCTTCGCCACGGGGGTTGTCGCCCCCCAGGCCGCCGAGCACACCGGCCCAGGAGGAGCCGGAGTCGAACCACACATCCATGGTGTCGGTGCCCTTGCGCCACTGGGCCGCCTCGGCGGCCCGCTCCGGTGGCAGCAGACCTGCTTCATCGCGCTCCCACCAGACGTCGGAGCCGTGCTCGGCGATCAGGGCCTGCACATGGCGCAGGTTGTCTTCATCCAGGAGCACCTCGCCGGTGGTTCGGTGGTAAAACACAGGAATCGGCACACCCCAGGTGCGCTGGCGGGAGATGCACCAGTCGCCCCGGTCGCGCACCATCGCTTCGATGCGGTTGCGGCCGCTCTCCGGTAGCCACTGCACGGCGGCGATGCCCTCCAGGGCCTGGGGCCGGAACCCTTCCACCGAGGCGAACCACTGTTCGGTGGCCCGAAAGATGGTGGGTTTCTTGGTGCGCCAGTCGTAGGGATAGCGGTGTCCGTAGCGGTGTTCCGCCAGGAGCACGCCCGCTTCCTGCAGCGCTTGGATGATCGCCGTGTTGGCGTCCTTGAGCACGTTGAGCCCGGCGAAGGGGCCCGCTTCTTCGGTGAGGGTGCCACCCTCATCCACCGGACAGAGCACGGGCAGACCGTATTTCTTGCCGGTGATGAAGTCGTCGACGCCGTGGCCCGGTGCGGTGTGCACCAGGCCCGTGCCGGCTTCGGTGGTGATGTAATCGCCGCCGATCACCACCGGGCTGGTGCGTTCCAGAAGGGGATGGCGATAGCGAATCCCCTCCAGTTCGGCTCCCTTGAGGGCGAGCAGGGGCTCCAGCACCAGCCCGAGGCTGGCCTGCAGGCTCTCGATCAGGTCGGTGGCCACGATCAGGTGGCGATGGCGGTTGGGCTGATCGCCAGCGGAGACCACCGTTCGGCAGACGCTGTAGTTCAGCAACGCGTTGACCGACACCGCCAGGTTCGCCGGCAGGGTCCAGGGCGTGGTGGTCCAGATCGTCACCGCAAGAGCGCCTTCGGAGGGGCTGGTGGCGGTATCCGGATGGGTGAGGCCGATGGCGGTCAGCCGGGCCCCCAGACCCGCCGGCAGCTCCACCACCGGGAAGGCCACGTAGACGCTGGGGGAGGTGTGGCCGTCGGGGTATTCCAGTTCCGCCTCCGCCAGGGCGGTGCGGGAGCTGGGGCTCCAGTGCACCGGCTTGAGGCCCCGGTAGATGTGCCCCGCCAGCACCATCTGGCCGAACACACCGATCTGGGCGGCCTCGTAGCCCTTCTGAAGGGTGAGGTAGGGCGCCTCCCAGTCGGCCCAGATGCCCCAGCGCTGGAAGCCCGCCTTCTGCCCCTCCACCTGCTCGAGGGCATAGGCATGGGCCCTGTGGCGCAGGTCGATCGGGGTGAGGCCCTTGCGCTCCTCGCTGCTGAGGCTCTGCAGCACCTTGAGCTCGATCGGCAGCCCGTGGCAGTCCCAGCCGGGCACGAACCGGGCCCGCTTGCCCCGCAGCAGGGCGTACTTGTTGATGATGTCCTTGAGGATCTTGTTGAGGGCATGGCCCACGTGCAGGGCGCCGTTGGCGTAGGGCGGTCCGTCGTGGAGCGTGAACACCTCGCCGGGGTTGTCGCGGCTGAGTCGCTCGTAGAGCCCCAGCTCCGCCCAGAAGGTCTGTAGCTCGCGCTCCCGCACCTTGGCGTTGGCCCGCATCCCGAAGGGCGTCTGCAGCAGGTTCAGCGTGTCCTTGTAGGAGACCGGGCTGGCGGTCACGGCGCCGGTGGGCAGCAACTGGGGATTATCGGCCCTCGGGTGGGGGGGCAGGCTGTCGCTCGCCCTCGGCGGGGCCGGCATCGAGGCCAGGGTCGGGCTCAGCGTCGTTCTCGCCCCCATGGTGCTGGCGGATGAGGCTGTCGATCTCGGCGAAGGAGCCCACCTCGATGGGGTCCGGTTCCGGTGCCTCTGGGGCCGCAACAGGCTCTGGAGCCGACTCCTGGGTGGATTGCGTCGGGCTGGCTTCAGGGGGCTCCGCCGCCGCGCCTTCCGGTCGCACCCAGCGTTTGCCTGTCGTGCGGGGCTGGCGCGCCAGGGTGCTGCCGAGGCTGCCGCCGATCACCTGGAGGGCCGCAGCCGCCCGTACCGCTAGCTGGGTCAGGGCGGTGGCCAGTTCCCCGAAGCCCGTGCGCCAGCGTTCCGTCGAACCCAGCCGTCCCTGTTCCTCCGGGGTCAGCTGCCGCCAGCGCAGCTGCACCACTTCGGTGCCGAGTCGGCCGATCAGCAGGCCGCCGCAGAGCACCGCCAGCATCGGTGCCCCCATCAGCCGGTCGGCGCTGGTCACCAGCACCAGCCCCAGCAACAGCACCACAGCACCCCAGAAGGCGTCCCTGGGGCGGCTCAGCTCGGGGGCCAGCAGGGGCAACAGCAGGGCCAGGAATCCCAGCAGCAATGCCAGAAATCCACCGACGGTGGCCAACATGGGCAGGGGAAAGGGTTGCGGCCATTCTGAGGCGGGTCCGTACAGTCGGGTCTTGCCCACCTGGCGGAATTGGTAGACGCGCTGGTTTTAGGTACCAGTGGCTTCGGTCGTGGGGGTTCGATTCCCCCGGTGGGCATGGCACCAATTCTTCTTATGGTGGTTCGGAGATTGGATGACAGGCGCGGCCCCAGGAGATGACGCAAACTCTGCTCCCCTCGCCTGACCAGCCCTCCACCCTCGACCCCCAGCCCCATGGTCTGCGGTCGGTGCCGCGGGAGTTTCTCGACGCGCCAGCGCCCTGGAACCCCACCGTGGCCCTCTTCCTGGGCGGTTATGGCCTGGCCGCCCTCACCATCTGGGGTTGGTTCGTGGGTGGTTGGCCCCTACCGGCCCTCCTGGCTACGGGCTTTCTGGCCCTGCACCTCGAGGGCACGGTCATTCACGACGCCTGCCACAACGCCGCCCATCCCCACCGTTTCTGGAATGCGGTGATGGGCCATGGGGCGGCCCTGCTGCTGGGCTTCAGTTTCCCGGTGTTCACCCGGGTGCACCTGCAGCACCATGCCCATGTGAACGATCCCAAGCACGACCCGGACCACATCGTGTCCACCTTCGGCCCCCTGTGGCTGATCGCGCCCCGTTTCTTCTATCACGAGGCTTTCTTCTTTCGCCGCAAGCTTTGGCGCGGCCACGAACTGTTCGAGTGGGGCATCGCCCGGGCCATCTTCCTGGCGATCGTGCTGGCCTCCATCAAGTTCGGCTTCCTTGATTTCGTCTTCAACTGCTGGTTTGCCCCTGCCCTGATGGTGGGGGTGACCCTGGGGCTGTTCTTCGATTACCTGCCCCATCGGCCGTTCCAGTCGCGCAACCGCTGGCAGAACGCCCGCGTCTACCCGGGGCGGCTAATGAATTGGCTGATCATGGGCCAGAACTACCACTTGGTGCACCACCTCTGGCCCTCCATCCCCTGGTTCGAGTACCAGGAGGCCTATCGGGCCACCAAGCCCCTGCTGGATGCCAAGGGGTCCCCGCAGCGGCTGGGCATCTTCGAGAGCCGCACCGATGGCCTCAACTTCCTCTACGACATCCTGCTGGGTATCCGCAGCCACCGTCGCCGGCGCAGCAAATTGCGTCCCCTGGCGGCCCTGATGCCCACCTTCCGCTACCGCCGCCACGTGCTGGAACTGTTGCACCGCACGGCCGTTTCGCCTACGCGCTGATTCAGTCCGCCAGGATCTTTGGCACCCGGAAGAAATTCCCTTCCCGCTGGGGGGCCTCGTTGAGCAGGTCCTCGCGCACCTCGGTGGTCTCCACCCTGTCCTCCCGGGTGGCGTTCACCACCTCCACGGCGCGGGTGGTGGGGGGGACGCCGGTGGTGTCCACCTGCTCCAGTTGGGCCACGTAATCGAGGATCCGTTCCAGCTGGGCGGTGTAGGTGGTCACCTTGTCCTCCGCCAGGTCAAGGCGGGCCAGCTGGCCCACCTTGCGTACGTCGTCGGCTGTGATCCTGCTCATCGCACCGGTAGACCCGCCTGGGCCGCTCGCTGGAGCGAATTTAGCCGCCAGGGGCTAGGCCTCCTCCGCCAAGAACGCCGTCAAGTCGGCGGCCAGGGCCGTGGCGGCCAGATCCAGGAAGCGCTCCCCATGGGCGGCGCTGGCCAGGAATGGATCGGAGCCCATGCGGCCGTCGGGGTGGCGGCGCCGAAAATCCTCGGGTCCATGGATGGGGCCGGCCGGCGCCGGCTCCGGCAACGGCCGTTGCTTGCTCTCCAGGGAGGGCTCCAGGTGCAGGGTGAGGGCGATTTCGCTGGGGGTGGCATGGTGCCCCTCCCGGTCGCCGTAGAGCTCCCGGGCAAGGTCCATCGCTGGTGCGGCCATGAACCAGTTGGCCAGCTTGCAACGCAGCCGCTCGGCCTGGGGCAGGCCGCGGCTGGCGGCGGTGGCATGGGCCTGGGCGAAGGCGGCCCGGGCGGTGGCGATGTTGCCGCCATGGCCATTGATCACGTAGATGCGCTCGAAGCCATGCCGGGCCAGCGACAGCACCACGTCGTGGAGCAGCGCTAACAGGGTGGAGGGCTGCAGGCTGATGGTGCCGGCGAAGCCCAGATGGTGCTCCGCCATGCCGAAGGCCTGGGTGGGGGTCACCAGCACGCCCGTGCGCCGCCCCACCTCCAGGGCCACGGCCTCGGCGGTGAGGGCGTCGGTGCCGATGGCGCCGGTGGGCCCATGCTGTTCGGTGGAGCCCAGGGGCACGATCACCCCTTTGCAGCGCTCCAGGTAGGCCTCCACCTCGGGCCAGCTCCGCAGTTGCAGGCGGATGGCTTCCGTGGAGGTGGGCAGGGTGGGATCGGACACGGTTCGAAAGGATCGCGCCGGAGGAAGGGCGGGATCGGGCCATCATCCCTAGGATCAGAGGCGACCGGACTGGATCCGGGCGGAGCCGTGCAGGCGCCGGAGGCCCGATGCTTCATCGCAAGCTCTACCGCTTTTGCTGCGAGAAGCGCCCTGTGTGGGTGTTTCTGAGGGACCAGCAGCGCTGGATCGAGCAGGCCCTTGTGATTGAGCTGGAGGGGGATCTGGTCACCCTTCGCTACGACGCCGAGGACGATGACGAACTCCACAGCTGGGAGGAGAGCGTGCGGCTGGATTCGATCGGGGCCGTGAGCACCCGACTCGCCTTCTTCAGCCGCACCGCCCTGGCCGAAGACCTGGAAACCGCCGAGGATTGCCCCGAATCGGAGCAGCTCCGCAGCCAGGGCTGATCCGGACCGACGGGCGCCCCAGGCAGCCCCTGGGCCAGAGCCTCAGTGGGCCGTGCCGTTGCCGTCGTAGTCGTCGGTGTCGTAGTAGCCCCCCCGGGTGCCGAAAAAGAGCGTGGTCAGAACGAACAGGCCACTGCCCGCGAGCAGCACGGTGCCGAGGTTGAAGCCGGAAAGAGCAAGGGTCACGGCGACGCGCAAATACTGGACTTGCACCAGTGTGGCGCCATCCGGTGGGTCTGGCCGCTTGGCTTAATAGGGCCGGTAGGACTTCTCCTCCACCAGGGCCGAGCCGTGGAGCTCATTCAGGCGCCGCTTGAGTGCGGCCCGCTCGTCGTTGGTCCGGTAGACGGCCCGGGCCAGGGCGATGAAGGCGGCTCCGAAATCCTGCTCGCGCTCCCGGTCGCGGATGTCGTCTTCGATGGTCCACAGCTTCAGGTTCACCTCCCGCAGCTGGCGGCGCAGGTCGGCATCGATGGCCAGACCCGCCTGCTCCAGGCGCCCGTTGAGCCAGGCCAGTTCCTGGGCCACGTTGGCCTGGGCGGGCCCCCCGATCCGCTCCACCTTGATCTCCAGGATCGTGATCTTGTCGATCAATTCCCCCAGTGAAACGGGAATGGTGATCGTGGTGGGCTCGGGGGTTCCCATGCCGGTAGCCGCGGGCGGTTGCATCATGGTGCCGTGACGATCCCCGTTCCCGCCTCCTGCCGTCGGGCCCTGCCGCAGCGGTTCTTCGCCCGCCCGGCCGCAGTGGTTGCCCCCGAGTTGGTGGGGTGTCTGTTGCTGAGGCGCCAGGAGGATGGGCGCCACCTGTGGGGTGTGGTGGTGGAGACGGAGGCCTACTGCCAGAGCGAACCGGCCTGCCATGGCCAGCGCCGCCGTTCCCCCTCCAACGAGACCTTGTTTGGCCCACCGGCCCGCTTCTACGTTTACGTGAGTTACGGCATCCATCACTGCGTGAATGTGGTGACCGCCCAAGACGAGTGGGCCAGTGGGGTGTTGCTCAGGGCCGCGGCCCTGCCGGACAGTCCTGAGCGAGTGGCTGCCGGCCCAGGGTTGCTGGCCCGCTGCTTCGGTCTCGATCGCTCCCATGACGGCTTGCCAGCCCGGGTCGCCAGCGGAGTGTGGCTTGCTCCACGGCCGCGGGGGCTTCCCGAGCCCCTGGAGCTGGTGCAGACCACCCGCATTGGCGTCTCCCTGGGGAAGGAGATCCCGTGGCGGTGGTATCTGCGCCCCAGCCGCAGCGTCAGTCGCCGGGCTCCGGGGGATCGGCCGCCGCCGCCCCCGCGGGCCTGGGCCCCCCAGGGGGCCATCGGGAAGGGGGTGGTCCCATGAACCGATGGAACCATCGCCATGTGCTCGATCTGGCCGCCTTCACGCGGGACGACCTGGCCACGGTGCTCCAGCTGGCCCAACGGTTCCGCAGCCTGCCCACCAGCGGCCCCCGCCGTCTGCCGGCGCTCCAGGGTCGCCTGGTGGTCTCCCTGTTCTTCGAAGCCAGCACCCGCACCCGCAGCAGCTTTGAGCTGGCGGCCCGGCGCCTCTCCGCCGATGTGCAGAGTTTCTCTCCCGCCTCCAGTTCCCTGAGCAAGGGGGAAAGTCTGCTGGATACGGCTCGCACCTACGTGGCCATGGGGGCCGACGTGCTGGTGGTGCGCCACCGCTGCGCCGGGATCCCCGCCAGCCTGGCCCGGTCCTTTGAGAGCAGCGGCGAGCGGGTGGCCGTGCTCAACGGTGGCGATGGCCTCCACAGCCACCCCAGCCAGGCCCTGCTCGACCTCTTCACCCTGGCCCGCCACTTCGATCCGCTCTCGCCAACGCCCGAGGCCCTCTTCGGCCGACGGATCGTGATTGTGGGTGATGTGCTCCATTCCCGGGTGGCCCGCTCCAACCTCTGGGCGCTTACGGCCTGCGGCGCCGACGTGGTGCTCTGCGGTCCCCCCACCTTGCTGCCGGACGCCTTCGCCGCGTTCGTGGAGGCTCCGCCCCCTGGCCAGGCGGTGGATCCGGTGGGTGAGCGGGGTCGGGTGTGGATCGAGCGGCGGCTCGAGACGGCCCTAGAGGGTGCCGATGCGGTGATGACCCTGCGGCTGCAGAAGGAGCGCATGCACCAACACCTGCTCACGAGCCTCGACACCTACCACCGTCAGTTCGGCCTTGACCACGCCCGCCTGCAGCTCTGCGGCAAGCCGGTGCCGGTGCTGCACCCGGGGCCGGTGAACCGGGGAGTGGAGCTCAGTGGCGCCCTGCTCGACGATCCTCGCTACAGCTTGGTGGAGGAGCAGGTGCGCAACGGCATCCCCATCCGCATGGCCCTGCTCTACCTGCTCGCCGCCGTTGATCAGGAGGTCAACAGGGAGCCGCGCTGACGGCTGGCCATCGTCCTCCCAGGGGGAAGCTTCCTCCCCAAGGCGTGTCGCTGCAATCCCATCGGGCCCTGAAGGTTCAGAGGAGCTTGAAGCCCTCCAGCAGCAGGCCGTAGAGAAAACCAATCCTGGCCATGTCGAGCAGCTGCAGCCCCAGGGGCTCCCCGCCCGCCAGCAACAGGGGGCGCCGCAGCCGGACGGCCAATTCGATCAGGGCGACGGAGATCAGGGCCGCCACCGGATCCATCAGCGAGAGGGCGCCGGTGATGGTGCCGATCCCATTGCCAATCGCGAAGCCCGTGAGCAAGACGATGAGCAGCAGGGAGGAGCGCCGCCAGGGGTTCTGGGCCCATTGCTGCAGCCGATCCACCGAACGGATCAGGCCTTGTTGCAGACGGGTCTGCTGCAGACGAACCACGGCTAGGGGAAGAAAAGGGGGCAGGGAGAGCCCCCGGGATGATCCCCATCACCCGGCCAGGTACCCTGCCGACCCAAGGTTTACACCATTTCTGGGGTTATGGCGGTGTTGAACCGCTACAGATAGGGGATTCCAATAAAACAGCCCGGGCGAAGCCCGGGCCAAGGTGATGGGGACGAAGGCAGAAAAGCCTGGACGGTCCGGTGGTGCAAGCCGTCGAATCCGTTGGGTTTGTCAAGGGCGTAGGGGACGATTTCAGCCGTCGGCCTCCTTGTTCTTGCGGGAGCCCTTCCCTTCGAGCAGTTCCAGCAGGGCTTCCATCTGGGCCATGACGCCGCGCACTTCTCCTGCCTCCGGCAGCAGGCCGTCATCCATGACTCCCTGGTGCATCTCCCGCAGTTCCTGCCGGATGTAGCGCAGGTGGCTCACCACCTGTTCCCGCTTGGACTGCGACATGGATGGAGCAGAGTCAAATCACCTCTCTTTTACCCCATCGCCCGCCCGGGGCCTCCGCTGGTCGAGCAACGGGGCGATGGGGCGGGTTTTACTTCTGGCCGAACTGGCTCTTGGCCGATTCGTAGAACGATTCGTCGATCTGTTCCCGTCCGGCTTCCTTGGCCATCGATTCGATCCGCCGCCGCACCGCCGGTCGCACAAAGAAGGGAACCTCCTTCAGGCGCGCTTCCGCTTCGGGGGTCCAGTTCATCGGTCTGCCGACGCGAGAGCGGACAATACAAAAGCATCCAGGGCCCTTCGGCCATGGCCACGGCCGTCCAGGTGCTGGTCTGCCAAGGGATCCCCCCGCGAAGGACGGCTCAGCTCCGAGGAGGAACGGTGCAGCCCCTGGGCCAGGTCGAGCCCCCAACCGCTACCCCATCCCTGCACGGGGAAGCCAGCGCCATGGCTGGACGACGAACAACCAGTTCACCCAACGGTGACCCTGCCGGGAGCTGCCGCAAGGGGGTTTGGGCTGGGGAGGATGGAAAAGCCGATGGAGAATAGGGGACTCGAACCCCTGACCTCTGCGGTGCGATCGCAGCGCTCTACCAGCTGAGCTAATTCCCCCTCGGGCGAAACTTATCACTGATCACCCATGTCCCTGAGCCTTGGCCGACCCCACATCCC
>Ga0194061_1000600_pt1 | contig 21709 bp, 16 predicted proteins | sample SepL2221m_MetaG_FD_163423 | JGI IMG/M metagenome (GOLD analysis project Ga0194061, IMG submission 163423) | Anoxic zone freshwater microbial communities from boreal shield lake in IISD Experimental Lakes Area, Ontario, Canada - Sep2016-L224-21m | ecosystem: Environmental > Aquatic > Freshwater >... | reverse complement strand
CGGTTGGAGGCCTCGCCGGCGCGGGCCATTTTTTGTTGCGCGTCGGACGGTTGCGCTAGACCCTGATGCCCGGCCATTGAGTTAGTGTCACAGTGGTGTAATTGGTGGGCTTGCCGTCGGCGGGCCCGTCCCCCTGATTCTAAAGGCAGTGCCATGATCGCTATTGTTGAAGCCTTTAGGGTCGGCGTTCTTGGGCGCCCGCACTGGCTGCGTAACGTGGTGGCCGGCCTGATCGTCGGTATTGTGGCCTTGCCACTGGCCATGGCTTTCGCTATTGCCAGCGGCGCGCGGCCGGAACAGGGTCTCTATACGGCGATTATTGCTGGCACGTGTGTCAGCTTGTTCGGCGGTACTAGGCTCCAGATTGCCGGACCTACCGGGGCGTTTGTTGTCATTTTGGCGGGGGTTGCGGCCCAGTACGGCATCGCTGGATTGCAGATGGCGACGCTGATGGCGGGCTTTATTCTCATCCTGATGGGCCTCGCCCGCATGGGCAGTGTTATTAAGTTTATTCCTGCACCTGTCATTACTGGCTTTACCACTGGCATCGCCGTGATTATTTGGGTCGGTGAGTGGCGGGATTTCTTCGGCCTGCCGAAAATCTCGGGTGTGCATTTCCACGAGAAGTTATTGCACCTCGCCGAAGCCTTTCCCTATATGCATGCACCTACTGTCGCGTTGTCCTGTGCCAGTCTTTTATTGGTCATTTACACGCCCAAAGTACCGTTGCTTCGGCGTGTGCCGGGTCCTCTTGTGGCGATGATGATCGCGACAATCTTGCAAGCGACGTTCCATTGGGATGGCGTGGCGACAATCGGGTCGGCCTTCGGCGGCATACCGCGTGGACTGCCAATGCCGGCTTGGCCCGATCTCACGGTCTCCGATGCCTTGCGACTCATTGGTCCGGCTTTCACGATTGCTATGCTCGGCGCGATCGAGTCCCTGCTTTCGGCGGTTGTCGCAGACGGTATGGCCGGCACGCGCCACGATTCCAATCAGGAACTGATTGGACAAGGCATTGCCAATGTTCTGGCGCCGGTATTTGGTGGTTTTGCGGCGACGGGTGCCATTGCGCGTACTGCGACCAACGCGCGTAATGGGGGCAGTAGCCCGCTGGCTGGCCTGACGCACGTGCTGATTTTGGTCGGCGTTTTGTTATTTCTTGCGCCCTTGGCTGACGAAATTCCACTGGCGGCGCTGGCTGCGATCCTGTTTGTGGTGGCCTGGAACATGAGCGACGTGCGGCACTTTGCGCATCTTCTGCGCACCGCGCCGCGGGCTGACCGCATTATTCTCGCCATTACTTTTCTGCTCACGGTCTTGGTGGATCTTGTGGTTGCAGTGAACGTGGGGGTGATCTTGTCGGTGTTGCAGTTCTTGCGCCGGATGGCCGAGTCGGTCGAAACCAAACCTGCTGAGGAGAGTGCGTTGTCGGTCGATCTTGGGGCGCTAGGTCTATCGGCATTGCCCAAGGGCGTTGTCGTTTACGAGATTGCAGGACCTATGTTTTTCGCGGCGGTCGATAATCTGGAGCGTGCGCTGCTTTCCACGCATACGGATCCGTCCGTTTTGGTACTACGGTTGCGCGCGATGCCATTCATCGACGGCACAGGTATCAAGGCGTTACAAGAGGTCGTCGCAAAACTACGGGAACGTGGTGTCCGTGTTTATCTGTGTGAGGCCAATAGCCGGGTGCTTGAGAAGCTCAAGACCGCCGGTCTCGTGGGCGGTGAGGTGCTAGAGGGCTATGAAGAGTCGCTGTTGTCTGCGTTACGTCTTGAGTTGGGTGCAGCGTCTCGACGACCGATTTAGTGCGCTGCGCGGACACGCTGCAGTGCCTTCGACTCTAGATCTTCGAAACCGGCCGGTACGTTCGGGTACCAATGCACTGATCCAAAGCCCTTTGGCAGGCTCAAAAATAGCTGTGTCTTTAGGCGCGCGTCCACGTACTTGAGTGTGCCGCTGTAACAGGTGAAGTTGCCCACGACTTTACTGATGCGCGCCGCGATCTCGGGCCGGCTGGTGAACTTAATCCATGCGTAGGCGGCGTCCTCGTTCTCCCCGCGGGCCGGAAGGGCGAAGGTCATGATCCAACCCAGCGCGCCGCTCTTCGGATCCACGTAGCGGATCGATGGCGCTTGGCGGTTCATTTCATAGATTGGAGAGTCCCAGAGCATAGCGGCCACGATGTGCCCTGACTTGACGGCGTCGACGATCTGGTTCTGGCTTTCGTACGCCATGCCTAGATTGTGTTTGCATTCGATCAGGCGATCGGCCACTTCATCGATCAGTTTGGCGTAGGCGGGCGGATCCGCATACAGAGCGAACGGATCCTTACCCTGCGCAAAGGCCATGGCGATCAGCGTATTGCGACGGATACGCAGCGCCGTTTTGCCGGCTAAATCAGGCCGGCACATATCGCTGTAGTCCGTGATGTGGGCGCGGCGGGTGTTGGCGACCAGACCCTCTATGCCATACAAATATGGCGAGCCATAGAGTCGTCCGCCTAGGGTCGTATTCTTGCGGACCGAGTCGATCATTTGCGGTATATACCGGTCCATGGGCAATCGGCTTTCATCAAACGGCCTATAGATATGGTAGGCCTGCTGGGCGCCTGCGACGCGGTCATGCGAGGGTTGCGCGAGGTCGAAACCGGCGCCATTGGAGGCCCGTAGGCGCGTAATGATGTCCTCGTTGTTTGAGAGGGTCACCTCGACGTGGATTCCGGTTTCTTTTTCAAAGTCGGCCGCCACGTCAGCCGGAACATAGTCCTGCCATGTCAGAATTCTCAGATTCCGAGTCGCGGCGGCATTTGCGGTGGCACAGACCGTCAGTGTCACGGCGAGCAGGAACAAGTGGCGCAGGGTCATGGCGGGTGCTCTGGGCGTTCGGGCGCGGTCGGCAAAAACGCCACGAGGTTAATCTAGCAGCGAGGGTCCTGTCACCCTTCCGATACGGTTCTGGGGCAGGAGTCGAAAAACTGAGATCCGCTGGCGGGCTTCAGTGCGCGGCGCGTACGCGCTGCAGTGCCTTAGACTCCAAGTCTTCAAAACCGGCTGGTACGTTGGGGTACCAGTGTACGGCGCCAAAGCCACGCGGCAGACTTAGGAACAGCTGGGTCTTTAGGCGTGCATTGACGTACTTTAGTGTGCCGCTGTAAGCGGTGAAGTTGCCCACTGTCTTGCTGATTCGCGCCGCAATCTCCGGCCGGCTCGTAAAATTGATCCACTCGTAGGCGGCGTCCTCGTTCTCTCCACGGGCGGGGAGGGCGAAAGTGTCGATCCAGCCCAATGAACCACTTTTAGCCTCGATGTAGCGGATCGAAGGCGCCTGGCGGTTCATTTCCCAGATCGGGGCGTCCCAGAACATAGCCGCCACGATGTGCCCTGACTTGATGGCACCGACGATTTGGTTCTGATCTTCGAACACCATGCCTAGATTGTGTTTGCACTCGATCAGGCGGTCGGCAACTTGTTCGATCAGCTTGGCATAGGCGGGCGGATCCGCGTACAGGGCGAATGGGTCCTTCCCGAGCGAGAAGGCCATGGCGATCAGCGTGGGTCGTCGGAGCCGAATCGCAGTTTTCCCGGCAAGGTCGGGGCGGCACAGATCGATATAGTCCGTGATGTGGGCGCGACGGGTGTTGGCGACTAGGCCCTCGATGCCATACAAATACGGGGCGGCATAGAGTCGGCCGCCTATGGTCGTATTCTTACGGACCGCGTCGAGCATTTGCGGGATGTAACGCTGCGTCGGTAGGCGGCTTTCATCGAAGGGACGATAGATGTGGTAGGTCTGCTGGGCGCCGGCGATACGGTCGTGCGAGGGTTGGGCGAGGTCGAAGCCGGCGCCGTTGGAGGCCCTGAGGCGACTGATGATGTCCTCGTTGCTCGACAGGGTCACTTCAACGTGGATCCCGGTTTCTTTTTCAAAGTCGGCGGCAACATCGGCTGGGACGTAGCCCTGCCAAGTCAAAATACGCAAGTGCCGGCCAGTCTCCGCGTTAGCGCTGGCGCAGGCCGCCAAAGCGACGGCGAGGGCAAAGAGGGGGCGAATGGTTATGGTAAATGCCTAGTTGACCGTAAGCGGTTCTGCCACCGGCGGTAGCCTGATCTCAAGGTTGCTCCGCTGACACCCTACAGGAACGGCGGGTTCCGGGGTACTATCCTCCGGATTAACGGAGTTGGACTGTGGCTACATGAAGGGGGAAGAAAACGAGTCCGCGACCAGTGCCTCCGGCGAAATGCCGACTGAGGCGGTGGCTGTCGTGCTGGAGCGCTTTGCCGAAGAGCTGGCGTTTGTAACGCCGGGCTCCGGGGATGGCTTGCTCCCCGTCAATGCCCTTTTGATGGATCTTGAAGCGATTCCATTCCTACACGCCTCCGGTCCGATGGCCGACGCGGTTGAAATCGCGCGGCGTTGGGTCGACGGCGTTCTGGATGGAGATGGGCTGTTCACCGCGGCGGTCGTGCAGAATTTGCATGCTTGGCACGGGTGGTGCATTGACCATCTGGTTGCCCGCGAAACCCGGCAGCCCGTTGTGCCATTGCCTGAACAATGGCGCGTCGCTGCAGCGCCCGCACCGCCGATCGCAGCCGCTCCAGCCCCGGCAACGCCGAGTGCGCCACCGGCCGCAGCACCCGCGTTGGTACCCGCCCCTGCGCCTGCGGCGGCTGTGGACGACGGGACGCCCACCTTCACGTTGCGTCTGCCGGGCGATCTCGAATTGCTGCGTGAGTTCCATAGTGAGTCGCTGGAGTTACTTCGAGCAATGGAGCAGTCGGTTCTCGACCTGGAGTCTGGCTCCGCTACGCCAGAGGTGGTCAACTCCATATTCCGGGCATTTCATACCTTCAAGGGCAGTGCCGGCTTCCTGCAATTGGACGCGATGCGAGACTTCGCTCACCAATTAGAATCCCTGTTGGATGAAGTGCGGTCGGGCCGCTTGGCGGTCGGTCGCGGCGTGGTGGCGGCGATTCTGGCCGGTGCCGATGTCTTGGCTCGCTGTATCGCGCAGGTGGGTGCGCAGGTGTCCGGTAGTGAGCCCCTGCAACCGATCCGCCTGCCAGCCGCTCCGGTACTGGCCTTGGTCCGCAAAGCACTGGCAGGTGAAGAGCCTGAATTGGCCGCCGCGCCGACCCCGGTTGCGACGTCGGCTACAAGCGCTAGTGCGGAGCGCGCGCCTCTGGCGGCGACTCCCGGGCCGTCGAAAGGGGGCGCGGATCGTGCCGATTCTTTCGTCCGACTGGATGCATCGAAGCTCGATACGCTGGTGAATTTGGTTGGTGAACTCGTGATTACGCAGGCTTTCGTGCTGGAAAGTAGCGATGTGCGCGCCGCTGAAGATCTGGAGCTCGGTTATGCGGTGCGCAAACTGGTGCGCATTACCCGAGAATTGCAGCAAAACGCGATGTCCATGCGTATGGTTCCGGTCTCCGGACTGTTCAGAAAAATGTCGCGACTGGTTCGCGACTTGGCCGCTTCGCTGGGCAAGCAGGCACGGCTGGTCATGCAGGGCGAAGAGACGGAACTGGACCGGCAGTTGGTCGAGCGCATGACCGACCCGATGATTCACATGATTCGAAATGCCCTGGACCATGGGGTTGAACTGCCCGAGGTGCGCGCTGCGGCGGGTAAAGACCCAGTGGCCACGGTGCGGTTGTCGGCATCGCACGCCCATGGCGGCATCTTGCTGCAGATCTCCGATGACGGCCGGGGCATCGATACCGCCGCGTTGAAAGCGCGCGCGATTGAAAAGCATCTGATTGACGCGGGGCGGGAACTCACTACCGACGAGGCGCTCGCTCTGATTTTTCTTCCTGGCTTCACGACGGCGGCAGCGGTCACGGATGTTTCAGGGCGTGGCGTCGGTATGGACGTCGTAAAAGGGCATATCGATGCCCTGCGTGGTCACGTCGATATTCGCACGGCGTTGGGCACGGGGACGACGTTTGCGATCCGGTTACCGCTGACGTTGGCGCAGATCGATGGGTTCCTGATTCGGGTGGCGGATGAACGCTACCTATTGCCGTCGGCAGCGGTCCGGGAGTGTTTTCGGCCGATTCCTGGCAGCGTGTCGACTATTCACGAGCGGGGCGAAATGGTCGACGTCCGCGGTCAACAACTGCCCATCTTGCGTTTGGCGCGCTGTCTCGGCCTTAAGGGCGCGGCAGCGGGCCCGGAAGCAGGCATAATTGTGCGCTTGGAGACCGGCGCCGGCGAGCGGGCCTTGTTGGTCGATGAAGTCCTTGGGAAGCATGAAGTGATCATCAAGAATCTAGGCGACGCATTCGTCGGGCAGACCTTGGTCGCCGGGGGCGCTATTCTCTCCGACGGGCGCGTTGCGCTGATTCTCGATGCCGAAGCACTAGCGCGGCTTCCCGCTGGGTACTCACAACGGCCGATGGGAGCACTGGCATGAGCAATCCGTCCGCCCCGAACCCTGGGCGATATCTGACGTTCCATCTCGGCTCGTCCCATTATGCCGTCGAAATTGGTACGGTACGCGAGGTGGTCCGGCTCTGTCCGATCACCAGCGTGCCGCAGATGCCCGACTATGTGCGCGGGGTCATTAACCTTCGTGGTACGGTGTTGGCCGTTTTGGACTTGCGAGCCAAGTTTCGAATGGCTTCGATCGACTACGATGACCGCGCTTGCATTATCGTGCTGGAACATCGAGCCGGCGGCAATCTCTCTCAAGTCGGAGCGATCGTCGATGCGGTTGATGATGTGGTTGTGCTTGGCGCATCACAACTGGCACCACCCCCAGATTTTGTGGGTGCGGTGGAGGGGCGATTCCTCGCTGGCATCGCGACATCCACTGAACGAGTTCGAGCAGTACTCAACATGCAAGAGATACTCGCGTCCGATGTGAGTTTTGAAATCCCCGATGTCAACTCCCTTTCCGCCGACGCTGGCACAGGGGCTTCATGAACGCTTTAAATTCTTCCGGTTGGACCATTACGCGCCGCATCACGGTGGGCCTCGGGGCCCTCTTGCTCGTGCTGGCGATGATTAGTGTTTTCGCCGTTGTGCGTCTCGCCTCGTTGCGAGGCGAAATTGTGACGATGGCGGAGAGCACGTTACCGACGGTACTTGCGCTTAGTGATATGGCCGTACAAGCCGAAGGCGAACATATCAATCGCTTAAGTGCCGTGGACGCAGATGAAACCACTGCGCAGGGACTAATCGCGGATAGCGCAAGGCGCGAAGCGAGCATTGTCGAGAATCTTAAGAAGTATGAAACAAACCTGAATTCAGAAGCCGATGATCGTCGACTGCTCGATGAAATTCGGTCAACGCATGAGACTCTTGCTAAGACGCAGGAACAGATCAACGCGCTGGACAACCAGAGTTCCTTGGGCGAGTGGGAAGCGCTCCTTGAGCAGCAGCGACTTATTCGTGAGGTCCAGTACCCGAGTTATGCGCGCTTCCAACATGCGATCCAAGCCGCACTGGAATATCACAATCGGATTGCGCAGGCGGCGGCACTTGCCAGCCAGGAAGCGGCGCGGATGACGATGTGGCTATTGGGCGTGACCTCACTGTTGGCCGTGCTGGTTTCGGCCACGCTGGCATGGTTTACCTTACGCACGATTCACTCTGGTCTCGGCGCAATTCTTGTGGACCTCAACCGGGGCTCGATGCACACGGCTTCGGCGGCGCTGCAGATGATGACCGCAAGCCAAACCTTGTCCAGCGGTGCCTCAGAGCAGGCAGCCGCCATTGAAGAGACCAGTGCGTCGCTTGAGCAAATGTCGGCGATGATCCGGTCAACCGCTGACAACAGTCAGAAGGCGATGGTGTTGGCCTCCGATGCGCGTTCCTTGGCAGGCACAGGCGTCAATACCATGGATGCCATGGTGGCCGCGATGGCGGATATCGGCGTCGCCAGTTCGGACGTGGCCAAGATCGTCAAAAACATTGACGAGATTGCCTTCCAGACAAATATTCTGGCCCTGAACGCTGCAGTTGAAGCGGCGCGGGCAGGTGAAGCAGGCGCCGGATTTGCGGTCGTGGCCGACGAAGTGCGGTCCCTGGCGCAGCGTAGCGCAGCAGCTGCGCGCGAAACGGCGCAGAAAATTGATGTCGCAATGGCGAGTGCGCAACGCGGTAGTGCGCGCAGTGAACAAGTGGCGCGTGCGCTGAACGATATTTCCGATAAGGTGGTGGCAACTGATTTGCTGGTGGCGGAAATTGCCAAAGCAGCCAGTGAACAGGCCTTGGGTGTGACGCAGGTCAACCTAGCCTTGGGTCAAATGGACCGCATTGCCCAGTCCAACTCGTCGGGTGCCGAACAGAGCTTTAGCCGTGCGGAAGAATTGAATTCGCATGCAGAGAACCTAACGCGTGCTGTGGAGAAGTTGGAAGGTTTGGTTGGGCGCTTCGAAGATGATGAAGAGATGCAGAGCGAGCCGATGGCTCGCGCTGTACCCTCGCATAGCGCTACCGGCAGCTTTCGTGCACGGGATCCGCAGCGTTTGTCGCAGCTGCCGACGCATACTTTGGATCGGATTCCGATGCCGGAGGTCCGGTCGCTGCGCGACGAGGACAAAGATTTCCGTAGTTTCTAAAGGCTGCCTCGCGTGGAACTTCGCGTCGAGAAGACCGCTGGGCTGTACGTATCCGATCGGGGTCTGCGTGCGTTAGCGGAGCTTGTGCATGACTACAGTGGCATCTGTATCGGGCCGGATAAACACCAGCTGATGGCCAATCGGCTGCGGCGCCGTGTGCAAGATGTCGGGCTGCTGAGCCTGGATGATTACGGCGATTTCGTGCGTGCGGATGCGACGGGCGAGGAAATCGAAACACTCGTCGATCTGATGACGACCAATCACACGGCGTTCTTTCGCGAGTCTGAGCATTTCACGGTGTTGATGCAGGAATTGGCGCCAACGCTGCGCGCTGCGATGCCGACTGGCTACCCGGTGCGTGTGTGGTCGGCGGCCGCGTCCTCGGGTGAGGAACCTTATACCCTCGCGATGCTGACCGCAGAAGATCAGCGTCGCGATCCTCTGCATCGCTGGGTGCTGCAAGCGTCGGATATCTCGCGGCGTATGCTCGACGTGGCTGTCCGCGGTGTTTATTCGATGGATAGCGTGGCGGTAGTGCCTCCGGATCTGCTGCCTCGCTATTTCGAGCGTGGGGTTGGCGCACAAGATGGCCGTTGCCGATTACGTCGCGAGGTGCGCGCTGCGGTGTCTTATCAGCGGATTAATCTGCTTGACGCGCATTACCCAATTCGCGAGCCACAGCACGTGATTTTCTGCCGTAACGTCATGATCTATTTTGACGTAGACACCCGTCGCGCTGTGGTGGAGCGCTTGTTGGAGTATCTCGTTCCTGGCGGTTATCTAGTGGTCGGCTATTCTGAGAGTCTCACTGGATTGGTCCCTCGTTTGAGCAGCGTCAGTCACGGGGTCTACACGCGATCATGATTGCTGGGCGCCGCATCCGGGTTTTGGTTGTTGACGATTCCGCGTTGGCGCGGCGTGCGCTCTCAGAGGCGCTCGGGCAGGATCCGTCGATCGATGTGGTCGGCGCGGCGGAGGATGCTTATCAGGCGCGCGAGCTGATTCTCGGGCTTTCGCCGGATGTTGTGACGCTCGATTTGCAGATGCCCTTGATGGATGGATTGACGTTCCTACGAATTCTGATGGAACACCATCCGGTGCCGGTGATAGTGGTGAGTAACTTGACCCCTACGGGATCGTCGCTGGCCATGGAGGCGCTGGAGGCTGGGGCTTTTGACGTGTTGCAAAAGCCGGATGGTCGACAGGGCGTTGCCGCGATGGGGCGTCGATTGATCGCTCAGGTGCACGCAGCGGCCGGTTCCAAGCGCCGTGCGCGGCGCTCGGAGCCGTCCCGAGCAGTTGCGGGGACGGGATCTACGCGTCCGGTGGGTGCGCGTCAGCGGATGATCCTGATCGGGGCCTCTACCGGTGGCGTTGAGGCGCTACGCTATTTGTTGCCGCGCCTGCCGGCCGATAGTCCGCCGATTGTTGTGGTGCAGCATATTCCTGCCCACTTTTCAAAGGTGATGTCGGAGCATCTGGACCGGATTACGCCGTTTGAGGTCCGCGAAGCGCGGGATGGCGATGAGTTGCGTCCAGGCTTATGTCTGGTCGCTCCCGGCGACTTTCATGTGCTGCTCGTTCGGCAGGGGAATGTACATCGATTGCGGGTGATTCAGTCACCCCCCGTCAATCACAGTCGGCCCTCGGTCGATGTCTTGTTCCGTTCGGCGGCCGAACAGGTCGGCCGGGAAGTAGTCGCGGTGCTGTTGACTGGCATGGGGTCGGACGGCGCCCGCGGTATGGGCATGCTGCGGACTGCGGGTGCCGCGACTTTGGTCGAATCGGAAGAATCCTGCGTAGTATTTGGCATGCCCAAGGCCGCAATTAATCTTGGCGCGGCCCAAGAAATCGTTACGCTAGAAGCGATGCCCGAGGCGATAATCGAGGCAGTTTACCGTCGGAGTGCCTCATGACTGTGTCTGCCATGGCCTACTTGCCCTATATCCGCGTGGCTGTACACGATGTGCTGGGGGCCTCCCTCGGGCTGTCGCTGCAGATGGTCGGTGCCGATCAGCGTGTGCAGGCATCTGGAATCGGTGCAGATGTGCGCTTGATGGCTGCCGGCGTACGCTATCGCTTGGCCCTAGCAATGGACGCTGCAGCGGCGGCTAGCCTATTGGATCGTCTGCTCGGTCAGCCCAGCGCATCGCCGGACGCAGGCGCCCTGCAAGAGGCAGTTGCTGAAGGCGTTAACCTGATTGCAGGCCGCCTCGCTGGATTGGTTGATGGGCCACTCGCTCCTATGGAATTTGGTACGCCACATGGGATGCAGCGGCCCGACACGATCGTGCCGGGCACCGCCTGCGCGGTGTGGCAGTCGAATGGTGCCGTCATCGCTGTCTATTTAGAGGTTGCGTAATGGCTGGTCCCACCATTCTCTTGGTTGACGACAGCAGTTTGCAGCGGCGCGCATTAGCGCAAATGCTGCAGTCTTTTGACTGTACCTTGGCCGAGGCGGCCGACGGTGCAATTGCCTTGGACGTTGTGCGGGCTATTCATCCAGACCTCGTGCTGCTCGACTACAACATGCCGGTACTGGATGGGTTGGGTTTCCTACGCGCACTGCGCGCAGATCCCCCGATCGCTCGTACGCCCGTGATCATGCTGACGGCGAACTCGGCGCCCGCAACTCTAGCGGCGGCGGCTCGCCTTGGCGTCCGTGATTATCTGATGAAGCCCTGTGATAGCGCCACTCTAATACCCAAAATGTCTCGTATCGTAGCCTTGCAGCCGCGCAACGAGGCATCATCAACTGCCCAGGATTCCCAATGACCGATCTTGCCCCGGCCGCTTCGGCCACCTCTCAATCATTGCTCGCTTCGGCGCGCGTTCTCGTCGTCGATGACAGCCGCCTGATGCGTCTAGCCTTGATCCGATCACTGCGTGAATTGGGTGTGGAGTCGGTCGCAGAAGCCGGTAACGGTCTCGAGGCATTGGAACGAATTCGCGTCGAAGAATTCGACGTTATGTTGCTCGATATCGAAATGCCGGTAATGAGCGGCACAGAGCTCCTCTTGCTAATGAAAAGTGAGCCGGCACTGGGCCGGTTGCCGGTGATCGTCATTTCGAGCACTGAGCAAATCGACACGGCGGTGAAGTGCATCGAAGCGGGCGCTGAAGATTACCTGCCGAAGACCTACAACCCAACGTTGCTCCGTGCGCGCGTTACCTCTTCGATTGATAAGAAGAGATTGCGTGATTTGGATGCGCAGCGCGTCCGTCAGTTGCAGGAAGAAAAAGAACTGCTGGAACGCACCCAGAAACGTCTCGATCACGAGCTGGATGAAGCGTTCCGCTATGTCCGTTCGAGTTTCCCGCCACCGCAAAATAGTCCGTTGAAAGTGGATTGGTTCTACCAACCTTCGACCGAATTGGGTGGCGATGCGTTCGGTTATCACTGGATTGATAAAGACCACTTTGCGGTGTATTTGCTTGACGTGTGTGGTCATGGCGTTGGTGCTTGTTTGTTGGCGGTGACGGCGATCAACGTCATGCGCACCCAGGCGCTGGCCGGAGTCGATTTCCGCGATGCGGGTGCCGTACTGGGTGGCATTAGCAACGCGTTTCTGTGCGAGAAGCACAACGACATGTACTTCACGTTCTGGTACGGCGTTTATCACATGCCGACCCGTCAGCTCCGGCACGCCAGTGGCGGCCATCCGCCGGCGTTGTTGCTTGGGCCTGCGGATGCCCAAGGTCAGCGCACTGCCACACAGTTACGCGCGCCGGGACTGATTGTGGGCGTCATGGAGGATATAGAGTATGAGTCCGAGACAATTGACGTGCCAGAGGGCTCGACGTTGCTCGTGTTGTGCGACGGCTGCTTCGAGATTCGGTCTATTGAAGACGGCAGCGAAGGTACTTTCGAAGATTTCGAAGCCTTTATGCTGCATTCGGGCACGAAACCGACGGGTCTCTCCGACCTCTTTGATTGGGGTCGTGCTCGTCATGGCGAGGGCCCGTTGGATGATGACTTTTCGCTCGTCCGCGTTAGTTTCTAACGGCTGGGCGCGTAGGGACGCGATGCGGGTCAAGCGGTGTGTCGGACTGCTTCGGCGCGGGTGGGGATGCGCTCGCGAGGTCTGCCTGCTAGCGGCGGCGACCGACTAACAAGGCGGACCCCGCCGATTTTTCGTAGCCAAATACGAATGGCAGCGGCCCGCGAGTTTCATGCTGCGTATACGCCCCAGCAAATGCTTGTGCCGCGGGTTTGTTTGCCCAGATCGTCTGTGGTGCGGTGTAATGTCCGTACAGGGTCAGACGGTAGGCCTGCTCGAGGCGGTCTACGCCAAGCCCGGTTTCGTCTTGCACGACGAAGGGTGCTGCCGGTGTGGTCAATAGGTTGGCAAGCATCGAGAAACTGGCGCTCTGCAGTAGGTGCGATGCCGACTTCAAAAACAATACATCTTGGGCGTTGCGGCGCAAGAACGCCGTTGCCGCGTCATGGCCCATGAGTCCCCGGTTGGCTAGATCGATCACAAGGTAGTCGACGGTTACCGCTCTGCCGTCTGGCCGCTTTACGTCGAAGCGTATGCCTTGCGCCGCGCGCTCCGAATTGGCTGCAAAGACCTCAAGCTCACCTTGGGCATTAAGCGCGAGTAAGGAGGCGCTGGTGATGGTGCCGCCGCTGAAGGCGATGGAGTAGGTCAACAGTTTGATGAAACTGGGTCGCTCGCCGCCGCGGCCATTGAGATCGTCGGTACGGTAGTAACCGAGTTGTGAGAAAAAATTCAGCATACGGCATTCCCGTTCGCTGGCACCGGAGGCTTCCTCGACCGCGGCGCGCAACTGCCCGTATTCTGGTTTTTGGTCGGCGATCAAGGTGAGGTGGGGCGCATCGGGGAACAGGGCGAGTGGCGTGACGACGTCGGGTCCAGAGAACAGGTACAGCACAGGACGGCCCTTGAGGTCAGTCAGCTCGGCCTGACTCCACGTCGTCATGGGTTTGGCAAATCGTTTGTTGTAGCGCGTCGCAAAGGTAGCGAAGGCGGGGCAGAGCACGGCGCTCACCCGGTCCAGCGGGCTCGACTCTGCGAGCGCTAGCCCCCCACAGCACCAGCCGGCCAGCAACAGGGCGATGCTCAGGCGCGTGGTAATCGCAGGATACTTCATGGCGGAATCCGTGTTCAAAGGGCCAGGATGTGCGTCAGGCTACGATTGTAGAAAACTCTGCGTCCAATCGGTTGAAAACCCGCGCCTACGTGGTGAAACGATAGCCCTTGATTGGCATGGGTGTCCTCCTTGACAACCATGACGTCTTGCGCAGGCGTGTGGCCGCCCTAGCGGAGGTGCTAGCGAGTTGATGGTGCTGTAGTGATTAAAACCCGGGCGGACGCTCTGCTGCCACTCCCAGATGGCGCTCCAGTGCTAAGCCGACGCGACCGATGGTGCCTTCATCAAATAATCGCCCGATGAGAGTGATGCCATACGGAACACGGCGCGGCGCCGCGAAGCGGTGTACAGGGCGGGACGGATCCGCTGCCCAGTCGCTGCGGGCCTGTGAGATCTCAACGAAGCCGCCTCGTTGCGTGAGCGAGGGGTGCCCGGTGTGGTTAGTGATGATCAGGATCTCATCGCGCAGGGAGGGCACCAATAGCAGGTCAACGGTGCGGAAACGCTCTGCCATCATTTCGCATACACGCCGGCGCAGTCGGTCGGCTTGGACAAAGTCGACTGCCGAAATAAAGCGGGACTGGCGAAAGGTATTGGGCCAGGCATCGTCCGTCTGCTCATGCAGCGTGTCGATCGCGCGAGAGAGGGTAATGTCCTCAAAGGCCGCCGCGCTTTCGGCAAACAGGATCGTATTGAGTGATGCATACGGCCAGTCTGGTAGTTCGATCGGGACGAGTGTCAGACCAAGTGCCTGTAGAGCGGTGAGAGCGTCTCGGTCGACGGCGGTTGCTGGACTGGCCTCCATCCAGGCCGGGACGTACCCGACTCGCAGTCCGGCAATGGGCGCTGCCGCATCAAATTCGAATTGGGCCGACACACTTTGTAAGTCGCCAACATCCGGTCCGCGGATTGCGTCGAGTACGAGCATCCCATCCTCGACCGTACGTGTCATAGGCCCTAATTTATCCAGTGACCAGCACAGCGTCATCGCGCCAGTGCGCGGTACGCGCCCGTAGGTTGGACGCAGTCCGGTAATCCCGCAGCGCATGGTGGGCGAGACGATGCTACCGCCTGTTTCGCTACCGATTGCAAATGCGACCAAGCCTGCGGCGGTCGCTGATCCTGGGCCTGCACTGGAGCCAGAGGCGCCTTCCTCGGCGACCCACGGATTGCGAGTAGTACCGCCAAACCAAACGTCATTCAGCGCGAGTGCACCGAGGCTGAGCTTGGCGATAAGGATTGCGCCCGCGGCTTCCAGGCGCTTCACCACGGCGGCGTCCTCGGTGGGCACACGGTCACGGAAGGGTTCGGCGCCCCAAGTCGTTGCGAGACCGGCCGTATCGAGTAGATCCTTCGCACCCCACGGAATCCCGTGCAGTGGCCCCCGGTAATTGCCCTCTTGGAGTTCGGCATCTAGGGCGCGCGCTCGGGCGAGAGCGCCCGGGTTGCGATTAATGATGCATTTCAGGTGTGGGTCGTGGCGGGTGATGCGATCCAGATAAATCTGGGTCAAACGCTCGCAGCTCAATGCGCGCGTGCGGATCCAATGCGAAAGTGCCGTCACCGGCGCAAAAGCAATATCGGCATCGTCATGGGGTACTGCTTGATCGGTGGGGCGGCTACCGACATAACGGGATGTGGAGGGGCCTGCATAGGTGCCCGGCAGGCGCGGGTCCCAGCTGGAGTACGGTGCGTTCGTCTCCCCGAGAGCGACGGGCTTGGACCCCGTGCGCCGCTCATAAAGGCCTGACATGGCCGCGGGCCAATTACGTGCGGCTTGCCGGCGCTCGTGGGCCAACAACTCCACTTGCATGAGTTTTTCGGCTTCGGCGAAGGTTTGCATGGTGACGGCGGGTCCGGAACCGAGGCCCGTACCGAATGCCGGGGGCGTGCCTGGCGGTGGGGTGTCCGCGTGCACGGGGCTGGCCGCAACGGCAGCGCCGCCAAGACCCAAGGCAGCTTGGGTGAGAAAGTCACGGCGGGTCTTCGGCATAGGGCGCGCTCACTAGATAGGGCTGCATAGATCCTAGCCGAGTTGTTGCGGGCGATCGGCGCGAAACGCGAGCTACGGGCAAATATTTTCCCGTGCTGATCGCGCCGCGCAACAGGCGCCTCGCTTAGCGTCGCCGCTTCCTACCGACCTGATCGGGGTTACCGAGTAGCGCCGGCCCGATGATGCCAGGCAGGGCATCGGCCGGAGTGGGCGGGTTCCGTGGTCCGAGCCCAACGCCCATTGCGCGCCCGAACCCGGTAATAACCGAGGGCAGCGGCGATTCTTAGTGCGGGGCGGTCGATTGGCACGGGCGCCCGGCGGTTGCCGCCATCTGCGCTGTAAAAGCAGCCTACACACCCATGCCACCCCGCTAGGCAGGCTGTGGTAATCAACCGAACCGTGGGGTTTTTACCTAAAGCCAGGCGAGGCGGGCCAGCGCAGACTGGCGCATATTCGACTATCCTTTGGTCTGCGGGGGTGTTCGGCAGGCGGCAATCCTTTGCCGAGCCAGCGGCTCCCCACCGATAAAAACTATTTGCACTTCTGTGCGTTATCTCCGGGAGAGGAACGTGAGTCACAAAAAAAGACTGTTACTTCCAATAATTCTTGGTGCGATTCTTGTCGCGCCTGCTGCCTTTGCGCAGTTGGAGGAGGTCGTTGTCACGGCCACCAAGCGTGAACAGACGCTGCAGGCTATTCCCGTTGCCGTTACGGTCACGCCAGCTGCCGTGCTTGAACGAGCGCAGATCAAAGACCTGATCGATCTGCAATCGGTCGTGCCCTCTCTGCGGGTGACGCAGGAGCAGACGTCGACGCAGACGAACTTCGAGATTCGCGGATTCGGTAACGGCGCCAATAATCCTGGCATTGAGCCGTCGGTCGGCGTATTCGTTGATGGGGTCTATCGGTCGCGTTCGGCGGCACAGATCGGCGATATGCTCGATGTGGAGCGCGTAGAAGTGCTGCGCGGCCCGCAGAGCACCTTGTTCGGTCAGAATGCGTCGGCTGGTGTGATTAGCATTGTGTCGCAGAAGCCTGCGTTCAATTTTGGCACGGATGTGGAAGTGGGCATTGGCAATTACAATGCAAAACAAGCCAAGGCCAGGGTCACTGGACCGATTAGTGATTCACTGGCCTTTAGTCTGGCCGGCTCCTACAACGAGCGCGACGGTTACTTTGAGAATTTGACCGATGGCTCCAAGACCAACGATCGCAAGCGCTGGGATGTGCGCGGTCAACTACTGTTCAAAGCCACCAGCAACCTGACCTTGCGACTGATGGCTGACGCCAGCAATATCAATGAGGTGTGTTGCGGCGCGGTCAATCTGCAGGATGGCCCGACTGGGGCCATTATTCGGGGCATCGGGGGCAATCTCTACACCGGCGATGTGTTCGACCGTAAGGCCTACTTCAATCAGAATCCGGTTAATTCCGTCGACAACAGCGGCGTCTCGCTGCACGCCGACTGGGATTTCAGTGGAATGCGGCTCACTTCAATTACCGCGCGCCGTAGTGAGAAGGCACACTTCAAATACGATATTGATTTCACCAGCGCCGACATCGGCTCGAACCTAAATGACCAACGGATCAATACGTTCACTCAGGAATTCCGCTTGTCATCCACCAAGGAGGGTGCCTTCAATTGGATGGTCGGCGGCTATTATTTTGACGAGTCCGTTCGGTATGCCAACCAAATTGTGGAAGGCAGTTCGTTCCGCAATTACGCAACGGGACTCATTATGGGCGCTGGCGGTAGTCCGTCGACCCTGTCTGGCTTGGAAGCAGCCTTAGGTATCCCAAATGGCACCTTTTTCGGGGCGGGCCAGTCGCTTGGCATTGATGCGGATCAGCAGAGCAAATCGCTGACGTTTTTCGGTCAGATTGACTGGAAACTCACCGAAAAATTAAAGTTTACAGCGGGTCTCGCGCACACCACGGACAAGAAGGACGTGACGCTGGCGACCACTGATACCGAAGTGTTCTCGCAGCTCAACCTGGTCAATATTGGCTTCGCGGGTGCTTTTGGCCAACTGACGGGGGGCTTGCCGCCTACCGGCCCCAACCTCTACACACACCCGGGGCAAGCAGGAATGGCGGACGGGATTAGTGTGACGCCGTGTTCGGCTACGACCTACCCGCTGTGTAACTCGGCGCTCGCCTTGTACTCGCTGCAATTTCTGCCACCAGTGGTGCCGTACAGTGACCGCTCGAACGATGGCAAAACCACCTTTACCGCGCGCCTCTCGTACAGTCTGGCCGATAACATCAACCTATACGGCGGCGTCTCGACAGGCTTCAAGGCCACTTCCTGGAACCTATCGATCAACAGTGCGCCGGTGGCGCCCGCGATGATGGATCGATCGCCGTTGGGTGGTTACGCGAATCCGTACTATGGTCGTTATGGCACACGGTTTGCGGGGCCTGAAAATTCGACGGTCTATGAAGTGGGCCTCAAGGCGAAGTGGAACACACTGGCCGTCAATGTCGCGGTGTTCGATCAATCGATCAAAGGATTCCAATCCAACGTCTTCACGGGTACCGGATTTAATTTAACCAATGCGGGTAAGCAGAGCACCAAGGGTATTGAGATAGAGACGAAGTACAATCCGACCAAGAGTTGGGAGTTCTCGGTCGCGGGTACGTTCATGGACCCGACCTACGATTCCTTTGTTGGGGCCTCCTGTGTAGGCGGTTCCTGCGATCTTTCGGGAAAGCGCCCCGCCGGCATCCACCGCGAAAGTGTGGCGTCGGCCGCGACCTATTTCTGGCATCTGAATAATTTGGGTGGATTCGTCCGCGTTGACCACATCTACGAGGATGAGGTGCAGACAATTGACAATGTGCCGGCGTCTGTGGCGACGCAGAAGGTCAGCACGTTGAATGCCAGCGTTGGGTTCTCCGTGGCTGGCTGGGACGCAACCTTGTGGTGTCATAATCTCAACGATGATAAGTATCTGATCTTGGCGTTCCCGTCGGTGGCCCAGCCGGGGAGTTATTCGGGCTATCCTAATCCGCCACGGATGTTTGGCCTGACGCTGCGCAAGAGCTTCTGAGCGTTACGTTCTAGGAAGCGCAGGCGAGGCGGTGCATCACCGCCTCGCCACCCCTTTTTTAGGGGCTGTCATATTTAGGGCTTGGTGGAATGACTAAATTTTTTCTGACTCTGGGTGTGGCCTGCGTCATGGCCATGGTGCCTAGCCGGGGCCTTACGGCGGCGTTCTCCGCACCATCGCAAACCGCCGCGCCCGCTAAACCCCATTGTGCACGGGCCGAACAGGTCTCCATTGTTCGCGATGACTGGGGCATCGCACATGTGCATGGGGTGTCGGATGCCGATGCCGTGTTCGGCATGATCTATGCGCAGGCCGAGGATGATTTCAACCGGATTGAAATGAACTACCTGACCGCATTGGGGCGGCTGTCCGAGGCGGAGGGGGAGAAGACGCTGTTTCAGGATCTGCGGTCTCGCCTCTTCATCAAGGAGGCCGATCTCAAGGCGCTTTACGGGTCTAGCCCTGGGTGGCTGCGGCAGCTGATGGACACGTGGTCTGAGGGGCTCAACTGCTACTTGTTGTCGCATCCGAGTGTCAAACCGCGGGTGCTGACGCACTTTGAACCTTGGATGGCGCTGTCTTTCAGTGAGGGCAGCATTGGCGGTGATATCGAGCGGGTTGCGCTGGATCCATTACGTGCTTTTTATGGGTCCGCTCAGGATGGACGACTGGCCGCAACGTTGCCAGAGCGTCTCAAGGAGCCGAGTGGTTCGAATGGGTTCGCCATTGCGCCTCGCAACACCAGCGCCGGGCATGCATTGCTTCTGATTAATCCCCACACGTCGTTTTATTTTCGGTCTGAGCTACAAGTGAGTAGTGATGAGGGGCTTAATGCTTATGGCGCTACGACATGGGGGCAATTTTTCATCTATCAGGGCTTTAACGCGCATCTAGGATGGATGCATACGTCCAGCGGCGTTGACAATGTCGACGTGTTTGCTGAATCGATCGTTCGAAAGGGCGACCGAATTTTCTACCGTTATGGTCGTGAACTGCGACCAGTCAAATCGGACCGGATCACTATTTCTTACCGCATGACAGATGGCTCCATGGCTAATCGGTCTTTTACGACCTACGCCACCCATCACGGTCCAGTGATCCAGGCCGAAAATGGTCGATTGCTGAGCATTGCCCTCATGCAGAAACCGATCGAGGCTTTGAGTCAGTCCTATCTGCTGACCAAGGCGGTGGACTACGCTGCCTTTATGAAGGTCATGGAGCTCAAGGCGAATTCGTCTAACAATACGATTTATGCTGACGGCAGCGGTAACATTGCCTACCTGCATCCGCAGTTCATTCCAGCTAGAGACGATCGTTTTGACTTTACGCATGTTGTGGACGGGTCCGATCCGGCAACCGATTGGAAAGGACTGCATGCACTGAACGAGGTGCCGTCTCTTCTGAATCCCGCCAACGGTTGGATTATGAATACGAATAATTGGCCGTATTCAGCTGCAGGGCCCGAAAGTCCGAAGCGTGAGTCATTCCCGAAGTACATGGATACTTACGGAGAAAATCCACGCGGTCTGCATGCAGTGCGCGTGCTCGATGCGCGTCAAGATTTCACACTGGATTCGTTGCGTGATGCAGCGTTTGATTCCTACTTGCCTGCGTTTGAAAAGTTGATCCCGGCGTTGATTCAATCCTTCGATCGCCTTCCAGTTGGCAGTTCGTTGCGTGCGTCCTTGTTGGATCCGATATTGACGCTGCGTGCATGGGACTACCGTTGGTCGCGTTATTCCGTTGCGACGACGCTGTCTGTCCTCTGGGGCGATGAGTTGTGGGAGAAGGCCAAGCAGGAAGCGGATGAGGAGGGGCTGCCGACCTACGACGCTTTATTATCGCTGGTCACCGATCAAGAGAAGTTGCAGGCGCTGCAGGCCGTCAAAGAACGGCTCGAGCGCGATTTTCGGACGTGGCACGTACCGTGGGGCGACATCAATCGTTTTCAACGCGTTACGGACGACATCGTGCAGCAGTTCGTTGACGCAAGTCCCAGCTATCCGGTCGGATTTACATCATCTCGGTGGGGGTCGCTCGCGTCTTATGGTGCGCGCCGTTATCCAGGCACGAATAAGTACTACGGCACTAGTGGCAATAGTTTTGTCGCGATGGTCGAGTTCGGACCGAAGATCAAGGCCCGAGCCGTGACGGCGGGTGGTGAGAGCGGTGACCCGGCGGCCTTACATTTTGGCGACCAAATTGAGCGCTATGCGGAGGGTGCGCTACGGGACGTTTATTTCTATCCGGAGGATCTTGTCGGGCATATCGAGCGGGAATACCGGCCAGACTAATGTGGCTGCCGCATCGCTTGACCCTCTTTGTGATCGATCAACATCCCCGTAATCGCCGAGACACACAGTGTGTCCAGCACTGGATTTCGATACGTGAGGATATAAGAGCCCAGTTCCCGCAGGTGCATGACGTTATTCGGTAGAGCGGTCTTAAACTCGGCGTCGCCGACAAAGACGACGATAGAGTGGACGTATCGTGAGTTGAGTGACAGGAACGACTCTACGGCCTGTGTGTGCTTGAAATTCTGGCGGAGGGGATTCTGAAAGCGGCTTTTGTTGCCAAAGATTGTTTGCGTCCATTGCTTAGAGTTAGCGTCGCCGAAAATCCACCCCGTGTAGTTCTTGGTCTCGATCACGAATACGCCGAACCTGGATAGGACGGTGTGATCGATCTGGGTCGGTCCCTGAGACGAGTGCAGCGTGACGTCGTGAAAGACCTTGTATTCTCCCGACGGCAACTGACGGTCGAGAATCGAATTCACGCGACGTTCGCCTCGTACACCTTTAATTGTAGGTGACCGGAGGTAAGCCCCGATAAAGGCAAACAGAACGAACAGTAGGATTGCTAAGGCGAGTGCTTCCAACGCAGTTGCGTCCTTAAAGTCGTTCGGGCATCAGAGATTATCAAGGGAAGGGGGGGTGCGCTCGGAAGGGGGCGGCGGCGCTCTCTTCATTAGTGTT
>Ga0194061_1000598_pt1 | contig 21718 bp, 20 predicted proteins | sample SepL2221m_MetaG_FD_163423 | JGI IMG/M metagenome (GOLD analysis project Ga0194061, IMG submission 163423) | Anoxic zone freshwater microbial communities from boreal shield lake in IISD Experimental Lakes Area, Ontario, Canada - Sep2016-L224-21m | ecosystem: Environmental > Aquatic > Freshwater >... | reverse complement strand
AGGTGCTGGTCGAGGTCCGCTTTGCCCCCTGGGCCATTCCGCACGGCACGGCATTCATAGAGTACGCGCGCCGTCACGGCGATTTTGCCGTGGTGTCGGCGGCGGCGATGCTCACCCTTGACGCCGGCGGCAATATCGCGAGGCTCTCGCTCACGCTGGGCGGCGTCGGCGCCGCTCCGCTGCGCCTGGGTGAGATCGAACGCTTGCTTACCGGCAAAAAAGCGACGGTCGAGGCTTTTGCCACGGCTTGCGCACGCGCCGGTGACATCGATGCGCTGGAGGACCCGCATTATCCGAAGTGGTACCGCCAGCGCCTCGCTGTCGCGCTGTCAAAGCGCGCCCTCACCGCCGCGCTCAAGCGTGCAAGCACGGGTTAGGTGACATGGACATTCGCGATATCAAAGTAAGAGTCAACGGTGTCGAACACGCTTGCCGTGTGGAGACCCGCGTCAACCTCGCCGATTTCCTGCGCCACGAACTGGGCCTGACAGGCACCCACGTCGGCTGCGAGCACGGCGTGTGCGGCGCCTGCACCGTGCTGGTCGACGGCCACTCGGTGCGCGCCTGCCTGATGCTCGCCGCCCAGGCCGATGGCAAGAAAGTGGTGACGGTCGAGGGACTCACACCGGAAGGCGGGCTCTCGCCGCTGCAACAATCATTCTGGGACAAACACGGCCTGCAATGCGGCTATTGCACGCCCGGCGTGCTGGTCTCGCTAACCGAGCTGCTTGAAACAAACGCGTCGCCCACCGAGGCCGAGGTGCGCGAAGTGCTCTCCGGCCACCTGTGCCGTTGCACCGGATACCAGAACATCGTCGCCGCGGCGATGGACGCGGCCGGGCAGCTCAGGGCCGACAAAGCCGGGAAGGCGAAATGAGCCTTGCCGTCGAAAAGGCTGCGCCACTGCGCGTGGTCGGCACCCGCGCCCGCCGTGTCGAGGATCCGGCGCTGCTCGCCGGCCGCGGGCGCTTTGTCGATGATGTGCGTGTCGAGGGGGTGCTGCACGCGGCCTTCCTGCGCAGCCCGCACGCGCATGCGCGTATTGTTTCCATCGACACAAGCGCCGCGCGTGCCCTGCCCGGCATCCGGGCGGTGTTCACCGCGCGTGACATCCTGCCGGCGCTCTCGCGTCTGCGCATGCCGCTGGGTTTCCCGACCAAGGCGTTGCCCGGGAACATCACGCCCTTTGTGCTTTGTCCAGAGGAGGTCTGCTATGTCGGCGAAGCGCTGGCGATGGTCGTCGCCGATTCGCGGCATGTTGCCGAGGACGCCGTCGCGTTGATAGCAGTCGATTACGAGGATCTTCCGGTATTGGCCGACTGCCGCGAGGCGCTCAATCCCGCCGCGCCAAAAGTCCGCCTTGAGGCGTCCGATAATGTGTTGACGCGTTTCACCATAGCTTATGGCGATACGGCCGGCGTGTTTGCCAGGGCGGCGCATGTTTTCAGCGAGTCGCTGAGCACGCATCGCGGCGGAGCCCACCCGATCGAGGGCCGCGGCGCGGTGGCGCAATTCGACCAGACCGGCGCGCTCACCATCTGGTCTTCGACGCAAATGTCGCACGACCTCAAATTCATGCTCGCCGACATGCTTGACCTCGCCGAGGACCGCATTCGCGTCGTCGCACCCGATGTGGGCGGCGGTTTTGGCGCCAAATTCGTGATTTACCCCGAGGAGATCGCCGTCGCCGCCGCGGCGCGCCTAACCGGACGACCGGTGAAGTGGATAGAGGACCGCGGCGAACATTTCATTGCCTCCATCCAGGAGCGCGAACAATACTGGGACGTCGAGATTGCCGCCGACGCAGGCGGAAAAATCCTCGGCCTGCGCGGTCGCATGATCCACGACCAGGGCGCCTACACGCCGCAGGGCATCAACTGTCCGTATAACGCCTCGACGGCGGTGACCGGCCCGTACAAGGTGCCTGCCTATTCGCTCGATGTGTTTGTGGCGCAGACCAACAAGGTGCCGACCATTCCGGTGCGCGGCGCCGGCTATCCCGAGGCGGCCTTTGTCATCGAACGGATGGTTGATCGCATTGCGCTCGAACTCGGTATCGATCGCGCCGAGGTGCGGCTGCGCAACCTTGTGCCGGCCGCCGAAATGCCCTATGAGAAGCCGCTGAAGATCCGCGCCGGCGTGCCGGTGATCCTCGACAGCGGCGACTACCCGGCCTGCCAGAAAAAAGTCCTCGATGCCATCGACTACGCCGGCTTTCGCGCGCGCCAGGCCGCGGCGCGCCGGGAGGGCCGCCATATCGGCCTCGGATTTGCCCACGGAGTCAAAGGCACCGGCCGCGGCCCCTTTGAGTCGGGTACGGTGCGCGTGTCGCCCTCCGGACGCATTTCGGTCTATACCGGCGCGCTGGCCATGGGCCAGGGCCTGCACACCGCACTGGCGCAAATCTGCGCCGAGCAACTCGGTGTTGGCGAAGGCGACATCGACGTAATTTCCGGCGACACCAGCTATGTGTCGCTGGGCCTTGGCGGATTTGCCAGCCGCCAGACGGTGACCGCCGGCTCTTCGGTGCACCTTGCCGCAATCGCGGTACGCGACAAGGCGATCAAGCTGGGTGCGCAAATGCTCGAAGCCGCCGAAGTCGACCTCGAGTTGCGCGACGGCAGTGTCTTCGTCAAGGGCACCGACCGCGCGGTGGCGCTGTCGGAGGTGGCGCGCGTGCTGCGCGGCGTACCCGGCTACGCCCTGCCCCCTGGCATGGAGGCCGGGCTTGAGGCGAGTTTTCACTGGCGCACCGAGGTGCTGGCCTACGCGCATTCCTTCCATGCCTGCGAGGTCGAGGTCGACGTGGAGACCGGCAACGTCCGGATACTGCGCTACGTCGCGCTGCAGGACAGCGGCCGGCTGATCAATCCGATGATTGTCGAGGGCCAGATCCACGGCGGCATTACCCACGGCATCGGCAACGCGCTGTTCGAGTTCATGGGCTACGACAGTGAAGGACAGCCATATACCGCCACCTTTGCCGATTACCTGCTTCCGGCAGCGGTCGAAGTGCCGAAATTTGAAATACTGTTCCACGAAAGTCCGTCGCCGCTGAACCCGCTGGGCGTAAAGGGTGTGGGCGAGGGCGGCACGGTTCCCGTGGCGCCAACCATCATGTCGGCGATCGATGATGCGCTCACGCCCTGGGGTGTGCGCGTGACTGCCGCACCCATATCTCCGGTGCGCCTGCTCGAATTGATCGAGGCGGGCGCGCACAAGGCCTGATTGCACCCGGGGTGTACCGGGAGAGCCCAAAACGCCTGCTGTAGAATAGGGTCACATATCCGCAGTCGGCCCATCGCGCAATGCTCTCCCGCAAGAATATCCTCGTTCTCATCGTTCTCATCGCCGCCGCTGCCGCGGCGTTTGCCGTCTGGAAAAAAGCGCAGGGCCCGGTGGTCGAGGTGGTGTCGATGCAGGCCGGACCCTTCGAGCACTCGATCGTTGTCAGCGGCCGGGTGCAGGCGCCGAACCGCATCGAAATCGGTTCTGTCATCACCGGCCGGGTCGAGGCGGTGCTGGTCGAAGAAGGCGCGATCGTCACTGCCGGCCAGAAACTGATCCAGCTCGAAACGGGCGAACTCAAGGCCGCGCTTGACCAGGCGCGCACCGCCGAGGCGAGCGCCCAGGCGCGCATCGCCACCGTGCGCGACCTCAGCCTGCCGCAATCGAACGACGCGGTGAAGCAGGCCGAGGCGCAACTGCAGTTTGCCGAAGACGAATACCGCCGCAATCGCGATATCCGCGACAAGGGTTTTATCAGTGAGGCGCGCCTGCAGGACGTGGAACGCCTGCGTACCGTCGCCGCCAGCCAGCTCGCGTCGGCGCGTACCCAGGCGCGGGCGCAGGGGGCGAGCGGGGTCGCGGCGCAGGAAGCCGGGTTGCGCGCCCAGGAGGCGCGCGCCGCACGCGAACTGGCCGAATCGAAACTGGCGCAAACGACCATACGCGCGTCATTGCCGGGTACGGTGTTGGTGCGGTCGGTCGAGCCGGGCGACATCGTCAGCCCGGGCAAGCGCCTGCTGACCGTTAATTCGAGCAGTGAGACGCGCCTCACCGCGCAGATCGACGAAAAAAACCTGCCTTACCTGAAAGTCGGGCAGGCGGCGTTAGCCTCCAGCGAGGCTTTCCCGGAACGCAAATTCAAGGCCGAGCTCTACTACATCAGCCCGGGCGTCGACATTACGCGCGGTTCGGTCGAAGCGCGCTTTCGCGTGAGGCAACCACCCGACTACCTGCGCGCCGATATGACCGTTTCCATCGACATCGGCGCCGGACGCAAGGAGCGCGCGCTCACGGTCCCCGCGGCCGCAGTGCGAGAAGCCGACGGTGCCAATGCCGTCCAGGTGGTGCGCGAGGGCAGCGTGCAAACGGTTAAGGTGGAAATCGGCATCCGCACCGGCAGCCGCTTTGAGATCACCTCCGGACTTGCCGAGGGTGACAAGGTCCTGCTTACGCGTGACATCGATGACGGTACCCGCGTACGCGCCGTGGAAGTCCGGCGTTAGCGGCCGCAGCCATGGGTTTTGAATGGAAGGTTGCGCTGCGCTTCCTGCGTGAAGGCGGCATGCAGACGCTGATGATAGTGACCGGCACCACCATCGGCATCGCCGTCATCGTGTTCATTACCGGCTTTCTCGGCGACCTGCAGCGCGACCTGATCAAGCGCACGCTTGGCGTGCAGGCACATATCGTCATCCGGCCGGTCGAGGAGGTGGCGCGGCCGCTGCGCGATACGCCGGCCGCCACCTCCCTGCCGCAAGTGCAGTCGCGAGCGCAACGCCTGCGCTCGGTCGACCAGTGGCAGGCGATGCTGCCGGTACTCGCCGCCACCCCCGGCATCAGGGCCGTTTCGCCGATCGCCGCGGGGCCGGGCATCATTACCCGCGGCGACGCCAACAAGACGGTCACCATCATGGGCATCGTTCCGGTCGCATATATCGACGTAACGCGCTTTGATGAAAAAATCGTCGCCGGCGACTTGCGCCTGGATCCGGGCGACGTGATTATCGGCACCGACTTGGCCAAGGACCTTGGCGTGGGCATCGGCGACAAGGTGCGCCTGTCGACCCCTACCGCGCCGGCGGAGGCCTACCAGGTGCGCGGCATCTACGACCTTGGTATACGCAACTTCAACCGCGCCTACGCCTATGTCGGCCTTGCACCGGCACAAGCCATGCACGCCCTGCCAGGCGGAGCATCCAGCCTGGAAATTTCAGTCGATGACCTCTTTGGCGCGGAGAAGCTTGCCGCGCGCCTGCGCTTCACGGTACCGCATGAAGTCGAGAGCTGGATGAGTTCCAATCCGCAACTGCTCGCCGGCCTGAACAATCAAACGGTCATGACGACCCTGATCCGTTTTTTCCTCGGGCTGGTGGTGGCGATCGGCGTCTCCAGCGTGCTGGTTGTCGCGGTGGTGCAAAAAACCAAGGAAATCGGCATCCTGCGCGCCATGGGTGCATCGCGCGCCCGCATCATGCGGGTGTTCCTGCTGCAAGGGGCGATGATCGGCGCGAGCGGCGCCGTCCTCGGCAGCGCCGCCGGCTATGGGTTGACCTTTGTCATGAGCAACTTCATCCGCTCCTCAGACGGTGCGCGCTTGTTCTCGGCGCGGATTGACACGGAGTTGTACCTCTACACCTTGCTCGCCGCGGTTGTGCTCGGCCTGGTTGCGGCGGTGATGCCGGCGCAACGCGCCGCCCACCTCGACCCGGCGCAGGCGATCCGCATATGAACGCGCCCGTCATCGAGCTTGCCGGCATCCGCAAGACCTATAACGAAGGCACCGCCGTCGCGGCCGAGGTCTTGCACGGTATCAATATCACGGTGCGTGCCGGCGAGTTCGCCTGCCTGATCGGCCCCTCCGGTTCGGGCAAGAGCACGCTGCTCAACCTGATCGGGCTGCTGGAGCGGCCCACGGCGGGCTCCTATTTGCTTAAGGGCCGCGCCATCGAGGAGGCCGACGATGACGAGCGCACCCGGGCGCGGCTCGAGACGCTGGGCTTTGTGTTCCAGTTCCACCATTTGCTGCCGGCGTTTTCCGCGCTTGAGAATGTCATGCTGCCCGGGCTCATGCGCGACGGCAGCTTTACCCGGGAACAACGCGCCAACGCAAAGCAAATGCTTGCCGCCGTGGGCCTTGCCGACGCCATGGACAAGCCGCCGCGGGAATTGTCTGGTGGCATGCAGCAGCGCGTGGCGATCGCCCGCGCACTGGCGCTTGCGCCCGACCTGGTCCTCGCCGACGAGCCCACCGGCAACCTGGACACGCATACCGCCGACGATGTGTTTGCGCTGATGCGCCGGTTCAACGAAACCAAGGGCACGGCCTTCCTGCTCGTCACCCACGATCCGCGGCTGGCTGCGCGCTGCGACCGTGTCATCGAGCTGCGTGACGGCACGGTCGTCGGCGACGCGGCAAACGCGCGCGCAGGCTAGGCGCCGGCGTCAGCGCATAAAGCCGGGGGGAGGACCGCCCCAGGCTTTGGCAAGCGGCGCAGCGTAACTGTTTCGTTTGCTGGTGCGAAGGCCGAGGGCGGCCAGACCCTCGGCCAGCTTTACCGCCGCGGCGACGCCGTCGATCACCGGAATGCCGTGCGCCTGGGACAGGCGTTGGGCAAGGTCGGTCATGCCGGCGCAACCCAGGACGATGGCTTCGGCGCGGTCTTCTAGCAGGGCGGCGCGCACTTCATCATTGATGCGGGCGTAGGCGCTGGAACCGGAATCTTCCAAAGCCAGCACCGGCACTTCGGCCGCCCTGACACGCGCACAGCGGGCGGCAAGACCGTATTTGTGCAGGTTGTGTTCGATCGCCGCGACCGAGCGCGACAGCGTGGTAATAACGCTGAATCGGGCGCCCAGGAGCGATGCCATGTGGCAGGCGGCCTCGCCTATTCCCACTACGGGTGCATCGAGCAAGGCACGCGCGGCATCCAGGCCGGTGTCGTCAAAACAGGCAATGACAAAGCCGCCTATGTCCGGGTCGGCCTGCTGGCATTGGAACATGAGCTCAAGCATGCCGGGGACGGCCATGGCCTCGTCCACATAACCTTCGATCGAGGCCGGACCGACAACGGGGTTTAGCGCGTCTATGGTCGTGCCGGCGTTGGCGACGGCGCGCGCGGTGGCGCCAATCTTCGCGGTCATGGAAGCCGTGGTGTTGGGATTGACGACAACTATCTTCATGGACGGGCCGTGGCGGTGTCCTCGGTGCGCAAACAGCGCGCCATATGCTGCGCCGAGAGCATGACCACCGGCGGCGATGTGCGGCGGCAGTCCTCGCTGGCAAGGCGGCAGCGCTCGGCAAAAGCACAACCCTCGGGCAGCAGGCTCAGATCGGGGGGCGCGCCGGCAATGGTGTCCAGGCGCGGGCGGACGTCGCCCGACCTGGCCAGGGCGCCTTCGGCGCGGCCGCGCAACAGGGCGAGGGTGTAGGGGTGACGGGGTGAGCGGATCACGGTGGCGACCGGGCCTTCTTCAACGATGCGGCCAGCGTACATTACGGCGATTCGATCCGCCACTTCGACGGCCGCGCCAATGTCATGGGTGACAAAAATAACGGACAAGCCGAACTCGCGTTGCAGTTCGCGCAACAGCAAGAGAATCTGGATCTGCACCGTGGCATCCAGCGCCGTGGTGGGTTCATCGGCCAGCAGTAATTGCGGCCGGCAGGCCAGGGCCAGCGCGATCATGGCGCGCTGGCGCATTCCCCCGGACATCTCGTGCGGATAGGCATCCAGCCGGCGCTCCGGACTCGGGATGCGCACCCGCTCGAATAATTCCAGCGCGCGCTGCCTTGCCGCGCCATGGGTGACGGCCTCATGGCGGCGTATCGATTCGATGATCTGCGCCCCCACCGTATAAACCGGATCGAGTGCCAGCAGCGGTTCCTGGAAAATCATCGAGGCAACCCTGCCGCGAAAGCTGGCCAGCCCGGCCGGATCGAGTGAAAGCACGTCCTGCCCGCCCACCCCGATGCGTCCGGTGATGGTGGTGCGGCGTTCGTTGTGCAGGCGCAGCACGGAGCGCAAGGTCACGCTCTTGCCCGAACCCGATTCGCCTATCAGTGCGACCACCTCGCCGCGCTGCACCCGCAGGTCGACGCCATTGACGGCCTGCACGGGGCGCCGCCCGCCGGTGAAGGTGACCTGCAAATTCTGGATTTCAACGTAAGGCCCTTGCGCGGGCGTTCGATCTGCACCGTCCACCGGCAGGCTGGAACGCAGGCCGGAACTCACGCGGCCATCCCGCCGGAGGCTGCGGCACGACTGTGGCCGCTGCCCGGCTCATACATCAGGCAGGCAACGGCATGCGTCGAGGTCAAGCCGCAGAGCCGGGGAATCGTTTGGGCGCACACCGCCTGGGCCTCGGGGCAACGGGTGTGGAAACGGCATCCTGTCGGCGGTTCGATCGGATTGGGCGGATCACCGCTCAGCGCCGGTTTTTCGGTGCGGTGATCCGGATCCATGGAGGGAATCGAGGAGAGCAGCGCCCGTGTGTAGGGATGGGCGGGCTGCTCAAACAGTCCCTCGGCGGGGCCGATTTCAACCACCTGGCCAAGATACATCACCATCACCCGGTCGCTGATGAAACGCACGACGTTGAGGTCGTGGCTGATAAACACGTAGGTCAGGCCAAAGGCGTCCTTCAAGTCGAGCAACAGGTTCAATACCTGGGCTTCGACCGATTTGTCGAGGGCGGACACCGCTTCATCAAGGATTACCACGCGCGGCTGCAGCGCCAGGGCGCGCGCGATGTTGACGCGCTGCCGTTGTCCGCCGGACAGCTCGTGGGGATAACGTGCCGCGAAACGACCGGGCTCCAGGCCGACCCGGGCAAGCAGGTTGTGCGCACGCTGTTTGGCCTCGGCGAGCGCGACGCCGTGGACCTGCGGACCGAACGCAATCGAGTCTTCCACGGTCAGGCGCGGATTGAGCGATGCGTAGCTGTCCTGGAAGACCATCTGCACCTGGCGGCGGAATGCCTTGAGCGGAAGATCCCGGGTGCCGACGGCGGCACCATCAAAAATCACCTCGCCCGCCGTCGGGTCGATCAATTGCATCAGCAGCCGCGCGGTCGTGCTTTTGCCGCAGCCCGATTCACCAACCACGCCCAGGGTCTCGCCTGGCAAGACGTCAAAATCGATGCTGTCGACCGCGCGCACAACGCCGCCGCCGCCGCCGAAAATGCTTTTTTTCAGGGGAAAGTGCTTGGTCAGCCCTTTGATGCGAAGCAGGGGCAGCGCGCTCATTGCTTGTTGTCCATGGCCGAGCGCAGGCTGTCGGAGAGCAGGTTGAAGGTGATCGAGGTCATGAAAATCATCGCTCCGGGCAAAGCGGCCACCCAGGGTTGCGCATATATTGCCGTGCGCAGGGTATTGAGCATCAGACCCCATTCGGGTTCGGGTGGTTTGACGCCCAGGCCAAGGAAGCTCAAACCGGAGGCGAGGATCATCGACACGGCAATCAGACTGGTGGAATACACGAATATGGGCCCCAATACATTGCCGAGCACATGCACCCGGACGATGGTGAAGGCGTTGGCCCCCGAAGCGCGGGCCGATTCGACATAGTCGCGGCCGCGCACCTGCGTGGTCACGCTCTCGGCAACCCGCGCAATCGGCGGGATGAAGACCATGGTGAGCGAAATAAGCGAATTGAAAATGCCCGCGCCTAAGGCGCCGGACAGCGCGATGGCGAGGAGCACCGAGGGAAAGGCATAGAACACGTCAACGGTGCGCATGATGACGCTGTTGACCCATCCGCCGCTGTAACCGGCGAGCAATCCAATGGCGGTGCCGATGAAAAAGGCCAGGAATACCGGCGTCAGCCCCATGAACAGGGACAAACGGGCCCCCACTATCAGGCGCGACAGCATGTCCCGCCCGAGTTCGTCGCTGCCAAGCAGATAGCCGGCGGAGCCGATCGGTTTGAGTCGCGAAAGCATCGACGGTTGGTAGGGGTCGGCGGGAGCCAGCAAGGGTCCCAGGATTGCCATGATGAGGAGAATTAGAACCGCGGTGCCCGCGCCCAGCGCCACCTTGTCGCGCAGCAGTCGCGACAGAACCGAGCGCCAGTAGCCCGGAGAGTGCTCGAGGACAGCTACGGCAAGAGAGGGTGAGGTCACGGGTTCAGGGCGGGTCAGGTTCTGGCAATGCGCGGGTCGAGCAGGGTCTGCACGACGTCAACCAGGAGATTGAGCAACACGAAGAACATCGCCAGTACCAGGATGGTGCCCTGTAGCAGGGGTAAATCGCGCTGGAAAATAGCGGAGTTCAAGAGGAAACCGGTGCCCGGCCAGGAAAACACCGTTTCGATCAGGATAGAGCCGCCGAGCAGATAGCCCAGCTGCAGACCCATGACGGCCAGCGCCGTCGGTGCCGCGTTTTTCACAACATGTTGAAAAATGCCAAACTGGGTCAGGCCCTTGGCGCGCAGGCCGACGACGAACTCCTGGTCAAGAATGTCGGCAACCAGGGCGCGGACCGTGCGCGCGATAATGCCCATCGGTATCACCGACATGGTGAGTGCGGGCAGGAGCATGAATTGCAGATGTTCCCAGTCCCACGCCCAGGCATCCGATCCGCCCGGCCCCATCCCGGTCGCGGGCAACCAGTTCAGTATTGCGGCAAACACGATTACCATGACCATGCCAAGCCAGTAGTGCGGCACGCTCACGCCCAGCACCGACAACATGGACGCGGTCCGGTCGACCCATGAGTTGCGAAAGTAGCCGGCAACAAATCCGAACAGGCAGCCCATGATGAAGCCGATCAGGGTCGCGACCGCCGCAAGACGCAGCGTGTTGACAACCGCGCGCATCACCTCGCTCGCAACCGGCCGGCCGCTGGCGATGGACATGCCCAGGTCGCCATGCAGGGCGCGCCACACCCAGCTGGCGAACTGCTCCGGATAACTGCGATTGAACCCGTACAGTTCGCGCAACTGGGCGGCAAGATCCGCGGAGGCGTCCGGGGGCAGGATGGAGACCAGCGGATCGCCGGGCGCCAGGTGGACCAGCGCAAAGCAAACCAGGGCCACGCCCAGCATGATGGGCAGGGCGTAGACCGTCCGCCGGAGCAGGTAATAGAGCAAACGAGCTCCGGCCCGTCAGCTTCAGTCCATCGTCATCGTCGCGATATCGATGAACCAGCTGCGCGGTTGCACGACGTTTTTGACCTTCGGACTGATGGCGCGCGGGCCGACGTCATGCGCGATCCAGACGAAAGCGGCGTCATCAACGATGCGCGCGTGCAACTTGGCCAGGGCGGCGTCGCGCGCCTTGTCATCGAAGCTGGTGCGCGCACTGGCGATCAGTTTGTCAATTTCAGCATTGCCGTAGTAACCCCAGTTATTGGAAACCGGCGGAAACGCCTTGGTGCTGGAGAAACGAACCATGGCAAAGAACGGATCCATCGCCGCGAAGCTCACATTGATGGCATTGGAGCCGTTGGCGGAGGGATCCTTCGCGCCCTTGCGCCAGTTGGTGAAAAGGGTGTTCCATTCAATCACGTCGAACTGAACGTCAAAATTGCATGCCTTGAGGGACTGCTGCACAAACTCGTTCATCGGCAGGGGTTGCATCTGCCCCGATCCTGATGCGGATATCTGCACTTTGACTTTCAGCGGTTTTGCCGCCGTATGCCCCGCGGCCGCCATCAATTTCCTGCCGGCGTCCTGGTCAAATTTAATATCAAAAGCGGGGTTGCCCCACCACGGGTGTCCGGGCGGAACGGTTCCCTTGGGAATACCCATCATGCCGCCCAGCAACTTGAGCAAGCCGGTGCGATCGACGCACAGGTTGGCGGCCTGGCGCACGCGCTTGTCCAGCCAGGGCGAACCTTCGGCAAACGACAGTTGCCACGGCCAGACGTGGGGCTGCTGGTTGAAGTAGATCTTGTTGCCGCGTCCCTGGATCGAGGCCATGGCATCGGGTGACGGTGCTTCGATCCAATCAACCTGGCCGGACAAAAGCGCCGCGCTGCGGGCATTCGCCTCGGGCATGGGCAGCATCACCACGCGGTCAATCTTGGGTGTGCGCTTGGGATCCCAATAGGTCTTGTTGGCCACCACTTCCAGGCGTTCACGCGGGACAAAGCGCGCCATCTTGAAGGGGCCGGTGCCGGAGGCATCGGCGGCAAAAGCCGTCCAGGCGGTTTTTGCTTTGTCAGCCGCACTCTGGCTGGCGGGCGCGGCATCAAATTTCTTTTGCCAGTGCGCCGGCGAGGCCATGAAAAGATTGGTCAGGTTGAGCGTCAGGAAGGCATCCGGTTCGCTGGTCACCAGTTCGACGGTCAGGTCATCGATCTTGCGCGCGCTGCGCAGCGTGGGCATGCGCGAGGCGGTAACACCCACCTGGCTGGCGTCGAAGTACGGCGCATCCTTGTCCAGAACTTTGCGCACGTTCCAGACCACGGCATCGGCATTGAAAGCCGAGCCATCGTGGAACTTCACCCCGGGGCGCAGCTTGAAGACCCATTTGGTCTTGTCCTTGGCGTCCACCGCCCAGCTGAGCGCGAGGCCGGGGATCAGGACGCTGGGCGCGTCGGCCTTGGAAAGATCCCAGTGCGTCAACGCGTCGTACATCGGGATACCGGTGAAACGATTGCCCTCAAACCCCTGGTCGGGCTGGCCCAGGGTACGCGGGATGTCCGCCGCGGTCATGGCGATGCGGAGGGTTTTTTCCTGCGCAAAGGCGCCGGACAATGGCAGCGCCAGCATGAGGGCGGCCACGGCCGCGCGAATTTCAAGGCTTTTTGTAATGGATCGTTTCATGTCGTCCCCTATGTGTTAAAGGTCATAGTCAAGAAGCCAGGATCTTATGCAAGATACATACCAAGAGTTGTGATTCTTGTGTGCCACGTGCACCAGGCAAGACTATGCGTTAATTTTCGCACGCCTAACATGCATTTTCTTTATACGGCCTCACTACGGTAGTGCATGCGCGCTCCAGTATGGCATGCATGAGCACATTGCAGCCTGCCGTAATGTGCCCGGGTTGGGCGTCTTCAATCTCGTTATGACTGATGCCCCCGGCGCAGGGAATAAAAATCATCCCGCCCGGAGCCAGTCTGGCCATGTAAATGGCATCGTGCCCGGCACCCGAGACCGCCATCATGCTCGAATAGCCCAGCTTGTCGGAGGCGCGTTGGATGGCGCTGATGCATTCCGGATGAAAATCCTGTGCCGAGTAAGACGATACGAGATCGATCTGGATGGGCAAGCCCGACTCGCGGGTGAGCTCGGCCGCGCGCGCCTTGACCCCCCCGGCCATCTGGTCGACCAGCGCATCGGTGGCATTGCGAAAATCCATGCTGAACTTGACCCTGCCCGGGATCACATTGCGGCTGTTGGGATGCACTTGCACCATGCCCACCGTGCCGCGGCCATGCGGGCCGTGGCGCAATGCCGTTGCGACCACCTCCTGCATCAGTTGCGTGGCGACCTGCAGGGCATCTTTTCGAAGCGCCATCGGTGTCGGGCCGGCGTGCGCTTCCATGCCGGTAACGGTGCAGTCAAACCAGCGTATGCCCAGGACGCCCTGTACCACACCGATGGTTTTTTCATGGTCTTCGAGTATCGGCCCCTGTTCGATATGCGCCTCAAAGTAGGCGCCGACCGGATGGTCGCCGGGCTCCTCGTCGCCAAGGTAGCCGATGCGGGCAAGTTCTTCCTTAACCGTTTTTCCGTCCACGTCCGTGGCCGCATAGGCATGCTCAAGGCTAAAGGCGCGGGCAAACACACCCGAGCCCATCATCACCGGAACAAAGCGCGAGCCTTCCTCATTGGTCCAGAACGCGACCTCGATGGGGGCGTCGGTCTGCACGCCGTGATCGTTCAGGGTGCGCACCACTTCAATGCCCGCGAGGACGCCATAATTGCCGTCAAATTTTCCGCCCGTGGGCTGGGTATCGATATGGCTGCCGGTCATGATAGGAGGAAGGCGGTTGTTTCGTCCCGGCCGGCGCATGAAGGTGTTGCCGATCTTGTCAATGGTGACCGACATGCCGGCCTCCCTGGCCCAGCGGATTACCAGGTCGCGCCCCGCCTTGTCGAGGTCCGAGAGGGCGAGGCGACACACGCCGCCTTTCGGTGTCGCTCCCACTTGCGCCAACTCCATCAGCGAACGCCACAGTCGATCGCCATCGACACGAAGGCGGCTCCAGTCGGGCGGGGAGGACGATGTCATGGCGGGTTCCTTCATTGGTATAGTCATGTCGATTTCGTAGAACCGGCTCTTCGGTGCAGGCGTCTGTAGAATCCGTACTTGCCTGATCGGGCAATAGTGTGCCCAAAGCCCGTTCAGTTTGCCAGAATGCGATGGTTGCAAGTCCGTAGTGAACGACAATTTCATCGGAGAAGAGCCATGTTCAAGCACATCATGATTCCCGTCGACGGTTCCGAACTTGCCGACAAGGCCGTCGGCGAAGGTCTCAAGCTGGCCAAGGCGTTTGGCGCCAAGGTGACCGCCCTGATCGCCGAGCACGAGTACGAGGTGCCGACCTATACCCAGATTACGTCGCACAGCGCCGTTTCGGTGCCCGAGCATGAGCGCAGGATCAAGGAGCATGCGGCGAAGATCCTCGAGGCCGTCTCCGCCCGCGCCAAAGAGCTCGGTGTGCGATTTGAGGGCCGCTTAATGGAGGATGACGAGCCGTATGCGGCCATCGTCAAGGCCGCGACCGAGGGCGGCGTCGACCTGATCGTTATGGCGAGCCACGGCCGCCACGGCCTCGGCGCGCTGTTTTTCGGCAGCCAGACCCAGGAAGTGATGTCGCATTCCAAGATTCCGGTGCTGGTTTATCGTTGAAGCGGGTTATCGCTGATACGGGTTTGCCGCGGCTGTCCACGGCGGTAAGACCCGCGCGTTAAGCACATTGTTTGGGTAATGCGCGATTTTTCGCCTGGTTCTGGTCGATTGTCCGTCGACGGTGAATCCGGTAGCATGCGCCGTCGCACAAATTTCAATCCCAGTCGTAGCCCTAAGGAGTAGTCATGAAACAAGTCGTTATTTTGGCCGCCGGCCTGTTCATCACCGGTCTTGCGCACGCCCAGGCCCCCGATCCGGCCAAGCTGGCGGCGGATAAAGCCTGCATGGCCTGCCACGCCATCGGCAACAAGGTGGTCGGCCCCGCCTACAAGGATGTCGCCGCCAAGTACAAGGGCAATGCCAAGGCCGAAGCTATGCTGGTGCAAAAAGTCATCAAGGGTGGTTCCGGCGTGTGGGGCCAGATCCCGATGCCGCCAAACGCCTCGCTCAAGGAAGACGAGGCCAAGATCCTGGTCAAATGGGTTCTCAGCCAGTAGCCAGGGCCAGTCCCTCGTCCGAACGGGGCGATCGGGTAAAAAGCCGGCAGAGCGTTCAGGCTGCCGGCTTTTTTATTGTCCTACTTCCTTAATTTAATGGAGAAATGGGCACGTTCCCCATTACAATGCCGGAATTGACAGGCCTTGTTGCCGGTCAGCATAATCTGCCGTTCACGTCTTGGAGAAAAACCATGTCCCAATTCCGCCTGAGCCTTATTGCCGCCGCCACCCTCTCCGCCCTGATGCTGGTCGCCTGCGGCAAGGAAGAACCCAAACCCGCGCCTGCGCCGGCCGCGCCGCCGCCGCCGCCTTCGATCGAAATCAAGATCGGCCATGCCGGACCACTTACCGGTGGTATCGCCCACCTGGGCAAGGACAACGAAAACGGCGCCGCGCTCGCCATTGAGGAAGCCAACGCTGCGAAAATCAAGATCGACGGCAAGGACGCCAAGTTCGTGCTGGTCAAGGAAGACGACCAAGCCGATCCGAAAGTGGGCACCACCGTCGCGCAAAAACTGGTCGACGCCAAAGTCGCCGGCGTGGTCGGGCACCTGAACTCCGGCGTGTCGATTCCCGCTTCGGCCATTTACAACGGTGCCGGCATCCCGGTGATTTCCGGTTCGGCCACCAACCCCAAACTCACCGAACAGGGTTTCAAGGTCACCTTCCGCACAGTCGGCCGCGACGACCAGCAGGGCCCGGCGGTTGCCAACTATCTTGCCGCCAACAACAAGCCCAAACTGGTCGCCATCATCGACGATGCCACCTCTTACGGCGAGGGCCTTGCCAACGAAGTCGAGAAAACCCTCAAGGCCGCCGGCGTCAAGGTGCTGCCGCGCGAGAAGGGCACCGACAAGACCACCGACTGGAAGGCCGTGCTGACCAAGGTCAAGGGCAAGAAGCCGGACGCGATTTTCTACGGCGGCATGGACGCCACCGGCGGCCCGCTGATGAAGCAGGGCAAGGAACTTGGCATCAAGGCGATATTCGCTTTCGGAGACGGCGCCTGCACCGACGAAATGAGCAAGCTCGCCGGCGAATCGGCCGAGGGCCTGATCTGCTCGCAGGCCGGCATTCCCGTCTCTGCGGCAAACCCGAAATTCCTCGAAAATTACAAGAAAAAATTCAACATCGAACCGATTCTCTACTCGCCCTTTACCTACGATGCGGCCAACCTGCTGATCGAGGCGATGAAAAAAGCCAACTCGGCCGACCCGGCCAAGTACCTGCCGGAACTGGCCAAGATCAGCTTTAGCGGCGCCTCCGGCAAGATCGAGTTCGACGAAAAAGGCGATCGCAAGGACGCCGAGATGACCATCTTCACCATGAAGACGGGCAAGATCACGCCGGTGGCGATCATCAAGGCGGGCAAGAGCATGACGGTGGCCGAATACGCTGCGATGGCGGCACCTGCGGCGGCTCCGGCTCCGGCCGCGGCGCCTGCGGCTGCACCTGCCGCCGATGCGCCCAAGGCCGACGCCCCGAAGGCCGAAGCCCCCAAGGCGGACGCGGCAAAGAAGTAAGCGCTGGGCAGGTTCCGGCTGCGTATGGAAAAAAACGGCACCCCAGGGTGCCGTTTTTTTGTGACCTGACGCCAGACGCATGGACATTTTCATTCAGCAAGTCATCAACGGCCTGGTGCTCGGCTGTGTCTATGCCATCGTCGCGCTGGGTTACACCATGGTCTACGGCATCATCCAGCTGATCAACTTCGCCCACGGCGAACTGGTGATGATTGGCGCGCTGGTGGCGTTTAGCGTGATTTCCCTCCTGGCCGGGTCGGGCCTGCCGCCGCTGGTGATTGTGCTGATCGGCACCGGCTGCGCCATCCCGGTTTGCGTCGCGCTGGGCTATGCGCTCGAGCGTATCGCCTACCGCCCCTTGCGCAATGCGCCGCGCCTTGCGCCGCTGATCACCGCCATCGGCATGTCCATCATCCTGCAGCACCTTGCCATGCTGGTGTGGGGGCGCAACCCGCTGGCTTATCCGCAAATCATCAAGCTCGAGACCTTCAATATCGGCGAGGCCACCATCACCAGCGTGCAGGTGGCCATCGTGCTCATTTCCACCCTGATGATGGCCGGCCTCGCGCTGCTGGTCTATCGCACCCGGCTTGGCACCGCCATGCGCGCCACGGCGCAAAACCGCCAGGTCGCCGGACTGATGGGCATTGACGCCAACCGCATCATCGCCGTCACCTTTGTCATCGGCGCGGCGCTTGCGGCGGTGGCCGGGGTGATGGTCGGCACTTATTACGGTATCGGCCACTACACCATGGGCGCGCACCTTGGCCTCAAGGCATTTGCCGCGGCGGTGCTGGGCGGCATAGGCAACCTGCCCGGCGCGATGCTCGGCGGCATCCTGCTCGGCCTGGTCGAAGCGCTGGGCGCCGGTTACATCGGCGACCTTACCAACGACGTGTTCGGCAGCAACTACCAGGACGTGTTCGCCTTCCTGGTATTGATCGCGGTGCTGATCTTCCGCCCTTCGGGCATCCTGGGCGAGCGCGTCGGGGATCGTGCATGACGCAAATGCGGAGTAAGCCCGTCATTCCCGCGCAAGCGGGAATCCATGGGGTTCGTGATGTTGCGACCAGCCTTGCCCCATGGATTCCGGGTTCCGCTTTGCGGCCACGGAATGACGACTTGCAACCGGGGCGGGCGTGTTGAGCTGGACTGAAGCCATCAGACGGCATCGCCATGCAAAATGGATAGGCATGGCCATACTGGCCATCGCGCTCATCGCCCTGCCCTTTGCGCTCGCCTCGGCCGGCACCGCCTGGGTGCGCATCACCAACTTTGCCATCCTGTTCATTCTGCTGTCGCTGGGCCTCAATATCGTCGTCGGCTTTGCCGGGCTGCTCGACCTGGGCTACATCGCCTTTTACGCCGTGGGCGCCTACGCCTATGCGCTGCTCGCCTCGCCACATTTCAACATCCACCTGCCCTTCTGGCTGATCCTGCCAATTGGCGCGCTGGTGGCCTGCCTGTTCGGTGTGCTGCTTGGCGCGCCCACGCTCAAGCTGCGCGGCGATTACCTTGCCATCGTCACGCTGGGCTTTGGCGAGATCATCCGTATTTTCCTCAACAATCTTTCCAACCCGGTCAATATCACCAACGGCCCGCAGGGCATTGCGCGCATCGACCCGTTTCGCATCGGCAGCTTTGATTTTTCCAAAAGCGAGACTTATCTGGGCCTGGTCTTCAGCGGGCCGATAAAGTATTACTACCTGCTGATGCTGGTGCTGGTAGCGGTGATCGTCATAAACCTGCGGCTGCAAAATTCGCGCATCGGCCGCGCCTGGGAGGCGATACGCGAGGACGAGACCGCCGCCCGCGCCATGGGCATAGATACCACACGCATCAAGCTCCTCGCATTTGCCATGGGCGCCTCCTTCGGCGGCGTGGCCGGCGGCATGTTCGCCGCGATACAGGGCTTTATCAGCCCGGAGAGTTTCGTGCTGGTGGAATCGGTGATGGTGCTCGCCATGGTGGTGCTGGGCGGCATGGGCAATGTCTGGGGCGTGGTGCTGGGCGCGGTGCTGCTGTCGTTTGCGCCGGAGGTGCTGCGCTACACCGTCGCCCCGGCGCAGATGGCGCTGTTCGGAAAAATGCTGATCGAGCCCGAAGTCATACGCATGCTGTTATTCGGCCTCGCGCTGGTGCTGGTGATGATTTTCCGGCCCGCCGGCCTGTGGCCCTCGGCGGTGCGCAAGCGTGAGTTGGCGGTGCGCAAGGGGGCGGCATGAGCGCGCTGCTCAGCGGCACAGACCTCGGGAAACGCTTTGGCGGCGTGCAGGCGCTGGCCAAGGTGGATTTTTCCATTGCGCGCGGCGAGATCTACGGCCTCATCGGCCCCAATGGCGCCGGCAAGACCACCCTGTTCAACCTGCTGACGGGTATTTATCCGCTCAACAGCGGCAGTTTCGAATTCGACGGCGCGCCGCTTGCCGGTCTCAAGACCCACCAGGTCACCCAGCGCGGCATTGCCCGCACCTTCCAGAACATCCGCCTGTTTGCCAACCTGTCGGTGGTCGAGAACGTGATGATAGGCCGCCATGTACGCACCCGTGCCGGCGTGCTCGGTGCGGTGCTGCGGGGTGCCGCCACGCGGGCCGAGGAAGCGGCCATCGAAGCGCGCGCGCATGAACTGCTGGCGTATGTCGGCATCGAGGCGCGCGCCAACGACCAGGCCTCCAGTCTTGCCTACGGTGACCAGCGCCGCCTGGAGATCGCCCGCGCCCTTGCCACCGACCCCAAACTGCTGGCGCTCGACGAACCGGCCGCCGGCATGAACGCCTCCGAAACCGTGGCGCTGCGCACGCTGATAGAGCGTATTCGGCTTGATGGCACCACGGTGCTGCTGATCGAGCACGACATGAAGCTGGTGATGAACATCTGCGACCGCGTGCTGGTGCTCGACTACGGCCAGAAAATCGCCGAGGGCGTGCCCGCCGAAGTGCGCAAGGACCCGCGCGTCATCGAGGCCTATCTCGGGCAGGCTGCCGCGTGAAACAACCCGCATGAACCTGCTCGAAGTCAGCGGCCTGCATGTCAGCTACGGCGGCATCCGCGCCGTCAAGGGCATAGACCTCACGGTGGCCGAGGGCGAGCTGGTCTGCCTCATCGGCGCCAACGGCGCCGGCAAGAGCACCACGCTCAAGGCCATTTGCGGCCTGATGCCGGCGGCGGCGGGCGCGGTGCGCTACCAGGGTGGCGACATCGCCGGGCTAAAGCATTTTGAATTGCCGCGCCGCGGCCTGGTGCTGGTGCCCGAGGGGCGCGGCATTTTTCCGCAGCTCACGGTGGAGGAAAACATCGCCATGGGCGCCTATGCACGCAACGACACTGCGCAGATCAAACGCGACATCGAGCGCGGCTACGCGCTGTTTCCGCGTCTTTTCGAGCGCCGCCTGCAATCGGCCGGCACGCTGTCGGGCGGCGAGCAGCAAATGCTCGCCATCGCGCGCGCGCTGATGGCACAACCCAAGTTGCTGCTGCTCGATGAACCGAGCATGGGCCTCGCGCCCATCATCGTGCAAAAGGTGTTCGAGGTGATCGCCACTATTCGCAAGGAGGGTGTGACGGTGCTGCTGGTGGAGCAAAACGCCCGCCTTGCCCTTGAGCTAGCCGACCGCGCCTATGTGATGGAGACGGGCGTCATCACGCTGTCGGGTGAGGCCGGGACATTGCTCGCCGACGAGCGCGTAAAAACAGCGTATCTGGGCGAGTAGCCCCGCGCCGTCAAGGGTGTAGCATGGCAGGCTCACACCATGAGCCAGCGGGGCGGCATGAACCAGACCGAACGTATCTACCGTATCGAGCACATGCTGCGCGCCCGCACCGTCGTGCCGGCGGCGGCTTTTCTTGAGGCGCTGGAAATTTCGCGCGCCACCTTCAAGCGCGACCTCGAGTACCTGCGCAGCCGGATGCACGCGCCCATCGACTACGACCGCGACGCCGGCGGCTACCGGCTGGGCAAGCCCTCCGGCGACAAGAGGGGGCCGCGCCACGAGCTGCCCGGCCTGTGGTTCAACGCCTCCGAGGTGCACGCCCTCTTGACCATGCAAAGCCTGTTGCGCGGCCTCGAGCCGGGGCTGCTCGGGCCGCATGTCGAGCCGCTGCTGGCGCGCCTGCAGGGCATGCTCGCCACCGACGACCATTCGCTGGAGGAAATCGAGCGGCGCGTGCGCATCCTGCGCATGGCCGCGCGCAAGGTCAAGCTCAAGTACTTCCAGCTCGCCGCCACCGCCACGCTGCGGCGCCTGCGCATCGCCGTCACCTATTGGAGCCGCTACAACGACAAGACCACCGAGCGCGAGCTCTCGCCGCAGCGTCTGGTGTTCTACCGCGGCAACTGGTACCTCGACGCCTGGTGCCACCTGAGAAAAGACATCCGTAGCTTCGCCCTCGACGGCCTGCGCCAAGCCGTGCTGCTGGAAAAGCCGGCGAAGAACGTCGCCGAAGCCGAACTCGACGAGGTGCTCGCCTCGGGCTACGGCATCATTTCCGGGCGCAAGCTCGACCGTGCCGTGCTGCGCTTTTCGGCCACGGCCGCGCGCTGGGTTGCCGCCGAGGAGTGGCACCCGAAGCAAAAGGCGCGCACCGAAGCGGACGGCAGCTACCTGCTGGAGTTTCCGTACAACGACGACCAGGAGCTGGTCATGGACATCCTGCGCCACGGCCCCGAGGTCGAGGTGCTGGCGCCGCCGGCGCTGCGCGAGCGCGTCGCCGGGCAGCTGCGCGGCGCGCTAAAGCGCTACGCCGGAAGGGGGTAAATATCCGGAAACCCGTATATGGACCCCTCCTCGTTTGCAAGCTGACCGTTCTTTGGCGTGTAGGTACGACTGCGCACGTATATTCGGTCTCTAACTGAAGCATCGAGCGATCGATGCAGGACCATGATGGGCT
>Ga0194061_1000597_pt1 | contig 21719 bp, 18 predicted proteins | sample SepL2221m_MetaG_FD_163423 | JGI IMG/M metagenome (GOLD analysis project Ga0194061, IMG submission 163423) | Anoxic zone freshwater microbial communities from boreal shield lake in IISD Experimental Lakes Area, Ontario, Canada - Sep2016-L224-21m | ecosystem: Environmental > Aquatic > Freshwater >... | reverse complement strand
TTATTAATGCTGCAGGGAGAATAATAATAATTAAAAACAACAAAAATCATTATGAGAAAACAAAACATTGTACTGCTTGGAATTTTTTTATTAACAATCTTCGTTTTATCGGGTTGCAATAACTCATCCGATCCCGTATCTCCTGCCAGTAACACAGCAGGTACCATAACTATAGGCTCACAGGTTTGGGCTGATAAGAATCTTGACGTCAGTACTTACCGTAATGGTGACCCGATTCCTCAGGTTCAGGACTCAATTGCATGGTCAAACCTTACAACAGGTGCCTGGTGCTATTACAATGGCGATGCCGGTCTGGGGTCTACTTATGGTAAAATATATAACTGGTATGCCGTTAATGACGCACGCGGTTTAGCTCCACTCGGATACCATATATCTACTGATGCTGAATGGACACTACTAACAAACAATTTAGGCGGTGACACTATAGCAGGAGGTAAACTGAAAGCTTTGACATTATGGCAGGCTCCGAATACCGGTGCAACAAACAGCAGTGGATTTACAGCTCTTCCAGCAGGTTTTCGCAATAATATTGGGAATTCATACAGAATTACAGTGGATGGTTACTTCTGGACTGCAACCGAATACAACAGCGGCGAAGCATGGGACCGCTATCTCTGGAACGAGAGAAAGGATATAAACCGATACAGTCTTAATAAAAAGTATGGACTCTCGGTTCGCTGTATTAAAGATTAATTAATAAAGCTTATTTTTAAAGACAGATGCTGTTCGCATTGTAACGGCTCTGTCTTTATTGTATGTAAATACTGTTTTAGATTTACAGATGAAAAGGGTATCAGAAATTTAAAATTGCAGTTAATTTACTATCACTGGAAATTATTCTTATATTTCTTTTGGGAAACGCATTCTGAATCAGATTATTAAGTAAATCAGCACCAATTGTTAATCCGAGTATAACTGGTGTAGAAAGTTCTTTTGCATTATTAGTGTCTGGTCTGTATTTCTCGTTAAACACACTGTTCTTAAAATCTATAATTTCTTTTCTCAGCGAATATACCAATGCTGCAGAGCCGCTTCCGATTATCATTCCGCCAAGCACATCAGAGGGATAATGAACGCCAAGATACATTCTGCCGTATCCTGTTATAGCTGCATACAGGTATGAAATAACTATGATTGCAGGTTTATCGGGATATCTTAACGTCAATGAAGTTGCCATTGAGAAAGCTGTGGCAGTATGCCCTGATGGAAATGAATACCTGTCAGTAGGGGAGTTGTACTTATTATAATGAACATTCTTTAGAGTTACGTAAGGTCTTTCTCTCCTGAACATTTGTTTCATTCCATAAGTAATTCCTGCACTGGTTATTTCTGATAATAAAAGCAGTACACCCGAGTTCTCGTCATAATAATGTTCATTAATCCTTGATATACCTGCAAGCCCTATTGGCAGTGCAATACTTACGGGTAAAACCGATTTATCTGTGACAGGAATTAAGGTATTGGAAAACCCGCATCTGTAATCATTTACAGCACGGAAAATGATTACATCTGCACAACTTTCTGAAACGGATGTATCTTTTGTCTCTAATTCCCTGAAACCCTGTGAACAGGCTGGCTGGGATAAGAGAAAGAGTGCTAATAGATTTATTATTAAAGATATTCTGAGCATTCTATCATAAATGCATTATTTCAAAGCATTATTTATATCTTCTAATAAATCTTCAATGTCCTCTATGCCTACTGAAAGTCTTATAAGTCCATCAGTCAGTCCGATTTCTTCTCTCATTGCCTTAGGAATACTTCCGTGGGTCATTGAAGGCGGATGACAAACAAGTGATTCAACTCCGCCGAGCGATTCAGCAATCTGGAATATCTTCAAACTGTCGCAGAACTTTTTGGCATTTTCATAGTTTCCTAAGTCTATAGAAATAATCCCGCCATAACCTCTCATTTGTTTCTTTGCAACTTTATGCTGAGGGTGAGACTCAAGCCCTGGATAAAAAACTTTTATAACCTTTTTGTTCGTTAATAATCTGCTGGCTATAGCGAATGCATTATCGTTATGCGTCTTCATCCTTAAAGATAATGTTTTTATTGAGCGGAGAATTAAGAAGCAGTCAAATGGTGCCGGAACTGAACCGATTGAGTTCTGTAAGAATTTAATTCTATCTGCTAAAGCTTCATCAGAAGTGACAATACAACCTCCTATTACGTCACAATGCCCGTTAATGTATTTAGTAGTGCTGTGTAGAACTATATCAATGCCGAAATCCAAAGGATTCTGTAAATAAGGACTCATAAATGTGTTGTCCACACAGGTCATAATATTATTTACTTTACCAATCTTTGAAACAGCTTCAAGGTCTGAAATCCCAAGCATAGGATTTGTTGGAGTCTCGACGTATATTAATTTAGTGTTCGGCTTTATAGCCTTTTCTATTAATTCAGAATCTGATGTATCGACGTATGTAAAGTCCAGTCCGTAGTTTCTCATTATCTGTTCATACAGCCTGTATGTACCTCCGTAAACATTATCTGAACAAATTATATGGTCTCCCTTCCGGAAAAGATTAATAACAGTATGAACTGCTGCCATACCAGAAGAAAAGCAAAATCCGTGTTTACCGTTTTCAAGTTCTGCCAGACAACTTTCGAGTGCAGACCTTGTAGGGTTAATTGTCCTGCCGTAATCAAAACCTTTTGATTCGCCAAGTTTCGAATTTGAATATGTCGAAGTCTGAAATATTGGTGTAGTTACGGCACCTGTTACTTCTTCAGGGTGCTGACCTGCGTGTATAGCTTTTGTTGCAAATTTCATTTTACGTTGTTTTGCTTTAACCATTCATCGTTATGATACTTTGAAAGATACCTTTCTCCCGTATCACACACAATGAATACAACAACGCCATTCTCATCAAGGTTTCTTGCAATACCTAATGCTGTATGTGCAAGTGTTCCCGTAGATGCCCCGCAGAATATTCCTTCTTCTTTTGTTAATGCTTTGCAGGTATTAATAGAATCATTATCATTCACTTCGATAACTTTGTCAATAAGATTGAAATCCATAATATTAGGAATCATATCAAGACCAATACCTTCAACTAAATAGGGGAATGTCTCTCCCGTCTCACCTTTTTCTTTGAATAACTTTGCAATAGAACCAATCGGGTCTGCCGCTATTACTTTTATGTTCGGATTCTTCTCTTTTAAATACCTTGCAGTGCCGGTTATTGTTCCGCCCGTACCTAACCCTGCAACAAAGTGCGTAATCTTGCCTTCAGTAGCCTCCCAGATTTCAGGACCGGTTGTAAGATAATGCGCAAGAGGATTTGATTCATTTGTATACTGTGCTATGTATAAAGAGTTTGGAGTTGCATCAGCGATTGACTGAGCTTTGTTCATATAATAATCAGGATGGTCGTGACCGACATTCTTCGGAACGACTATAACTTCCGCACCGAATGCCTTCAGGTAATTTCTCTTTTCGATGGATACTTTATCCGTAACGACAATTATTGACTTATAGCCCTTTACTGCAGCCGCAAGCACCAATCCGATTCCTGTGTTCCCGCTCGTTGCTTCTATGATTGTTCCGCCGGGTTTCAATTTTCCTTCCTTTTCAGCATTCTCAACCATCAGTTTACCAATCCTGTCTTTAACGCTTCCGCCGGGATTGTACGATTCCATCTTTGCAAGTACTGTCGCCTTTATACCTTTGGTTAATTTGCTTAACCTGACCAAAGGTGTATTCCCAACTAATTCTAAAACATTATTATAGTATCTCATGAAAATTGGTTTAAAAATTAATTAAACTTTATATCGCCGTAAAGCCTGCATGAATCTGCATTAAGAATTGTGCCGCATTTTATATGCAATCTCTTTTGTACGTTATGAAAATTTGAAGTATTGCTAATGTTTAATTCATACATTCCAGGATAACAGATTTGTTTATTTAAAATATTTAAAGTGTCAGTTAATCCAGTTAAATATAATGAAACGGTATCTATTCTGGGAACCTGAAATTTAACTTTATAACTTCCATTAGTCGGGTTTGGATACGCCGGCCCAAAAAATGCATTAGGAGGGAATCCCGTAATCTGACCTCCCTCATATAAATATTTAAATTTATCGAAGGTATCTAATATTTTTAGTCTGTATTTATAGTTAGGATGGTTTATCTGTAAAGTATCAAAATAAATGTAAGAAACGCTGTCGTTAGTTGTACCGGTTCCATGGACAGATCCCAGTTTTGAATAATTTGTATCTGAAGCAACACTTCTTTCAACATCAAACCCATAACAATTGTATTCCTTACTTGTAGTCCATCTAAGAGCAGAGATGTTATTCTGTGTAGTTACATAAAAATATTTTACATATGTAAAAGTATCTACAGGGTTGTGAAGACACCAGTCTGAATAATCCCCTCCAAGTATATTGCCAAATTCATCTGTCTTCAGAATATCAGTCTCATATGGTGCAGTTGTTGTTGCCGGATTATCTGTGTTGCAACTTGAAATTGCATAAAATGAAAAACCCATAACAGCAAACAGAAAAACATACCTTATGATAATTTTCATTTATAAGTGAATAATCGCTTATTAAGAAAGCGGTTTCATTAACGGAAATAATAATACGTCTCTTATCGTTGCTGAATTTGTGAGAAGCATTACTATTCTGTCAACTCCAAGGCCTACGCCTGTTGTTGGTGGCATTCCAACTTCGATTGCCTTTACGAAGTCATCATCGAACGGATGGGTTTCTTCTTCGCCGCCTCTGCCTCTTTCAACCTGATTCTCAAAAAGTTGTCTTTGCAGAATTGGGTCGTTTAATTCAGTGTATGCATTACCGACTTCCCATTTGTTGATGTAAGGCTCAAAACGTTCAACGAATATAACCTGTTCAGGGTCATTCTTCATCTCTTCAAGCTGTGCGAGTGAATATTCTCTTAAAGGTTTGCATAGTGGTGTTGTATCTATAGGGTGGTCCAGGACAAATGTAGGTTGCACTAAGTCTTCCTCGCAAAGTTCTTCGAACAGCGTTGCTATTACAAGTCCCTTACTGTGAGAAATCTTCGGGTCAAACTCTACGTTGTTCTGTTTCATGTACATAAGGATTTCATCTTTCTTCATCGACAAAACATCTATTCCTGCTTTTTCTTTAATGGCATCAACCATTTTTAATCTCTTCCACGGACGTGCAACATCTATTTCTGTTCCCTGATAATCAAACTTGGTTGAGCCGTGAACTGCTATGCAGGCAGATTCAACAACTTCTTCAAACATATTCATACTGTCTGTGTAGTCGCCGTATGCCTGATACCATTCCACCTGAGTGAATTCAGGATTATGAGTTCTGTCAATACCTTCGTTACGGAAATCCTTTACGAATTCATAAACACGGTTAAATCCGCCGACTATCAGCCTCTTTAAGTAAAGTTCGTTTGATATTCTTAAGTACAATTGTATGTCCAGTGCATTGTGATGCGTGATGAAAGGTTTTGCATTTGCTCCGCCATAAATCGATTGCAATGTAGGTGTTTCTACTTCGATGAAACCATAACCCTCAAGAGTTGTTCTCATCGATCTTATAATCTTAGTTCTGTTAATGAATGTTTCTTTTACGTTTTCATTTACTATTAAGTCTATATAACGTTGTCTGTAACGCAATTCAACGTCTGCGAATGCATCGTGAATAATCTTTTCACCTGTTTCGGTAACTTCTTCCTTTACGACAGGGAGTGGATGAATTGATTTTGTTAACAGTTCGAACGAAACACTGTGAATCGATACTTCACCTGTTTTAGTCCTGAAGACAAATCCTTTTATTCCGATGATGTCACCGATGTCGAGCATCTTTAATATTGCGTAACTTGTTTCACCGACTTCATCTTTTTTAACGTATACCTGAATCCTGTTTGTGTCGTCTTTTATATGACAGAACGTAGCCTTTCCCATTCTTCTTATTGCCGAAATTCTTCCCGCAACAGAGACTATATCATTCTTCCTTAATTCTTTTTCTTCGTCATCCGCAGGGTCGGTAAAGTTCTTCAGTAAATCATCTGCCTTATGTGTAACGTCATACCTGTGCGGGTAGGGGTTTACACCAAGTTTTTTAATTTCTTCAAGTTCTTCAAGTCTTCTTTTAACTAGTTCGTTTTGTTCTGACATAATGTATTAAAATTGTTTATTTATTTATAAACTTGTTTATTTCCAGTATACTTAATTTTCTGTACTCGCCTGCGTTTAAGCCGTCAACAGTTAAATGACCGTATAATGAACGGTGAAGTTTCCTGACAAAGAATCCGTAGTTTTCGAACATGCGTCTGACCTGTCTGTTTCTGCCTTCCGTGAGTGTTATCGCAACTGTGTCAAATACATCTTTGTTAACGAACTCAATCTTTGCGGGTGCAGTTTTCTTGCCGTCGAGTTTTATTCCGCCCGCAAGTTTCAACCTTATCTTTTCGTCAAGAGGTCTTGAAAGGCTTACTATATAAGTTTTCTCAACTTTAAACTTCGGATGCATTAACTTATTTGCAAAGTCTCCGTCATTGGTTAAGAGTAAAACACCGCTTGTATCGATGTCGAGCCTGCCGATAGGGAACAGTTTCTCCGATGTTTTTATAATATCCATAACTGTCTTGCGGTTCTTTTCGTCATCAGTAGTCGTGATAAAGCCTATTGGTTTGTGAAGCAGTATATAAGTTTTCTTTGTCTTTTCCCTGATTCTTTCGCCGTCAAGTCTTACTTCATCTTTTAGGTTGTCTATCTGCACTCCTGGTTCAATAATCAACTTGTGATTAACGGTTACTCTGCCCTGCTGAATCATTTCGTCAATTTTTCTGCGTGCAAATTCCGAATTGTTTGCAAGGAATTTGTTTAACCTTGTTGTCCCGGTATCATTATTGCTCGTTTTGCTATTACTCTTTTTTGTTGCCATCTTCTTTTTCTCCATCTTCTTCTAAATTGTTATCAGATGTATCTTCCACTTCAAAAACATCTATATCTTCTATAGTATCAAGATGCGTTTCTTCAGCCTCTGCTACTTCTGTTTTATCTTCTTCTTCAATCTCAGTATCTTCCTGGTTTACATCTGTTTCTTCTGTTAACTGCTCTTCGTTTGTTGATTCTGTTTCTTCATTGAACTTCAATTCACCTGTGTCATCTGTCTTCGGATTGTTTGTTAACTCTGCCTGTGCCTGAATGCTCATTGAGTTGAAAAGGTCAATATCGGCTTCTGATATACCTTCAATTTTTTCATTCTTGAGAATATCATTAATCTCTTTGAGTTTCGGTAAATCTTCGAGTGCATTAAGTCCCAGCACTTTAAGGAAACTTGCAGTTGTACCGTACAGAATAGGTCTTCCCGGTCCATCGGCTCTTCCTTTAATTGTTATAAGGTCACGTTCAAGGAGTGAATTTACAATGTAATCAACATTAACACCGCGGACGAATTCAATTTCAGTCCTTGTAATCGGCTGTTTGTATGCAATGATTGCGAGAGTCTCAATCGCAGACTGGGAGAGCTTTTTCCTCTGCGTCTCAGCGCTGAGTTTTCCGAGGAAATGTGAGAACTTCTTTCTTGTTGCAAAAACATATCCGCCTGCAATTTTTAGTATTTCAAAAGCATTGCTGTTCTGCTCGTAATCTACATTTAATTCTTCAATTGATGCGTCAATTTCTTTCAGCGAAACTGAAATCTTAAAACTGTCCAGTAAATCCTTGATTTCTTTGGTTGTGATTTCTTCTTCTGAAGCAAAAATTAATGCTTCCACAATATTTTTTATTCCTGCGTTACTCAATTCAATTGTTCGTTAATTAATTTAATCAAAGAGAATTCAGTTAAATCTTTTTCGTCAAATATTATTCCCAGATAACCTTCCAGTGCAAGCTGAAGTATGGAAAGGAATGTACATATCACAATCATCTTTTCATCCATCGTACTGATAAGTTCTTTGTAGTTTATGGAGACCCTTGTTTTAAAGAAGTTAATCAGGAATTCTTTCTGAAGTTCAGGAGTAGTATTCATTAATTCAATCGGATGTATTATTTCCTGCCTTATGTTTGTGATTGCACGTTTGTAACCTTTAATCAGGTTAAATATATTCAGATTTTGTAACCCTGCATCATTCAGTACATCATATTCAACCTCTTTTGCATCCTTCTTGAAGTATATTCTGTAATAACGCTGTCTGGTATCTTCTTCAATTTCAAGCAGTACGGCGGCAGCGTCCTTAAATCTTTTGTACTCGAGGAGTTTACGGATTAATGTGTATCTCGGGTCTTCTTCTTCCACCTCTTCTTCATATACCTGTGGAATCAGCATTCTTGCTTTAATCTTCATCAGTTCTGCTGCCATCAGCAAAAACTCACCAGCAAGTTCGATGTCCAGCAGTGTCATATAATTCAGGAACTCAAGAAAGTCTTTTGTGATTTTGGAAATAGGAATATCATAGATATTCAGTTCCTCCTCTTTTACAAAGTGCAGAAGAATATCAAGAGGTCCTTCGTATTCTGAAAGCTTTGCCCAATACTCATTGGTTTTCTGAGAATCCTGATTAGTAATAATATTTGTCGTGTTCGTATCGTCCATTTTTTAAACAGTGAAAAATATACAAAACTGCATTGTGAGATTAAATGTAATACAGTGCCCCAAATTTTGAATATACTGAGTCTCTTTTACCTCATTGAAATTCTCTTAGTTTGAAAAATCTCAAAACCCTTTTCCCTGTAAATGCTTTCCCTGAAATTACTGACAAAATTGTCAATATAGCCTAAAATCTTAATTGGTCTATCCTTGGTCTATGATTAGTCTCTCCTTGGTCTCAACAATACCCCCTGTTTTTACTGACAAAATTGTCACAAATTTGAATCAATCAAACATCTGTAAGAATTCAAAGGTATCCGTAATTCTGAGCTGTTTTGACCTGTCCGACCTGAAATATACGAGAAACATACCTATCTGGGAGCAAGTTAGAGCGCAAGGTGAACGAGAAATATACGAGAAACATACGAGAACGATACCTGAACGTGCCTGAAAACGTGAAAATTTTACGTATTGAAGGCCGAATCAAGCCCGAACATTATGTAAAGTCTGTTGCCTTTTCCGACAATATTCAGGAATTCTTAAATAGATTCTGAACTGAGGCTACAACATTATCCTTTTCGTCTGGGAAGTATTTTACGAGTATAACTTTTCCTTCCTGAAGCTTTGCTGAATCAACAGTCTTAATCATAATCTTTGTTTCTGTCTGAAAAGTGCTGCCATTTGGTTCAGTAACTTCAAGTAGTACTTTGAAGAAAGAAAGTTTTTTCTTCTGACTGATAAGAAAATATTTCAGTATCCTTGCATTATTCCATTTCTTGGTTGAATATTTTATAGTAACAATTATGGACTGGCTCAGTGATAGTATATTTAATAACATAAAACTAAGCACTATCCAGCAAATAACTTTAACTATTCCTGACCTTGCAATTCCTGTTGCAAGTGCATAAGCAGAAAAAAGTAAAATCAGAAAGAACAATGTTGATATAATAATACCTTTAAGACTTAAAGGGCGTCTTAGTGCGATTTTGTTTGTGATTGAGTTTAAAAATATTTCTATTTGTTTCGATGCCTCTTCTTCATTCACATTAGCGGCTTTCATATACAGTTCAGCAGCCTTCGTCTTGTCGCCGGAAGATAAAAACTTTTTTACTTCCTCAATAACATCTTTTGGTATTTCCGTATGAACAGCACTTTGTATTCCTGTCCCTTCGTTCTTACTGATTCGAATACTCGAATCGCAATACTGGCAGAATGTTATATACTCGCCGGGTTTGATATCCAGCGGTGCGCCGCAATTCGGACAACTTAAAGCTTCGATTTTATAGTCCATATTGATGTTGTTAGTTATTTTTATTAATTAAATTAATTACAACTTTTACTATTATTCCCTTATCTGATGGTTTACTTTCTGCTATTAGCAAACATAATGCCACAAGGGCATTATCTGCAATTCTTTTTGAGCCGTCAGTTTTATATAAAACATTATTCTTTGCAAGAAAGTATATAAAGAAAGAAGCAGCAATGCGTTTATTTCCGTCTACAAACGGGTGATTCTTAATCAGAAAGTATAGTAAATTAGATGCTTTCTCTTCAATGCTTGGATAAAGTTTCTTTTTCCCAAATGTTTGATATATTGTGTTAATGGAACTATCAAGCGAGCCGCCTCGTATTTTACCAAACAATTCTGAGTTACCATATTTAGATTTAAGCGAATCAATAAAATTAATGGCATCTGAATAATTTAGTCTGTATTTCTCTCTTTTGGAAGTATTGGAAATTTTAAGGCTGTTGTAATCATATCCGTCAAGTATATTCAGCGCATGAGTATAGTCTGAAATTACTTTGATTATTCCCTGTGCTTCATCTGATGTGAGGGCCAGAAATTCCGCTGTTCTGCTTAAGTAATTAACAGTTTTTTGCAGTTCTGAAATTTTATTTGACTGTTCTTTTAGCCGTTTTTCATTAATTGTATAACCCTGAACAAGATGTTGCCTTAAAGTATTAGTAGCCCATATACGGAATTGAGTACCGCGTTTAGAATTTACTCTGTATCCGACAGAGATAATCATATCAAGGTTGTAATACTTGATATTTCTCTTTATTGCTCTTTGCCCTTCTTTTTGAACTACCGAGAAATACTCGGTAGTTGAATTAGCATCTAATTCTTTTGTTTTATATATATTTTTAATGTGAAGTCCTACAGTATCGGTGTCCTTCATAAACAATTCTGCCATCTGCTTTTGCGTCAGCCATATATTGTCTTCCTTCAGGCTCACTTCCAGGGAAGACTTCCCGTCCTTGGCTTTGTATAAAACCACTTGCGAATTATTTTTGCTGTCTTTTCTCAGGCTAATTTAAAATAGGGTTTTAAAAGATGCTGTAAAATATATTATATTTCTGCTATTAATTATAGTTAATTCATACGAAAAAATATTCTCTGAACCGTCGCTTTTGATCATTCTATACAAATTATGCTAAGTACATATAATTTCATTTAAACAATGTTAACAAATTCATATTTTAAATCAAACTAATAATTATATGCCAACTTCTACATTAAAGTATTTAGGGGATTTAAGAACCGAACTTACTCACTTGCAATCCGGAATAGTTGTGATAACCGATGCACCGACCGACAATAACGGAAAAGGGGAGGCATTCTCTCCCACCGATTTAATGTCATCCTCGCTTTGTGCCTGTATGATTACTATTATGGGAGTTGCTGCACAGACTCACGGATTCTCGATTGACGGTGCAACTGCTGAGATTACGAAGATAATGTCCGCAAACCCGCGTAAAGTATCGGAAGTAAAGGTTGAAATTACGTTTCCGAAGAATAATTATTCCGATAAGGATAAAAGAATAATTGAGTATATTGCAGGTACCTGTCCGGTTGCATTAAGCCTGCATCCCGACCTGAAGCAGAATGTTAAATTAATTTTCTGATTCTGAAACTTTGACACATTTAAATAGTATATTAAACTAACTCTTTACAATAACTTAACAAACGTTTTATGAAAAATCTTTTTGCAATTATTATTTCAGTATTTATGCTTTCATCATTAGCCTTATCACAACCCATAATCGATTCAAAGAATATGGATTTGAGTGTTAAGCCTGGAGATGATTTCTTCAGTTATGCAAACGGTACCTGGGTCAAGAATACTCCAATTCCTCCTGACCTTACACGTTACGGTGCTTTTGACGAACTCAGAGAAAATAACAGCAGACAATTGCAGACTTTAATCGAAGAAATATCCGCACAGCAAAACCTTGTCAAAGGCAGCAATAAGCAAAAGATAGGTGACTTCTTATCAAGCGGTATGGATGAAGCTAAAATTAATTCACTCGGCTACGAACCTATAAAGAAGAAACTCGATGAACTTAGAAGCATTAAATCAAAAGATGAATTGATAAAGTATATGGCATTCCTTCACTCAGCAGGTTCGCCGTCTTTCTTTGGTTTTGGTTCTACCGCGGATAAGAAAAACAGTTCGATGAACATTGCTTCACTCAGACAGTCGGGAATAACTTTGCCTAATAAAGATTATTACCTGAAAGATGATGACAGAACTAAATCAATCAGAGCAGAACTTCAGAAGTATATGGTAACTTTGTTCAAACTCGTCGGATACGATGACAAAATAGCAGAAGCAAAGGCACAGTCTGAAATGGATTTTGAAGTTACTCTTGCAAAGTCTTCATTCTCAAACCTTGAACTTCGCGACCCTGATCTGAATTACAATAAAATGACGCTGGACGATTTGGCAATTCTTAGCGTCGGGTTCGACTGGAAACTCTATTTTAAAGAAATCGGAGTTGATAATCCTGGTGATATTAACGTAGGTCAGAAAAGATTCTTCGAAGAATTCGGCGCAACATTTCAGAATACTGATATTGAAGTATTAAAAACATACGTAGAGTGGAGACTCGTAAACGCTGCTTCAAATTTCTTAAGCGAAGATTTTGTTAACGCAAACTTTGAATTCAACGGTAAGTTTATGTCTGGTGCACAGGAACAGCGCCCTCGCTGGAAACGCGTACTCGATGTAGTTAACGGTTCACTCGGTGAGGCACTCGGAGAATTGTATGTTGAAAAGTATTTCCCTCCTGCATCAAAACAGAGAATCAAAGATTTAGTAGCAAACATTAAAGTTGCTTTAGTAGAAAGAATAAAGAATTTAAGCTGGATGTCTGCCGAAACTAAAAAGCAGGCACTCAATAAACTCGATAAGATAGCTGTTAAAGTTGGTTATCCTGATAAATGGGAAGATTATTCAAAGATTGATATTACACGCGATTCATACTGGGATAATTTATTAGCAGTTAGAAAGTTTAATTACAAAAAGAACTTGAGCGAAATCGGCAAGCCTGTTGATCGTACAGAATGGGGAATGAGCCCTCAGACAGTTAATGCATACTATTCCCCAAACAATAATGAAATCTGTTTTCCTGCAGGAATTCTTCAGCCTCCATTCTTCTTCGCAGAAGGGGATGATGCTGTTAATTACGGAGGCATCGGAGCAGTTATCGGTCACGAAATCACACACGGTTTTGATGACCAGGGAAGAAAGTATGATGCAGTCGGAAACCTTCAGGACTGGTGGACCGCAGAAGACGGAAAAAACTTTGAGGCCAAAGCACAGGTACTCGTAGACCAGTACAATAATTTTGCAGTTCTCGATACATTCAAAGTTGACGGTAAATTTACTCTTGGTGAAAACATTGCCGACCTTGGTGGTGTAACTTTATCTCTCGAAGGATTAAAGAAAGCCTGGGAAAAGAACCCGCCGAAAAAGGAAATAGAAGGATTTACTCCAATTCAGAGATTCTTCCTCTCTTATGCACAGATATGGCGCGGCAATATACGCGACAAGGAATTGCTGAAAAGATTAAAGGAGGATGTACACTCACCATCAACAGCGAGAGTAAATTGTATAGTTTATAACATTCCTGAATTCTATACGGCTTTCGGAATCACATCAGGCAAAATGTTTAAAGAGCAGGGTTCGCGTGCGGTTATCTGGTAAAATAAATATTAATATTTTCTGAATATAAAAAGGGCTGCCCTTAAGGCAGCCCTTTGTCTTTCGGATGAGATAATAGGTTTTATTACCCCGTCCGTCATACCTTTCACCCTCCCTGATTGCCGGGTAAAGGTAATTATTTATTAACTAAAATCTGATTTAGTGATTTTATAATATTTTCCTTTTTAAATTTATGAGGAAATTTAATCATTGAAATATTATTATATTTAATAATCATATTACAATAAGTGTGCCTGACAAATTGTTCGTTTTTGAAGATTAAATAAGGTATGTGCGAAAATATATTCTCAAAATGAGACACAATTTCTCAAAATGAGACCATATTGTTCCTTTTAGAATGGGCTTAAATGACTAAATAGGTGTAAGTGTTTAACATCAAATATTAGTCACTCAGGGTAAATTCCACATCGTTTAGGGTATAGAGATTCATTTACCGAAAATATTTATTATAGTTAATAAATATACTTTAATTACAATTAATGTCGTTAATTAAAAATTGAAACGGAATAATATCAGGTTTTATAAGATTATAAGATAGCCCGTTTTTGTATTTACTTCGACTTTTCCTGTATTTTCCTCACTATCTTTAGCGCGGCTTTTCTCGGAACAAACCTTGATGCAAGTGCACCCATTTTATTCGTAAATCCATGAATTACTGTCAAACTTCCATTCATCATTTCCTTATATCCGAAATCGGCAACTTCTTTTGATGTAGGAACTCTTTTTCTTTTAAACAACATGCTGTCTTCTAATCTGGCAACTGCCAGGAACTCCGATTCTGAAGCACCAGGACAAAGAATGGTGACGGTAACACCTGTACCTTTAAGTTCATTACTTATAGCTTCGCTGAATGAAAGCACGTATGCTTTTGTGGCAAAATAAACTGCCAGTAAAGGTCCGGGCTGAAAAGCTGCCGTGGAAGCTACGTTAAGTATTCTTCCAAATCCCTTTTCAACCATCGGTTTTACAAAAAGGTATGTAAGTTTTGTAAGTGCTTTTATGTTTACATCCAGCATCTGCTCATCTTTTGACCATTCAGATTCGTGGAAATTCCCGAAGTCACCGAGTCCTGCATTGTTTACAAGAAAGTCTATGTGAACTTTCTCACTCTGTAAGATGTCACAAACTGACTGTACATCTTCCGTCTTATTTAAATCTTTTCCGAGAACTTTAACCGTTATGCCGTACTTGTTCTTTAACTCACCTGCTAAAGTGTTTAATCTGTCTACTCTTCTTGCAACAAGTACCAGGTCGTGACCGTCTTTCGCAAAGTTCTTTGCGAATTCAACTCCAAACCCTGATGAAGCTCCTGTAATTAATGCTGTTCTTTTCATTGTGTATGTTTATCTGTTTATTACAAATGTAATAAATAATATTATTAATGTCTCTGTATTCTTCTTCTCACCATCTTTTGCTCCTCATCTCTTTCCATATTCTTTAATACTTAAATTGATTATTTTATTCTATATAAATCAATTTAACCTATGAAGAAAATACTTTTATCTTTAATGATTTTGTCATTCTTGTATGGGACTTCTCAGGCCTGTACAAATTTCCTCGTTACTAAAGGGGCATCAACTGACGGTTCTACTTTTATCACTTATACAGCAGACTCGCATACACTATACGGCGAACTTTATTTCTGGCCTGCTGCAAATTATCCTATCGGAACAATGCTCGATGTTATTGAATGGGACTCGGGACGTTTACTCGGTCAGATTCCTCAGGTACCGCATACTTATAATGTAGTCGGTAATATGAACGAGTTTCAGCTTTGCGTCGGTGAAACCACTTACGGCGGAAGACCGGAACTTGTCGATACAACTGCTAAAATGGACTATGGTTCTTTAATATACCTTTCGCTCCAGAGAGCAAGAAATTCACGTGAGGCAATAAAAGTTATTGCACAACTCGTAGAAGAATACGGATACGTCAGCGAAGGCGAATCGTTCTCAATCTCTGACCCGAACGAAGTTTGGATAATGGAAATGATTGGAAAAGGAGTAGGCAATAAAGGTGCTGCCTGGGTAGCTGTTCGTGTTCCTGACGGTTATGTCTCGGGTCACGCAAACCAGTCAAGAATAACCACCTTCCCTCTGAATGACACTATGAATTGCTATTACTCCAAAGACGTAATCTCTTTTGCCAAGAGTAAAGGATACTTTAAAGGTAAAGACGAAGATTTTTCTTTCTGCGATGCATATGCACCACTGGATTTTGAAGGAGCAAGATTCTGCGAAGCAAGAGTCTGGTCATTGTTCAATAAAGTATCATCGGGTATGGGAAAATATCTCGATTATGCTAAAGGGGAAAACCTGAAAAATAAAATGCCGCTTTGGGTAAAGCCGACTAATAAACTTTCAGTTTATGACGTTATGAATGCAATGCGTGACCATTTTGAAGGTACAGCACTCGATATGACAAAGGACTGGGGAGCAGGAGCATATACCTGTCCTGTCCGCTGGAGACCGTTAACTTTCAAGGTAGGGGATAAAAAATATTTTAATGAAAGAGCTATCTCAACTCAGCAAACAGGATTTTCCTTCGTTTCTCAGTCACGTTCATCTTTGCCGGATGAAATCGGTGGAATTTTCTGGTTTGGTGTTGATGACAACTTTACAACCGTGTATTCACCGATTTATACATCAAGCACAAAAGTACCACCTAATTTTGCAGTGGGGAATGGTGATATGATGGTATTCTCGGATACGTCTGCATTCTGGATTTTTAATCAGGTTTCAAACTTTGCTTACACACGCTACAAGGATATGATTAAAGATATTCAGCCCGTTCAGAAAGATCTGGAACAGGGATACCTTAACAGTATTGCAGAAGTGGATAAAAATGCGATGGAACTTTATGTACAGGACCCGCAGAAAGCAAAAGATTATTTAACTGAATATTCTCTGACCGTCGGTAAGAACACTTTCAACCGCTGGAAACAACTTTACGGTGCACTCTTTACAAAATACATGGACGGCAACATAAAATTCCCAGTAGAAGGCAGCAGAGTACCAAAAGTATCACAACCTGGCTATGGTGAAGACTGGTATAAACAACTCGTAAAAGAAACCGGAGAAAGGTTTAAAGCCAAAGACGAAAGCAGTCACTATTAATTAAAAACACGAAATGATTTTTAAAGCAAGAGAGTCTCTTTATAATTAAGAGACTCTCTTGTCTTTTTACAGATTATAATGTTTTTAAGTTTGCAATTTTAAGTTTCGGATTTCTTCATTATATTAATCAAATTATTATTTAATGACGAAATATTTGTTACTCTTAATATCGGCAATACTTTTTGCTTCCTGCAGTAAGGATAATGCTGTTACTCCTTCTGACCCCTCTGTAAACAACTATAATAAAGTGCTTACGGTGGATTCCGCTAACCTTAAAGTCGAAATGTACAGCAATAATTCCAGTATACTTTATGTCGGTTATAATGAAGTCGGTTTCAAATTCTATGTGAATAACGAGGAGAAGAAAACAGGAATATTCAAATATACACCGATCATGTTTCATACAGTAGGGAAAGGACATTCAACACCTGTTCAGCCTGAGTTTACTTATGATTATTCCAAAGGGATGTTTACGGGGTACGTTTGCTATTCTATGCTGTCTGATTCTTTAACTTCTTTCTGGTTTGCCGATTACAATTACAATGACGAGATTTATATGAGAAGGAAACCTTTCGATGTTGTTCTTGGTACGGGTAACCAAATGAGAATATGGCTTAACCCTGTTGATACGATTCTCTATTACCTTACTTTAATCACACCAAAAGACCCTGTAGTCGGTCTGAATGATTTTAAGGTAATCCTGCACCAGACTTATGACCAGACCAGTTATTCAGAAGTGAGTAATGCACAGATGTTTATACGTCCATGGATGCCTTCGCATGGTCACGGTTCAAGCAGTAACGTAAACCCTGTTCTCACTTCTCACGGTATGTATGAAGGCAAGTCAAACTTTACTATGCCTGGACAGTGGTATGTGTATGATTCTATAATTGTTAATAATCAGACAATCACAACTCCTTCTTTCTATTTAGTATTTGACGCAAGATGAAAAAACTGTTAATCTTAATATTCATTTTTCTTATTTCAAAAGCATCATATTCGCAGGTGTGTTGCGGCGGGGGAGTTTATGACGTTGCAGTTCTTTCTCTTAATAAACGTGCGCTGTTCAATGTCGGGTACAAGTATGATAATAATCTCGGTGTCTGGGATTCCGATAAAGAATGGCGGAAAATATCACAGACTTCGTACCAGATGACACCTGCATTTTCAGGGGCTTACAGATTCAATAAGGAATTTCAGGCCGGAATATTAATCCCTTTAGTAATCAATAAAAATGAACTTCCCGGTTTACCTTCAGATGGTTCGGGTATAGGAGACGTAGTGCTTAGCGGAAGGTTTGAAATATTTCACGAGTATTCTTTGTACAAGGATAAAGGTAAGATATTAACCGATAAAAAGACTCCTTACTTTGCAGTGACTTTCGGAATGACTTTCCCGACCGGAAAATCCGATGAAGAAGCACAAAGTGAGGTTGGTATTTCGGGTAAAGGTTATTTTACTACATCACTCGGTTTATCGTTCATTAAAACAATATTAAAAGATAAGATTCAGATTGGTTCCGATGTGAACTGGCAGCATAGTTTTACTAAAACTTACGAAAAGTATTACGGCGAATCTGTTCCTCCTTACGAAAGAAGACAAGGTGAGCGTTTTAATTATTCGGTCACTGCAAATTATTTACTGAATTTTTATAACTCGGTTTCGTTCTCACTTGGCGGATTCTATCAGTCAGACTATTCTATTAACGGGACAGGCATCAGTAATTCAGATGAAAGTGCATTTAGCATGGTAGCTTCTTATACCTGGTATCCGAAAACTTATGTGCGTGTATCGCCTTTGATAAAGTGGAATATCCCAAATACAGGATATGGTAAAAATGCAACAGGCACTGTTCTCTATGGATTAAACCTTGTTTATTATCTGGAAAATCTGGAAGACCTGTAAGTCTTTATATTAATTTATATTCGATCCATATTCTTTTCATATCTGATCCATATTCTTTCTATATTTGGTTGGTATTGTTCTCCCTAATTTCTGATATTTCCCGCATATTTGAATTTCCGTATCTGTCAGATTGCAGTACAACCTGACAGAATCAATACGGAAACATAATTTTATTCTACATCAATCTTGCTCTTGTCAACTGACCATCCGGTCTTAAGTCCTATAACAAACCATCCGAGTGCCAGTGCGCCAACTGCGAATACAGTATCACCTATCACCCTTAACCAGCGGAACACGCTGATTGTCGGGTCCTGCATAAACTCTGCTGAACGTGCATACCACATGCCGTGCTGAATACTCGCTATCGTTTGCATTAACCCAACAGGTAATACACTAATCAACACCATTAATAAAAGCCCTATGTTAATAGACCAGAATGCAAACCCTATTACTTTATCTTTCCATACATATTTTACCATCAGTCCTTTTAATACAAACAGCATAAGTCCGATTCCAAGCATTCCATAAACACCGAATAATGCAGTGTGTCCGTGTACTGCTGTTGTGTTCAATCCCTGCATGTAATATAAAGCTATCGGTGGATTAATTAAAAAACCAAATACACCTGCACCTAAAAAATTCCAGAATGCTACTGATATAAAACAGTATATCGGCCACTTGTATGCTTTTATCCATTCCGTTGACTTGCTTATCTTCAGATTGTGAAACACTTCAAATCCCATAAATACAAGCGGCACAACTTCCATTGCGCTGAATGTTGCTCCGAGTGCTATTACTGCTGTCGGTGTTCCTGTAAAATAAAGATGATGGAACGTTCCGATTATTCCACCCGATAAAAATATTATTGTTGAAAATAAAACGGCACTCGTTGCAGTCTTTATCTTTAAAAGCCCCATCCTGACAAACAGGAATGCCGATACTACTGTTGCAAATACTTCAAAGAATCCTTCTACCCATAAATGCACAACCCACCAGCGCCAGTATTCTGCAAGTGACAGATGCGTTTGTCTGCCCCACATTAATCCTGCACCGTAAAATGCTGCAATTGCAATCGCTGCTATAAGAAACATTACTAGCAGTTGTCTGTTCTCGCTTGGTTTCTTTAAGGCAGGCAGTAAAGCTCTTACTAATAATAGTAACCATATCAGTAATCCAACGAATAAAAATAACTGCCAGAACCTGCCAAGGTCAACGTATTCATATCCCTGATGTCCGAACCAGAAATTCTGTATAAGTCCTAATTTTTGCATAACACCCATCCATTGACCGATTAATGAACCTACAACAATTATTAAAAGTGCAATGAATAAGAAATTAACTCCAAACCTCTGAAACTTAGGCTCGTATCCCGAAACTGCTGGTGCAATGTATAATCCCGTTGCAAGCCACGATGTAGCAATCCAGAATATTGCAAGTTGTACATGCCACGTTCTCGAGACTGCATATGGGAGTATGTTATTTAAAGATAATCCGTAAAACGCATTACCTTCCACTCCGAAGTGAGCTGTCACTACACCCATTATCACCTGTACTATTATCAAAGCACATACAACCCAGAAGTATTTCAGTGTTGCCTTCATTGATGGTGTTGGCTGATTTCCTGATAAAGGGTCGTTATGCGGTAACGTTACCTCTAACGCATCTTCATCTTTGCTCTTTGCATGATAGAATGCGAGTAATCCAATACCTAATATTAACATCACAACACTGAATCCTGTCCAGAAGACCAGCGATGTTGCTGGTTTGTTTCCAACAAGATCGTCTGACGGCCAGTTGTTTGTGTATGAAATGGTCTCGTCTGGTCTCTGAGTAACGCATGACCACGATGTCCAGAAAAAGAAGTTATTCATCTTTTCCATTCTGTCATTATCTTTAATCGTATTTTCAGGAATTGAATATGCCTCGCGTGTCTTTGCGAGCGATGCATCATTCATGAATAAACCTGCGTAATATTTCCCGACTTCCTTTATCGCTTCTGCACGTATTTCAGACACTTTCATTTCCTTAATATTCACATCATAAGTATTCGTCCGTAATTCTTTCTGAAGCCTGACTTGAAGCATTGCCTTATTCTCGTCAGAAATTTTTTCGTATTCTGTACTGTAATATTCTTTCGACCATCTGTTTAAAATGTACATTGCTTCACGGTGAAGCCAGTCCGCAGACCAGTCAGGGGCAAGGTATGCTCCGTGACCCCAGATAGTTCCTACTTCCTGTCCCCCCATCGACTGCCAGACATTCTGACCGTCTTTAATGTCCTGCGCAGTAAACAGAACTTTTCCGCTTACTGTTACAACCTTCTCAGGTATCGGTGGTGCTTTCAGGTAAATTTCGTAACCATAATATCCAAGTACAGCAAAAGATATTACAATTACACTGATAAAGCCAAACCATAGATTTTTTGTTTTCATGTGTAAATGATTATTTTTGAAAAATGTGATGTTATTTTATTTGCTCATTAATTTCTTCTCAAGCTCAACCGTCTGCGGAAAAAGTATGTTGTTCTCTAAATGAATGTGTGTGTGTAAATCCTGCTCAAATTCATTCAATTCCTGATACAATACCTTGTAAGTTGTACATGCATCTTCAGGCGGATTATAGTTATTGCTTAGTTCTCTGATTTTGTAAAACCCTTCGCCAGCTTCGACATGCTCCCTTTCCATTACGTCTATCGGGTTCTGTATGCTCCCGAAAGGAGATACTTCCATTTTTGAATTATTCTTTCCCATCTCGGCTAATTGAAGAATTATCGGGAATAACATTCTCTCTTCTTTCATTAAATGAGAACTTAATTCGTTATGAATTCTTTCAAATATTTCTGCAATTTCTGTTACTTCGGCGTGGTTGCTGCCGTGTACTTCGCTTACTTTCTGTGAGTGGGCTAATATTACAGGAAGCATTCTCTTTACGTATACATGGTGTGTGTTAAGAATATGATTTGCAAGGTCTTCTGTCTTCCAGCTTGCCGAATCATTTCCGGAATTCTTTACCGTGCATGCTGAGGTTACTTCAGATAGTATTTTGTCCGCATCAAGTTTCTTCTCAATACATGCTAATGCCAGCGGTCTGTTGCCCTTGCAGCAGAAATCGAGATTGTAATTCT
>Ga0194061_1000596_pt1 | contig 21721 bp, 20 predicted proteins | sample SepL2221m_MetaG_FD_163423 | JGI IMG/M metagenome (GOLD analysis project Ga0194061, IMG submission 163423) | Anoxic zone freshwater microbial communities from boreal shield lake in IISD Experimental Lakes Area, Ontario, Canada - Sep2016-L224-21m | ecosystem: Environmental > Aquatic > Freshwater >... | reverse complement strand
GGATGTCATTGTGTATAAAATCGCCTCGTCAACCGCCACGGTGAGAGCCGCCGTACGCAACGGGTTCGGCGGTTCAAGCAGCAGCGACATGGAATCCTCTTCTTCGGGCTCTTCCGGCTCGTCGAGTTTTTACAGTTCGTATCATGACTATGACGGTTACGGCTTGGTGGCGCGGTCGAAGGAATTCAGACTGTATGGACCTAGCTCCCTGACCGGGTTTACCAGTTCTCGCGCGATGGAGCCTAGCCACATCCGCAATGAAACGTACAACGAGGCGATGCCGAAGAACCGGCTGATGGTGTCAATCATGGACGGCGTCTTGGAGCTGTCGATCAATGAAAAGAAATCCCTGCGGTACAATCAAAAAGGCATGCCCACAGAAGGACCGTTTGTGATCGAAGTGCATGGTACGGCGATTATCGAAAATCCGCGCTGCGCCGGGCAATAAAGCCCTCAGCTGAGAAGATACGGGATCGTCATCGGCCCCTCGGGAAGTACCGCTATTGGCGCATCACTTCCGATGCGCTTCAATTCATCGGCGATGCGGGCGGTGATGTCGCGCACCGGTTCCATGTGCGCGCGGCGCGTTTCATCGTCGGTCATTTCACTGAATAATCCCACGCGCGCCCGGATCAAAATCAGCGCGAACAATTGCGCCTGCCATTGATCGAACACAGCGTAACCGGGCGCGTGGATCGTGTCGAGAATCGCTTGAGCGGACGCGTGTTCGTAGAGCATCGTCTTGAAATTACCGTGCTCAGGGAAGCCGTCGTTGCAGCGCGCGGCGGCAATGATCAAACCGCCATCCGTGACGATCTGCGCAGCGGCGGACATGCCTTTGACGGCTTGGTAAACATTCTGGTCCAGCGGGTAGCCGCCATTGGTCGTGACGACTATGGGAAACGGTTTCGGGCACGCGGCCATCGCGGTGGCTTTAGCGAACGCGCAGCCTTCCGTGTGAGCGGCGCGGACATTCCCGCAGAAATAGCGCGTGATCTGCTTCTTGCGATTCAGCGTGACGTTGAGCAGAAAATCGATCGGGAGCAGCGAACCGTTAGCGCGGACCTGGTCCTGAGTCGGGTTGTTGTCGAGCACACCCCACGTGCTGCGCGGATCGCCGATGACTTGTGCGCGGTGGTAGTGCATGATCGCGTTAATGTCCGCGACGGCTGGGAAGCAACCTTTGTAACCGCCAGAAAATCCGGCCATGAAATGCGGCTCGATAAAGCCCATGACGATGCGCTTATCGGCTTCGACATACTCCTTGTTGTAGCTGACATCGCGCCCATCCGGCGTCTTCCCGGCATAGGCCATCGTCTTCGGATCGTGAGCGTTGTGGTTGACGACCTTATACTTCTTCAGCACCTCCGGCCCGACCATGCTGGCGAGTTCCGCAGGTGTGTTGCCGCGATGCGAACCGGTGCCGTTGATGATCGTGAAATTCTCTGCCGGAACGTGCGACAGTTCCTCGAAAATCCACGGAAGCAGTCGCGCGGTGGGCAGGGGGCGCGTGATGTCCGGGATGACGATGGCGACTTTCTCATGCGCGACGATGAGCTCTTTAAGCGGCATCGATTGAATCGGGTTGCGCACCGCATCGCGAAAACCAGCGGCTTCGTCGGCGAGTCCTTCGACGAATTTCGGAGCGAGGATCGTGACGTGAGTCGACGGGATGTCGATACTGATGCCGTCGGTCGAGTACTGAAGGTGTGTGTTCAAAGCAGGGCCTTATTTAACAGGGATTTTTACGTCACTTCCAAGCTGTGATGAATCGTATCACGTACACGAAACGTAGGCTACTTTTTTCGAAATGGCGAGTTCGACCGGACGCCGAATTCGAATCGCCAGTGACCCTCACGCGCCTGCATCAAAATGCAGAAGTAAAAGAAAAGCGCGCAGCAAAACGCGATCAAAGCCGGAATATATAAATATCGATTCCGGGATCCGCGCAGAAAGCATAGCGTCCTGTAAATGCCCCAGCCGGAGATGCCCACCGCAACAGATGCCACGTAGGTCGTTGCGCGAATGGACATGTCACGCTCGAAGTTGGCCCACGCTAAAATAACCAACGGGACAAATAAGAACGCTGCGATTCGCAGCATCCATTTCAATTCGCGTAAATGACTCCGATCCTGCGCAATGTCTGTGCGCATACGCGACAGTTCGGCGTCCAAGGCTTTTATCTCGTCGGAGTCTGGGGTGAGCATGAGTGGAGCCTAAAAAGTATTGCCCGTGTAGAAAAGTGACAGCGTCACAACTTGATTGCAGTTCGACGACCAATAAGAATCCTTTTCCGACCCACCCCGGAAGAACGCAGCAAGCAAGATCGATTTCTCTTCTATCGTGAGCGGCATGTCTGTGTTCCAATAGTTGAAATCAGTGACAAATCTCGAGTCAATTTTACGGCGCACAATTCGACGCCGAATGCAAGCGCTAGACCAACGCCTTTCATAAGCTTGCGACAATATTTCAGTGAGTGGCTAGACAGTACTTACGGTCACTTTCTGTGCAATTGCTCGCGACGACGCAATTTCTGATTGTGTTCGCTAATGTAATATTCGAAATCCTTTTGTCGACCATTCTTCCATGAATCCATTGCTTCGGCCAAGTAGGGCAAATCCAGGACTTCCTGAATGTGACCGACAATTAATGAGTTCGGAGAATGCCTTTGCGAATGGAGCATTTTAAATGCTTCGGCCATTCCAACGCGTTTAACAACAACAGCAAAAGCAATAGCGGCGCTACGAGACATACCCATGTGGCAACTTACAACAAGGTCATCGAGTCCTTGAGCAAATTGAATAGCGTCGCGCGTATGTTGCATTGTTGGTGCATTTGGATTTGAGCCTTGCGTTGTCAAGTCATCGAACAAAAGGACGAGTTTGTTGGCTACTTTATCCACAGCGTCGCGCGACCTTTCAACCACGAATGGATTCTGCAGACTTGTGATGAATATCAGGTTGTGCGGCGTATTCTGAAATGCCCGTTGGACAAGTTCCCGGTGAGAGAGGATTTCAATTTTCATAAGCACTCCTTGTTTACTATTACATCGGGCGCTCATAGCAGTAGCTATCGGTCGAATCGTTTGTAAAAAACGCCACCTGTGACAGTGGCGATTCATAGAACTTTAGAAAAGAAGTCAATACCGTTTAGTCGTGTGGCACTGTTTTCTACACCGCTTTTCAACGTGAGCTTTACGCGATCCGCACTGGATAAGAGTACCTACTCCCGTCACCCACCAGGCGGCCAAATAAAGCCGCCCCTCCACACGGTGTTGCCGTTGCCGTTTTCGCGAAAATTCGCGTAAATTCGCGGTTAAAAAAGGCCGTTACCCGTTCTTTGCCGCGAAGTCCTTCATGAAGCTCGCCAGCGCTTGGCAGCCTTCGATCGGCATCGCGTTGTAGATGCTGGCTCGAATCCCGCCGACCGTGCGGTAGCCTTTCAACGCCACCATCTTCTGCTTCGCGGCCTGCTTGATGAATTCGTCGGTCTTTTCTTCGCTGGGCAGGCGGTACGTCACGTTCATGTGGCTGCGCTGGCTGGCGATTTTTACCGTGCTGCTGTAGTAGCCGCCGCTGCCATCGATGGCGTCGTATATCAGCTTCGCCTTCGCCGCGTTGATCTGTTCCATCTTGGCCAAGCCGCCCTGGCGTTCGAGCCAGCGGAAGGTTTCGAGAAGAATGTAGATCGAGAACGTGGGTGGCGTATTGATCATCGATTTCGCTTCAGCCTGCGCCTTGAAGTTGAATATCTTGGGAATGCCCTTTTCCGGGATCGTCGCGAGGAAATCTTTACGCGCCATCGCCAGCACCAGACCGGACGGTCCGAGGTTCTTTTGAGCGCCGCCGTAGATCAACGCCATGCTGTTCACGGGATGCGGGCGGGACATGAATTCCGAGCTGGCATCGACGATCAAATTCGGATGCGTTGGCAGATCGACGATGCGGTTGCCGTGCACGGTTTCGTTCGAACAAATGTGGAAATACGCGGCGTCAGGATTGAGCTTCCAGCTCGACGCTTCGGGATGGTGATCGAAGTTCGTGGCTTCGCTGCTGGCGACGATGTTCGCGGTCGTTCCAACTTCCTTCGCACCACCAGCGGCTTTCTTCGACCATTCGCCGGAGACGAGGTAATCGGCGGACTTGCCGTTGGCGAAATTCATCGGAATCGTGTTGAACAACTGCGACGCGCCGCCCTGCAAGAAGAGGACTTCGTGCGTGTCGCCGACACCAAGCAGCGCCTTGCAGCGCACGATGGCTTCGTCGATGACACCATCAAATTCCTTGCCTCGGTGAGAGCATTCAGCAATGCCGAATCCCTTGCCCTGGAAATCAATAAGGGCGCGGGCGGACGCTTCAAGGACCTCCAACGGCAACATCGCCGGGCCAGCACTGAAGTTGAAAACGCGATTGAGCGAATCGTTTGACGACATGTTTTAAAGACACTCCCATCCAAATGGTTATACGAGTCTATAGACGCTTTCAGAATCTTAACGGATGGATCGATAATCTCAACGAGAATGAGTCGCGAAAGTGCGGAAAGACACGGATCACGCGTTCGAAACGACACGCTCAACGCCATCATCGCCCCTCATTCGGTGTAGTTCATTCCATGCGAAACCTACTCCTCTCCCTCTTGGTCATCCTAGCCTTTTCCGCAGCCCTCCACGCCGCCGACGAGAACCCCGACCTCGCGCAGGTCGTGTACTCCAGCGGCGAAAAAGCCGAAGGCGAGTTCTCGCTCACGCCCGGCAAGAAACTCGAAATCTTCGACGTCAATAAAAAGAAGCGCTTCAGCGTGTCACAAGAGGAGATCGTGCACATCTCCGCGACCGTCGAAGAAGAAAAAATCGAACAGGGCTGGATGTTCCGCGAGGAAGGCTTGAAGGACAAAATCAAGCTCGCGATCTTCTACCCGCTGCGTCAGCTATGGACCGACATCACGCTCTCGTCCGGAGCCGTGTTGCACGGCCATTGCAACGGACTTTTCTATCTCGAAAAAGACGGCGACTCCAAGCGCTACCTGATCGTCGCGAATCAAAAAGGCGAGAACAAGCAGACGCTCAACGACATCCCGTACATCAAAGAAGTCTCATTCCCCAACCGCAAACCCGCCGCCGGAAAACTCGGCACGATGAAAGCGCCACCGAAGACGGTGCTCTACAACATCGAACACGACATGACCTTCGAACCACCCTTCAACGCGCTCGTCCCCGGCAAATACGAAGCCCTGATCTTCCACGACAAATTCCCGAACCCGCACGGCGCAACACCCTACAAAATCCGCTACGGCCTCACCGGCGAAAAAATGCCCGAGGCCGACGTGAAAGCGATGCAAAAGAAGATCGACCTCGTCGAAAACTTCTTCACGAAACAAAAGATCGTCGTCGCGATGAAGTCCGGAAAAACGATCTATGCCTTGATGGAACTAACCCGCTCCGAAGCCAACTACGACGCCGGTTTCCGCATCGTCCGCTGGGAAATCTGGACGATGGAACCGACCTCCACGACCTGGGACATCCACAAGCGCCTCTACCTCTGGCGCGAAAAACTCCCCGACAAGGAACCGCTGCCTACGTTCGAATACGTCGAAGACGCGAAGCTGAAGGGGCTGGGGGAGAATGGGGTGGTGGAGTAGAATTCTAAATCGATTCGAAATGTGCTAAAATGGGGGCGCGTATGGTTGAGATTCGGGAATCTGAGACGTATCAAAAATGTTATGCCGGATTGCGTGACCTTCAGGCGAAACAGCGCATAGACATGCGGATCAGGCGACTGGCGTTAGGTCAATTTGGGGACGCCAAGTCGGTCGGAAACGGTGTTTCTGAATTGAGAATTAATTACGGTCCAGGGTATCGTCTGTATTATACTCAACGCGGAAAAACGCTCGTGATCCTGCTGATCGGTGGAGATAAAAGTTCCCAATCGAAAGACATTAAAATGGCAGTACAGATATCGAAAACGCAAAAGGAGACGATTGAACATGGGCCTCAAAACAACGCGCTGGGACGCCGCTGAACATTTGAATACAAATGAGGAGATGGCTTCCTATCTCGAAATCTCGCAGGAAGAACCCGATCCCGAACTGACCCGAGCAGTTCTAGGGGACGTCGCCCGAGCAATGGGTCTGCGCGAAATCGCGAAACAAACCGGCATCGACATCAAAGAATTAAATCGCGCATTCCTCACCGACGACGAGCCGAGTATGAAAACTATCGCGAAGGTGATCCGTGGCTTGGGCGGAAAAGCAACGGTTACCCCGCGCAAAAAAGCGGTGGTTAAATCCTTGGTTCGTGTCAGTCCAACTGTGAAACGCGCGAAGCGCAAGGCGTCTTGAAGGGTTGAACCGAGTTTTACTATTCGACGACGAAACGAAATTGCGATAGCCATCTAGGAGTTTCGCATGACCCAATGGTATAAGTTGGACAGCCTCAAATTGACCTACGCGGAATACTGGCGATTCTCAAAGTCGCTTCAAAATTTCCTCGATATTATCTTCCTGAAATGGATAGGAAAGCGCATTGATTTCAAACAAGCGCGTCCGAAACTCGATGGATTGATCCGTTGCGACGTGAGCGAGTTTGGTGAAAAAGCGTCGATGGTTAAAGAATTGATATCCGACACCGAAATGTGCGGATTTAGATTTCAATTTTGCTATAAAACGCAATCGCTTGGAATCTCGCAAGTTTGCTCTGCCACCCTGCTCAGTGACGATGGATTGATACTTGCCCAAGTGAACTTCTGCCGAACACAACTCGGAGCAATCACGAACACCATACTTTCATTCAATTGCGTGTCGCGACGAAAGGATAACGGAACCCTCTGCACAATTGACCAGCCGAAATTGTTTGATCTTCCGCCATGGGATGAGAGAAGGCACATGATTGGCGCTCAACCCAAGCAAATAATTGAGCGCCATCGGAGCTGGATACGAACAGCGTCGCATGAAATTGTGCCTACCGCAAAAGAAGAACTGGAAGACCTTCTCGTGGAATTTGAGAACCGGCATCTCGATTTTTATATCACCCGCGGCCTTTTTGTTCCGATGAAAGATTACGAGGTCGAGACGTTGAAAATTTCACTCAAACCCTATGTCGAAAAGCCCTGTGCTGCTACACCAGAAAGTAAACTTCACAAGCGCCCATCGCGGACGAAACGATCGGTCTCACAGTGGATGAGTCCTTGGAATTGAGAAGTAATTGAATCAACATCGTTGTATATGAAGTAGAACGATTCGAATTTGACAGACGCTCAATTCGTAATTTTGAGGTACCGCTTATGAATCTCACCACCGTCGACACCGCCACCCACACCGTGGGCTCGCGCCAAAAACTCTTCCGCGCGTTGCAGGCGAGTTTGATTCTGGCGCTGCTGCTCTCCGTCGGGGCCATCGTGCTGTTCGCACTCGACAATCTCCTCCATCTCAATGCCGCAGCGCGCATCATTCTCAGCCTCGGCTTCCTCGCCGGTGCAGGCGTGTTTTGGGTGCGGAATTGTCTCAACCCGCTGCTCCAACCGCTCTCACGCGAAGAAGCCGTCATCATGATCGAGCGCGCGATGCCCGAACTGGACAACCGGCTCATCAACGCCGAACGCTTGCGCCGGGATTCGCGGACGCCCGTCGAGATTCTCACCATCATCCAGGACGAAGCAGCGCAATTGATCGCCGTCTTCGATCTGCGCAAAGTCACCCCGCTCAATCCGCTCAAGAAGCTCGCCCTATTCGCGGGTGTGTCCGTGCTCGCACTCCTCTTATATGCAGCTCTGCTCCCCGACCATTTCACCAACGCGTTCCAACGCTACACGCGCCCGAATTCGTTCATCCCGCCGATCACGCGCACACTGTTGACCGTCGTGCCCGGCGACATCACGGTCGTTGAAGGCGACACCGTTGCGATCAAAGCCGACGTCAGCGGCGACATTCCGTCCGACGCGCGCGTCTTCTCCGGTCAAGCCACGCATCTCATGCGCTTCGTTGGCAGCGCGTTCGTTCACGAATTCCAGAACGTCGAATCCAATTTCAACTACACGGTCCAGGCCGGCGACGCGCAGAGCCAGGAGTTCAGCGTGACCGTCCTCAAGCGCTGCAAAATCGAAAAGCTCGCGCTGCATTACGATTTCCCCGAGTACCTGAAATTGCCCGCACGCAGCGACGATCCATCGTCAGGCGCGGTCTCCGTCGTCGAAGGCACGCGCGTCAGTGTCGCGTTGAAAACGAACAAGATCGTCAGCTCGTTGAACGCGTTGATTTCGGACGGCAACACGATTGAACTCAAAGACCAGAAGTGGATGATCGACGTCAAGAAAACCGGCAGCTACACCTTCTCATGGATCGACGAAGACAAACTCGCAGGCAAAAGCGCGGCGTATCCGATCACGGCATTGAAGGATCAACCGCCGACCGTCCGCCTGCTCGAACCGACGCGCGATGTCAGCATCCAGCCCGACGGCGGCATCTCCATCGTCATCCAAGCCGGCGACGATTTCGGATTGTCCAGCGTCCTGCTGAAGATGCGCAAAGGCGACAAAGCCCCCGTGATCCTCTCCGAATTCCCCATCGGTGACGCGCAACGCCGCAGCCTCCGCACGACCTTCTATCTGTCGATGAAAGAAATCAATGCAAAACTCGGCGACGCGTTCGGCGTCTTCGCCGTCGCGAAAGATTTGAAGGGACAGGAAGCCGCCAGCGGTGGCGTCTACGTCCACGTCGTCGCCGATGCGACCGTCAAACAGGAAGCGATCAAAGAAGTCAAAACCATCGCGGCGCGAATCCGAGAAGTCATCGCTGAACAGAAGCGCGTCCACGGTATGACGCTCGCCGCGAAACCTGTGCTCGAAGTTCTCGTCAAAGACCAGGCGACGATCTACAAAACGCTCAAAGCGATTTATTCGTCCTGGGACAACCAGGATCTGATTCACATGAGCGCGCGCAAGAAACTCGAAAGTGTTCTCGCCGGACCCGCCACGTCAGCGGTAAGCCAATTGCGCGGCGACATCCCGCTCGCATTGAAATCGCAGACCGCGATCATCGTTGATTTGGAAGCCATCGTCTCGATGCTCGAAGGTGTCGTCGCGAAGAGCCAGACTGACGGCGTCGATAAAGCGCTGCAACAAGCCGCTGAAAAAACGCCCAAACAAATCGCCAAGGATATTTTGGCGGGGCTTAAAGATTTCGAAAACGAGCAGAAGAAGGTCATTCAAGAGACGATGGATTTGAAGCTCAAAGCCGCTGAAGATTACACCGACGAGGACAAGAAAAAGCTCGACCGCATCAAGCAGACTGAAGAGAAGTGGGGCAAATTCTTCCAGGAAAAAGCGACGGATCTGTCGCGCCTTTCGCCCCAGGACATGACCAACGGCACATCATCAAAAGAGCTGAACGAAATCGCCAGCGAGATCAACGCAGCCGCTGAAAAGGCCGACAAAAAAGCCACGGAGCTCGCCATTCCACTCGAACAAGGCGGCCTCGAATTGGCGAAGACCATCGAATCCAATATCGAGAAATTCCTTGCAGGCGCGCCGGATTCGGCCAAGTGGAACATGGAAGACAACAACAAAGATGTGGACGTTCCCATGCAGGATTTGCCCTCGGAATTGGAAGACATCATCGGCGACTTGATCGACAAGGAAGACAAGCTCGCCGAAGAAGCGCAAGACGTGACGAGCAACTGGTTGGACTCGATGGACAAAGGCGTGGGCTGGGGCGTCAGCGACGGCCCGATTTCGGACATGAGCGCCAAGGGCATCACCGGCAATGTCCAGCCGAACAACAATGAAGTCAACGGCCGCAGCGGTGAAGGCCGCAACGGGAAAAGCTCCGGCCAATTCGCTGAAAAAACCGCTGATGGAAAAGGTGGCAAACAGACGCCAACCCGCTCAACGCCCGACCCCTTCGAAGCCGGACGTGTCGAAGACAAATCGAAAGAAGAATCCGGCGGTTCAACAGGCGGCGGAAAAGTCAGCGGTGGAAACAAAGAAGGCTTGCGCGGCGTCCCGCCACCGCCCAGCAAAGAAAAAATGGATCGCCTCGCCGACTCCCAAGCCGACCTGCGCAACGCTGCGGAAAAGGCAAACGTCGCCATGCAAAAGCGCGGCTATGTGTCACAGGATTTGGTCAAAGCCATCGATAAAATGAAAGGCATCGAAGGCCAGTTGCGCGGCGTGCGCGGAGCGAATTACACCGGCGAAATGAAAGCCATCGGCGAGAAATTAAGCTCCGCCAAAAAGACTGTCCGCGACTCCATCGACGTCAGCCGCGACACCTCGCGCCCACTCACCAAGCAGCGCCGCGACGACATGCGCAACGCGATGGATGAAGCGGTGCCGTCGGAGTTCAAGGACTGGGTGAAGGAGTATTACAAATCGTTGAGCCAATAAGATTCGTCCTTGCGCGGTGATCTTGCTTTATGGATCACTACCGCTGATAATCGCGCTTGGAACTGGAGGATGTGCCCATGCTGACGCTCGCAAAAAAATGGACCGAACGCGAACTGCTTCGGTTGCCTAAAGAAGACGGAAAATATGAATTGGTCGATGGGGATCTCGTGCTTATGTCACCTGCACATTTTGATCACGGAACAATCTGCGCATCCATGACAATTCGGCTCGGCGCGTATGTGTTGGAAAAAAAGCTCGGTATCATTGCCGAAGGTCAAACCGGGTTCTGGATGGCCAACGGTAATCTGAGATCGCCGGATATTTCGTTCATTTCAATTGCGACTCTTTCAAAGTTGGAACGCTTGCCGACCGGTTTTTTCAAAGGAGCTCCCGACCTCGCGGTCGAGGTTTTTTCGCCCAGCGAACGCACAAAACAATTGAACGGCAAAATCGCCGACTATTTTGCGAGCGGCACGAAGTTGGTATGGGTCATTTATCCCAAAAGCCGTTCAGCTCGCATCTACCGCAAGCCCAACGCTAAGCGATTGATTGGCGAAGATGAAAAGTTGGATGGGGAGGATGTTGTGCCGGGATTTAAGGTTCGAGTGGGCGATTTGTTCCCGCGCATTTAAGCGAATTCCGGAATAAGAAAGGCACGTTTTCAATGGATATTCGCCGATTCATATTTTGCAATGCGGCGCTAGGTATGTTTTTGCTTCACGCCGCCGAAATCAATCTCGTCAAAAATCCCGGCTTCGAAGACGGCGACAAATACCCCGCGCATTGGGACCGGCCCGACGGGTTGACAATGTTTTGGGAGAAGGACCCGCAACGCCCGGACGGGGGAAAGTGCATTCGGCTTTACACGAACATCGACAACAATGAATTCCTCAAACGCTACGACGAAATGAAGCTCGAAAACCCGCCGCCACCGAAAACACCGCGCGTCTGCAAGCCGCCGGGATACGAGACCGTTGGCGGCAACGATGGCGTTCCGTTTTATTCCGAGTACATCGACATCAAGCCCGGTATGAAATACACGCTCAGCGCCGATTGCCGATCCGACACCGGCAGCACGCCGAAGATTTTCATCAAAGGCTACACGGAACAGATGACCGAAATTGCCGACGACAAAGGCAAGCCCATCACAGTGCCGCTACGGCGCATCACGTATAAAGGCGACTTCGATTTTCAGGCGCCCAAGCAATGGAAGACGACATCCGTCACGTTCAGTCCGACTGGAACGCGCGACGACGTGAAATGGATTCGTGTCAAAATCTGGGCGTATTGGACTCCGCAAAATTATTGGTTCGACAACATCAAAGTGGTCGAAGCCGGCCTCGACCCCGAAGCGCCCAAGCGCTGGGCCAAGAAAAAGAAAGCTGTCCAGGACGACAAAGACAAAGAAAAAAACGATGTGATCCGCGAAGCGCGCTCGGGGCTAGCGTACATCAAAAAAGGTGTCGATCAATTCAAAGAAGACACCGGCGCGCTGCCCAAAACGCTCCAAGATTTGTTGAAAGACCCCGGCGTTCCGAAATGGACCGGACCCTATGTCGTGGACCTCGGCGAAGACCCGTGGGGCAAGCCGTGGAAGTACGCTACCGAAGGCAAAGAATACACACTGAAATCACTCGGGGCGGATGGGTTGGACAATACGGGTGATGAAGTTGAATAAAATTAGTTTCGAGTTTCGGGTTCAGGGTTTCGCGTTTTTTGGTTTCCGATTTTGGTAAAATTGCACATGGCAACACGAACTCGATCAACTCGAAACCCGAAACGCGAAATCCGAAACATCGTTCTCGTACTAGCGCTGATCGTCTCATCTCTTCAAGCCGCCGACACCTGGTTCAATTCCGCTTGGCCCTTGCGCCGCACAGTCACCGTCACCGATGTTGGGCGCGGCGGCAAATTACGTTCTGTGGCCTATGCGACAGTCCCGACGCTCGGGAAATGCAACAGCGCGGCGACGGATATTCGCGTCGTCAACGATGCAGGAAAAGAAGTGAAATCGCTTGTGGTTTCAGCCGGTTTTGATGATCACGCGCTGGTCGCGTTCGAGGCTCAAACAAAAGGCGTCTACAAACTCTATTTCGGAAATCCCAGCGCGAAAGAACCCGCGATCAAACTCGAACCCGATGCGGGACTCGTGCTGGAGGTTCGTGAATTGGGCGAAGGTGCGCCAACAAGTTGGGACGATACACAGAAATTGATCCAAAACAGTAAAGTGCTGGGCCGAGCATTGTGGCCGCATCTCGAAGTCAATTTCAATCCATTCGGCGCTCCGGACAAAGGTATCTACATTCAGTCCGCCACACTCGACATTCCCGTCACGGGAACGTATGGATTTCAGAGTAATGCGTCGGCTGCTTCATTTATTTTGATCGATGGAAAACTCGCTGTCGATTGGCCGGGCTGGCACAACACGAAAGGGCGCAAACAACAGAACACAGGCCAGCTCGAACTCACGGCCGGTGCGCACAAAATTCAATACGTCAACGTCTTCAACGCTCACGGAGCATGTCTTGCCGGCTGGCAGAAGCCGGGCGACAAAGGTTTCACGCCGATCCCGACTGCAGCATTCGCCGGGTATTTGATTGCCCAGGTCGGACCCGCCGAAACGAAGACCGGACCGATCGCCGATTTCGATTGGCACATTGCAGACGATCTCGGAATGGAAGGCCGCGCGGTCACGTCGGTTCAATTCAATACGCTGACCAAAGGCAAAGTCGTGAAGTGGGATTTTGGTGATGGAGCCGTCTCATTCATGGACGCTCCCGTTCACGTCTACATCGAACCCGGCGTGTACAACGTCGTGTGTGAAATCGACGGAAAAAAGGCCGAACAAAAAGTTCTTGCTCGACCGATTCATGGGCATCGCGGCAAGCAATATGAGAAACGCATTTCGGAATACGCCGCGATTATTCACGACTATCCGACCGACGGTTTATCAGCGTCCGCGTGTTTTGAACTCGCTCTGATCTGTCACGAAGCTCAGCGCTTCGAAGGCGCTCAACGCGGATTTCGCGCCGCGTTTGAAAAAGGCTACGTGCCTAAAAACGCGGACGAATTCCAATGGCTTCCCCGGCTCTATGAAATGTACCGGGACGCCGCGCGCTACGACGACGCGATGTGGGTCTGTGATTTTATGGTCAAAACCGCCAAGAGCGACGACGTGGCTGCCATGGCGCTGAACCTGAAAGCGGAGATTCAATTCGATTACATGGACAACGTCAACGCCGCGCAGGAGACATGCAAAACGGTGCTGGCGACGTACGCCAAATCGAACACCGATCATGTGCGCATGGCCTATATACGCACCGGCGAATATGCTTTGGTGCGCGGCGATCGCGAGCAGGCGCGCAAAATATTTGACGATGCGCAGAAGTCGGACAAATGGAAAAAGTGGACCGGCGACATCGATGTGACCGAGGGCGCGCACGAATTGAATTTCACGCAATACATGAGGCAGCGCGAATTCGACGGGGCGATGCGCGAGATCATTTCCTGGGAGTGGAAGACGCCTTCCATAAAATTGACCGGTCAAACGCGCTGCATGCGGGGTAGGCTATTGATAGCGAAGTTGCAAAACGCTCTGGCAGTCAAAGAATTCGAACGCGCGCACCAGGCCGATCCGAAGGCTCCGTTTGGTGACGAAATCTTGTTTTACAAAGGCGCGGCGTACGAAGGATTGAAAGCCATAGCGAAGTCGAAGGAATGCTACGCGAAAGTGATCAAAGAGTTTCCGGAATCCAGTTTGGCTGTTCGAGCCAAGGAGAAGTTGAAATGAAGACGACGAATTTGACGTTCCAAAAAGTTGTCGCCGCGTGTTGCGTCGCATTGGCATTCATAGGTGCAAGTGCGTTGGCCATCGAAAAGGCCGGACCGGACGACAAGCCGTGCGGGCTGCTGCCCGAAGCCAAGCCGCAGCGTATTAAAGGAGGCGAAGCCACCGCGCCGCTTCCGCTGCCCGCGACTCCGTTGCGCCGCTCCGAACGCAAACGCGAACCCGCTCCGCCGACGCTCGTCGGAAAATTGATGTGGGGCCAGCACCGCGAAGTCGAATTCCCGGACGGTCGCAAAGCCGCGTGGGACGATTGGAACACCGATCCGTCGGACATGGCGCGGTTGATGAAATTCGCCAACGAAAAGTTGAACGTCCGCTACCGCCACGTGAACATTGATCCGAAAACATTTTCGTGGGATCCCAGCGAAGTGCCGGTCGTCTACATTCAAGGCCGACGCGCGCCGCAATTCGATGATGCAACGCGTAAAAAGCTCCGCGATTTCGTCTTGAACGGGGGCTACATTTGGGCCGACGCGTGCACCGGCTCGAGTACCCTCGCTGAAGCATTCCGCGCTGAAATCAAAACGATTTTCCCGGACCGCCCGTTGGCAGTGTTGCCTGTCGATCACCCGGTCTACCGCAGCTCGTTTGAAATCACAAAAGTGAAGTACTCACCCGCCTGCAACCGCCTCGATGAAACGCCGGTGATGGAAGGCATGTACGTCGGCTGCCGCACCGCCGTCTTCCTGTTCCCGTACGATCTGTCGTGCGCGTGGGATTCGTTCCACGTCCCGGCGGGCGGCAAGTGCATCGTCGGCGAAGATGCGATGCGCATGGGCATCAACCTCTGCGCCTACACGATTTCGTATTACAACCTCGGACGCTATCTATCCCAACGCAAAGCGCTCGACACCGACGAAGACAACCTGAAAGGCGATTTTGTTTTCGCGCAAGTGAAGACCAACGGTCTGTGGGATCCGCATCCCTCAGCATTCGCAAACGTGTTGAAAACGACGCTCGCTGCGACCAACACGAAAGTAAACTTCGGCCGCAAAGAAGTGCCGATCACTGACGCGAATTTGTTGAGCTACCCGTTCCTGTATTTGACCGGCCACGGCGAATTCACGTTGAACGAAGCCGAAACAGCGAACCTCAAAAAGTTCCTGAACAACGGCGGATTCTTGTTGGCTGATGCGTGCTGCGGCAACCTCGAATTCGACCGCGCGTTCCGCCGCGAAATCAAAAAGGTGCTGCCTGAGTCGGAGATGAAATTACTGCCGAAAGAGCACCCTGTTTTCTCGACGCTTCACAAGCTCGAAACGATCGAATATTCCGCGCAAGTCAAAGCCTCCATCAAAGACGCGACCGCCCCGATTCTCGAAGGCATCGCGTTGGGCGAAGACACCCGCGTGATCTATTCGCGCTTCGGACTGGGCAGCGGCTGGGACGGGCAGGAACGTCCGTACGCGTATGAAATCATGCCGAACGATTCGTTGAAGATGGGCGTGAATATCATTCTGTATTCGATGACGCATTAAAAATCACGGCCGCGAAGTCGTCGTTGCCGTTCAGCCCCGACGGGGCGAAATAATGTAGCCCAGGGCGTAAGCCCTGGGTTAGGAATTCAAATGAATTGAGAGCCCCAAAGGGGCGGCATAAATGGCAATGGCGTTTGGCTCCTAAAAATCTATGCCGCCATAGATGACTTAGTTTTTCGCGAGGTGTGGTCCAGTTTTTTGGGAGAGTAGCGCGATGAAGCAGTTGATCGTCATTCTCATTGTATCCATCAGTCTGCAGATATTACGATGCGAAGCCGCTGAAGCAGTATCAACACCCGCTGAGGCGGATAGAGCATGGGCAAAATTCAGCGCCTCGGTTTACAAGAGCAAGTCGGAATTGCTGGCCACACTACTGAAATCGCGACAAGCGTTAGTTGATGATCTCAAGGGAGTTTATAAGAAAGAAAAGGAATCCGGCAATTTGAAGGTTGCATTCCAAATCCGGGCCACGCTGTTTTCGCTTGAGTTGGATTTGGAGTTTTTAAATGAAACGTTGAAAACGGATACCAAGGTCTCCATAGTTGATTCGGAGCCTTCTCGTGTGGATTTTTTTAGTGGTAGCGATCCTTATCGACGTACTCAATACATTCAGAAGAACAAGAACAACGAAGTCGCGTATTTGAAATTAACATCGTTAAGTTTCTGGAAGCTCGATGCTTCTGGAAAAGGCAATCAAGTTTTCACATCGCGACGTTCCTTCTACTCTTTTGATGATTCTACAACAATCTCAATTCAGCCCAACTTAGAATGCGATTGGTGCGAGAAATTTTTTCCAAACGGAACGGATTCATTGAAAGAGCCCTTCGTGATCAGCGGACCTTGTAAATTTGTTAATGGTAGCTGGCGAATCCTCTGGCTGAAAAGAAGTACGCATCGAAATACCGAATACATTGAGGAAGTGGAAACCTTGGTCTCTGAAACTCAAAACAATTCCCTTTCGGAGATCAGATTGACAGAGTATCCAAATTCAGTTCCTGAGATTCGCAACTAAATTATTGGATGAGTAGTATTTACTTTTGAGATTCAGAAAAACAATGGACAAAATCATCGTCGTCGAAGGCCAGGCCAAGGGCACGTCGTATCCGCTGAATGAAAATGAAATCAGCATCGGTCGGGCGCGTGAGTGTCAGATTCGGTTGCCGGAATCAGATGTGTCGCGACTGCATTTAAAAATCCAACGCCAGGGCGATGGCTGGATGTTGTTGGACGCCGGCAGCAAGCACGGCGTTCACGTCAACGGTGAAAACAGTCCGCACCGGCTGTTGAAAACAGGCGACAAAATTCGCGTTGGCGGTACGTGTGTGTTGCGCTTTGAATCGGCTCCGCCGGTTGCGGATTACGAATCGAAATCATCCACACCCACCATCAAAAAAGAGGCCGCACCGGAACCCGTTTCGCACGCGCCTCAAATTGAATTGACCGGCGAAGCGGCGGCTCAGATCAAGAAGCTGCGCGAGGCACGCGATGCGATTGTCGCGGAAGTCAGCAAAGTCATTCACGGTCAAGGACAGGTCATCGAACAGATTCTGATCGCGTTGTTCGCGCGCGGAAATGTGCTGCTCGTCGGTGTGCCGGGACTCGCGAAGACGTTGATGATCCGGACCATCGCGTCGGCACTCGATCTGGATTTCAAACGCGTTCAATTCACGCCCGACTTGATGCCGTCCGACATCACCGGCACCGAAGTGCTCGACGAAGATCCGAACACAAAGGAGCGCGTCTTCCGCTTCATCAAAGGCCCGATCTTCACGAACATTTTGCTGGCTGACGAAATCAATCGTACGCCGCCGAAGACGCAGGCTGCGCTGCTCGAAGCCATGCAGGAACAACGCGTCACCGCCGCCGGTTACACGTACACGTTGAAGCCGCCATTCTTCGTTCTCGCGACTCAGAATCCGATTGAACAGGAAGGCACGTACCCGCTGCCTGAAGCCCAGCTCGACCGTTTCATGTTCATGTTGAAGCTCGATTACCCGGACCGCGCGGCTGAAATCGACATCGTCCAAGCGACGACGCGCAACGAACAGCCGACGCCGCAGCGCGTGTTGAGCGGCGACGACATCGTCTCGTTGCAAACGCTCGTGCGCAACATTCCGGTCAGCGATTACGTCGCGACGTACGCGACGGATTTGGTCCGCGCGTCGCGCCCGAAGACGCCTCAAGCGCCCAAGTTCGTCAACGATTTCGTGACGTGGGGCGCCGGGACTCGCGCCGCGCAATTCCTCGTGCTCGGAGCAAAAGCCCGCGCGCTGTTGGATGGTCGCATCAACGTGTCATGCAACGACGTCCGAGCCGTCGCATCGATTGTGTTGCGCCACCGCATCTTCACCAACTTCAACGCCGACGCCGAAGGCATCACGTCCGAGAAATTGATCGGAATGTTGGTCGAAGCGGTGAAGGAGCCGAGCGCCAAGGATTTGCCGAAGTGAGGTTCGCAAGGCATACACGAAAGGAACAGAATCATGGCAGTTATTCATCCGCTAAATGCTCCTGGCAAATATTGGATTGATTGCCGGCAATGTGACGACTATGGATGTTGTGAAATGAGCGCCCCGAACAATTTTCGGCGGGATGAGCTTCATGAATTTGTTTTCAAGCAACCTGAGACCGAAGAAGAAGAACGGCAATGCGCGGAGGCCATGCTCTCTTGCCCGGCAAATGCAATTCACTGTGACGGTCCGCAACCTCCCGTCGACGAATATTTTAGAAAAGAGCTGGAGAAATTGCAAAATGATCAAGAGAAAGAAATCTTAAGCGCTAGGTGTGATACAGAAATGTGAATTGTAGGCGTAGGGCGAATCGTAGGTTTGGACTACATGTTGAAGTTTAGAATGCCGTGGATTTGCCGAAGTAAGAAGCATCTAGTAACATAACTCAGGAGCGGAATGTTACTATCTGATCGCGCAACTCGTACGTTCGTAAGGGATCTGTGTCATGACACATAAAAAAGTTGATAAGAAGCTCATTGAAGCCTGCAAACAAGCTTTGCGACAACTCATTCAAGAGCGGGATGAGGCGGTCTGCCAGCTCGTGATGGAAGAAGTAGAAGAGGACGACGATGTCGAATTTGGAAAACGAATTGAAGAGGGTTTGAAGGGGCCCAGAGTACCTGAAGAACGAATCATGAAACTGCTGAAAGGCAAAAAATGAACGTCTCCTTCGGCCCATTATTCGAAAAAGATTTGAAGCACATCAAGGACAAGAACCTTCGTGACAAAATACTTGATGTGATTGATCGCGTGAAACAAGCAAAGTCCATCACGGAAATTCCGAATCTCAAAAAACTCAAGGGGCATAAGATTTATTATCGAGTCCGTGTCGGCGATAACTACCGATTGGGTATTTCGATTGAACGGGATTTGGTCGAATTTTCCCGATTCGAACACCGAAGCAGTGCCTACTCAACGTTTCCTCCGCGTTAAAAATTTTCATGCGCAGCATCAGCGAACTCCTCCCACCCTCCGCGCTGGCCCGGCTTTCGAACCTTGGTTTAATTGCCCGCTGGATCGTCGAAGGATTTATCTCCGGGCTGCACAAGTCTCCGTACCATGGGTTCAGCATTGAATTCGCGGAGTACCGTCCGTACACGGCGGGCGATGATCTGCGGCATTTTGATTGGAAAGTGCTCGCCAAATCCGAGCGCAAGTACGTCAAGAAATACCATTCTGAAACGAACATGCAGGCGCATGTGCTGCTCGATTGTTCGGCGTCGATGGGCTTCGGCGAACCAGTATCGAAGCTGCGTTACGGGCAGGCCATCGCGGCGGCGATGGCGCATTTGATGATCATGCAGCAGGACGCAGCAGGCGTGGCGGTGTTTGCGGACAAGATTCTGGAGTACCTCCCGCCGCGCGCGTCGATGCGGCATTTTCAAGATGTGACGCGCATCCTCGCCAACGTCGAGCCGCAAAGCACGACCAATATTTTCGGAGCGCTGGATCATCTGGCTGAAGCGGTCAAGCGGCGCGGGATGTTTGTGATCATCTCGGATTTGTACGACGATCCGGACAAGATTCTCGCAGCGATCCGGCACATCCGTTTCAAGAAACACGAAGTGATTTTGTTTCATATTCTCGATCACAAAGAAGTCGAGTTTCCGTACCGTGCGCTGTCCGAATTCAAGGATCTCGAAACGGGCGAAAGCGTCCAAGTCGCGCCGATGGTTTATCGCGAGGCGTACAAATCCGCGCTGCATGAATTCACTGAAAACATGCGCTTGAAATGCGCGAACATGCTCGTCGATTATCAATTGATCGACACTGAAACGCCGTTCGACAAAGTGCTCGCACAGTATCTGTTCAAGCGCCAGAAACTGCGATAATCTCGCACTTATTCGTGGTAGAATCCGAGCGATAGAGTGATTCTAATCCACACGAGGACATCCACCGCATGATTGAAGCCATGAGAACGAATGCCGACATTCTTGCCCAACTGGCTTTGCTGGGTACAGAGCAGAATCGACTCGAAGATTTTCTGCTCGATCCGTCCCGGGGCGTCAAGTTGATGCAAGCGCTCGTGGCGTTTGATCCGGGGGCGACGGGTTTTAAAACCGATCATGTTTACGCGGCGGCGCACGGAATCAGTCGTTTGACTGAAGCGCTGCTCGACCATCTGATTGCGAAATACAAAGGTAACGACCGCGTCAAGAATGTGATCCCGAGCGGCAACCTATTGCTACAGTTGCGCGCGGGTCCGGCACTGGATCGCAAATCGCTCAATCGTGCGATCGGGACGTTCTATCTTGATTGGCCATACGCCGCGCATTGGCGGCGTGATCTGTACCGCATCCCCGAAGGCGGGTTGACCGTGTTCGGATTGGTTTACGGCGGGTTGCAGAAGCTGCGCGATCTATTAGACGAACAGACCGGGCTGGCTTAAAAAGTTTCGCGTTACGGGTTTCGCGTTTCGGGTTGGAACGGCGTCCATTGCGAGAACGTGGCCGCCTGACCGACCACTTTTGCTTTTTCATCCAAAATATTCCAGATCAACGCGTTTTGGATGCGGAAACGTTTTCCGGAACTGGCAATGCGGATGCCTTCGTAGCCGGACAAAAATCCGTCGCGCTTGACACGTGTCATGAATTGCTCGCGCTCTTCGCGGTGCATCGGTTCAGCGGTTTCGCGCGAAGGCATTTGGGTCAGGCGATCCCAGTCCATTTCCCACACATCCAAGGCAGTCTGGTTGCCGTAATTCAAAATCGGATTCGCTTCAGTGCCATGCGAGACGATCACGAACGGTGCATCGAACAGATTCGTTGCATCGATGGCTGGGTCATCGCTCCGGGTGATCAACTCGCGACCGGTCCAATGGCAGTAACTGTCGAGCATACGTTGAACGTGAATTTCAATAGAAGTCATGAAACGCATTTTAACGCCGGGATGACGCGGCGCAAGTATGACCCGTTGGGGCCAGTACCCTGGTCCATACTTTCATGCCCCAGCGTATTTGCGTTGAACACAAAAAACGAATTCATTAAAAGTCATGTACGCCCACTCAAACGCACCCGCGAACGCATCTGGAAATCGTCCGCCCGGCCATTAGACTGAGCGTTAACGATGACATGGGAGAATTGAACTATGGCGGGTGAAGTCGAACTGAAAAGCAATATCGCGTTCAAAGAATGGGCGATCGTGTGTGACGAAGTCCTCGCAGGCAAGCAAGTCGCACTGTTGCGCAAAGGCGGAATCCTCGAACAAAAAAAGGGCTTCCAACTTGAACACGAAACCTTCTTCTTCTATCCCAACACGGAGCACCAGAGCCGCGAGCAATTGAAGCCCGGATTTCATCCGCGCCTCGACGCCTACGGCCCACCCGCGCGCGTCTCGGGAAAGATTTCCATCGCCGGATTCGGGCGCGTCGTCGACATCGTCAAAACCACCGACGCCGAAAAACTCCGCGCTCTCGAATCGATCACGTGCTGGACGCAAGCGCTCTTTGACATGCGCATCAACTACAAGCCTGAAAAACCGAATTTCGTCATCACCGTCCGAGCCTACACG
>Ga0194061_1000594_pt1 | contig 21789 bp, 23 predicted proteins | sample SepL2221m_MetaG_FD_163423 | JGI IMG/M metagenome (GOLD analysis project Ga0194061, IMG submission 163423) | Anoxic zone freshwater microbial communities from boreal shield lake in IISD Experimental Lakes Area, Ontario, Canada - Sep2016-L224-21m | ecosystem: Environmental > Aquatic > Freshwater >... | reverse complement strand
CGTTGCATGTGTAAGGCCTGCTCCCCCCATGAGACGGATATACGCCCATGAAATCGGAAGAATGCTGGCAGAACCAAATGGTGCACCCGAAATTGGTCCAGGACCTGTCGCAGGACCTGCGAGTGAATCGAGAGGATGGTTAGGTAAGAACGGAGCTAAGTGAGCCTTTGCGATTACCGGACCAACACCCGGTCCCCCACCACCGTGGGGAATACAGAATGTTTTGTGCAGATTCAGGTGTGAAACATCTGCGCCAAACTTTCCAGGCTGCGCAGTTCCAACAAGTGCGTTGAGGTTTGCACCATCAACATAGACCTGACCGCCTGCATCATGAATAAGAGCGCAGATTTCCGAGATTGCTGATTCAAATACCCCATGTGTGGATGGGTACGTCACCATCAACGCCGCCAAGGTGTCGCCGTGTTCTGCGATCTTCTCCTTGATATCTGCGACAGAGACATTTCCTGCCTCATCGCATTCGATGACAACAACTTTCATACCTGCCATTACTGCGCTGGCAGCATTGGTGCCATGTGCGCTGGATGGAATTAAACAGATCTTTCTCTGCTGGTCCCCACGAGAATCGTGGTAGTTACGAATCGCAAGCAGGCCTGCGAATTCACCTTGGCTTCCAGCATTCGGTTGCAGCGATACTGCGTCATAGCCGGTGATGGCAACGAGCCAATCTGAGAGCTGTGTAATGAGCTCGCGCGAACCTTGCGTTTGTTCAGCAGGAGCAAACGGGTGCAGAGATGAAAATTCTGGCCAGGTGACCGCTTCCATCTCTGTTGTCGCGTTGAGTTTCATTGTGCAAGAGCCCAGCGGAATCATCGTGCGATCGAGTGCCAGATCACGATCTGCAAGCGTGCGCAAGTAACGCAACATCGACGTTTCAGAGAAGTAGGTATTAAAAGTTGGATGCGTCAAGTAAGCGCTGGTGCGTGCGAACTCGGAGGCAATCGGTTGTGGTGTGGCATCGGTGAACCCAAGGATTGCTAGAACTTGCTGGAACAGTGGCTCGGTTGTCGACTCATCGAATGAGATTCGAATCCGGGTTTGCGATACCTGACCGAAGTTGATGCGCTGTGCAGCAGCTGCCTTATGAATGGCGGCGGCATCCTTAACATCAATCGTCACAGTATCGAAGATATGTGGATTGTGGGATCCAGATGCACTTTGTAGACGAGAGGCGAATCCATGTACACGCTCTGCAATCATTCGCAGCCCGATAGGGCCATGCCACATGGCATAGAAAGCGCTCATGTTGGCAAGCAGAACTTGCGCGGTACAGATATTACTTGTGGCCTTATCGCGACGAATATGTTGCTCGCGAGTTTGCAACGCTAAACGGAAAGCTGGATTGCCATGCGAATCAACGCTCTGACCAACAAGACGTCCTGGAAGGGAGCGCTCGAGCCCTGCGCGCACAGCCATGAAACCTGCATGTGGTCCACCAAAGCCCATAGGAACACCGAAGCGTTGTGAAGTACCGACAGCAATATCTGCGCCCCACTCCCCTGGCGCGATAATCAGCGTCAGCGCTAGTAAATCCGTTGCTGCAATAACTAGTGCATCGCGAGAATGCGCAAATGTAGTAAGTGCTGAGTAATCGAGAATCTCACCAGTTGCATCAGGGTATTGCAGAAGTATTCCGAAGAATTCACCGTCATATCCATCGCGCGCAATATGCGAGGCATCTACCTCAACAACAGTGATTCCAAGTGGCTTGGCGCGAGTTGCAACGACAGCTTTGGTCTGTGGATGTACGTGTGCTTCCATAAGAAAGACCGCATCATCACTTGTCTTCGAGGTACGTCGTGCCAGAGTCATTGCTTCAGCTGCTGCCGTTGATTCATCAAGCATCGATGCATTGGAGAGTGAGAGTGCAGTCAAATCGCAGATGACAGTTTGGAATGCAAAGAGAGCCTCAAGACGTCCTTGCGAAATTTCAGGCTGATAAGGCGTGTAAGCGGTGTACCAAGCCGGGTTCTCTAAAACATTTCGCTTGATGACAGGTGGAGTGATGGTGCCGTAATAGCCTGCACCGATTAATGAAGTAAATACTTCATTCTTATCTGCAATAGCACGCAGTTCAGCGATAACCTCAACTTCACTCTTCGCCGAATCAAGTACTGTATCGAGAGTCTTTTCAATCTGGATATTTGCAGGAACGACCTCTGCAATAAATTTCTTGATATCGGAATAGCCAAGGAGTTGGAGCATCTCTGCTTCATCGGATGCCGACGGACCTATATGGCGATCCTCAAAATCTTGATAGTTGCTCACAACCACTCCCCTGTAACAGAGCGCCTGTGCGCCCTAGGGAAGGAAATATATGAGAGTTAGGCGCCTTTCGCCTTCCGACGTTGAGAGAGTTCATCGTTATTTTGCCCACCAACGACCTCACCATTGACCTCACCTTGCAGCGTTGCAAGTGAGCCTTCGACTTCATGCCAGACGCGACCTACGGCGATACCAAATACACCCTGCCCGCCTGCAAGAAGGTCGATGATTTCATCTGGGCTGGCGCACTCATAAATCGATGCACCATCACTCATGAGGGTAATGCTCTCAAGCTCTACGACACCACGATCACGCAGATGATTGACCGCAGTACGAATATTTTGCAGAGATACGCCGGCATCGAGAAGGCGCTTTACAATTTTGAGAACCAAGATGTCGCGGAATCCATAGAGGCGCGCACTGCCAGATCCTGTCGCTGTTCGAATCGATGGTTCGACCAGACCAGTACGTGCCCAATAATCTAATTGGCGATAAGAAATTCCGGCGGCAGAACATGCAGTAGCGCCGCGATAGCCGATTTCAAATTGTGCTTCAGTCACGAGAGGGGGCTCGCTTTCACGTAGTGGGGTTGGGTAAAGGCTACGCCCCGACCCTCTAGATATACGAGACCGACACGAACAAAACCTCTACTAGAGGTTGAGGCTTTCACGCCTACCCTACGAAATCCTCAGGGTTGATGCCATCGAGGAACTCACGGAAAGCTTCTAACTCTTGATCCCCCGAAGCCGAGACCTCATCTGAACTCTGCTCTGGGATATCGATTCCAATCTCATCGAGCATCTGGCTATTGACCATGATGTTGCTCTTGGTGCGAAGTGCCACCGCTATCGCATCAGAGGGGCGAACAGAGAGAGCTTCGATAGCACCTGCCGCATTGCGCATGAGAAGTTCGGCATAGAAGACGCCATCTTTGATCTCAGTGATGTGGACACTTGTTAGCGTTGTGTCTAACCGGTCTAAGAGGTCGCGAATAAGGTCGTGCGTCAAGGGACGTTGAGCTTCGAGACCTTGCTGAGCGAAGGCAATCGCAGTTGCTTCGACCGCGCCAACCCAGATGGGAAGAAAACGAGACCCGCCCAACTCTTTCAGTAAGACGATCGGTTGGTTAGAGGGCATCTCAATGCGAACGCCGACGACTTCTACCTGAACCAACATGGACGGAATCTAAAGTGCTCTATTAGCGAGGACGGTTGAGTCCGCCACGGACAAGGGCTGCATGCAATCGAACTGAGAGAGAGGCAATCTCTTTCTGCACCTCTTCTGCGCGGGCCTTTGCTTCAGAACTCTTCTGCCGTGTAAATGGTGTGATGACTTGTTCAATCAAACCGATCTCGCGATCTGCCGCTGATTTAAATGAGCGAAGATGACGCGGTTCGATTCCAAAGCCAGCCATTTCGGCAACTGCCTTAGCAACTGAGAGACAATCACTATCGTAATGACGACCGCGAATAGAAATCAGACCGAATGATTCGAGTTCTATCAGTTGGCTATCCTCAAGACCAGATGCCTTCAGTAGCTCATCTCGGGATAAACGCATCTCGGATTGTTCTGCAAAGGCTGATGGAGCAAACTCTCCGTCAATTGTGGCCAGGCCAAGAAGTGGTCTGGGTGATGCCACTCCCCCTTGCGCTGCCGGCTGAAGTCCACGATCGAGCGCATCGAGATTCTCTTTGATAACTTTGAGTGGCAGGTATTGATCGCGTTGCGCCAGCAATACATAACGCAGACGATCTAAATCTGTTGTGGTGAATTTACGGTAACCCGACGGTGTTCGCTGCGGCTCGATAAGTCCTTCAGATTCAAGGAAGCGAATCTTCGAAATTGTTATATCTGAGAAGTCTCCACGTAATTTGGTGAGGACTTCACCAATACTTAAATAAGCTCGTGCTGGAACGCTCAACTCACTTCTCCCCTACTGTGTGGCTGCTGATAAAGAGCAGATGGAATTTGCCAATTTGAATCTCGTCACCTGACGATAAAACTTTCTCTGCTACAGATTCGTTATTTACATAGGAGCCATTGAGGCTTCCAGAATCCTTGAAGGTAAATCCATTTCCGACCTTGGTAATCGATGCATGTTTACGAGAAACAGTGACATCATCAAGAAAGATTGCACTCTCTGTCGCGCGACCGATAGTTGCGCCTTCTGACGTCACTAAGAAACGTGCACCCTTTTGTGGGCCGCGATGGATCAAGACCATTGCAGAGTTTCCATCGCTAGCAAGTGCGCCTTCGATGATGGCGCGCTCAGCTGGAGATGCTTGCTCGATGAGTCCCTGGATCAGATCGGCTGGGGAATTGCCAACAACTGAGCGCAGACCGAGGTGCAGAGTGCTGGTGAGTTCGCGATCTGAATCTGGCTTAGCCATTGCGCTCTCCCTTGCACTCATGTTCGCCCCTCGACTTTGGACGTCAACTTAAGGGTGACACTAGAGAGAAAGAAAAGATAAATCAAGCCGGCAATTACGCTGTAATCGCTCCATATTCAGCGGCGGAGAGCAGTCCGGAAGGTGTTGCGGGGACTTCGATCTCGATGAGCCAGCCTGAACCGTATGGATCAGAGTTAATGAGTTCTGGCGCGTTGACCAACTCTTCATTGACAGCAACAACTTCTCCGGTAACGGGTGCAAAAATCTCAGAGACGCTCTTTGTTGATTCAACTTCACCACACACCTTATCCGCGGTAACTGCTTCACCGATCCTCGGCATCTGCACGTACACAATGTCACCGAGTGCACCTTGCGCATAATCCGTGATACCCATTCGGACTCGTAGATCAGTCGACGTAGCTGCAACCCATTCATGTTCCTTGGTGTACTGCAGCTCTGCTGGAATGTTCGACATGGTCTTCTCCTGCTATCCCTCGATGATGTGTGGTCGAACTGTAATGGTCTTCACGGCTGTACGGAAATACCCGACGGCGGTTGCTACATACAGCGTCACACCCCAGACCGCGAATGCCCAACCCACAATAAAGGCGAGCGTTCCGAGCCAATTATCGCTCAGGGCCAATAGTAAGAATGGGAATGCGTAGAGAAGATTAAAGGTGGCGGCTTTTCCAAGATAGGTGACAGCCAGCGGAGGAAAACCTTTAATCTGCAGGGCAAGAGCGACAGCTGCCATAAATATGTCGCGCGCCAACAGAATTGCAATCAACCACAATGGAATCGCATGGCGCATGTAGAGAACAATAAGAACTGCAACGATGTACAAGCGGTCGATAGTTGGATCTGCGATCTCGCCAAATCTCGACTCTTGATTGAGGGCTCGCGCCAACTTTCCATCGAAGTAATCTGTTGCTCCCCCGACTGCCAAGGTGGCAATCGCCCAACCATCGGCATGTTTGCTAAAGGCGAGATAGATAAAGAGCGGGATTCCGAGAAAGCGCAGGAAGGTGAGAGCGTTAGGGATAGTTAGCACCTACTGCTCCTTATCTCGTTCCTTGACGCGGATTGCGACCTGCACTGGTGTTCCGGGGAATTTGAACTCTTCGCGAAGACGTCGTTCGATAAATCTACGATATGAGGCTTCAATCCAGCCAGATGAGAAGACCACGAATTTCGGTGGCGCAATACCAGCCTGCGTTGCGTAGTAGACCTTCGGCTGTTTTCCACCACGTACCGGCGGTGGCGTTGCTCCGATAAGGGCGCCAAGGAATGAGTTGAGTTTAGATGTTGGAACGCGTCGCTCCCATGAATCAATTGCGGTGCGAAGCGCCGGTGCCAAGCGATCACGGTGCCAGCCCGTCATGGCTGCCACGTTAACAATCTGCGCCCATTCAACTTGATCTAGGTGGCGCTCAATCTCTTTATCTAATTGTGTGCGGCGATCCTCATCAACCAAATCCCACTTATTCATCACAATCACCATCGCCTTACCAGCTTCTTCCACCATGGTGATGACGCGTAGATCTTGCTCGGAAATTGGCACAGATGCATCAAGGACAACGACTGCGCACTCGCAGCGTTCGAGCGCGGTTTGGGTGCGAAGCGTTGCGTAGTAATCAGTACCACTTGCTTGGTTGGCTCTCTTCTTTAGCCCTGCAGTATCAACAAAACGCCAGATACTTCCGCCAAATTCAATGAGCTCATCAACCGGATCTCGAGTTGTTCCGGCTACCGAATCTACAATCGCGCGGCTCTCACCAGCGAGAGCATTGAGCAGACTTGATTTTCCGACGTTAGGACGTCCAATGAGCGCAATGCGCCGATATCCATCTTGTACCTGGGCCGCACCCACTTCAGGAAGTTCATTAACAATTGCATCCAATAAATCACCACTGCCGCGGCCATGCAGTGCTGAAACAAAATGAGGTTCACCTAAACCGATATTCCATAACGCATGTGCATCTGATTCATCATTATCGCCATCGACCTTATTGGCAACAAGAATTGTTGGCTTCTTCGCTTTACGCAGTTCTTGCACGAGAATGTCATCTTCATCGAGTGCACCCACTTGCGCATCTACGACGAAGCACAATACATCGGCTTCGCCCATCGCTAGTTCTGCACTGGCGCTTACTTGAATTGAAATTCCATCAGGTTTAGATTCCCAGCCACCTGTGTCCATGATGATGAACCGACGACCGCCCCATTCGCATTCGTACTGCACGCGATCTCGTGTGACACCCGGAGTATCTTCAACAATTGCTTCGCGACGACCGATGAAACGGTTAATCAACGTCGATTTACCAACGTTAGGTCGTCCAAGAATTGCAACGATAGGAAGACCCAGTAGCGATCTCTGCGAAAGAAGTTCCCAGATACGATCAGTGGTCTCTTCAAGAGTTAATTCAGTTGAGTCAATTGGCACAGCATCAAAGGCCATCGCAAGTGGTGACACTGCCCGAGTTGAATCGATCTCATCGCGAGATGCAAGTGATTGGGCGACAGCTTCTGCGCCATGCGAGTTATCGGCGAGCTCTGCGTCTCGCCGTGTAGCACGCGCTGAGATATCAGCTGTGAGATAGATCTTTAGCGCTGCGTCAGGACAGACAACAGTTCCAATGTCACGGCCTTCAACAACGATTCCACGTTCTGCTTTGGCAATGATGGAACGTTGCAAGGTCAGGAGTTCGGCACGAATTTCGGGAAGTGCGCTAATAACCGATACTTTCTCAGTTACCTCGTGAGAACGAATTTCAACAGAGATATCTTTGCCATCCAAGAAAATCTTCGGATCTCGTGGGTTTGAATTGAATGTAATCGGTGAATCAATGACCGCTGCAATAATATCTTTTGGATTTTCACTCTTTATCGATAAAGCAAGAAAAGTGATTGCGCGATAGAGCGCGCCGGTATCGAGATAGCTCCATCCTGCACGTATCGCAATACCTTTGGAGGTGCTGGATTTGCCAGAGCCACTTGGGCCATCTAGCGCAACAACAATCATCTTCACAGCCCATCTTCCGTTGGTTAATTCTATTGGTTAATACCTTCGACAATTACCTCTTACAAATAACATACGAACTATTGACGAGGTGAGTGAACGCTCCACCCATGTGATTTCAGGTGATCAGTAAGTTTTTTTGCATCGCTATCTGACAGTGCGAGCGTGATAAGACCGGTGAATTGTCCCGGACTATGTTCAATCGATAAATCTTCAATGTTGACAGAGGCGTTTGCGCATTCGTCGAAGAGCGCGGCTAATTGACCAGGCTTATCTTCGATGACAATCGGTAGGTAGGTGTACTCGCGCGCCTTCCCACCATGCTTACCTGGAATTCGGGCGCGACCTGCTTGACCTTCCTCAATCAACGTCGCTACAGCGTTTTCATCGCTCAGTGAATTAATCAAGGATCCAAGATCAGCATGAAGTGACTTCAAAAGAGGTTCCAGCGAATCGCGATTAGCGGCGATGATTTCGCGCCACAGTTTTGCATCAGAGGCGGCTATTCGTGTGGTGTCTCGCAGGCCGGCGCCCGCTAACTCCAGCCAACTGGCCTCTCCCCCAATGAGCTGCTTGGCCAGAAGGGATGAGACCAACTGAGGAAGATGGGAGATGAGAGCTACGGCTTTGTCATGTTCGCCAGAGTCCAGATCTACCAGATGAGCTCCGAGAATTTCGATGAGGAGCGCGGCTCTGCCCGTCACTTCCTGATCTACGCCCTGGCTGTCGATAATCCATGCCCGGCCTTGGAAGAGGTCGGCTCGGGCTGACTCTGCTCCGCCCATTTCCCGCCCTGCCATTGGGTGCGTGGGCAGGAAGCGCGTAGAAGGAATCGCTGAAGTTGATACTTCAACCTTAACTTTAGACTTAACAGAGCCAATATCTATAAATGCAGACTCTGGGTTGGTGGCAAATTCACTATCTAAAAGTGAGTGGACCGCCCCAAGGGGGGTGGCGAAGATCGTCAGGTCCACAGGAGCGCTGGTAGGGCTCTTCACTAGGTCACTCGCTAAGGCCTGCGCTCGCAAATCGCTATCGACCATCGTGACTCCGACCCCTTTGAGGGCAAGACCGAGGCCAATTGAGGTGCCAATAAGGCCAGAACCGATGATTCGAACGTGAGAAAGGGTCATTTCGCAGCTATTGGGCAATATCTCGACGAAGCGCCTTAGCTCCATGCAGGTAGATATGGGCGATATCGCCCTTACTGAGCGCACTCTCCACATGCGCCATGACCCGAACTGTTCGAGGTAGGGCTCCTGGCACATCGATCTCAACAGAGCAGATTAAAGGGGTATTTTCAAAACCTAAGGAGCGAGCTGCCGCTGCCGGAAAGGTGGCGGTCAGATCTGGGCTGGAGGTAAAGAGGACTGAGATGACATCATCTGCCGTCAATGAATTAGCCGCTAAAATTTCGAGGATCAACTCTTGGGTCGCAACAGTTATAGCCTCGGCTGTATTGGCCTCAACCTGGGTCGCTCCTCGAATCGCTCTGACTGACATTAGCCAATCGTACCCTTACCCCTTCTCTATCGCGGTTATATATTTAAGCTTTTGACGACAAATAGATTTACTGTTTATCCGCTTTTCCCAAGTTCCTCGTTTGAAGTGCGACCTCATAGATGAAGAGACGTCCTTTTTTAAATATCGATAAAGCGTTACTTAGACGGTCATATTGAGCGTGTAAAAATCGATAAATAGCCAATATCAAGCTTCTTCTATTCGCCTATCTATTTATAGATATAACGCTAAATAGATGTGGAAGCGACTTATATTTTTATATTCAAAGCGTTTTGCAGACTAAGCAATTCAGCTGCATTGAGATCTCGCCATCGCCCCTCGGGTGTATCCCCCAGAGAGATCGGTCCAAAGTTGGTACGGATCAATCGAAGGACATCGACCCCCACAGCCTCCATCAGACGACGGATGATGTGATAGCGCCCTTCATGGATAGTGACCTCAATCCATTGGGGTGAGAGGTGCTTGAACTGGAGCACCCGACCCATGCCATCTTCTAGTTCGATCCCCTTGAGAAGAACCTTATCTACTCCGACCGGTAGCTTGCCATCGAACTCAATAATGTAGGTCTTCTCGAGACCAAAGGATGGGTGGGTTGCGCGGAAGGTTAAATCCCCATCGTTGGTGAGCAGAATTAACCCTTCGGAATCCTTATCCAGGCGCCCAACGTGAAATAACCGCTCTGTTCGAAGGTCGATAAAGTCGGCTAGCGAAGGGCGACCTTCTGGGTCGAACATCGTAGACAGAACGCCTTTTGGTTTATGAAGTACTAAATAAGACTTAGACAAAGAACGTGTAATTGTCTCACCATCTACCGCTACTTTGACCTTTTCTGGGTCAAATTTAGCGCCGAGCTCACGGACCTGATGGCCATCGATTGTGACCCGACCATCCATGATGAGTTCGTCGGCTCCACGCCGTGAGGTAATTCCAGCGTCGGCAATAATCTTATTAAGGCGCATCTCGGCCATGTGGCTATCCATTCTCGACAGTCAACTCCCCCGACAAAGGTGCGGGAGGCTTGAGGAGAAGTGTAGAGCGTTACTTAGTCTGTAAGCGAATCGAGGATCTCATCAAGGCCATCGATATCAGGCAGATGAGGGGCAAGAGGCGGCAGATCTGTCAGAGCGTTGAGCCCCAAGCGCTCGAGGAAGTAGCTGGTGGTCTTATAAAGGATTGCGCCGGTCTCATTCTCGACCCCGTACTCCTCGACTAAGCCGCGGGTGATAAGGGTCTTCATAACCGCTTCAACATTGACGCCTCGAATAGCTGAGACGCGGGCGCGTGAAATGGGTTGGCGGTAGGCGATGACGGCCAAGGTTTCAAGGGCTGCCTGGGTCAGGCGATTCTGCTGGCCATCAAGGACGAACTTTTCGACCACGGCGCTGCAATCGGGATGGCTATAGAAGCGCCATCCCCCGTTGATGGCCTTGAGCGCGAATCCACGATCCTCGTAGGTGGGAACGAGCGCTTCGAGGGCATCGACGACCTGATCCACAGTGACTTGAAGGACGGAGGCGAGGGTCAATTCAGTCACCGGCTCATCGACGACCATCAAGATCGCCTCAATGGAGCGAGCAAGAGCTGCCGGGTCAAATACATGGGAGAGCTGGCTATCTTCGACTACCTCTAAGGCGGGAGTCTCGACCTCGTAATTAGACATTTTCTTCCTCTTCTGTCTCATTTGCTTCCGCAATCTCAGGGGTTGCGCCATCTTCTAGCACAGTGACTGGGATATCGAACTCATCTGAGGCGAGAACTTCGCCTTCATCGGAACCGACCCAGCTGATCTGGAGTTCGCCCAAGGCCATGACCTGTTCAAAGCGCAGGGCGCCCTGCTTATAGAGGTCAAGGAGCGCCAAGAATCGGGCGACAATCACCAAGGTCGAATCCGCGCCCTGAATCAGGTTGCGAAAGGAGAGCGTGCGACCCTTACGAAGGGCTTCGACAACGAGCTTTGACTCCTCTGCCACACTCACGAGGGCGCTGTGCAGGTGTTGAACTGCGACCAATGGCGGCGCCTTTGGCGTGAGAACTCGGTCGGCGATAGCTGCAAAGCGCACAGCTCCCACCCCAATGAGGACTTCGGGCAGAAGTGAGGCTAGGGCTGGGTCGAGGGCGACCACACGTGGGAATGACTTATCAGCTAGAGCAATCGCATCTTGGAAGGAGGCGGCGATCTCCTTAAACGCTCGATATTGGAGAAGACGGGCAAAGAGAATGTCGCGGGCTTCAAGGAGAGCTAGATCTTCCTCATCCTCGATCTCGCCACTTGGCAGCAAGCGCGCCGCCTTGAGATCGAGCAAGGTTGCTGCGATGACAAGGAACTCGGTTGCTTGATCTAAGCGCCAGCCTTCACCGCTCTCTTCGAGGGAGCGGATAAAGGAGATGAACTCATCGGTGACCATGCTGAGTGAGACCTCAGTGATATCCATCTTGTGGCGCGAAATAAGCTGGAGCAGGAGGTCGAAAGGGCCATCGAAGTTGGCGAGGTGGACGCTAAAACCACTCTCGGGAGCGATATTTTCCGCTTCATCCGAGGTGATTTCAGTTGGTGTAGTAAGACTTTCCACGAGGGAACAGTACTTGCTTACTTGCAGTTCGCTGCGCTTTACGCGTAGAGTCGCGACAACTGAAAAGAGGTTTCTCGCTTGAACGCTAAATCGACATTTGACGATGACGTGGCAACTACCGCCAACCTCCTCGGGCGAACTCCCAAGAATTTTCCAATACCAGCACCGATCACCGAGCATGGTGATGCCAAGGTCATCTCTATCTTCAACCAAAAGGGCGGCGTTGGTAAGACAACTACGACAATCAACTTAGGTGCTGCAATCGCAGAGCTCGGTCGTCGCGTGCTGCTCGTGGACTTCGATCCACAAGGTGGTCTCTCACTCGGTCTCGGCGTCAACGCACATGCACTTCCACTTGAGAACACTGTCTACTACGCACTCATGACACAGGATGCAAATATTGATGAGATTGTTTTAAAGTCATCTGTTGCCGGCCTTGACTTTCTTCCCGCTAACCGCGATTTGGGTACAGCCGAAACAACTCTTGGCGCAGAAATCGGTGGCCAGCAATATTTAAAGCGCGCGCTCGCTCGACTTCGCGGTGAATACGATGTGATCTTGATTGACTGCCAGCCAACTATGGGGCAGCTCACCATCAATGCACTGGTGGCATCGGATGAAGTCATCGTGCCGCTACAGTGCGAATACTTTGCCCTTCACGGATTCATCGAACTGAAAGGTAATATCGATAAGGTCCGCAGTTTCCTCAATCCGCAGCTCAAATTGATGGGAATTCTCGCCACCATGTTCGAGCGTAAGACTCTGCATAATCGCGAAGTTCTTACTGCAATTCTTGAGAAATATCCTGAAGATGTATTTGAAACTATTATTGCTAAGACAATCCGATTCTCTGAAACAACTGTTGCAGGCGAACCCATTACTGCATACGCATCATCTTCCGGTGGTGCGCAGTCATACCGACGCCTTGCACGCGAACTCATAGCCCGAGGAGGCGCCCGATGACACGTAGAGCTAGCTTGCCCGGAGCAGATGAATTATTCCGTGCTAATACCCCAGCCCTTAGCGCAGTGCGTCAGGTGGAAGAGCGAATTCAAACTTCCGCACCTGTCACGTCAGTAACGCAGAGCGCAACACCAAAGACAAAGAAGGGTGTTCGCACAATTTCTCGTCGTCGCGTCACTGCTGCTGAAAAATCTCCATCGGGTCGCGAATTACATGAAGAGAAAATCACTGTCTACATTTCAACCGATGAACTCTTTGATCTAGACCAAGCACGTCTCATGCTCCGCGGAGATTTAGGACTTGCAGTAGATCGCGGTCGTATCGTCCGTGAATCAATCGCCGTGATTATCGCTGACCTTGAGGCAAAGGGTGATCAAAGTATTCTCGCACGTAGATTGCGCGGAATCTAAAACTATTTCGCTCGAGGGTGCGAGGTGCTATAACTTTCGCGCACTTTATCGATAGTAATGAGTGTGTAAATCTGCGTTGTGGTCACTGATGAATGTCCCAATAACTCCTGCACAACTCGAATATCCGCTCCCCCGTCCAACAAGTGGGTTGCATACGAATGCCTAAATACGTGCGGAGAAACTTTTCCTTTTAGCCCAGCTGCAACGGCTGCATCCAAGACAATCTGCCATGCGCTCTGACGCGAGAGTCTCCTGCCTCGGGAATTAAGGAAGAGAGCAACCTCGTTCTTGGGATTCTTTGCTGTTAAAGCCGGACGAGTACGAGTGAAGTAATCCTCGAGGGCCGCTACTGCAAATCTCCCGAGCGGCACCATCCGTTCTTTCGATCCTTTGCCGCGCAGTTTAAGAACCGTCACATCTCCATCATTGGTCTGTGAAACTGAGATATCCGAAGTATTTACACCGATAATTTCGCTGACGCGAGCACCGGAGGAATACAGGAGCTCGAGCATCGCAAAGTCCCGCAGCGATATTGGGTCTCCCTCGTGTTTAGCGGACTCGATCAAACGGGTTATCTCATCGATAGAGAGCGCTTTGGGAAGTTTGCGGGGAATCTTTCCGCTAACGATCTCAAGCGTTGGGTTAGAAATTCCAAACTCACGATGTGCGTACTTGTAAAAGCCTTTGACCGCCGAGAGAGTCCGATTGATGCTCGAAAGCGCAAGCTTCCGCGATTTGAGCCAGACTTCAAAGTCCGTCATATCTTGCGCTGTGAGCGCTTCAAAGTTTTTCTTTGGTGTTGTGAGAAAGTCAGAAAACTTACCCAGATCTCGCGCATAGGCCGAGACTGAGTTACTGGATAATCCACGTTCGATACGCAATTGATCGAGATAGGACGACCGCGCTGCCTCGAAATTCATAGCGCAACTCTAATTTAGTGAGCGCCCTTGCGAACCAACGCTGCTGCTATGAGCCCCACAAAGAGCGGATGTGGACGTGTAGGTCGTGAGCGCAGTTCAGGGTGCGCTTGCGTTCCTACGTAATAAGGATGAACTTCCTTGGGAAGCTCGACGAATTCAACGAGATCGCGATCTGTGAACATTCCTGAGAAGACTAAACCTGCCTTTGCGATTTGATCACGGTATTGATTATTCACTTCATAACGATGGCGATGACGTTCTGAAACTTCATTTGCGCCATATACCCCAGCAACAATTGATCCAGGAAGAAGTGTCGCTTTGTAAAGACCTAAGCGCATCGAAGCGCCCATATCTGCGCCTCCAGCAACGATCTCTTTCTGATCATCCATCGTTGCAATAACGTGTGTGCCGCTATCTGGCAAGAATTCAGCCGAATTGGCATCTTTGATGCCAGCCATATTACGCGCAGTTTCAATGACCATACATTGCAAGCCAAGGCATAGACCAAGCGTTGGAATCTTGTTTTCGCGAGCGAATGTCAGTGCGCCAAGTTTCCCTTCAATGCCGCGAATACCGAACCCACCTGGAACACAGATCGCATCGATGGCGCCCAGCGCCATCGATGCACCTTCTGGGGTTTCGCACTCGTCGCTCGGAACCCAGATGATTTCAACCTTTGCTTCATTTGCAAAACCGCCAGCACGAAGAGCCTCTGAGACTGAGAGGTATGCATCCGGCAGATCAATGTACTTTCCGACAAGTGCGACTTTCACAGAGTGCTTCGGAGAGTGAACCTTCTTAAGGAGATCATCCCATTCGCCCCATTGCACTTCATGGCCACCAAGAGCTAGGCGGCGCACAATGTAGGAGTCCAGACCTTCAGTAAAGAGAACTTTGGGGATGTCATAAATTGATGGTGCATCTACAGCGGCAACAACGGCCTCAAGGTCTACATCGCACATCAAGGAAACCTTCTTTTTAATTCCATCTGGAATCGGGCGATCACAGCGCAGAACTACTGCATCGGGTGCGATACCAATGCTACGAAGAGCTGCGATTGAATGCTGAGTCGGCTTTGTCTTTAACTCCCCCGAAGGACCAATATAAGGAACGAGTGAGATATGAAGATAGAAGACGTTATCTCGACCAACCTCTTGCCGAAGTTGCCGCGCTGCTTCAAGAAAAGGTTGCGATTCAATGTCGCCAACAGTTCCACCGATTTCAGTAATCACCACATCAACGTCGGCAGAATCATTTGCCAACATACGCTCTTTGATTTCATTGGTGATATGTGGAATTACTTGGACTGTCTCGCCTAAATACTCACCACGACGTTCGCGCGCAATTACTTTGGAGTAGACCTGACCTGTTGTGACATTGGCAGAACCCGAAAGATTGCGGTCTAGGAAACGTTCGTAATGGCCAATATCGAGATCTGTTTCAGCGCCATCATCGGTCACAAACACTTCACCGTGCTGGAAGGGATTCATCGTGCCTGGATCGACATTGAGATAGGGATCGAGCTTCTGCATTGTTACGCGAATACCGCGGGCTACAAGGAGGCGGCCTAAAGAAGAAGCTGTGAGACCTTTTCCAAGACTTGAGGCGACTCCGCCAGTTACAAAAATATGTTTCGTCACATGCGCTTGGCTCATGGAAGACCATCCTATCGCCTGAGTGGGATTACCCTCGCATCGCTAGGAGTTCAGCCGCGTGTTCTCGCGCACTAGAGGATTCTTCGAGCCCAGCGAGCATGCGAGCGATCTCTTCTACGCGCTCAGATTGTACAAGTTTTGAGACTCCTGATTGCACCACAGAGCCGTCGCTACTTTTGCGAACGACGAAGTGGGTATCTGCCCATGCGGCAACCTGCGGCAAGTGTGTTACAACAATGACCTGCGCGTTCTGCGCCAGGGCATGCAATCGCTTTCCAACTTCTATTGCCGCCTTGCCGCCAACACCAGCATCAACTTCGTCGAAGATATACGTGCCGACCGGATGAGATTTCGCGATGACAACTTCGAGGCCCAACATAATGCGTGACATTTCGCCACCACTTGCACCCTTACCAAGTGCGATCTTGGGGCCATCGATCTGACCTTGAATCAGCATCGTGATTTCATCGCACCCTAAGGTGGTGAAATCACTCTCTTTCATCGGCGATTGATAATCCGGCGCAGTCACCTCTGCAAAGAATTGAGTGTGTGGCATTGAGAGCGCCTGAATCTCTTTTGTGACAGCTTTCGAGAGCGCAAGAGATGCGTCGCTTCTCGATTTTGTTAAGGACTTGGCAGATGTAAGGAGTGCTTTCTTGATCTGTGCTAATTCGCCTTCTAGCTCTGCGATGCGGTCGTCTCCACCTTTGAGATCTGCAATTGATTCCTTGCCGGTCTTCGCCTTTGCAGCAAGAAGCACGAGTTCATCATCCAGTGATCCTGCTCCACCCCAACGCTTGATGAAGAGATTGATCTCTGCCTTGCGATTCTGTAGGACATCTAACCGTTCAGGGTCTGCCTCAAGTCCAGTTGCATAGGAAGCTAAATCTGATGATGCATCATCGAGAATCAAGAGCGATTCTGCGACCCTTCCTGCGATCTCTTCTAGACGTGAATCTTTGCCTTTGGCAGCATCGAGAAAGCGTCGCGCTGAATGCAGCAGATTAAGAGCTCCGGACTCCTCTGCATCGAGAGACGAGAGTGCGCCACTTGATGCAATTCTCAGGTCTTCTACGCTCGACAACCGCTGGATCTCATCTTCCACAGTTGATGCTTCATTGCGTACCGCCTTTAACTTATTCCAGGCAGCGAGAAATTCTTCGAGCTCTGCTATTTCACCATCTCGCTTATTGGCAGATGCCTTCATTGTTTTGATGCGATCTTTTAATTCACAATATTGACCATATATCTCTTGATATTCAGAGAGCACCTTTGCCAGGGTAGCTCCACCAAATCGATCAAGAAGTTCGCGTTGTCGAGCGGGTTTTACGATTTGTGCATTTGCGGATTGGCCGTGAATTTCAATAAGTGGTTCGGTGACATCTGCCAGAGTGCCCGCCGGAACCGTGACTCCCCCACATGATGCCTTGCTCTTTCCATCGCTATTGACGGTGCGTGTGACGATAAGAGAGGAGCCATCAGTCTCTGCGCCGATCTCATCTAACTTCTCTTGCGAATTTTTTGTCACTGAGAATTGCGCCGTGGCTACAAGTCGCTCTGAACCATGACGTACCAGCGAACTATCGCTCTTGCCACCAAGGACGAGCGCTAGCGCTGTAAGAATCATCGTCTTTCCTGCACCGGTTTCACCCGTTAAAACGTTGAGACCACGCCCGAGTTCGAGTTCAGATTGTTCGATGATTCCGAGATTGCGTATTGAAATCTCTTCTAGATAAGAACGTTCACTCACCGCGCCAACCTTCAACGGGAAGTTTGAATTTTGCTACCAATCTATCGGTGAAGAGCGTTTTAGAGACGTGGGATAGTTTGATTGTTTGAGATCCACGAGTAATGAGAACGCGATCACCCTTATGAAGTGGGGTTTTGCGCAACGCGTCTGCAGAAAGAAGAGCATCTGATGAATCGATAGTGACAACAATTTCAGATTTCGGTGAGACGACCATAGGGCGCGAGAAGAGCGCATGCGCTGAGATAGGAAGCAGTACCAGTGCATCTACCTCTGGCCATAGAACTGGGCCGCCTGCGCTAAATGCATAGGCCGTCGAACCTGTTGGGGTGGAACAGATAAGTCCATCGCATCCCCAATGAGAGAGCGGTCTGTTATCAATTTCAACGAAGAGTTCGACCATGGTGGTGCCATTGCGTTCGACAGTGACTTCGTTGAGCGCCCAACCATTACCAATTTCCTTACCTGCACGCTCGACTGAGTAGCGAAGAATCATGCGATCTTCTGAGACATAACTCTGAGAGATAATACTTGCGGCGATTGCGGCGATTGATGGACGGTTGACTTCGGCCATGAAACCAACATGCCCAAGATTGATTCCGAGCAATGGAACGTTCTTCTTGAGAGTGATTTCAGCCGCGCGCAGAATGGTTCCATCTCCACCTAGTACAACTGCCACTTCGATGTCAGGCAGATCTGCAGGAGAAACTTTCTTAATACCCTCGATAGATACATCAGAGATTGTGTAGAGCGAGAAACCTGCGGAGTAGAGAAGTGGTGCAAGCTCTTTCGCGGCGGTGATAGCTTCATCACGAGTAGGGTTGATAACAAGTGCTGCGCTACGGATTGTCATTAAGCAGGTCCCATCTCAATCGCTCTATCAAGCGCGCTTTCGTCGATGGCAGGTGCACCACGTCGCAGCCATAAGAAGTATTCAACGTTACCAGCAGGCCCTGGAAGCGGACTCGCAGCGATTCCCATAGTTCCAAGACCTACGTCATACGCGGCCTCGGCCACATCGAGAACTGCTGATCGGCGAAGAGCGGGATCGCGCACGACTCCCCCGGCGCCTAACTTTTCGCGCCCAACTTCGAATTGAGGTTTAACCATCAAGACAAAGTCGGCGTCTGCCTTAGAGACTGCAGCGAGTGCGGGAAGAACGAGAGCGAGTGAGATGAAGGAGAGATCTGCAACAACGAGATCGATATCTTCGCCCACTTGTTCACCTGTCAGGTGTCGAATATTGGTGCGATCGAGAATTTTCACGCGTGGATCTTGGCGAAGTTCCCACGCTAATTGTCCATACCCAACATCTACTGCGACCACGAGCGTGGCGCCTCGTCGCAAAAGAACATCGGTAAAGCCACCAGTGGATGCACCTGCATCAAGACAAGTCTTACCTTCAACTGCCACACCAGTAAAGGCATCAAGTGCCCCAGCTAATTTATGTCCTCCGCGAGATACAAAATCATCACGATCGCCTTGGATTGTTATCGAGGTTTCAGCGTCGACTTGTGTCGCAGGTTTTGTTGCCGGAATACCGCCCACAAGTACCGAACGCGACTCGATGAGATCGGCAGCATGCTCACGCGAACGCGCTAGTTCGCGACGAACGAGTTCTGCATCAAGACGTGTCTTCATAGCGTCTCTTTAGAGATTATCGATTGACTTAAGAGACTCTTGCAGTTTTTCGTGGAGCGCTTCAAAGCGAGCAGAGTGTTCAGTGAGGTCGCTGGCATCGATGTCTTCGAGTTCCTGACGAACTTCTTGTACGAGATTTACTTCTTGCTCTTCACTCATCGCTTCACTGCCTTCTTCTTGGGTGCGTTCTTTTGTGCAATTTTCTTTGTCGCTTGCTTCTTTACGGTTGACTTCTCTACGGTCGACTTCTTGGACTTCTTGAGAGATGCCACCTCTTTTGCTAAAGCATCGAACTCTTCACGCTTTACAAAGCCCATCTTAAGTACCGCGCTCTCAACCTCTTCGTGAATCTTTCCACGTACAGATTCGGCGCTCTCGTGAGCCCAATCATTGAGCGCAGATGCAATTTCAGCTGGGGTGCGTTCACCATCAGAGAGCTTCTGGGCATAGCTCTTGAGAGTTGAAAAGAGCTCTGCGATCGGTGACTTGGCCATAGCCCTAGAGTATCGAGTGAAGCAGCCTTAGCGAGTAGAACTAGAGCCGGATGATCTCGGCTGCCTCAATCTGCCATCGACTTGCAACGCCAGTGGGGCTCTGCCAGAAACGGCGATGGATAGAGCCTGAGACTTCTATCCATTCATCCCCTTCGAGGGTCAGGGCGACTTTTCGCATCTTTGCGCTCCACGCTGCAATATCCAGGGTATCGACTCCCTCGCGTTCGGTGCGCGTAACAATTAATCGAAACTCCACGACCTTATCGCCACTGGGTAGCTCCTTTGTTGTCGCAGGGGCTGAGACACGTCCGCGAAGAAGAAGATCATTGAGTGAGTAATCAATCTCTTCCTCTTCGATGCGTGTCGAAATCTTTTCAATTTTCTTTGTGGCAGCCATACATATCCTTTCAATAGTTGAAAGGGTGATGATTGATTATCGTTGCGACAATTTCACCCACGTTCTAAAGATGTGTGGATATCTATCTAGCCTTCAGAACGCTCGAGGGCATCTGTTAATTCATCAGGATCAAGGTCAGCGCACTTGAGGAACCATTCGTGCGCTTCTTCTCTGCGCCCAGCTGCATCGAGTGCATCGGCATAGGCATAGCGAAGGCGTAGCGCCCACTCTTCATTCTCATTCTTCAACTCTTTACATTGCAGCGTTACAACAGCCGCATCGAATTCTCCAAGATCGCGACGCGCGCCAGATGCAACGATGCGCATCTCGATCTCTTCAGGTTTTGCCAAACGTTTGACCTCGGCAGAACCAGCCAAATTCAGGGCTTTCAGAGGATTCCCTAGGCCACGTTCGCAATCGGCCATGACTGGCCACATTGAAACATCACCAGAAATTCGATTGGAAGCGCGCAACTCCTTCAGCGCAATTTCATAATGGCCCGCGCGATAGGCGGCATATCCAGCAGTTTCACGAACTACAGCAAGACGGCCAGCATGGTGCGCAGCAGCCACTGCGTGCTTATGTGAGAGCTCAGGGTCAACATCCATATAGAGATTGACGCAGACCATATGACGAGCGACAACCTTTGCATTTTCGGCAGAGAGACTCAGTAACTCTGCACGAACACTTTTCTCTAGTTCTTCACCAGTGACATCTTCAGGAATATCCGGCTCGAAAATACGTGGACGAATTCGTGATTGGTCGCGCTCTTGCGGAGCGGGGCGAAACCCCCGTGGATCGCTGACTTCACGACCTTGAGAGACTTGACGTGTTGCACCTGCACGATCGTCGCGGCCGCCACGTGCTGGGCGCTCTTCGCGAGATTGTGGACGCGATGATGACGGGCGACCCGAAGAAGGACGACCAGAAGAAGGGCGACCGCTAGATGGTCGCGCAGATCGATCACCGTTAGATCGATCGCTACTAGATCGATTATTTCTAGGTGGACGCTCTTCCATATTAACTCCCTAAATATTTGACACATATTAACTTCTAGAAAATAAAAAAGGGGCGCTTATAAATAAGCGCCCCTTTTTATAAAAGAAGTCCGGCAACGTTCTACTCTCCCACAAGGTCACCCGTGCAGTACCATCGACGCTGAGAGGCTTAACTTCCGGGTTCGGAATGGGACCGGGTGTTTCCCTCTCGCTATGGTCGCCGAAACGCTATTGAGTTTTTGGCATGAACCTACGAAAAGTTCTTAATCAGAAATTAATCTGATCTTCTCCAGCTGATTTCTCGAAAGAGAATTCAGCCATCGAATTGTTCGTGGTTCTCGACCGTATCTCGAGAACCACACAGTGGACGCGTAGCAACTTTGTAGTTAAATCCTCGGCCTATTAGTAGTGGTCAGCTCCAAGCCTTACGGCTCTTCCACTTCCACCCTATCAACCCAGTAGTCTCCTGGGGGCCTTACTTGGTAAACCAATGAGAAACCTAATCTTGAAGCGAGCTTCCCGCTTAGATGCTTTCAGCGGTTATCCCTTCCGAACGTAGCTAATCGGCGGTGCTCCTGGCGGAACAACCGACACACCAGAGGTTCGTCCGACCCGGTCCTCTCGTACTAGGGTCAGGCCTTCTCAAGTTTCTTACGCGCACAGAAGATAGGGACCGAACTGTCTCACGACGTTCTGAACCCAGCTCGCGTGCCTCTTTAATGGGCGAACAGCCCAACCCTTGGGACCTACTCCAGCCCCAGGATGAGACGAGCCGACATCG
>Ga0194061_1000593_pt1 | contig 21801 bp, 22 predicted proteins | sample SepL2221m_MetaG_FD_163423 | JGI IMG/M metagenome (GOLD analysis project Ga0194061, IMG submission 163423) | Anoxic zone freshwater microbial communities from boreal shield lake in IISD Experimental Lakes Area, Ontario, Canada - Sep2016-L224-21m | ecosystem: Environmental > Aquatic > Freshwater >... | reverse complement strand
TTGGATGACATCGGGGGAGTCTATTGCAAACTCGCTTTGATAAGCAGGGTATTCTTCAACAATGTTTCCAGGATTAGGCACTGTAATAAATATTCTCACCATTATTGCTGGCTCTAGCCTTGGAATTTTCGTGGGTCACAGATTGAAAACCAAAACCCGAACCCTTCTCACTGATGTTTTAGGTTTAGCGACACTGTTAGGTGCGGCCTCGGCTCTGATTCCAATGTGGTCGTCGCGTTACATAAACGCGCTTCCGCAAGGGTGGACGCTACTTGTCGTTCTTGGATCATTGATTGTTGGAGGTCTAATCGGCGCAGCCTTGGGTTTAGAAGATCGCCTTGAACACCTTGGTGAAAATCTGCGTAAAAGATTTAAGGCATCCGAGGAAAGTTTTTTTGTCGAGGGTTTCGTGTCGGCGTCCTTACTTTTTGCAATCGGACCCTTAGCAATTTTGGGCAGCATCAGCGATGGAATGTCTAATGGAATTGATCAACTGATCCTGAAAAGCACACTCGATTTTTTTGCATCCATGGCTTTCGCATCAACTTTGGGTTGGGGCGTAGCAGTTTCAGCAATTCCTGTTGGAATTTATCAAGGTTTTTGGACGTTAATTGGTTTAGGTCTCGGTCAAATTTTGGTGGGTTACCAAGTTGATGCCATGACAATTGTCGGCGGAGTGATGCTTATTGGCATAGGTATGCGCTTACTTGGTTTTAAGCAAGTTGCAGTTGGTAATTTATTACCAGCGCTGGCAGTTGCACCATTTCTAGCGTTATTAGTGCATTCTTTCCACTAAAACGTAGATGCATCAATCACAAATCGATATTTAACATCGCTAGCAATAGTGCGTTCGTAAGCTGTGTCGGTGTAATCTGCCGCGATAATTTCAACATCGCTGACGATGTCATGTTCAGCACAGAAATTCAACATCGCTTGCATCTCGGGGATTCCACCAATCATGGAACCGGCAATTCGTCTACGACCATTTAACAACGACCCCACATTAACTTCGTAAGGCTTTCCAGGTAGGCCAATCACAACCAAGGTAGCGTCTAATTTGAGTAAATCTAAATACTCATTGATATTCAGTGACGCACTTACTGTATTGAGAACTAAGTCAAAGGATTTCTTCAACGGTTTCAAAGCATCGACTGCACTCGTATCTACAAAATGAGCTGCACCCATTTTTAAAGCATCTGACTTCTTAGCAGGAGAATGCGAAAGAACGGTCACTTCTGCGCCCATAGCAACGGCGAATTTCACACCCATGTGCCCAAGTCCACCTAAACCAACTACAGCTACTTTGGAACCGGGTTGCACGTTCCATTTACGTAGCGGGGAATATAAAGTTATTCCAGCACAAAGAAGCGGTGCGACACCAGCAAGAGAGAGACCTTCCGGAATATGCACGGCATAATCTTGGTTGATTACGAAGGCATTGGAATATCCACCGTAAGCAACCGTTGTGCCATCTCGCTCTAACGTGTTGTACGTACCAGTCATTCCACCTTCGCAATATTGTTGCAAACCTTGCACACAACTTGCACAGGTGCGGCATGAATCGATAAATACGCCAACACCAATTTTGTCCCCGATAGCAAACTTTGTAACCTGGGATCCAATTGCAGTTACTACTCCAGCAATTTCATGTCCTGGAACCATTGGAAAAATTGCAGGTCCCCATTCTTCGCGCACTTGATGAATGTCGGAGTGACAGATACCCGCGTAACTAATGTCGAGAGCTACATCGTGGACTCCAAGGGATCTACGCTCGAATTCAAAAGCGGTGAGGGGGCCCTTGGCATGTAAAGCGGCTAATCCACGAACTTTCACGGCTTACTCCTTAAATGGAAGAGGTTGGGATGATACGTGAGCGGCACGAGAGGCGCGCGCTGTAACTTGTCGCATGTGGTGACGACGACACAGGACTTCATAACCAACTTCGTTGCCGGGGGAGACGTCGCCTACAACAACTTGTTCGCCCTCGATCACCATAACTCCACCAATTGTTCGTGCGTTATGTGTTGCGCGCGATCCACACCAACATAACGCTTCAACCTGCAAAGTGTTTACTCGATCGGCTAATTCAACTAACCGAGCAGAACCGGGAAAAAGGGATGTTCTAAAGTCGGTCAAAATGCCAAATGCAAACACATCAATTCCAAGCCCATCGACAATTCGTGCGAGCTGTTCAATTTGTTTAGCTTCATAAAATTGCGCTTCATCACAAATAATGTAATCAATGCGCTCTCCCGAAGATAGGGAGTCGACAACATGCTTATGCAAATCCATACCAGGAGTCACTTCAATGGCCGGACTTGAAAGTCCAAGGCGCGAGGAGATAATGCCTTTGCCGGCACGGTCTTTGTTCGTGAAAATGATTCCAGTTCGGCCGCGACTGTGGTGGTTATGCGCGGTTTGCAGAGCTAAAGTGGATTTTCCGCTATCCATCGTTCCACAGTAGTAAATCAATTCTGCCATGGCACGCATCTTGCCATAATTTCAGGCAAAGAGCCCCTTAGCTTTCAATGCACTATCCAGCAGAGGCGCAAGTCGCAGGGACATGGCTACTGATATGTGCGACGAATCTCGATAGGCAACTACACCGTCAACTATTGCCGGGCATGTAGTGCCACATAACCACGGTGTTGGATCAACAATCGTGAATTCATTTCCCACAAGGACTGGGGAGACACGGGTGTTTGCACATTGTTCTAATTTTTTGGTTGTTAGACAGGTTGGTATGTCCTGACGTGGCCGTGGCGTATCACTTAAATAGATTAAATGATCAGTCGAACTATTGAGTTGTTCAAAAAGTAAAATTTGCCCTGCGCTCCACCATCGCTTTGTATCTCCTGCGCCTTTGGGAGAATCATAATATTGGTAGTTACTTACAATTACGGCGTACGGATGCAGCGCCTGAATTCTGGTTACAACACTTGCTCGCCATTTCGCGCAGTAATTCATTTTAAAGCCGCCTTGGTCAGCTCTCACGACGGCAACTGCGGGGCACGATGACTTAGTTAAAGATACTAGCGCGAAGCCCTCTTTCTTAGCGATATCTTGTAGCGCCGGAAACCACTGTGCGGCGTGGGAATCACCGTAAAGAACTATCGTCTTCGTTGCAGTTGCCAGACCATACGTACATGTACCAGATTTTACGGAAGCAAAACTTAGATGACAGCCATCGGCATAAATTTTCGGGGCCTGTAGAACTTGCTTCAGATCAAAATTCACTGATGTTGCGCCGTGGACCACAATACTGCTCGCGCTAGTTGAAGTTATAAAGATCGAACTCATTGCAACAAAGGCAGTTGCAGTAATGGCCATACTAAAAACACGCCGTCTTGATACGTGCCTGCGTCGAAGTGGTTCCTCAATCCAGCGGTGAGTTAAATCGGCCAAGATGATAGTTAGAACTATGCAGGAAAATTTTTCATACAGGTGCAATGGCCGACCCATGATTGTGCTGGGCAGGACAAGAACGGGCCAGTGCCACAAATACAAGGGATAAGAAATACCGCCTAGCCATTGGGCTAACCGAGAATTAAAAATTTGATTAAAAAATTTTGGCCAAGTAGTTACTGAACCCAACAGGAAAGCCGTAGCCATAACTGGAAGAACCGCGCTATATCCTGGAAAAGCTGTGTTCTGGTTGTAAAGCAAGCTTGCGTAAGTAATTCCCGCGAAACCCAGCAGCGTGAAAGTTGTTCTGAGCTGTGACTTGATTGGGAAAAATATTGCGAGGGCGCCTATTCCTAACTCCCACGCCCGTGTTGGCAGTGAGTAAAAGGACCAGATGGGTGAGATTTGAGTCATTACGATCGAAAGTAATAGCGATAGTGAAGTAACAACGACAATAGAATTTCGCAATACTGCTTTGCTTTTTCTACCGACCAATACTATGAAGATTGGCCACAGCAGATAGAACTGTTCCTCAACGGCCAGCGACCAATAATGGATAAACGGGGAGGGGGTTGAATTGAGATTTTGGTAATCATTTTGCCACCAAGCGAAGAGGTAGTTCGAAACATACGTTCCAGCAGCAAAAAAATCCCGACCTAAGGTCGAACGAGTTGTGGTTGGTAAGAAAAACCAGGAAAAAACTCCCGTAACTAAAAGTACAAACAAGGATGAAGGCAAAAGACGTTTAATACGTCGCTGGTAGAAATCAACTAATTTGAGCTGCCCAGTCTTATCCATTTCACCAATAATTAGACCTGTAATGAGATAGCCAGAGATGACATAGAAAATATCAACGCCAATAAAGCCACCATTTAAAAATTTAGCGTGGAATGCAACAACTAAAACTGCGGCTAATGCTCGTAGCCCTTGAATTTGCGGAATTCGCACCGTTAAGAAACCACTAAAGAAGTGATGGTTAACTCTGGATATTTGGTGGTTAAACGCAAACGTCCACCCAGGCTTTCTATCTCTAATAAGACCGCGACGCAATAAACCGTTCCGCCCAAACGTTGAACAAGATCTATGGCAGCATCAATCGTGCCGCCAGTTGCTAGAACATCATCAATTAAGAGAACTTGGGAATTTTCGGTAAGGGCATCAGTGTGAATCTCTAGAATGTCATTGCCATACTCGAGACCGTAGTTTTGAGCGATGGTAGTGAACGGCAGTTTTCCGGCTTTACGGATTGGAACGAAACCGGACTTCACTTCGTTAGCCAGCGCACTAGCAAAAATAAATCCACGAGCTTCGATACCTGCGATGACCGAACCTGGCTGCACATATTTCTGTAGCCGTTGAGTAACTGCGGCAAAAGCTTGGCCGTTAGACAATAACGGTGTGACATCTTGGAAAAGAATTCCGGGTTGTGGGTAATCGGGGATAGGTCGAATGAGGCTAAGGGCCTCATCAAGATTCATGTGTCCGAGAGGGGACTTGAACCCCTAATCCCTTGCGGGAACTAACACCTCAAGCTAGCGCGTCTGCCAATTCCGCCACCCGGACTGAGTGCTGGGCAAGGATAGCAATTTGATGAGAGAATCGCGAAATGACTACACAATCACTCAGCAAGTTAGAACAAGATGCGGTGCAAATTTGTCAGGAACTGATCCGAATTCCCTCCGTTAATTTCGGCGATGGAAAAGGTGACGAGAAAGAGGTTGCGCTCCACGTCATTAAGTTGCTTGAAGAGGTTGGCATTAAAGCCACAATGTATGAAGCAGCTCCAGGACGCTGCAATGTTGTAGCGCGTATTAAAGGATCAGATTCTTCTCGTCCAGGTTTAGTTTTACATGGTCACTTAGATGTTGTTCCAGCTAATGCAGCAGATTGGTCAGTTGATCCTTTTTGTGGCGACATCATCGATGGCATGATTTGGGGGCGTGGCGCAGTTGATATGAAGAATATGGACGCCATGATGTTAGCGACGGTCCGTGAATGGGCTCGCACTGGTTATCAACCTACACGCGACATTGTTTTAGTTTTCTTTGCCGATGAAGAAGCCGGCAGTATTCAAGGTTCACATTGGATGGTCGAGAAGCATCCGGAAGTATTTGCTGGATGTACTGAAGCTGTTTCTGAAGTAGGGGGTTTCTCAGTAACGGTCGCTGGAGGAAAGCGTCTATACCTTATTGAAACCGCTGAAAAGGGAATTCATTGGATGAAACTTACCGCTCACGGTCGCGCTGGACATGGATCAGTAACTAATAATGAAAATGCGCTTACGCGATTGAGTGAAGCTGTTGCACGAATTGGAAATCATCAGTGGCCGCAACGTTATAGTCAAACCGTTAAAGCATTTTTCAAGAAAGTGGCAGCTGAAACTGGCAAAGAATATGACGAAAAGGATTTAACTCCACTTCTGTCAGAATTAGGATTTGCCGCACGAATGTTAGGAGCCACTCTTCAAAATACGGCTAACCCAACGATGCTTGAAGCCGGATACAAAGCTAATGTCATTCCAGGTTCAGCCAGCGCGGTAATTGACGGTCGATTCATCCCAGGTTTTGAAGATGAACTGAATGAAACAATCAGAACCCTCATTGGGCCCGATGTAACGTTAGAAACAATCACTACCGATAAAGCTTTAGAAGTACCTTTCGAAGGCGATTTAGTTGATGCAATGTGTAATGCAATTTTGATAGAAGATCCTGCTGCTATTCCAGTTCCATATGTAATGAGCGGTGGAACCGATAACAAAGCTTTAGCTGAGTTAGGAATAATCGGTTACGGGTTTTCACCTCTGAAGCTAGCCGCCGACTTTGATTTCATGGCCTTGTTCCATGGTGTTGATGAGCGAGTCCCAGTTGATGGCTTAACTTTTGGCGTGCGAGTTTTAAAAGATTTTCTAGAACACGCCTAAAGACTGACGTCGTTTAAAGCTTCGCGAACAACGTGTGGAAGTGATATTTCTTCACTTTTTAACGCTCCGCGAAGTTGCGCGCCTGTGCGGGCACCGATAACTGTCGAAGTAACACCTGGAGCATCTCGCACCCAAGACAACGCGATTTCTAGCGGTGAATATCCAAGACCCGATGCGGCAACGCCTACGGCTTCAACTATTCGATTTGATCGTGCATCTAAAAGTGGAGCTATATCTTTCGCAAAATGTGGAGCTGCGCCACGCGAATCACTTGGTATTCCGTTTCGATATTTGCCAGTTAAAACTCCACGAGCTAGCGGTGCCCATGCTAAGAAAGCTACGCCACATGCCGAAGCGCTATCCAAGATTTCAATCTCTGCGTCGCGGTTAAGTAACGAATATTCATTTTGCGCAGTTGTTATGGGAGCTTTAGCTGGATTGGCCGATTGTTTTGTCGCTGACTGCGCTAATTGCCACGCCGAAAAATTGGAGACTCCGACATAACGTGCGCGTCCTGAGTTATAGGCATAATCGAGTGCAGATAAGGTGTCATCAATTGGGATTGTTGGATCCCAACAATGCACTTGCCAAATATCTACAAAATCACTTCCTAAACGCGCAAGTGAACGATCTAATTCAGCAATTAATGCATGCCGCGAATTATCTACGCGACGTGTTCCATCAGGAAAAGTGAGACCAGCCTTAGTTGCGATGACAACTTCATCACGTTGAAAAAGCGTGCCAATGAGGCCACCTATGACACGCTCACTATCCCCGTCACCATATGTTGCAGCGGTATCCAGGAAATTGCCACCAGCGTCGATATAAGCCCGACATTGATCGGCAGCTTCATGTTCATCTGTATCGCGACCCCAAGTCATAGTTCCAAGGCCTAAACGTGAAAGCGTTAAACCACTGATTCCGGCTTTTCGCATTTGCATGGGCTGACCTTAGCAAGTGCAAACTATAAAACCTGCGATAGCCTTTGCAATATGCAGGTAATTTTAATTCGACATGCGCATTCTCTGGCCAACGCCAAAGGTGTCTTAGCCGGTCGCTTGCCCAAAAATAACTTGTCCGAAAAGGGCGAACAGCAGGCCCAAGAACTCGCGCAGAGGTTAGGAATCTTTTCAGTCAAACAAATTCGAATAAGTCCCATGCCGCGTTGCCGCCAGACTGTCACGCCGTGGTTACATCAATTAGGTAAAAGTATGGCAACTAAAGTTTTGGTAGATCAAGATTTAAATGAGGTGGATTATGGAAGTTGGAGTGGAAAGAAGTTAGCTGTTCTCTCGCGCAATAAATTATGGAAGACCGTTCAAAATTCGCCGAGTGCCATGTATTTCCCCGCAGGTGAGGGGTTAGCGCATATGCAACAACGCGCAATGCAGGCGATGCATCGTGGTCTAGAAGTCAAAGGTAAAGGCGCATTAGTCATTGTCAGCCACGGCGATGTCATCAAGTCTATTGTGGCTAGTTCTTTAGGAATGCATCTCGATGATTTCCAACGAATAGTTATCGATCCAGCCTCGGTCAGCATCTTGGACTTTTCAGGTGGTGTTCCTAGAGTTGTTCTGCTCAACGATACGCGTTCTAATCTGGGAGAAATGCTCCGTGGTCCAGCACATAAGACGAATTTGTTAGGTGGGGGCGCAGGAAAATGAGTTTTACTTTCGATGAAGTTGATCGATTTGTCGCAGGTACCGTGGGTCAACCGGGGGAGCGTCAGTTTTTCTTGCAGGTACGACATGATCGAAAAATAGTCAGCGCTGCGCTGGAGAAAGCCCAACTACTGGCTATGGCCCAACGAATTGATTTATTGATTAAACAAATTGCAAAAGAGAATCCAAACCGTAAAGTAGTGAATTTTGTACGTGATGATAACCCGTTAGAGACGCCAGTTGAAAACGATTTCACCGTAGGTGCGATTTCTTTAGTGTGGAATGAAGCACTTGAGAAACTTTGTGTTGAACTGTATGCGATAAATGAAGAGCAATCAGATGATGAAGAAATTGCCGAATTAGTTCTATATGTAGACCTGCACCAAGCGCAAGCTTTTGCAGCCCGAAGTGTGAATGTCGTCAATGCCGGGCGGCTTCCATGTCCTTTCTGCGCAATACCTATCGATCCTCGCGGTCATTTATGTCCTAGGGCTAATGGCTACAAGCGATAAGTACCAACTTCTTTCTGCTGGCGATCTACTTGTAACTGGCCGCTTGGTTGATGCATCTAATGCAACACTTTTTGCCACCGTTACGTTAGGTAGCGATCAACAAGCATGCATCTATAAACCAATCGCTGGCGAACGTCCACTATGGGACTTTCCGGACGGCACATTAGCTGATCGAGAATATGCGGCCTTTCTTGTGAGCGATTTTTTAGAGCTTGATTTAGTCCCTTTGACGCTGTTGCGCGAAGGTCCCTATGGAAAAGGAATGGTCCAGGAATGGATTGACATTGATGAGTCAATCGACTTAGCCAACTTCTTTTCGCAAGATCACGCCGAGCTACGGACTATGGCGTTTTTTGATGCGATCATAAATAACACAGATCGCAAGATTGGTCACCTACTTCCAACTCCCGACGGAAAACTATTCGGTTGTGATCACGGGGTGACTTTCCATTCAGAAGATAAATTGCGTACCGTCCTTTGGCAATGGGCTGGAGATCCATTCCATCCATCTGAAATCGCGCTACTCGAGAAAATATCACGTGGCCTGGGCAAGGAATTGGATTTGTCACCACACTTAACTCTGGAAGAAATTGATGCTTTACACATTCGCATTCATCAACTTCTTACGCAAAGTTGTATGCCAATGCCCAATCCTGATTGGCCCGCTATACCTTGGCCTGCGTTCTAAGAAAAAGTAACTATCATTGAGCCATGATCTCGTGGCCATCAGCAAAGAATCCCCCTGTAGAAAATATTGGAAAACTGCCGCAACTGAGCCTCACGAATTCGAAAACTAATGAAGTCGAAAAAGTGACAATCAAAACGATGTATCGAATGTACGTGTGTGGTATCACTCCTTACGATGCGACTCATTTAGGCCATGCTGCAACGTATCTAACTTTCGACCTTATAAACCGTTACTTGATCGCAAGCGGCGCACAAGTAAAATATGTTCAAAACATTACTGATATCGATGACCCACTACTAGAGCGGGCTAAAAGGGATAATTTGGATTGGGAAGCACTGGCAACTTCACAAATAGATCTCTTCCGCTCAGACATGGTGAATTTACGGGTTTTGCCACCTGACCACTACATCGGGGCAGTCGAGGCGATCGATTTAGTTTCACAATCAGTCACTGATTTGGATTCAAAAGGTTCTATTTACTCCATCGGCAAAGATCTCTATTTTAGAAATTATTCTTCACCCGGATTTGGTTCCCTTTCTCATTTGAGTGAGGCAGAAATGTCGCACATTTTTTCACAGCGCGGGGGAGACCCCAATTTGCTCGGCAAAGAATCACCACTGGATTGCTTAGTGTGGATGGCTAAACGCGAAGGTGAGCCGGGATGGGAATCTGTACATGGCACTGGTCGGCCTGGTTGGCATATCGAATGTACCGCTATAGCTTTACGATATTTGCAACCCGATAAGTCGGATGCATACTGCATTGATATTCAAGGTGGCGGTAGCGATTTAATTTTTCCTCATCACGAAATGTGCGCTTCGCAAGCTTATGTTTTGACTGGCAAAGAATTAGCCGCAACATATGTGCACAGTGCCATGATTGGGTTAGATGGCGAAAAAATGAGCAAAAGTAAAGGCAATCTAGTTTTCGTTTCGACGTTAGTTCGAAATGGTGAAGATCCTATGGCAATTCGTTTAGCGCTTTTGTCGCAGCATTACCGTCAAGATCGTATGTGGACATCTGAACTTTTTGATGAAGGAAAGCTACGTTTACTAAATTTGCGTAAAGCTTTTCAATTGCAAGAAGTTGCTGCTACTAGTGGTGTCATCGAAGAAATTTGCCAGGCATTGAGTCACGATCTAGATACGCCACGCGTATTTAGAACCTTGGATGATTGGGTTGAACGCACGCTACGAGGAGAAAAAGGTGGATCTAATGAAACGCTTAAAACCGTACTGGATGCATTGTTAGGCCTTGCGCTTTAATCCTGTGTTCGACGTCGCAGATATCGCTCAAACTCTTTAGCTATCGAGTCACCTGAAACCTCAGGAAGTTCTGCTGCATCTTTAGAGTCTTCTAAAGCTTTTACATATTCGGCAACATCCGTATCTTCTTTAGCCATGTCATTGACATCTTTCTCCCATTCCTCCGCCGCTTCAGGCAAATCAGCTGAAGGAATAGTTATCTCGAGGAAATCTTCTAAGGCGTTGATCAGTGAGAGTGTGGCTTTAGGTGAAGGAGATCCTGATGCATAGTGGGGAATGGCCGCCCACAATGAAATCGCATCAATACCGCGACGTAGACACCCATCGCCGAGAACGCCGAGAATTCCAGTGGGACCTTCATACCGTGAAGTTTCAACGCCTAATCGAGCTGCGATATCTGGATGAGCACCGCTACCACTTACTCCGATAGGTCTGGTGTGCGGGACATCTGCCAGTAAAGCTCCTAAAGTGATTACGAGTGAGGTTTCAAGATCATCGGCTAAATCCAATAACTCACGCGAAAAACTTTTCCATCGCAATGATGGTTCCGTCCCTTTAACAACAACTAAATCGCGTTGATAATTTGGTAGCACTAAGGCATATATCTCAGTCGTAGGCCAAGAGATATTTCGAATTTGCGAATCATCTACGAAAATATGTGGACGATTTACTTGAAAATCATAATAATCTTCACTATCAATATCGGCGACTAATTCAGGGACTACATCGTTGGGCTCGTTTTGCCATGCCGACAAAAGATGTTCTACCGCGCCAGTGGCGGCTTCACCAGCATCGCTCCAACCAGAGAATGCAACCACCATCACTGGGTTACGCAACGCTGGAATTTGATGAATCTCCATAGGGTTTAACCTTAGGGTAATCTTGCCGAAAACCGCTATCCCATACAAAAAATGGAGACTCTTGACGAATTTCTTTGACGCGATCTTCTTCGACATGGATGGCTTGATGGTCGATTCTGAGCCGCAGTGGTTACTCTCTGAAATCGAGATTACAGCGAAATTTGGCTATAACTGGACACCAGCAGATCAAGTTGCATGCTTAGGCGGACCATTGAGTCGAGTAGGTGAGTACATGCATGAGAAATGCAATTTTCAAGAAGACCCAGGTTTTTTCACGCAATCATTGATTTCACTTCAGGCGGCAAAAATGAAGGGCGATACCCCACTCATGCCAGGAGCCTTTGAATTAGTCAAAGAACTACAAGGTAAAGGCGTTAAGACCGCTTTAGTTTCAGCTAGTCCACGAATCATTGTTGATGCAGTTCTGGAAAACATTGGTACAAATCTTTTCCCTTTTTCGATTTCAAGTGATGATGTACTACGAACCAAACCATTTCCGGATGCCTATTTAAAAGCGGCAGATATCGCTGAAGTTGATATTTCGAACTCTCTGATTTTCGAGGATTCACTCACTGGGGTCAAAGCTGCTCAAAGCTCGGGCGCTTGGTTGATTGCCGTGCCGCACCTTGTGCACGTGCAGGAAAATGAGCGCACGAGAGTTATACGCTCTCTTGAACAGGTTTCTTTTCAAAAGCTGCGTCAATTGCACGCAGATTACACAATAAAGATTTAGCCGTTATGCGCGGGACAAATCGCTTGAAAAAAACACCAATCACATAAACGACTGGGCTTAGGTGGCCAATAATCTTTATCTATCGAGGCAAAAATATCTTTAGCAACGCGCTCTAAAGTTTTCTGTGTTGCGGCTAAATCACTCAATGTTGGTGTGCTTTTGATAACTTTACCATCACCAAGATAGATCAGTTGCAAAATCCTAGGTAGTACGTTATGCATCTTAAAATACAATAATGCATATACACGTAATTGGAAAAGAGATTTTTCCTCCCACCCAGGTTTAGGTGCTTTGCCAGTCTTGTAGTCGATAATTCGAACTTCTCCCGTAGGAGCTACATCTAATCGATCCACATACCCGTGTAAGTAAACCTTTTCGGAAAAATCATTTTCAAGGTGCAACTCACGATGTGTTGCTTCAAACTTTTGCGGATCTTCCAAAGTGAAATATGTCTGGAGTAATGCACTCGCCCGGTCTAACCACTCTTTTTCATTCGTGACCATCTCAAGTAATTCCGGCTTACTCTTCATCTGCGCTATCCATCGCGAAGGTAGTAATTCGAGCGCAGTTTGTGGAGTTCGTTCGGCGGCTGGACTTTCAAAGAGATCATGCAAAACCGTATGAACCAGAGTTCCACGTTCGGCATCGAGTGATGGCGGTTGTGGCAACTGATCAATCACTCGGTACTTGTAGAGCTGCGGGCAATTTTCAAATTCGCTCACACGACTGGGGGATAGGCGTAAACGTTCACTATTCACGTACGGCAACATACTCGTACTTGCATTGATAATTTGACCTAAGATGCTCCCGTGTCGAATCCAGGGATTTTCGCCGAGGGGGATCGGGTGCAACTGACCGACCCTAAAGGCAAGTTATACAGTTTTACTCTTGCTGCTGGAAAAGAATGGCACACACATAAGGGCTGGATTACGCATTCGGATGTAATTGGTTTGCCCGAAGGATCTGTGATTAGCACGACGGCCGGTTTGAAATTCACCGCATTCAAACCCTTATTAGCTGACTATGTTCTGACTATGCCGCGCGGAGCGACGATCGTTTACCCCAAAGATGCTGCGATGATAATTGGCTTAGCCGATATTTATCCTGGTGCCCGAGTTCTAGAAGCAGGCGTGGGGAGTGGTGCACTTACTATTTCCCTGCTTCGCGCTGTAGGAAACAATGGCTCGGTCCATTCTGTGGAGCGACGCGCCGATTTTGCCGACAACGCGAAGTCAAATGTTGATAATTATTTCGAAAGTGCATTACAGAATTGGAGATTGACGGTCGGGGATTTGCAAGATCAAAATTTTGATTCCGAATTCGATCGCGTAATTTTAGACATGTTGGCGCCTTGGGAGTGTGTGGATATCGCTGCGCGGGCGCTACGTCCGGGTGGTGTTTTCATGTCTTACGTCGCTACGACAACACAACTTTCTGCAACAGCTGAAGCTATAAAATCGGATGGACGCTTCACCGAACCAGAAAGCAGTGAGACATTAGTGCGTGGTTGGCACCATGAAGGCTTAGCAGTTCGCCCGCAACAAAGAATGATCGGTCACACTGGATTTTTAATCCAAAGTCGAAGAATGGCTCCTGGCGTTGAAGTTCTAGCACGACGCCGTAGGCCATCAAAAGGTGCATACGGTGTCACGGAAGAGTGAGCGTTTAGTAAACCTGACGATTGCGCTTTTGGCCACTAAACGTTATCTGACTAAAAATGAAATATTTAGAAGTGTTGAAGGTTACGACGGTGGCGATGATGCAAAAGAGCGAATGTTCGAACGCGACAAAGATGATTTGCGTTCTTTGGGAATCGAAATCGAAGTGGGTGGACTTGATCCACTTTTTAATGATGAGGCCGGATACCGGATCAAGCCCGAGGATTTCAAACTTGATTTAGGAGAAATCTCTGGGATTGATATTGCACTGTTATCACTGGCCGCTCAAGCTTGGAATGGTGAGGCACTTAATGAGCCTGCACATTCAGCGTTGGTGAAATTACAATCGATGGGTATTGACTCGGATTTAGATGCTATTCCAACGCTTGCGCCCCGAATGGCATCCTCTCATCATGAACTAACTGCGGTACTGAACGCGATTGCTTCGCGCACGAGAATAAGTTTTGATTATCTTTCTAGCGACTTAGTAAAACAATCGCGTCAAGTCTGCGCTTATGCAGTTGCTTCTCGCGATGGCCATTGGTATTTATCAGGATTAGATACGGCAAAAGCTGCACTACGTACTTTTCGCTTTGATCGAATCAGTGAAGAAATACATACAGTAGGAAAGTCGGGAGCCTATGAGATTCCAACAGGTTTCGATTTGCTATCCACTTTTGACCTCGAACTGAACACTTCACTTGCAGTTGTAGAAGTTCGAAAAGGTAAGGCACACGCACTACGCAAATTAGCGCACAAAATTGAGGATGCGGGGGAGTGGGAGCGGATTTGGATTAATTATGGAGATCCAACATTGTTTGTCGATTCGATTTTATGGCATTTAGACGATGCCATCGTCATTGAGCCACGGTCCATGCGTGAAAGTATTATCAGAAATCTACAAACGTTGGTAAAAACTCATGGTTAAAGCAAAGCCAGCCCCGATTCTAGATGTTGAGCGTTTATTGGCGCTCGTACCATTTATTAGCGCACATCAAGGGATCAGTATTAAGGATTTAGCCTCAACTTTTAACGTTACACCGAGTCAAATGAACGCGGATTTAACAACGCTTTGGATGTGCGGCTTACCTGGGTATACAGCTTTGGAATTAATGGACCTCTCCTTTGAATCTGGGTACGTCACAATTAGAAATGCAGAGACTTTGCAAGTTCCGCGTTCGCTCAATTTCGATGAATGTATAGCGCTGTTATTCGGTTTGGATTTAGTAAAAAGCGCACTTTCCGAGAATTCCGAACTTTACTCAAAAATAGATGCCCTTGTTAAAAGACTCGCGGAAAAATCTGGGATCAGCACGGCACTTCGTGCAACAAATCCGGTCTCTGCCGGTTTACGGGCAACTATAGAATCTGCATTGAAGTCAAAGTTAGATTTGCTTATCGATTATCATTCGCTTTACAGGGATGAATTTACAACGCGCACAATCACGCCACTCGAGATTCGTCTTGATGATGGGATCGAATATCTATTTGCTTACTGTCACACTGCCAAATCTTTCAGAGTTTTTCGACTAGACCGAATCTCCAAAGTGACAACAAAGCAAGTGAGTGAATCTCATAAGAAGAATCCCATTGTGAGGTCTGAGGATTCACATGAATGCGAAATTCGCATTCATTCAAGATTACGATTAATCAGTGAAAGATTTTCCTTGGAAAACCCAGTACTTTCAGCTCTACAAAAGATGCGAACTTATTCACACCAGTGGGTAGTAAGAAGCATCTTCGCCAGTGCTGGAAGTTGCGAATTAGTATCGCCGACGCCGTTGAGAGCTGAAATCGCCCTAAAAGCCCAACTGGTACTTGATCGTTACATGCAGCCCGAGGATGCCTAGCATTTTCCTCCTCCTCTGAGGTAGCCTTATGCCTTAGATATTTCCAACTGCAGGGAGTTTTAGCAATGTTCTTACGCGAACCTAGCCATATTTTGATTCTTCTTATCGTTGTGCTTGTCCTCTTCGGCGCCAAGCGACTTCCAGACTCAGCTCGCTCCCTTGGACGTTCAATGCGGATTTTCAAAAGTGAGATGAAGGAAATGACAGCCGAAGAAAAAAAGGCTGACGGCGAAACACCTCCAGAAAAGTAATTCGTAATGGCGTCTAACAAAGACGCACGGATGCCGATACTCGATCACCTACGAGAACTTCGTAAGAGAGTGGTTCGCGCATCTGTCGCGATCCTCTTAGCTTCAGGCTTTGGGTGGTATTTCTATAATCCAATAATCACTAAATTAGCCAAACCCGTGTGCGATCTTTCCGCCGCTCAGAAAGCTGGCGCAACTCATTGCGGCTCGCTGTACATCAATGGTGTTCTTGGCCCTCTCAATCTACAAATTTATGTTGCGCTGCTGACCGGGGTAATTCTTTCGGCGCCTTTCTGGCTTTACCAGCTGTGGGCCTTCATTGCACCGGGTCTGCATAAGAAAGAGAAGCGTTACTCAGTTCTGTTCATTGCATCAGCAACACCTTTCTTCGCGATAGGCGCCACTTTGGGATATTTAATTTTGCCTGTTGCGATTAAGGTGCTATTTGGCTTCACACCGAATTCACTTTCAAATCTAGTGAAGTTTGATGATTACCTAGCATTTGTTATGCGCGTAATTTTACTTTTTGGTTTAGCTTTCGAACTTCCAATTTTTCTCGTTACTTTCAACTTAATCGGATTCCTACGAGGTCAAACTATTCTAAAACCTTGGCGTATTTGGATCTTTGCCATCACGCTTTTCACCGCGGCATTTACACCCACTGGTGATCCACTCACGATGATGTTGTTGGCCTTGCCGCTTATCGTGCTCTATTTCATGGCCGGGGGAATTGCTCTCCTGGTAGATAAACGCCGAGATAGCCGCGCCGCGAAAGTTGAAACCGACACAGCGATTCAACCTCCTACGCCGATAACTGAATAGTTAGATAGGGTCGGCTCATGTGGGCCTTAGTTATCAATCCAGTCTCGGGCCAGGGTAAAGGTGCAACGCTTGGTACTTATGTCGCCGGATATTTGAATTCTCGAAAAATCGATTACGAAATTATTCTAGGCAAAAACGCCATCGAGCAATCTGATGCACTCCAACGCTTTATCGGCAAGTATCCACAGTGCGAGGGTGTCCTGGCCGTTGGTGGCGATGGACTTTTCCATCTCGTTCTACAGAAAATTACACCTGCACAAATTCCTTTAGGGGTCATTCCCGCTGGAACTGGAAATGATTTTGCACGAACTTTAGGGTGGCCTATCGAAAGTATAGATTCGTTACTCGACACGGTACTAACTAAGAAACCGCACAGAGTTGATTTGGGCTTAGTCGATGGCGAATGGTTTGGTGCAATTCTTTCTACTGGTTTCGATTCAATTGTTAATGAAAAAGCTAATGCGATGTCCTGGCCAAAGGGACCAATGAAATACAACGTTGCGATAGCTATGGAGCTGCCTCGTTTTAAACCACGCCATTATGAAATCACGCTCGATGATCGCACAATTTCTACCGAGGCAATGCTGATTGCGGTCTCTAATGGTCGTTCATATGGTGGAGGGATGTTAGTTTGCCCGAACGCTGACATCACCGATGGCCTTTTCGATGTGATGGTTCTACACCCGATATCAAAATTGGAGTTCACCAAAGTATTTCCAAGAGTTTTCAAGGGGACTCACATTGCGCATCCCGCTGTAGAAATCGTTCGGAGTAAAAGAGTCAGCATTACCGCCAAGGCCGTCGCCTATGCCGATGGGGAACGGGTTGGCCAGTTGCCAATCTCGGCTGAATGTATTCCTGGTGCACTTGCTACTTGGACACCATGACCACTCCAGCGGAAAAATTTGCAGCCTCCAAATTACGCCAGCAGTTCAAGGAAACGACGGCCTTTGTTCAGAGTTTTGACTTTGAATTCGACCCTTTTCAAATTGCCGCTTGCCATGCCGTTGAAGAGGGGAGTGGTGTGCTTGTAGCCGCACCCACCGGTGCCGGTAAGACCGTTGTTGGAGAATTTGCAGCCCACTTAGCTTTAAAACTTGGAAAGAAATGTTTTTACACAACGCCTATTAAAGCTTTATCAAATCAAAAATACTCCGAGTTCGCCGAAAAATTTGGCGACGATCGCGTGGGTCTGCTCACTGGTGACACGAGTATCAATGGTGAAGCAGATATCTTAGTAATGACGACTGAAGTTTTACGAAACATGTTATATGCAGGCTCGAATACATTAACAAATCTGGGTTTCGTTGTGATGGATGAAGTCCACTACCTCGCCGATAAGTTTCGAGGCGCAGTCTGGGAAGAAGTTCTCATACACCTCATGGAAAGCGTTCAAGTCATCTCACTTTCGGCCACGGTATCTAACGCTGAAGAGTTTGGGGAGTGGTTAGCTGAAGTTCGTGGAAATACTCAAGTTATTGTTAGCGAAATTCGCCCGATTCCGCTCTATCAACATGTCTTAATTGGTAACCGACTTCTGGATCTATTTGAAAAACCCGGACAAATAAATCCCGAGATTCTCCAGCGAGAGCGCGAAGCTGTTCGTAAAGCATCCATTAGCAGGCATCGTCGCGGGCGGTTCAACGAACCTCACGATCGATTGACCCGTGCTGACATAATCGAAAAACTTCAACGTCAGAATCTGCTTCCGGCAATTACTTTTATTTTTTCTCGCATTGGCTGCGACGCCGCAGTTAAACAGTGCTTGCACGCGGGGCTTCGTTTAACTTCTACCGAAGAGAGAGTGGAAATTCGGGCCACTGCACTGAAATATACTCAAAGCATCGCTGAAGAAGATTTAGAAGTCCTGGGTTTTACTGATTGGCTCACGGCCTTGGAACGTGGAGTAGCCGCACACCATGCTGGTTTGCTGCCGAGTTTCAAAGCCGCAGTAGAAGATTTGTTTCAACGTGGTTTAGTCAAAGCGGTATTCGCTACCGAAACTTTAGCTTTGGGTATTAACATGCCGGCTCGAACCGTAGTGCTAGAAAAACTTATTAAATACAACGGTGAATCGCATGTCCCCATCACTCCCGGTGAGTACACACAACTAACTGGACGCGCAGGCAGACGCGGAATCGATATTGAAGGTAATGCCGTTATTCAATGGTCACCGACTGTCGATTCAGCTGCAGCTGCGGGTTTGGCATCAACGCGTACGTATCCTTTGCGCTCTTCTTTCGCTCCGACTTACAACATGTCCATCAATCTCATTGCGCGCTTCGGTCGCGAACGAGCCCGTCGCTCACTTGAATCATCATTTGCGCAATTTCAGGCTGACCGCGCTGTAGTAGGCCTGTCACGACAGATTCATAAAAATGAAAGTGCCATAGAAGAGCTATTGGCACAAGCCCACTGCCATCTCGGTGATTTCATCGAATACGCAAGGATACGTCGCGAGATAAAGGAAGTTGAAGTACTTCTTTCAAAACGCGATCAAAAACGAACTTTTGATAACCGCCAACGGGCACATCTGGAAGGCGAACTATCGGATCTGCGTAAATCCCTTCGTAATCACAGCTCTCATGGTTGTAATGAACGTGAGGATCATGCCCGATTAGCTGAGCGAGCTGGGCGACTCAATCGAGAGAATGAGGGGCTCAGGGCACGAGTACAAAGTCGTACTCACGTGATCGCAAAGACGTTCGACCAAATTTGTCAGGTATTGACGCACCTTCAATACATTGAAGGTGAGAAACCAACAACCCAAGGAAAGATTTTAACCAAGATCTATGCTGAATCAGATTTGCTCTTAACTGAAGCGATTCGGCGTGGAGTTCTAGATGATTTGAATGCTCCCGAACTTCTTTCTGTAGTTTCGACAATGATTTTTGAATCTAGAAACGCCGATAACGCCGCACCAAAAATGCCTAGTCCGCGAGTTTCAAGTGCTCTAGCTGATGTCATTTCCTTGTGGGCCGAAATTGAAGAGATAGAGACGGAGTACGGAGTCAAGACCCAGCGTGAACCAGATGCCGGATTTTGTTGGGTTTCATTCAAATGGGCTAGCGGCCAATCATTGCAAAGCGTACTCAAAGGAACCGACATGTCTGTTGGTGATTTCGTGCGCTCCACAAAACAACTCATCGATTTACTAAATCAAATTGCAGGCGCAAGTGAAAAGCTACGTCCAGTGTGCAAAGATGCCGTGAAAAGAATTGATAGGGGAGTAGTCGCTTTCCTTATGGGGGATGTATGACATTAATGCTTCTAGACAGCGCATCGCTGTGGTATCGCGCCTATTACGGAATGCCCGATACTTTAGTTGCCCCCGATGGGATCCCCGTGAATGCTATTCGTGGATACGTTGATATGGCTGCGCGATTAATTTCGGTCTATAAACCTGATCGATTAGTTGCTTGTCTAGATGGTGATTGGCGACCTAGTTGGCGCGTAGAACTATTCCCTGATTACAAAGCTAATCGCTTAGAAGAAGAAGGGGATGAAGAAGAGGAGCCAGAAACATTGACGCCTCAGATTCCTATCCTTTTGGATTTGTTGGATCTATTTCACATTCCAGTTGTTGGTGTTGATGACTACGAGGCCGACGATGTGATGGCTACATATGCCGAAATAGAAAAGGGCCCAATCAGGATTGTTACGGGCGATCGCGATCTATTTCAAATGGTGGATGATAAACGCGATATTAAAGTTGTTTATTTAGCTAAAGGAATTTCGGCACATGATTTAGTTGATAATAAATACGTCGCAAATAAATATTCCATTCCGGGAGATAGATACGCGCTTTTCGCAATGTTTCGGGGAGACCCTTCCGATGGTTTGCCAGGTGTACGCGGCATTGGTGAAAAAGGCGCAGCTGTAATTGCAAATTTATTCCACGATGTTAAAAGTGCATTAGCTGCAGCGCATGCTGGGCATGAAGGTTTACCACCAGCTTTAGCTAAAAAAATTATTGCTGGTAGTGATTATTTGGCGATTGCACCTACGGTTGTTCAAGTTGCCAGAAACGTCCCATTACCAACGGTTGACCTTCGAATGCCGGGTGCACCCAAAGATTTATCGGCTATCTATCAATTCAAGGAACGCTACGGATTAGGTGCCAGCGTTGATCGTTTGATCAGTGCATTAGGTTGGTAAATCTTTTACTGTCAGCGTTCAGCGGTTTCCTATTATCGTGTTCGTTCGCGCCAGTTCATAAATGGTGGTTAGCCCCGATCGCTCTAGCGCTTCATATATATGCCATGCAAAGAACCAAGCATCGCATCACTTGTGCCTTCATTTTTGCACTTACGTTTAATCTTATTCTTTTGCACTGGACCAGCATCTATGTGGGCTCAAAACCTTGGGTAATTCTGGCGCTTGGTTTGGCGATTCTTTACTTACCGTTAGCTCTAGTGGGTCGATGGGGGATTGGTGCTTATCCGTTCATTTTTCTCGCTTTAGAAGAGCTGCGAAATCGTTTTCCTTTTGGTGGTTTCGGTTGGGGACGCATTGCTTATTCGCAGGCCGATGCACCGTATTCGCAATTTGCTAGATTCGGGGGAGCAAGTGGACTCTCGGCACTAGTTTTACTCATTGCATTGTGTATGTACGCCGGTTTAAATGCACCTAAACACTTAGTAATTCTTGCGCCGGTTTTAATTCTGTTATTGCCGGCTAATGTAACTCAAGCAACACCGATTAAAGTTTTAGCGATACAAGGCAACGTTCCACATTTGGGTTTGGATTTTAATGCGCGAGCTACGCAAGTTTTCCACAATCATGTACGTCAGAGTGCTATAGCTTTGCAGCATTACCCCAATGTCGATTTATTGGTCTGGCCGGAAAATGCAGTTGATGTTGATCCATTTACTAATGTAGAGGTATCTAAAACTCTCAATGCCTTTTCGCAACCTTTACTAGTGGGTGCCATAACGCAACGTGGAAACAAAATATTTAATTCATCTTTATTATGGACAAAAGAGCATGTATTTGTTTATGACAAACAACATTTGACGCCCTTCGGTGAGTACATACCGTTGCGCGCTGTGGCGTCGAAAATCACTGCACTCGTAAACCAAGTCAGCGGATTTAGCGTAGGAACGCACAGTGCGATTTTCAACGTAAAGTCAGCAAAGATCGCGCCAATAATTTGCTATGAGTTATTAGATGATCGAAT